>Ga0070713_100000893_pt1 | contig 19137 bp, 17 predicted proteins | sample LARL82metaG_FD_65465 | JGI IMG/M metagenome (GOLD analysis project Ga0070713, IMG submission 65465) | Corn, switchgrass and miscanthus rhizosphere microbial communities from Kellogg Biological Station, Michigan, USA - LAR L8-2 metaG | ecosystem: Host-associated > Plants > Roots > Rhizosphere ...
CACCGGTGGCACGCAGGCTGTGTCGACGCCGAACACAGGCGCGGCGCTACCGATCGGCACCGGGTTCATCCTCATGCTCGCCGGGCTCGGTCTCCTGGTGCTGCGCCGTCGCACGGCTCGCTGACCGTCGCGGAGGGTCTCGGCTTCGGCCCGCGGCCCGTCAGATCGTGACCAGATCGCCCGACGAACAGCCGGGCGATCTTCGTCTGCCCGCATGGCGGATCTCGACGTTCGGCGGCACGGCGGCATCGCCTTGTCGGCTTCGCTCCCCCTGCGTATTCTCATCGACGTGAGCGGCCCACCTCCCGCCGCACCGGAGCCTGTCGCGCCTCTCGGCGAGACGCCCAGGGAGCGCGCGCGCCGCCACGGCCGGCGGGGACGCCTCTACGCCTGGGCGCTGCTCCTGGTCGGCGCCGTGGTCGTGCTGGTCGCGCTCGCCGTCGCCAATACGCGTCAGGTCGAGCTGAGCTGGGTGGTCGGCTCGGCGCATGCCTCGGTCGTCTGGATCATCATCGGGTCCGCGATCCTCGGTTGGCTGCTGGGCATCGCGACCAGCATCATCTTCCGTGCGCGCACGCGAATGCCGCGGAGGCGACCGCCGGCGTGAGGGTGGGCGACTGCCGCGGCTATCCGGTGATGGACGGTGCGTCTGCGATCACGCGGTCGAGCTCGTCCTTGATCACGCCATAGCATTCGCAGGACACCGCCTCCAGCCCCGGTCGATCGATGACCGTCACCTGGCCACGGTGATAGCGGATGAGACCCGCGGCCTGGAGAATCCCCGCCGACAGGGTCACGGTGGCCCGGCGGGATCCGAGCATCTGGCCGAGGAACTCGTGGGTGATGGCGAACTCGTCGACGCCCACGCGGTCATGGCTCATCAGCAACCAGCGGCTGAGCCGCTCCTCGTTGGAGTGCAGCCGGTTGCACGCGGCCGCCTGGGAGATCTGGCCGAAGAGCGCCTGGAGATACCGGCGCACGACCTTGCTCAGAGGCCCGTTCCGATCCAGCTCCGCGAGGAAGACGTCAGCCTTCATCCGCAGGGCGCGGCCCGGCACCTGGGAGATGGCCCGCACCGCCAGGCTGCCGCCGGACAGCAGGGGAACGCCGACGATGCCCTCGTTGCCGACGGTGGCCACCTCGACGATGGCCCCGTCGTCGAGAGCCGTGACCAGGGAGACGACACCGTCGACCGGAAAGTAGACCGCTTCGATCTCCTGGCCGGGTTCGAAGAGGACCGTCTTGATGGGAAGCTCCACGGGGGTCAGCTGCCCGGCCAGCCGGAGCCTCTCCTCGGCAGGCAGCGCTTCGAGGATTCTATTCACGCGGCTGCCGTCCTGGCGGGGCCTTGTTTCCACGATGGATTTCCACTTTGGTGCAGGACGTCGACTTTCGGCCGCGACCCGTCGCACTGTGGTCGCCGGCGGCTCACCACCGTGGCAGCCACGTCCCCTCGGGATTGTGCCACGACCTGGGACGCCGTTGGCGGACGGGCCGGTCCGTACGCAGGCGGACAGACGTTCCCTGCCGCTCGAGCGCATCCTCGGTTGACAAGGGGCTTCGCACAGACGATCAGCCCCTGCGTTGACGACACCGCTCCGTGTTTCCCTTCCACCGGTCGGCACGAGGTAGGCCGCCGGAGGGCGCGTCGAGCATGAAGTCCTTTCCCATCGCGGGAACATCCCAGGATCTCTTCCCGCCCCGCATCTCGGCTCGTGTCGCTGCCCTGCGACGCCGCCGGCTGCGTCAGCGACTGCGCTCCTGGGCAACCCCGCTGGCGGTGTTCACCGTTGGCGCGTGGGTCGCACTCGTCATCGCGGCCGGCGTGGCGCACTGACGTCGCTGGTCATCGACGACCCCGACAACTCACTGAAAGGAGGGACCACCGTGTTCCTCATCCTCGCTCTGCTCATCGTGGTGCTCGCGGTCGGTGGCGGACTTGCCGTGCACCCGCTGCTCTTCTTCCTGCTGGTGATCGCGGCCGTCATGGCCCTCTCCCACATCCGGCACAGCCCGGCTCACTGACGGAGGTTTCGACCATGGGTTTCGGATTCGGACTTCTCCTCGTCGCCGCAGGCGCGGTCCTCGCGTTCGCGGTCCACACCACCAACGCCAGCGGCGTGGATCTCCACACCGTCGGCCTGATCCTGCTCGGGGTGGGTGCGTTCAGCACCGTGCTCTCGATGGTCTTCTGGTCATCGTGGGCGGGGCCCGGCGGCCTCAACCGGCGCCACGCCGTCGCCGACGGACCGGAGGGCCCGAGCACGACCATCAACAAGTTCTAGCGTCCCCGCGGTGAGCGAGCAGAACGGTTGAATCGCGATCGACGCTCTGTCGGCCAGCGTACCGACACGCCGGCCGGGCGACCGGTAGGGTCACGTTCTCGGCGTGATTGCGTCGCCCCGCTGGTCCGTGGCGCACGACCGGGTGGAGGACACCCGGTGGTGTGGCGAACGATGGACGTGGGGCGCGGCAAGCCCGGATACCGAGTCTGGTGCGATGCGTGCGGGCAGGACTGGACCCAGCCGATCGCAACCGTCGCTGCGCGCGTCGCCGATGGCCTCGGCCGCCCCGGCCCCGTCTCCACCTACTGCGAATGCGGCAGTGCGATTCGCGTCATTCCCTTCGGCGGGACGCTGCAGGTCGACGACCCGCTGCGGTTCGCCGAGCTCGGACTGGCTCAGGAGCTGTCGAGCACTCGCTGCACTTCGAGCACGGCGTGGACCAGGCCGGCCTGGCTGAGGGCGAGGGGGTAGTTGCCGAGGTACTCGCCGGTGGCGGGATCGATCTCCTCCGGCAGCAGGAGGAGGTCGCCGGCCAGGCCGAGAACCTGCTCGAAAAGGCGCAGGCCCTCCTCGCGCCGCCCGAGGCGCAGCAGCGCCTCGAGGAGCCAGAACGTGCAGGGGAGAAAGGCGCCCTCCTTGCCGGGCAACCCGTCGCGGCCGGGCGGGTAGCGATAGAGAAGCGGGTCGCCGGCAGTGAGCCCGTTCCAGATGGCGTCGACGGTGCCGGCCAACCGCTGCGATCCCGCGTCTTCGAATCCGGTCAGGGGGAGGAGGAGCAGCGCCGTGTCCAGTTCGTCCGATCCGTAGGCGCGGACGTATGACCCCAGTCGAGAGTCGAATCCCCTGTCGCGAATCTCGGCGGCCACGGCGTCGCGGGCGGACTCCCACGACGCCACTCGCCTGCGCGCCAGCCTCTGTCGATGCCCGACGCGCGCGGCGCGGTCCAGCGCGATCCAGGCCCACACCTTCGAGTGCACGTAGTGGCGCGGATCGTCACGAACCTCCCAGATGCCTGCGTCCGGCCGGCGCCACTCACGGCTCACGTAATCGGCGTACTCGGCCATAACTCTCAGGCCCCGACGACCGAGGGAATGGCCCGCATCGACCATGTTCCACATGGCGTCGACGACCCACCCGTAGACGTCGAGCTGGTGCTGGTCCTCGGCGAGATTGCCGACGCGCACGGGAAGACTCCCGCGATAGCCCGACACCGTCCGGATCTCACGTTCCGGTGAACCCCTGGTGCCATCGAGCGTGTAGAGGACACGGATATTGGACTCGGTGGACACCGCGCACGACGTGAGCCAATCCACGAAACGGCGGGCCTCCCGATCTTTGCCCACGGCAAGGAACGCGGCCACGCCGACACTCGCGTCGCGCGGCCAGGAGAAGCGATAGTCCCAGTTTCGCACTCCCCCGACCTCCTCCGGCAACGAGGTCGTCGGCGCCGCCACGGGCGCTCCTGTCGGGCTGAAGGTGAGAAGGCGCAGGTTGATGAGGCTGCGGGTGAGAACGTCGCGATAGGCCGCACCGCAGTGGATGCCGTCACTCCACCGCTGCCACCAGCGATCGGTGCGCGCCAGCAGGTCAGTCGCCTCGTCGTGGGTGATCGCGCGGCGTCGTTCGGCCAGCAGTGCGCTGATGCGCTCGCCGGCGGCCAGCGTGCCGTGCCAGGTGCCCGATGCATCGAGGACGAGATGCGGCGCGATGTGCAGCGTGAATGAGACCGGCTCCCGGCGACCGGGAAGCCCGGGGCGCGGAGAGTGGTGCAGGTGGACGCCCACCCGACCCTCGATGCATTCGAGCACCCGAACCACCGCGGGAGCGCGCGTGGTCATGGCCATCGCCTCGGTGAGGCGAGCCCGGCCGGAGGGTCCACTCCACTCGGTGACCAGGACGGTCGACGCCTGCCGGTAGTGTCGCGAGACGGGCTTCGCGCCGGCGATCGACATCTCGAAGTGACCGCCTCGTTCGGCGTCGACGAGCCGGCCGAACACGGGCTCCGAGTCGAACCTGGGCCAGCACAACCAGTCGATGCAGCCTGTGGGGGAGACCAAGGCTCCGGTCCGCGTGTCTCCGATGAAGCCGTAGTCCCGAATCGGAGCTATCACGCGCTGCGAGGCGGACATGGATATCGGGTCTCCAAGATTGCGTCGGTGGCGCTGGGTTGGCCTGGGTTCTGTCGCCCCTTCGTGGCATGGCGACATGGGCTCGCCGGCTTGCCGCTGCCGGTACCGTACCCTCGCAGGCCATGAACGAGATGACCTCGGATCGAGCTGGGAGCGATGGCGGGTTCCGCGAGTCGGGGCTCCGTCCGGAGGAGCTCGCCTGGGGCGTGCCCGCCCCACCGCGCTCCTACTGGCCGGCACGCATCGCCGTTCTGGTTGCCATGGCGCTCTACCTCATCCTCCCCGACCGCCTCATTCCCGGTCCGCGGATCGTGGTTCCCGCGCTCGAGGCCGTGGTGCTCGTCGCCATCACCGTCCTCGTTCCCCACCGGACCACCGTCGCCGCGCCGGCCCGCCGGATCCTGGCCATCCTGATCATCGGCCTGGTGACCCTGGCCAACATCATCAACCTGGGACTCCTGCTCACCGAGCTGCTCAAGGGCCACGTGCAGAATGGGCGGGAACTCGTCGTCTCGTCCGTTGCCATCTGGCTGACCAACGCCATCGCCTTCGGGTTGTGGTACTGGGAGCTCGACCGCGGTGGTCCCTACGAACGCCACCAGCCGTCACACCGCGAGCCCGACTTTCTGTTTCCCCAGATGGCCACGCCGGGAGCGGGCAGACCCGACTGGGCACCGAGTTTCGTCGACTACCTCTACGTGAGCCTGACGAATGCAACCGCCTTCAGCCCGACCGACACCATGCCGCTCAGCCCGCTGGCGAAGCTCCTGATGGCAACCCAATCGGTGGCGTCACTGCTGACCGTCGCGGTGGTGGCCGCGCGCGCGGTCAACATCCTCAGCTGAGCGCAGGCGGCGATCGAGGCGACGAGGCGTCGGTACGGTGCCGTGCCGACGCGCTCCGCGGCGGCAGCGATCATCAACGGGCGCGCGCGATTCATCACGGCGCTCGGCGAGCGGCGGCCACCGGTTTCCCTTCCTTCCGGTGCCGCCGCCCCGAGTGCCCCTGCGAGACACACGTGCCCACCTCCCCGCCGCCCCGCTCGCCCGACGCGCGAGAAAAGGGTGGGCGCATGCCGATGCTGCGGCGGCCGACGCGCATGTGGCTGGTGGTGGCGGTCGCGCTGCTGGCCAACATCGTCCTGGCATCGCTGATCAAGCCCGGCGAGGTCTCCCGCGTCGACATTCCGTACACCACCTTCAAGGCGCAGGTCGTGGCGGACAACGTGGTCAGCGTCACCGCCACCGGCGACACCATCACCGGCCACGCACGCAAGCCGATCGCGGTGCCGGGGAGCAGTGACCGTGGCGTCGACTTCACCACCCAGCGCCCGGGCTTCGCGGACGCCGGCCCGGCGACGGATCCCGCGTCGAACCTCGAAGCGCTGCTCGAGCAGCATAAGGTGGAGGTGTCCGCGCAGGCCGCGCCGGCCGGCAACCTGCTCCTCACCATCCTGCTCAGCTTCGGTCCGACGGTGCTGCTGGTGTTCGGATTTCTCTACCTGATGCGCCGCGCCAGCGCCAACGCCGGCGGTGGCATCCTCGGCGTCGGCAAGAGCAAGGCGCGCCTGTACGACGCCGAGCAGGCCGGGGCGAGCTTCGCCGACGTCGCCGGCATCGAGGAGGTCAAGCAGGAGCTGGTCGAGGTCGTCGACTTCCTCCGCAACCCGGAGCGCTACCGGAAGCTGGGCGCCACGGTCCCCAAGGGAGTGCTGCTCATCGGTGCGCCGGGAACCGGCAAGACGCTGCTCGCCCGCGCCGTCGCCGGCGAAGCCGGTGTGCCCTTCTTCAGCATGGCCGCGTCCGAGTTCGTCGAGCTGTTCGTCGGCGTCGGCGCCTCGCGGGTGCGCGACCTCTTCGCCAAGGCGCGCGCGGCCTCGCCGGCAATCCTGTTCATCGACGAGCTGGACGCGGTGGGCCGGAGTCGCAGCTCCTCGGTGCGCCTGGGCGGCACCGACGAGCAGGAGCAAACGCTCAACCAGATCCTCAGCGAGATGGACGGCTTCGACACGCACGAGGGCCTGATCGTCATCGCCGCCACCAACCGCGCGGAGATCCTCGACCAGGCGCTGCTGCGCGCCGGCCGCTTCGACCGTCGCATCGTCGTGCAGCCGCCGGATCGCGCTGGACGCACGGCGATCCTGCGCATCCACACGCGCACGGTCCCACTCGCACCCGACGTCGACCTCGACAGCCTCGGCTCGCAGACTCCCGGGCTGGTCGGTGCCGAGCTGCGCAACCTGGTCAACGAGGCCGCGCTGCTCGCCGCCAGTCGCGAGCACGCGCAGGTCACCATGCTCGACCTCACCGACTCATTGGAGAAGGTGATCCTCGGCGCCGAGCGCAAGATCGTCCTCTCCGCGGCCGACCGCGAGCGCGTCGCCTACCACGAGGCGGGCCACGCGTTGCTCGGCCTGCTGGTGCCCGGCGCCGATCCCGTGCGCCGCGTCTCCATCGTGCCGCGGGGCCGCTCGCTCGGCGCCACGGTGCAGAGCGCCGTCGACGACCGGCAGAACTACCCCGAGGACTACCTGCGTGCGCGCATGGTCGGCGCACTCGGCGGCCGCGCTGCCGAGGCGATGGTGTACGGCGTCGTCACCACCGGCGCGGAGAACGACCTCAGGCAGGTCACCGACATCGCGCGACAGATGGTGGTGCGCTGGGGGATGAGCCCGAAGCTCGGCCTGCTCAATCTCAGCGACGACGGCGAGGGCATCCCGCTGCTCGGTCGCGGGCGCGCCTACAGCGAGGCCACCGCCAGGACCATCGACGCGGAGATGCGGCGCATCGTCGACGAGTGCTTCGACAGCGCGTCCAGGCTGCTGGCCCAGCACCGCGAGAGCCTGGAGGCTCTGACCACCGCGCTGCTGCGCGACGAGTCCCTCGACGAGCAGGCGATCCTGGCCACGGCGGGGCTGCCCGCGGCATCCGCGGGCCGCGGTGCGGAGGCGGCGCGACCCGTGGTCGTCGTGGCCTGAGCCTCGCTTCGCGCCGCACGCGGGGAGCGGCGAACGGCCCCGGTCGTGCCCACCGCCGCCACCACGCCGTCGACCCCGTCTGCCTGCCCCGCCGACTGGGTGGCGGGTGCGCGGGCCGGCGCCGTCCTGCCCTGCCCCAACCGAACGTCGTGGGGCGGCGGTGGGCGTTCCGGGATCGTAGGCGGCGGGATGGGCGCCGTCGTCCGTATGGGCTACTGATTGACGGGCCGCCGCCGATCCCGTCAAGCGGACCGAGGAGGCCAATCGGGCACGACCGGGACAAGTCCCAGCGTCATGAGGCGCTCGGCGGTGTCGGGACGGCCGAGGTGATAGCCCTGGCCCAGGCGGTAGCCGCTGCTCTGCGTCGCCTGCGCCTGCTCCTCGGTCTCGATGCCCTCGGCCACCAGCTCCATGCCCAGTGCGCTGCCCAGCGCCTGGATGGCCGCGGAGATGAGCGCTCCCGGTGACCCCGGGGCGGCACGGACGAACAGCCCGTCGGTCTTGAGGATGTCGGCCTGCGGTTGGGCCAGCTTGCTCAGCGACGAGTAGCCGGTGCCGAAGTCGTCGATGGCGATGCGCACCGCGCCCTCGCGCAGCTCGGCCAGGGTGCGGTGGGCCGCGGCGCTGTCGTCGAGCACGGAGGACTCGGTGACCTCCAGGACCAGCGCCTGCGGCGGCAGCCCGTACGCCGACAGGGCGTCGACCACGTCGCGGGAGAGCCCGGCCTCGCGGAGCTGGCGCGCCGAGACGTTGACGCTGACGAAGAAGGGATGTCCCGGCACGCCCTGCCACCGCACCGCCTGGCGGCAGGCCTCGTCGAGGGCCCAGCGGCCCAGGTCGATGACGAAGCCGGTCTCCTCGGCCACGGGGACGAAGTCGTCGGCGCGGAGCAGCCCGCGCTCGGGGTGCTGCCAGCGCACCAGCGCCTCGACGCCGGCCACCCGCCGGCTCGACAGGTCGAGGACGGGTTGGTAGTGGAGCAGGAACTGGCGTCGCTCCAGGGCCAGGCTGATCTCCGATTCGACGCGCAGCCGGCCGACCAGGCCGCGGTGGATGTCGACGTCGAAGACCTCGACGCGGTCCCGCCCGCGCGCCTTGGCCCGGTACATGGCGACGTCGGCGCGCTGCAGCAGCGCCTCCGGAGTGGCGCTGCCGGACTCGGCGAAGGCGACGCCGACGCTGGCGCTGATCTTCAACTCGATGGGGCCCAGGGTGATCGCCTGGCGGAGACGATCACGCATGCGCTCGGCGGTGCGCACCGCCGCGGCGGGGACGTCCGGGCCGTTGACCAGGACGCCGAACTCGTCGCCGCCGAGGCGCCCGACCAGGTCGGTGGGACGCACGCTGGTGACGACGCGCCGCGCCACGGTGGTGAGCAACGCGTCGCCGGCGAGGTGTCCGTGGGTGTCGTTGACGGCCTTGAACCCGTCGACGTCCACGAAGAGCACGGCGACACCGAGGCCGCCCTCCTCGAGCGCTTCGCGCAGCGACGCGGTGAACTGCCGCCGGTTGAGCACGCCGGTGAGCGGGTCGCGGCTGGCCTGCTCGGCCATGCGCCCGGCCATGCTGCGGTTGTCGGCGACGGCGACCGCCTGGCGCGTCGAGGCGAGCAGGACCAGGGCGATGAGCGACGAGAAGTCGACGACGCCGAGCCCGCCCGAGTCGACGAAGTGCCACGCGGTGATGGCGCAGGAGACGCCGACGGTCAGCGCCGGGAGCAGGAAGCCCACCGTGGGCGGTCGATCGTCGCGCACCGGTGCGCGGTTCACGACCGGCGCCGCGCTGCGGCGCAGCGCGCTGATGCCGATGAGGACGAAGCCGGCGGCCCAGGCCACGTCGAGGACGGAGCCGCTGCCGACGTCGCCGCGCGCCCGCTGGAAGGAGAACACGCTGTCGGCACCGAGCAGCACCGCGAAGGCCAGCGCGAGCAGCACCACGGGGGTGCGCATCGACACCTTGGGGAGGAGCGCCGGGCGGATCGCCACCGTGACCAGCAGGGTGAGCACGACGGTGTCGCCGGCGGGGTGGGCCAGCAGCGCCGCCTTCTGCAGGTCGTTGAGACGGCTGACGTCGATGACCGGCTCGACGGTGGTGTTCCAGCCGATCAGCGTCAGGGCGGCGGCGATCATCAGCCCGTCGAGGAGGTTGCGCAGCCAGCCGAGGCGCAGCCCGTCGCGCGACTGGATGAGCAGCGCCGCCGCCGCGGCGAAGCCGGTGGCGCCGAGGAACACGGCGTCGACCCACCAGGGGAAGGGCGTGGTGTCGCGGCCGGCAATCCGGCCGCGGGCGGTCCAGAGCACCTGGCCCGCCCACCACAGGCCGGCGTAGACGGCGAGCGCGCGCCAGGCCAGGCGGAGGCGTCCGTGGCTGAGCTGTCCGGCTCGCGCGCAGAGCACGATGGCGACGACCGCGCCGGCGGCCTGGATGGCCCGGTCGAGCCACCCCTCGCCGGCCCGGTCGGACACCACCTGCACCACGACACCGGTCGAGGCCGTGAGGGCGAGGACGCCGAGCAGGATGGCGAGGCGCTTGCGCCGGGTGTCCACGCCGCCGGAGACCTCGTGGTGGTGTGCCCGGCCATGGTAGGCAGGGGGTCGCCCTCAGCAGTCCGTAGCGGTTACTGATTGAGCGCGAGCGCTGTCAGGCGCGGGCCGCCTCTCTCACCGCACGCGGCCACGGCCCCCAGCGCACGGCCAGCGTGGCCAGAGCGATGGTGACGACGACGACGCACAGGATCGCCGTGTACACCTGCGCGCTGAGCAGGTGCTCGGCAACGCCGATGGAGGCGAGGACGAAGCTGAACTCGCCCATCTGGCCGAGACCCACGGCCACCTGCCAGGGCCGCACCTCGGGAAGCCGGACGAGGCGGCCGAGGCCATATGCCGAGCCGGCCTTGACCATCACGACGAGGCCGAGCACCAGGCCGATCCAGGGCAGTGCCGCGGGAATGGCCGCGGGGTCGATGAGACTGCCCACGGCGACGAAGAAGAGCACCGCGAAGACCTCGCGGAAGGGCAGCAGCCGCCGCCGCGCCGCCACCGTCGCCGGTCCCTCGCTCACCGCCAGCCCGGAGATGAAGGCCGCCAGCGCCAGGGGGACGCCGAAGACCCGTGCCCCCAGGCCGGCCAGCGCCAACCCCGTCGCCAGCGAGACGACGAGGAACAGGTCCGGCTCGTCGCGCACCTGGCGCAGGGCGTGGGGGAGGAGCCAGGCCGCGGCGGTGGCGACGGCTCCGAAAGCGGGGACGAGCAGCGCGGTGAGCCACAGCGGCCGGCCGTTGATGCCGATGCTGGCCAGAAGTCCCGCCGACAGGGCGACGCCGGTGAGATCCTGGAGGACGCTCCAGCCGAGCAGCGTCTCGTCGGTGGCCCGGTTGGTGGTGCGGCGACGGCTGCGGGTGATGTTGACCACCACCACGCTCGACGACAGCGCCACCGCGAGCCCGACGACCATGCCGCCACGCGTGGTCAGGCCGGCGGCCATGGCCACCACCGCCGCCGCGCTCGCGACGCCGAGGGTGTGGAGCGGGGCAACCCACAGCAGCCTGCCCTTCCCCCGCGGCAGACGCAGCGGGTCGACCTCGATGCCGACCTCGAAGAGCAGCAGCACCACGCCGATGTCGGCGAAGAGCTGCAGCTGGTGCCGGTCGGCGACGTACCCGGGGGTGAACGGCGACACCAGCAGGCCGACCGCCAGGTAGCCGAGCACCGCTGGCAGTCCGGCCAGCCGCGCCAGCCACCCCGCGCCCGCGGCGGCGAGCAGGACGACGCCGATCTCCAGGATGTCGCGGGCCGTGGTGTCCACGGGCACAGGCTGCCACACCGGGCGACCGACCGCCGCGGCTCGGAGGGTTCTAGCGACTCTCCGCCGCGATGCGCTGCGCGGCCTGCTCGGCCGCGGCGAGGGCGTCGCCGGCGATGTCCGGCGCGGTGTCGAAGCGCTCGCCGCGGAGGACGTCGCGCAGGGGCAGGCGGTCGCGCCAGCCGGCCTCCTGCAGCATGGGGCGGGCGGGCAGGTCGTGCGGCCAGCCGATGCAGAGGTAGGCGACCGGGACGACGTGCGGCGGGATGGCCAGGATGTCGCGCAGCTCGCCGGTCTTGAGGATGCTCACCCAGCCGACGCCGAGCCCCTCGGCGCGCGCGGCCAGCCAGATGTTCTGCACCGCAAGGCAGGTGCTGTAGACGTCGGTCTCCGGCTGGCTGTTGCGGCCGAGCACCTGGGTGCCGGCGCGCGTGGGATCGCAGGTGACGCAGAGGTTGACCGGCGCTTCGCAGATGCCCTCCAGCTTCATGCCCAGGTACTGCGAGCGGCGCGGCTCGTCGAAGAAGCAGGCGGCGGCCTGGCGCTCGCGCAGGTAGAGATCCTTGACCCGCGACCGGGTCTCGGCGGAGCGGATGAGCATGAAGCTCCAGGGCTGCATGAAGCCGACCGAGGGCGCGTGATGGCCGGCGGCGAGCACCTGGGCGAGCAGCGCGTCGGGCACGGGGTCGTCGCGGAACAGCCGCACGTCGCGGCGGCGGTGGATGGCGCGGTACACGGCGTCGCGCTCCTCCGCGGCGAAGGCGAAGCGCTGCGGCTCGGTCGCGTGCTGCTCGGTCGCGGCGGACGTCATGGCACCTCCTCTGGCGAGGCGGCAGTGTAGCGGAGCGCGTCCGTCCGCCCGGGCCTTGACGCCGCGATCCGTAGCGGCTACGGACGACTCGACACCGCGGCCGCCCATAGCATCAGCTGGCACACCGCCGTCACCCGCTGTCGAGACGGTCCGTCTGGTGGACGGAGCGAAACGTGGGCAGGATGTTTCGGACCGCTCCGGCATGGTGGCGGCGGTGGGCAATGCCGCGGTCAGCGCGCCGAGACGGCCTCCGCGGCGAAGAGCTCCTCGGCGAGGCCGGCGCGGGAGTGGACGCCGAACTTGGAGTAGGCGCGGCCCAGGTGCGTCTCCACGGTGCGCCGCCCGATGAACAGGCGCGTGCCGATCTGGTCGGCGCTGAAGCCGGACAGGGCCAGGGCGACCACCTCACACTCCCTCCGGGTGAGGCCGCGGCTGCGCAGCGCCTCCGCGGTGGCCGCGGCAACGGGCAGCGGTCTGGCCGCGGTGGCGGCGCGGGCCACCGGGTCGCCATGTGCCTGCCGGTGGCCGAGCGAACGCGCCACGACGCCGATGAGCCCGGCGGCCACGCCGGTCGAGAGTGCGTCGAGCGCCGCCGTCTCCACCGAGAGCGCCCCCGCGGCGACGCAGGCTGCCTGCCCCACCCAGGCCCAGACGGTGACGGTGGCGAGGCGCCCGGCGCTGAGCAGCAGCGCCGCGCAGGCGACGGCGAGCACCTCGACGCCGCCGAAGGTGATCTCGCGGGTGGTGACGGCATCGCCGGCGGTGGCAACGGAGACGAGCAGGAGACACGCGACCAGGACCGCCCGGTCCGCGCGCGGCGCGGTGGCGGCGGCCCTGCTCCTCCCGCCCAGAGTGATGAGTGCCACGCTGCTCTCCCCTGAGGTGCGTGCCCGCGTCCGCCCGACGATGCCATGTGCGGTGCGAAGGGGTCAATCAACCCGAATTGGGTGGATGCCGCACGCCACGCGCTGAGCCGCGCGGCGTCAGGTGCGGGTCACGGTGGCGCCACCGTGGCCCGTCCAGAGCTTGAAGGCCTGCACGGTCAGGGCGATGAAGCCGGCCCCGGCGATGACTCCGACGATCACGTCGCTGGTCGCCGCGCCGACGCCCACGCCGAGCACGACGCCGACGAGCATGAGGATGGTGACGGTCACGCGGTACCGCGTGGTCTCGGCAGGGTTCACGGTGTTCCTCCGAATGGGGCGAGGGTGCGCCGGCTGCGACTCCTTGGCGGCATGCCAGGCGGCGCGCAGGCTGAGGGCGGGACCGCCGTGCAGGATGGCCGCCGCGTAGAGCCGCCCGCCCAGGCGGACCAGCGCGGCGATGGTGGCCACGGTGATGGCCAGCGCCAGCAGCGGTTCCCACCAGGCCGGCGATCCCATGGCGATGCGGCCGGGCATGGCCAGCGGCGCGGTGCTGGGGAAGAAGGAGATGGCGCGGGCGGCGACGCTGTCGGGCTGCGCCACCATGGCGAAGGCGGCCAGGTAGCTGGCCACCATCAGCGCGCTCATCGGCGCCACCGCGCTCTGTGCGTCCTCGGGTCGCGAGGCCAGCGCGCCGAGGGCGCCGAAGAGCGTTGCGTACAGGGCATATCCGAGCACGAACCAGACCACCAGCCAGGCGATCACCGTGCCCCGGATGGCCGGCACGTCGAGTGATCCCACCGCCGTGACGGCGGCCAGCGCGGCCACCGCGGTGACGGCGACCTGCGCGAGTCCGAGCAGCCCGATGCCCATCACCTTGCCGGCCAGCAGCGAGCGCGGCGGGATGCGGGCGAGCAGCACCTCGACGACGCGGCTGGTCTTCTCCTCGACGACGCCGGTCAGCACCAGCCCGCCGTAGCTGGAGATGATCACCACCAGCAACCCGGTCATGACCAGGGTGGCGGTCTGGTCACCCGAGGTGCGTCCCGCCACCGAGCTCAGCTCCACGTTGGTCAGCGGCACCGGTGCGACCAGGTCGGTGAGCTGCCGCGGGCTGATTCCCTCGGCCGCCGCGCGATCGCGGATGGCCACCACCTGGATGGCGCCGCTGACCACGGCCTCGACCCGCTGGTCGACGCTGCGCGGCCATTCCAGGGTGCGCCCGGCGACGACGAGGACGTTGACCGTGCCGTGCCGCACGGCGTCCTCACCCTCGGCGCGGGTCGCGTAGGTGTGCAGCCGCGCCGTCGTCCCCACCGCGGAGGCCTGCACCTCGATGGTGGCAGGCAGGCCGGCGGGTGTCGCGCCGCTCAGCCCGACGTCGACGCTGCGGTCGCGGCCCAGCAGCACGGCGGGCAGGACGATCATCGCCGCCACCACCGCGACGATCATCACGAGGGAGGCCAGGAAGGCGCGCGAGCGCGCGCGCTCACGCATCTCGCGCACGGCCACCAGCCAGGCCTGGCGCAGGCCGTTCATGCCGTTCATGCCGCCACCGCCCGGCGGAACAGCTCCGACAGCGTCGGCGGTTCGAAGGAGAGCGAGACGATGCTCGTGCCGTCGCGGGCGGCGGACGTCAGCGCCTGGATGTCGTCCAGCGAGTCGACGCGCAGCCGGGCGTGTCCGTCGCTCGTCTCGACGGGGGTCGCGCGCAGTGCGGACCAGTCCGGAGCGGGGCCGGTGAAGGTGATGTCGACGAAGCGCTCCGGGACCGCGGCGCGCAGCACCTCCAGCGCGCCGGCCAGCACCACGCGGCCGTGGTCGACGATGACCACGTCATCACAGAGCCCGGCGACGAGGTCGAGCTGGTGGCTGGAGAAGAGCACCGTCGCCCCCGCGGCGGCCATGTCGCGGAGCAGCCCGGCCATCAGCTCCATGGCGATGGGATCGAGCCCCGAGAACGGCTCGTCGAGGACGAGCAGCTCGGGCTCGTTGACGAGCGCCGCGATGAGCTGCACGCGCTGCTGGTTGCCGTGCGACAGCGCGTCGACTCGATCGCGTCCGCGCTCGGCGAGCTGCAGGCGCTCCAGCCAGCCGTCGACGCTGCGCTCCACCTCGTGCGCGGGCTGTCCGCAGAGCCGGCCGAGATAGACGAGCTGCTCACGCACGCGCATGCGCGGGTAGAGGCCGCGTTCCTCCGGCATGTAGCCGAAACGCGCGCGCACCGCGGCGGTGATGGCTGCGCCGTGCCAGGTGACGCTGCCGGAGTCGAGCCGCACCAGCCCGAAGACGGCGCGCATCGCCGTCGTCTTGCCCGCGCCGTTGGGCCCGAGGAACCCGGTCAGCCGCCCGGGCCGTGCCGTGAAGCTGCAGCCGTCGAGCGCCGCCACCTCGCCGAAGCGCTTGCCCGCCGCGTGGAATTCCAGCAAAGCCATGCCTCCACCACAACCATGCGGCGGCGCGCAGGCGGGGCGACAGAGGCCGAAGACCCCGGTGTGCCCGGCGACGTTCGGCCTTCCGCGGCGGGCCTACTGGGAGTCGATCTCCATGCTGTCGAAGAGGGCGTTCCAGGTGGGCAGCGCGTCGGTGGTGGCGCTGAAGTAGGCATACGCCGCTGTCCAGGGCAGGCCGTGCGGCAGCGGGCCGACCAGCGGCGCCGGCGCGCCGGCCGGGCCCTCCGACAGGGTGATGTTGGCGGCGTCGACGCTGAGCACGAAGTCGTTGAGGGCGCTGGTGACCGGCAGGCTCGCCGACCAGAGGGTGGTGATGCTGCCGCCGGCGACGCGGCGGACGATGGCGATGCTGCCGTTCTGCACGCGGATGCGCAGGTAGTCGGCGGCGCTGAGCACGTTGCCGGTGGCCGCGGTGGGAGCCAGCACGAAGTTCTCGGTCTGGTCGGCGTTGGCCGCGGTGGTCATCTGCCACTTGACGGTGACGGTGGCGCTCGACCACGAGGGCTGCACGGTGGTCTCGCGCGTCTGCACGTACTGCCAGGTGCCCGACTGCGCCGAGCTGAGCAGCGGGCAGAGCTGCAGCGCGTTGCCCTGGATGGTGGCGCCCGCGCCGCTGCCGGACGCGGAGCGCTGCACCACGAAGCTGCTGTCCGGCGCCGAGCCGTCGGGGCCGGTGAAGCTGTCGCTGAAGAGCACCGAGCCGACCGGAGTCGGCGAGGGTGACGGCGACGGCGAGGGCGATGGTGTGGGTGTGGGTGTGGGTGTGGGTGTGGGTGTGGGTGTGGGCGTCGGCGTGGGCGTCGGCGTGGGGGAGGGGGTCGGGGTCGCGCAGCTCGGCGTGGTCGAGCCGGCCGAGGCGTCGACGCTGAACTCCGAGGTGTTGCCCGACGAGTCCGTGGCCGTCGCCGTCACCGGCCCGGCGATGCTCACCCCGGCGAGGCACCAGGCGCCGGTCGAGTCCGCGGCCGTGCTGCCCAGGTACACGGCGCCCTCGCCGTTGGCGGCGCCGCCGTCCGGCACGGCGCTGAACAGCTCGACCGTTGCACCCGGCGGCGCGGTGCCGCTGGCGGCCGTCGAGGCCACCGCGCCCACCACGGGGAAGTCGATGCCATCGTCGCCCACCGCGGTGTTGGCGTTGTTGCCGTCGTTGGCATTGACTCCGGCCACGGGCATGAGGTCGATGCCGATGCCGCCGTTGCCCTGGATGGCATTGGCGGTGATGCGGTTGAACAGGGTGGTCGCCGAGCCCGACACGTACTGCACCGCCACGCCCGGCCCGGCGCTGCCGCGGATGGTGTTCGACTGCACGGTGGTGTTCTGCGGCCCGTTGTAGATGAGCACGCCGTCGCCCCGGTTGCCGATGGTGGTGCTGCCGCCGGTGTCGGTGCCGATGCGGTTGCCGCTGACCACGGTGCCGTTGGTGCCGCTGTCGGCGATGAGCACGCCGCTGCCGGCGTTGCCGGCGATGGTGTTGCCGATCACCTGCGCCCCGGGCACGCCCTGGAACACGTGCACGCCGTTGGCCTGGTTGCCCAGCGGGGTGACCCCGTCGGAGGCCAGCCCGATGACGTTGCCCTGCACCACCGCGCCGGTGGTCGGACGCCGGTCGACGTAGACGCCGTCGCTGTCGTTGCCGGAGACCAGGTTGCCCGCAGCCGGGACGCTGCCGCCCACCAGCGTGTTGCAGGCGCCGTTCTGCACCTTCACGCCGGCGTCGATGTTGGGGTAGTTGACCCTGCCGGTGGGATCGGTGCCGACGTAGTTGCCCTGCACGGTGTTGTTGCAGATGGCCCGGGCCGGCGCGCCGACGCCGTCGATCTGGATGCCGTCGTCGCGGTTGCCGGAGATGACGTTGCCGCTGCCCGGCGTGGTGCCGCCGATCAGGTTGCCGCTGCCGCAGATCTCGATCTCCATGCCCTCGGCGAAGTTGCCGTAGGGGCTGGGCCAGGCACCGTGCGCGTTGAGGCCGACCCAGTTGCCCTCCACCACGTTGTTCGAGGAGGCGTTGCAGCTGCCGTCGTTGTTGAGCTTGCCGAAGATCCGCACGCCCATGCCGTTGTTGCCGGTGACCAGGTTGCGCTCGCCCGCGGTGGTGCCGCCGACGCGGTTGCCGTCGGCGCCGTTGACCAGCTCCACGCCCGCGCCCGCGTTGGGCAGGCGGCTGAGGCCGTCGGCGGTCAGGCCCACCCAGTTGCCGGTGACCACGTTCGCGCTCGAGGCGTTGACCCTGATGCCGTCCCCGCCGTTGCCGGAGACCAGGTTGCGGTCGGCCGCGGTGGTGCCGCCCACGGTGTCGTTGCCCGGACCCTCGATGTCGATGCCGCCCGCACCGGCCCCCGCCGCATTGATGCCGTCGGCGGTGCCGACCCAGTTGCCGGCCACCACGTCGCCGCTCGACCCCGCGGCGACGAGCACGCCCCACTGGTGGAAGTTGGTGATGACCACCCCGCGCACGCTGTCGTTCTGGCCGGCGAGCACGATGCCCGAGGCCTGCTTGCTGCCGGTGGCATCGTCGATGCGGATGCCCGGCGCCGCCGCGCCCGGCTGGGTGGTGCCGTCGATGCTCACGTTGTCCGCGCTGACCTGCGGCAGCGCGGTGCCGGTGCCGGCGCCGACCGAGATGGTCTGCGCCCCGCCCGGCGGGATGCTGAACTGGATCTGCCCGCCCCCCGCGCTGTCGGCGGCCTCGATGGCCATGCGCAGGGTGCAGAGCGACAGCGAGCAGACGCCGTCGTCGTCGGCGGCGCTGTTGACCACGAAGGTGGGTGAGGCCGCACGCACGGGGACCCCCCAGAGGAGCGCGGCCACGACGGCGGACACCGACGCGACCACGGCCCAGCGCGCGCGACTCGTCGTTCGAATCGCCACAATCACTTCCAACGCGCCAGTCTACCGGACGGCGGCCGCCGGCGCCAGGCCCCGGGTCGAGCGCGCGAGCTCGCCGCCTCGTGAGCCCTGGCTGGCAGTGACAGGCGCGCTATCACCAAAGCCACCGGTTGGGCCGCGTGCCAACACGGCGGCTCAGCAGATGCGCGGCAGCGGGTCGCCGACGAGCATGTCGACCACCCGGGTGCCGCCGAACGCCGTGCGGATGAAGACCATGGCCGCGGGGTCGGCGCGCACCTCGCCGATGCACGCGGCCTCCGCGCCTTCGGCGGTCGACCGCATGATGGCCACAGCCCGCTCCGCGTCCGCGGCGGCGACGACGGCGACCAGCTTGCCCTCGTTGGCGATGTAGAGCGGGTCGATGCCGAGGATCTCGGCGACGCCGCGCACCTCGTCGTGCACCGGCAGCGCCTCCTCGTCGATGGCCACCGCCACGCCCGCCTGCTGCGCCGCCTCGTTGAGCACCGTGGCCACACCGCCGCGGGTGGCGTCGCGCATGAAGTGCACCTCGACGTCCGCGTCGAGCAATGCGGCCACCAGTGGCCACAACGCCATGGTGTCGCTGCGCAGACCGGGCGCCTCCAGGTCGACGTCGCCGCGGGCCAGCATCACCGTGGCGCCGTGGTCGCCGATGGCGCCGCTGAGCAGCACCGCGTCACCGGCCTGGATGCGGTGCACGCCGATGCGCCCGGGTTGCCGCACCAGCCCGACGCCGGAGGTGGTGATGAAGAGCTGGTCGGCTTTGCCGCGCGGCACCACCTTGGTGTCGCCGGCGACGACCTGCACGCCGGCGCGATCCGCGGCGCGGCGCATCGACTCGACGATGCCGCGCAGCAGCGCGACGTCGAGGCCCTCTTCGAGCACGAAGGCGGCGGTCAGGTAGAGCGGCTGCGCGCCGCCGACGGCGAGGTCGTTGACCGTGCCGTTGACGG
>Ga0070713_100000894_pt1 | contig 19127 bp, 14 predicted proteins | sample LARL82metaG_FD_65465 | JGI IMG/M metagenome (GOLD analysis project Ga0070713, IMG submission 65465) | Corn, switchgrass and miscanthus rhizosphere microbial communities from Kellogg Biological Station, Michigan, USA - LAR L8-2 metaG | ecosystem: Host-associated > Plants > Roots > Rhizosphere ...
ACTGGCCAGGCGTCGGGCGCAGGCCGAAGCGCGCCGCGGAGGATTCATTGAGCGCCACCACGGAGGCGCCGGTATCGACCATGAAGCCGATGCGTTGGCCGTCGATCCGTCCGTCGACCTTGAAATGACCGCGACCATCGCGCGGAATGTTGAGGCTGCGGCCGCTTGCCTGCGCCGGCGTCTCGACGGGGACGGCTTTCTTCGCGGTGATGGTGGCGGAAGCGGGCGCCGGCGTCATGTTGTCGGCCATCTGCGCCATGAAGGTGCCGAGCCCGGCCATGATGGCCGCGGTGATCAAGATGTTACGCATGACGCCACACACACCCGGTTCGTGGGAACCGGCAATTTGACCATGTCCGCCGCCATACCGCGACGGAGCGGCGCCGGCCGAGGCTGCCATTTTGGCGAAAAGGATAAGCGAAGGGTTAACGCCTCACGTCCCGCGCGGCTTGACGCGGCGGGTCGGCGGCGCGTTGGCGGGATCCTCCGGCCAGGGATGGCGCGGATAGCGTCCGCGCAGGTCGGATCGGACGGCCGCATAGCTGCCGCGCCAAAAACCCGGCAGGTCGCGGGTCACCTGCACCGGCCGATGCGCCGGCGACAGCAATTCTAGCACCAGAGGCACGGCGCCCTTGGCGATCGAGGGATGGGTGTTGAGCCCAAACAGTTCTTGCAGCCGCACCGCGATGGTCGGCCCCTGCTCGGCCTCATAGTCGATTGGAAGCTGCGTGCCGGTCGGCGCCTCGAAATGCGTCGGCGCCTCGCGTTCCAGTCGCGCGCGGAGCTCCCACGGCAACAACGTCGCTAGCGCTTCCGACAGGTCGCCGGCCGAGACATCCTTCAGCGAGAGCTTGTCGTATAGCGCCGGCACCAGCCAGTCCTCGCGCCGCCCGATCAGCGCATCATCGGACAGATCGGGCCAGCTTTCGCCTTGGATTTCCCCTTGGATTTCCCCTTGCGCCTTGCGCAGGAACATCACGCGGTCACGCCATTGTTTCGCGGCTTTCGACCACGGCAATTTGTCGAAACCTGCGGCGATCAGCCCATCGGCGAAAATCCGCGCGGTCTCGGCGGAAGCAGACAGCGCCAATGGGGATTCCGACAGCGTAATCGCGTGCAGCGTCTTCCTGCGCCGCGCCCGCAAGGCGAGCGCGCCGCGATCGAAGGAAATCTCATCAGTGCTCTCGAGCTGATCGGCAAAGTAGCGCTCGATTTCCGCGGGCGTGATCGGCGCCGCCAGCAGGATCCGCCCCTGCGCCGCCGTGCCGGTCAATTCCGCCACCGCGATATAGGGCGCGCGCGCCAGCGCCGAGGTCTGTTCCACCGCGGCCCCGCGGCCGTTGGCGAGCACGAAGCTGCCATTGCCGCGGTTGCGCGCCACGCGATCCGGAAAGGCGAAGGCAAGGATGACGCCGGTGGACGGCCAAACGCCCGCCTTCGTGTCCGCTTTCGGCTTCCCCTCGGTAGCAGCCACCTGCGAGGCCCAGCGCTGCGCGAGGGCCCGCGCGCTGGACGCGCGCTGCGAACGGTCGCGGCGGAATTGATCGATCCTATGATCGAGATCGACGCTGTCGCCGCCGAGCCCGCGCTCGGTGAGCACGGCGGCGATGTCCGCGGCTTCTTCACCCGTGCCGAGGCGATGCGAATCCACGATCATCCGCGCCAGCCGCGGCGGCAGCGCGAGCGCGCGCAGGCTTTTGCCTTCCGCGGTGATCCGGCCATCGCCATCGAGCGCGCCGAGTTCGGTGAGCAGGCTTTTGGCTTCCTTCAGCGCCGGCGCCGGGGGGGAATCGAGAAACGCCAGGGTGGCGGGATCGCTAACCCCCCATTGCGCAAGGTCGAGCACCAGCGACGACAGATCGGCGCTGAGGATTTCCGGCTGGGTGTAGGCCGTAAGCGAAGCGGTCTGCGGCTCGTCCCACAGGCGGTAGCAAATGCCCGGCTCGGTGCGGCCGGCACGGCCGCGGCGCTGGTCGACGGCGGCGCGCGAGGCGCGCACCGTCTCGAGCCGCGTCAGCCCGATATCAGGCTCGTAGCGTGGCACGCGGGACAGACCGGAATCGACCACGATGCGCACGCCTTCGATGGTGAGCGACGTCTCGGCAATCGAGGTCGCCAGCACGACCTTGCGCCGACCTTTGGGCGCGGGTGCAATCGCGCGGTCTTGCACGCTCGCATCGAGCGCGCCGAACAGCAGCACGATCTCGACACTGGCGTCCTGCACGCGCTCGGCAAGGTGATTCTGGGTGCGGCGGATTTCGGCGGCGCCCGGCAGGAATGCCAGCACCGAGCCGGGATCGGCGCGCAGGCTTGACGCGATCGCATCCGCCATCTGCCGTTCCAGCGGCATATCCGGCTTGCGGCCGAGATAGCGCGTCTCGACCGGAAAGGCGCGGCCTTCGCTTGCGATCACCGGCGCCTCGCCGAGCAGTTTCGCCACCCGCGCGCCGTCGAGCGTCGCCGACATTACGAGGAGGCGCAGCTCCTCGCGCAAGCCGGTCTGCGCGTCGCGCGCCAGCGCCAGCCCCAGATCAGCATCGAGCGAGCGCTCGTGGAATTCGTCGAACAGGACTGCGGCAACGCCGGACAATTCCGGATCGTCGAGGATCTGGCGCGCGAAAATACCCTCGGTGACAACCTCGATCCGGGTCGCGCGCGAGACTTTTGAGCCGAACCGGACGCGGTAGCCGACGGTTTCGCCGACGCGTTCTCCCAAAGTTTTCGCCATTCGCTCGGCGCTGGCGCGCGCCGCGATCCGTCGCGGCTCCAGCACGATGATCTTTTTGTCTTTTGCCCAGGGCTCGTCGAGCAGCGCCAGCGGCACCCGCGTGGTCTTGCCGGCGCCCGGAGGGGCCACCAGCACCGCGGCGTTGCTTTTCGTGAGCGTCCGCGACAGCTCGTCGAGTACGGCGTCGATTGGAAGCGGCGTGTCGAAGCTGCGGGGCAATGTCTCTGATCCGTCATCACCCGCGAAAGCAGGTGATCCAGTAAACACTGGCGTTACCGATTACAAAGACCGGGTGTACTGGATACCCCCGGCCGGAGCCTTGTCATCGGGCTCGCCAAAAGGCGAGACCCGTTGGCGGGGTATGGCAACGACACCTGCCTCAATCCCGCAGCGGGGGCCGGCCGACGCTCTCGTAGACAAAGCCCAGCGCCGCCATGTCCTCGGAGCGGTAGATGTTGCGCAGGTCGACCACGACCGGCTGCGCCATCTCGCGCTTCAGCCGTTCGAGGTCGAGCGTGCGGTATTGCACCCACTCGGTCACCACCACCATGGCGTCGGCGCCCTTCACGCAGGCGTAAGGATCATCGCAATATTCGATGTCCGGCAATTCCTTGCGCGCCTGCTCGATGCCGACCGGATCATGCGCGCGCACCTTGGCGCCCATGTCGATGAGGCCCGTGACCAGCGGGATCGACGGCGCCTCACGCATGTCGTCGGTGTCGGGCTTGAAGGTGAGGCCGAGCACGGCGACCGTCTTGCCGCGCAGGCTGCCACCGGCGGCACCCGCAACCTTGCGCGCCATCGCGCGCTTGCGGTGGTCGTTGACCCCGAGCACCGCCTCGACGATGCGCAGCTGCACGTCATGGTCCTGCGCGATCTTGACCAGCGCGCGGGTGTCCTTTGGAAAGCACGAGCCGCCGAATCCCGGACCGGCGTGCAGAAATTTCGAGCCGATGCGGTTGTCGAGCCCAATGCCGCGCGCGACTTCCTGCACGTCGGCGCCGACTTTCTCCGACAGATCGGCCATCTCGTTGATGAAGGTGATCTTGGTGGCGAGAAACGCGTTGGCCGCGTATTTGATCAATTCCGCGGTGCGCCGCGCCGTGAACATCAGCGGCGCCTGGCTGAGCGACAGCGGCCGGTAGACGTCGCCGAGCACTTTGCGCCCGCGCTCGTCCGCAGTTCCGACCACGATGCGATCCGGAAACTTGAAGTCGCGGATCGCCGCGCCCTCGCGCAGGAATTCCGGATTGGAGGCGACCACCACATCAGCCGACGGGTTGGCTTCGCGGATCAGCCGCTCGACTTCATCGCCGGTGCCGACCGGCACGGTCGATTTGGTGACGACGACCGTAAAGCCCGAAAGTGCTGCCGCGATCTCGCGGGCGGCAGCGTAGACATAGGTGAGGTCGGCGTGGCCGTCGCCGCGCCGCGACGGCGTGCCGACCGCGATGAACACCGCATCGGCTTCCTTGACCGGGGTGGTCAGACCGGTCGTGAAGTCGAGGCGGCCGGCCTTCACATTGGAAGCGACCAGGGCATCAAGACCGGGCTCGAAGATCGGGATCTCGCCGCGGTTAAGGCTCGCGATCTTGTCGCCGTCCTTGTCGACGCAGGTGACCTGGTGGCCGAAATCCGCAAAGCAGGCGCCGGAAACCAGCCCCACATACCCCGTGCCAATCATGGCAATTCGCATGAAACAACCTGCTTGTGATGGTTAACGATGGTTAGGATTTTCGACCGCCTCTTAAAGCATTTGGCGGCAAAGAGGAAACCGGAAAGTGCGTGAAAATGGCATATCCCTTGCGAGGATAAAGGGGAAAGAAACCGTTTCCCTCCGAAGATGGCGCGTATCACGCCGAAACAGGACACCGATGACACCAAACGGCACATCCGCTATGGCCAAACATCCCGCGGGCCAGCTTGCGGGCGGACGCGTCGATTGGGTTGATTACGCCAAGGGCATCTGCATCGTCATGGTGGTGATGATGCATTCGGTGCTGGGGGTGGAACTGGCCGCCGGCGAGCGCGGCTTCATGCATGTCCTGGTCGCCTTCGCAAAGCCGTTCCGGATGCCGGATTTCTTCCTGATTTCCGGGCTTTTCCTGTCGCTTGTGATCGGCCGCGACTGGCGCCTCTATCTCGACCGCAAGGTCGTCCATTTCGTCTATTTTTACGTGCTGTGGGTCACGATCCAGTTCGGCTTCAAGGCGCCCGGCTTTGCCGCCGAGTCAGGCTGGCGCCATGTCGGATATCTCTATCTCGAATCGTACATCGAACCGTTCGGCACGCTGTGGTTCATCTATCTGCTGCCGGTGTTCTTTGTTGTCGCAAAACTGACACGCAACATATCCCCACTCGCGATCTGGGCGGCCGCCGCGGCGCTTGAGATGGCGCATGTCGCAACCACCTGGACCGTGATCGACGAATTCTGCGCGCGATTCGTCTATTTCTATTCCGGCTATCTGTTTGCCGATTATGTCTTTGCGCTGTCGGACCGCGCACGGGCACGACCTTCGCTGGCGCTCGCCGCGCTCGCATTGTGGGCGATCGTCAACGGCAGCCTGGTTGCGCTCGGCTACAGCGAATGGCCGCTGGTCTCGCTGATGCTGGGACTGGCCGGCGCCTGCGCCATCGTCACGATGGGAACGCTGCTGGCGCGAATGCGGTGGCTCCAATCCTTGCGCTTCTGCGGCGAGCATTCGATCGTGATCTATCTCGCCTTCTTCCTGCCGATGGCCGCGACGCGCACGCTGTTGCTGCGCACCGGGGCGACCCATGACATCGGCACGGTCTCGCTGATCGTCACCCTCGTCGGCGTCGTCGGCGCGCTTTTGATTTGGCGCGCCGCGCTCGCGGCAAAAGCCAATTTCCTGTTCGAGCGCCCGGCCGCGTTCTGGATCGCGTCGAAAAAGGCCGGCGCGGTATTGCAGGCGGCGGAGTAGCCGCACTCACTGGCTTGGCGGCACCAGATAGAGGGAACCGCTGCTCCGCCCGCCCTCCAGATCGGCGTGAGCCTGAGCCGCCTGATCAAGACGATAAGCCTTTCCGACGGACGGCAAGATACCCTGTTGCATGGCCGACAGCACTGCATCGGCCGCGATCCGATAATCCGCCGCTCCGTTCATGTAGGCCATCACGCTGGGGCGAGCCAGCATCAGGCTGCGCCGGGGACCGAGCTCTTCGACATCGATCGGTGAAATTGCTCCCGCCGACTGACCGATGCTCGCGACCACGCCGAACGGCCGCACGCATTGCAAGGTCTTCGCCAGCGTCGTGCCGCCGACCCCATCATAGGCAACATCCACGCCACGATCTCCGGTCAGCTTCGCGACCGCACTGGCGAAATCGGCATCACGGCCGACGATGACATGATGCGCGCCGGCGTTGCGCGCGGTCATGGCTTTGGCATCGGAACCGACAGTGCCGATCACGGTTGCGCCGAGATGGCGTGCCCATCGCGTCATCACCTGTCCGAGGCCACCGGCCGCGCTGTGGATCAGGACCTTTGCACTCGCGCCGACCGCATAGACCCGCGTCAGCAGCATGTGGGCCGTGATGCCTTTGACAAACCCCGACGCCGGCGCGCCGTCGGCAATGGACTCTGGCAGTGCTACCGCGCGCCAGGCCGGCAGATTTCGTTCCGATGCGTAGGCACCCACCGGAGCGCCGGCATAGACGATCCTGTCGCCGACCCGCGGCGAGGTGACATTCGCGCCGACCGCCGTCACCACGCCGACTGCTTCAACACCGGGGATCGCCGGCGGCGACATTGGGTAAAGCCCCATGCGCTGGTAGATATCGATGAAGTTGACGCCAATCGCAGTTTGACGAATCCGGATTTCGTCCGGCTGTGGTGCCGGAAGATCGATCGTGACGCATTCAAGCTGTTCGGCGCCGCCGGGCGCCTTCAATCTGACAACATCGGCCATGGCCACGCTCCTCGCTTTGCCAAGGCACTTTGCGGCCGGCCGCAAATATGCGAAATCCCACAAATCTGAGTTTGTGATGTGAGTTTCTGCACAATGGCCGATTGGGAAGACCTGCGCCATTTTGTTGTGTTGGCGCGAGAAGGCACCTTATCCGCCGCGGCGAGGCTGCTCGGGGTCGATCACGCCACCGTCGCCCGCCGCGTCGCGGCGCTTGAAGCCGACACCGGACTGAAACTGGTCGACCGTCGGGCACGCAGCTATCAGCTGACCGACGACGGCAGGCGCATCGCCGCGACCGCCACGCCGATGGAAGAGGCGGCGTTCGCGGTCGGGCGGGCGGTGCAGGCGGCCAAGCCCGGCTTGCGCGGCGAGGTTTCCATCAGTTCGCCGCCCTCGCTCGCCAACGCGCTGATCGCGCCGCAATTGTTTCGGCTACGTCAAAGGCACCCCGGCATCCGGATCAAATTGATCGGGGAAAAGCGAGCAGCTTCGCTGAACCGTCGCGAAGCCGACGTGGCGCTGCGCTTGTCCCGGCCGCAGGAAGCAGGATTGATCGTGCGCAAGATCGGCAGTTTTGGCTTTGGCCTCTATGGCGCACCCGCTTACCTGAAGCAAACGCCCCGCCACGCGTTCGCGTTCATCGCCTATGACGACAGCATGGACGACGCGCCCCAGCAGACATGGCTACGGGCCATCGCTACCGGCCACGAGATTGTCCTGCGCACCAACGATCTGGAGAATCAGGCAGCCGCCGCGCGAACCGGTGTCGGGCTCGCGGTATTGCCGCAGTTTCTTGCCGATCCCGACCCCGGGCTCGAACGTTACGACATCACGCCTGCGCCGCCGAGCCGCAACGTGTGGCTGCTGGTTCATCGCGAGCTTCGCCGGACACCGCTGGTGCGCGCGGTGATGGAGTTCCTGATCGATTGCATCGCCGCCAATGAACAGAGGTCAGCCCCGTTGACGCAGCGGGACGGCATTTGACTGTTGAGTGGTGCGAAATTCGCCCTGCCAAGGCTGTCATTCCGCGCAAAAATCCCTAAATTTCGGCCATGCCGAAATCCCCCCAAAAAGCAGCCCACCAGCCCGTTCCCGTCAAGGCCCCCGCCAAGGGCGACCACATCTTCCTGGTCGACGGCTCCTCCTACATTTTCCGCGCCTATCACGCGTTGCCGCCGCTAAACCGCAAATCCGACGGCTTGCAGGTCAATGCCGTGCTCGGCTTCTGCAACATGCTGTGGAAGCTCTTGCGCGACATGCCGGAGGATAACCGGCCGACGCATCTCGCCATCGTGTTCGACAAGTCCGAGATCACCTTCCGCAACAAGCTTTACCCCGACTACAAGGCGCACCGGCCGCCGGCGCCGGACGATCTGATCCCGCAATTTCCGCTGATCCGCGAGGCGGTGCGCGCCTTCGATCTGCCCTGCCTGGAACAGATCGGCTTCGAGGCCGACGATCTGATCGCGACTTACGCTCGGCTCGCCACCCAACGCGGCGCCACCACGACCATCGTTTCCTCCGACAAGGATCTGATGCAGCTGGTGACCGACAAGGTCGTGATGTTCGACACCATGAAGGACCGCCGCATCGGCATCGCTGAAGTGATCGAGAAATTCGGCGTGCCGCCCGAAAAAGTGGTCGAGGTACAGGCGCTGGCCGGCGATTCCACCGACAATGTGCCGGGCGTGCCCGGCATCGGCATCAAGACCGCGGCGCAATTGATCGTCGAGTACGGCGATCTGGAAACGTTGTTGTTTCGCGCAACTGAGATCAAGCAGCCGAAACGGCGCGAGGCGCTGCTCGAGAATGCCGAGAAGGCGCGGATTTCGCGGCAATTGGTGCTGCTCGACGACAAGGTCGAGCTCGAAGTGCCGCTCGAGGAGCTTGCGGTGCATGAACCCGATGCGCGCAAGCTGCTCGCGTTTTTAAAAGCGATGGAGTTTTCCTCCCTCACCAAACGCGTCGCCGAATATTCGCAGATCGATCCGGCCAACATTGAGCCGGATGCGGGAAATAAAAGCGGTGCCAGTGTGTTCGGAGAGCTGCCACTGGCCGAGAAGGTCGACCCGCTCGATGGCGCACCGCCGAAAGCCAAACCGGCAGGCGGCACCAGTGATCTCTTTGCGCCCGCAAGTCCGGCTCCCGCGGCAAAGACCGGCGGCGCCAGGGAAGACAAAGCCGCGAGCCTCAAGGGCACGCCGATCTCGCTCGCCAAGGCGCGCGCGGAAGCGGCGCGGAAAACTCCGGTTGACCGCAACAAGTACCAGACCATCAACACGCTCGACCAGCTCGAAGCCTTTATCGCGCGGGTGCACGATGTCGGCTATTTCGCGATCGAGGCCAAAGCTGACACGATCGATCCGATGCAGGCCGAGATCTGCGGCATTGCGCTTGCGCTCGCGCCTAACGATGCCTGCTACGTGCCGCTCGCCCACAAGCAATCCGGCGGCGGCGCCGGCCTGTTCGATGCCGGCCTCGCGCCGGACCAGATCAAGGAGCGCGACGCGCTCGAGGCGCTGCGGCCGCTGCTGGAATCGGCGGGCATCCTCAAGATCGGGTTCAACGTCAAATTCAACGCGGTGATGTTCGCGCAAGCCGGCATCATCTTGCGCAACCATGACGATGTGCAATTGATGTCGTACGCGCTCGATGCCGGCCGCAACGCGCATGGCCTCGATACGCTTTCCGAGCTCTGGCTCGGCCACGCCACGATCTCCCATGGCGAATTGACCGGCAGCGGCAAGGCCAGGTTGAGCTTCGGCCAGGTCGCAATCGACAAGGCGACCGCCTATTCGGCTGAGGATGCCGACGTGATCTTGCGGATGTGGCGTTTGCTGAAGCCGCGCCTCGCCGCCGAACATATGACGACGGTCTATGAGACGCTGGAGCGGCCGCTGGTCTCGGTGCTGGCGCGGATGGAGCGGCGCGGCATCTCGATCGATAGACAAGTATTGTCGCGGCTCTCAGGCGATTTCGCGCAGACTGCCGCGCGGGTCGAGGCCGAGCTTCAGGAACTCGCCGGTGAGCCGATCAATGTCGGCAGCCCCAAGCAGATCGGCGACATTCTGTTTGGCAAGATGGGCATCCCCGGCGGCACCAAGACCAAGACCGGCGCCTGGTCGACCTCGGCGCAGATCCTCGACGAGCTCGCCGAACAGGGCCATGAGTTTGCGAGAAAGATTCTGGAGTGGCGGCAGGTCTCCAAACTGAAATCGACCTATACCGACGCGCTGCCGACTTACGTCAACCCACAGACCCATCGCGTGCACACGACCTATGCGCTGGCGGCGACCACCACCGGACGGCTGTCGTCGAACGAGCCGAATTTACAGAACATTCCGGTGCGCACCGAGGACGGCCGCAAAATCCGCCGCGCCTTTATCGCGACGCCCGGCCACAAACTGGTGTCGGCGGATTATTCGCAGATCGAGCTGCGGCTGCTTGCCGAGATCGCCGACATCCCCGTGTTGAAACAGGCGTTCCGCGATGGGCTCGATATTCACGCCATGACGGCGTCGGAAATGTTCGGCGTACCGATCAAGGACATGCCGAGCGAGGTGCGGCGCCGAGCGAAAGCGATCAATTTCGGCATTATCTATGGCATCTCCGCGTTTGGCCTCGCCAACCAGCTTGGCATCGCCCGCGAAGAAGCCTCCGCCTACATCAAGAAATATTTCGAGCGGTTTCCGGGTATCCGCGCCTACATGGACGAGACGCGCGATTTCTGCCGCGCCAACGGTTATGTCACGACGCTGTTCGGGCGAAAGTGCCATTACCCCGACATCAAGGCGAGTAACGCCTCGATCCGCTCGTTCAACGAGCGCGCCGCGATCAACGCGCGCCTGCAAGGCTCTGCCGCCGATATCATCCGCCGCGCCATGATCCGGATGGAAGACGCGCTCTCTGCGAAAAAACTCTCGGCGCAGATGCTCTTGCAGGTGCATGACGAGTTGATCTTCGAGGTGCCCGACGAGGAAGTCGCGGCGACGTTGCCGGTGGTGCAGCACGTCATGCAGGACGCGCCATTCCCCGCGGTCGCGCTGTCGCTGCCGCTACAGGTCGACGCCCGCGCCGCGAATAATTGGGACGAGGCGCATTGATAAATAGCTGTCGTAGGGTGGGTTGAGCGGAGCGAAACCCACCCTCTGCGGAGACGATGGGTATCGCTGCGCTCAACCCATCCCACGCGCTGGCCTTCACGCTGAAATATTCGACCATCATCCATGCCATCTTCGAAATGGCATCGCGTCCCGAGGCGCGCTAGAAAGCGCGGCGACCTCCCGCGAGTGAAAAAATGCCCCATCTTCCCGCTCTGCTCGGTTTTGCCCTGCTCTCACTTGGCATCGTGCTGACGCCGGGACCGAACATGATCTATTTGATCTCGCGCTCGATCACGCAAGGGCCGGCCGCCGGCATCGTCTCGCTCGGCGGTGTCGCGCTCGGCTTCGTGTTCTACATGCTGTGCGCAGCGTTCGGCATCACCGCGCTGTTGTTGGCGGTTCCTTTTGCATATGACGCGCTGCGGCTTGCGGGCGCGGCCTATCTGCTGTGGCTGGCGTGGCAGGCGGTCAAGCCGGGCGGCCGTTCGCCGTTTCAGGTCAAGAAGCTCGCGGTCGATGGACCCAAAAAGCTGTTCGCGATGGGTTTGGTCACCAATCTGCTCAACCCGAAGATCGCGATGCTTTATCTGGCGCTGCTGCCGCAGTTCATCGATCCCACCGCCGGCAGCGTGCTGACGCAATCGCTGGCGTTCGGATCGATCCAGATCGCAATCAGCGTCAGCGTCAACGCCGTGATTGCGCTCGCCGCCGGATCGATCGCGCTATTTTTGGGCCAGCGGCCGACCTGGCTGTTGGTGCAGCGTTACCTGATGGGCACCGTGCTCGCTGGGCTTGCGCTCAGGATGGCGTTCGAGGCGAAGCGGGCGTAGCGCGCGATATCGTCGCAAAGCAACTTGCTTGTCATCGCCCGGCATAGCCGTTCGAAGGACGGCAGGCGTCAATCCAGCTTCGCTTCCATCCCCCGCTTGGTCGGCGGGCGCGCCATCAGCGTCTCGTACCAGCGTTTGACATGGGGGAAATCCGACAGCTCGACCTTGTGGCGCGGATGGCGCCAGGCCCAGCCGAGGATGGCGAAATCGGCGACTGATAAGGGGCCGGCGACGAATTCGAAGGTAGCCAAGCGGCGGTCGAGCACGCCATAGAGCCTGCGGGTCTCGGCCATGAAACGCTTCAGGCCATAGGCCCGATCGGTCTCGCTCTCCAGCGCGATGAAATGATGCACCTGGCCCGGCATCGGCCCGAACCCGCCCATCTGCCACATCAGCCATTCATAGACCGGAATGCGCTCGGAGAGCGGTTTCGGCAGGAATTTGCCGGTCTTCTCGCCGAGATAGAGCAGGATCGCCCCGGACTCGAACACGCTGACGCGTCTTCCGTCCGGCCCCTCGGGATCGACGATCGCCGGGATCTTGTTGTTGGGGCTGATGGCCAGGAACGAAGGCGCCATCTGCTCGCCCTTGGTGATGTTCACCGGGACCACCTTGTAGGCCAGCCCCATTTCCTCCAGCGCGACCGAGATCTTGCGGCCGTTCGGCGTGTTCCAGGTGTGCAGTTCGATGGTCATATTGGTCATACCCCGCGAAGGCGGGGTATCCAGTACCCCGGAACCTCACGGCCTTACAACTACCGTGACGGAATACTGGATCATCCACTTTCGCGGATGATGACAGCCTGCGCTGTTGAGGGCGCGACATCGCGCTGGAATGCGCACGCGTCCGCCGATAAAGTGAGCGTCCGCTCAAAACTTCCGAGAAAGCGCCTTGTCCAAATCAGCCTCCCGCGCCCGCCTTCACGAGATCATCCGCAAACGCTCGTTCGGCCGCGGGGAAATCACGCTGGCTTCGGGCCGCAAGAGCAACTTCTATTTCAATCTCAAGCCGACCATGCTCGATCCGGAGGGCGCAACGCTGCTCGCCGAGCTCACCTATGAGGCGCTGAAGGACGACAATCTCGACTATGTCGGCGGGCTCGAGATGGGCGCGGTGCCGCTCGCCGGTGCGATCGCGCAGCTCTCCTGGATCAAGGGCCATCCGATCGCGGCATTCTTCGTGCGCAAGAAGCCGAAGGAGCACGGCGCGCGGCTCGCCGTGGAGGGGCTCGCCGACGGCGAAACCCTGCAAGGCAAGCGCATCGTGATCGTCGAGGACGTCACCACCACCGGCGGCTCGGCGATGAAGGCGGTTGAAGCGGTGCGCGAAGCCGGCGGCGACGTCGCGCTGGTGTTCACCATGGTCGATCGTGAGGAAGGCGCCGGGGATGCCTTTGCGAAAGCGGGCCTGCCGTTCCGCTCGCTCTACCGGGCCAGCGAGTTTTTGTGAGGGTGATCTCTCTCCCCGCTGCTCTCTTCTCCCTCGCCCCGCTCTTCGCGGGGAGAGGGTTGGGGTGAGGGGCTGCTTCCACCAACACCGAAGTCGCGGTGAGTCACCCGGATTCGCGCTAACGCGAATCCGACCTCTCCTCGCATCCGCCTTCGCCCGAAGGCGGGCTTCGGCGGATAAGAGCGGGGCGAGGTGACGAGCGCCGCATTTCTTTTCCGCGATCCGGCACCTACTCACCGCTCGTTTACCATCGCCGCTTAAGGTGAATCCGACGCTAAGGCACCCCTAGCCTCGGTGGGTTCCTTGGCCGGTTTCTTGGCGGGTTGGTTGCGTCGGGTGGAGTAAGCGTTGCGTACAGAGTTTTATTTTTCGCGCACGCGGCGCCACGTGTTGCTTGTCGTCGCGGCCCTCGTCGTCCCGGTTGCGCTGGCGCCGCATGCCGCCTCCGCCGAAAACCTGTTCGATTTCTTCTTCGGCGGCGCGAAGAAGCAGGGCCAGGCCGGGCCGCTGGCGAGCTTCTTCGCCGATCCGACAGCGACTGACCAGCAGCCGGCAGCCGTCGCATCGCGGCCTGCGGTGGCGAACTCAGGCCCCTCGTTCTGCGTGCGGAGCTGCGACGGCCGCTATTTCCCGCTGATGCGCAGCAGCGCCTCGCCGGTCCAGATGTGCCAGGCATTTTGCCCAGCGAGCGCGACCAAGGTGTTTTATGGCTCCAGCATCGACGGCGCCTACTCGTCCGCCGGCCAACGTTACGCCGACAGCGAAAATGCCTTCGTGTATCGCAAGGAACTGCGCGCCGACTGCACCTGCAACGGTCGCAATCCCACCGGCCTTGCCCCGGTCGATTTGACCCTCGACACGTCGCTGCGTCCCGGTGACGTGATCGCCACCACGGACGGGCTCGTGGCCTATTCCGGCGTCCGCGTCGGCACCAGCCAGACCGCGGAATTCACGCCGGTCGCCTCCTACCCGGGACTGACGGCGGAGGTTCGCGCGCGGTTGGGTGAGATCAAGGTGGCGCCGGTCAAAGCCGACATGGTCGCCGCCGATGCGCCGCTATCCGCTGCGGCGCCATTGGTGACGTCGTCGGTGCCGAAGACGGCTGCGCCGCCGAAAGCGAAGCGCGCGGAAGTGAATTAGTGACCGCTCCACATCGTCTTTGCGAGGAGCGACAGCGACGAAGCAATCCAGTCTTTCCTTACGGCCTCTGGATTGCTTCGCTGACGCTCGCAATGACGGAAGATGCCCTCACCGCCCGACGATCACCCCGATCACGTTCGGAGCGGCCAGATATTTTTCCTCGATCGCCGCGCGCGCCGCCGCGCGATTTTCCGGCGTGAGTAGCCCGCGTTTTTCCGCCAGGATCATCCAGCAATAGCCCCACCAATCCGTCAGCATGCCCTGATCGTCGACGAGGTCGTAGCCCTGCTCGGCGGCAAAGATGCGCGCATGCGCTTCGTCGAGCGTATCGAGGAAGGCGTGGTCCTCGGACGAAAAAAGATCGTCGCTGAAATCGTCCGTGGTATAGCCCCAGACCGATAGGCAGACCGTGTTGAATTCGCGGTCGATCTCGTCGTCGTCGACCACCCTGCGGCGGGACGCCTGGTGCAGCCGCGACAAGGTGCGCGCGAAATCGGCGATGCGGGTGAGCGCGAAGGAATCAAAGGCGATGGTGGACATGTAGTCCTCGCGAAGCGTGATAGACCATAGATGTTGTGTCGGCAATGCGCCGAATCACTATGATATATCAAAGACTTGCTAAAGTGTTCTTAATTCGTTCCGAGCCTTCACGATCGCGTAGTCCGGACGGAGCGCCAGCGTAATCCGGGGCTCTCTTCAATGCGGGTCGACCGCTCCCGGATTGCGCTGCGTTCCATCCGGGCTACGGTGACTTTATTTTGGGGATCGGTGTCCTCAAGCGAGGCTTAAATGATCAAACGCAGCTTGATTTTCGTGGCCGCGCTTTTTCCAGAGCTCGCCATCGCAGACGATGGTCCCAAAGCACCAAAGATTGAAAGAATAGAAGGTACTTTTATGTGCGAGATGAAACCAAGATCGGTCTGCGCGAATCCTTGTTAGACATGGGCCGAGCCTGATTTTAAATATTCATTCGATCCTTGCTTTGCCGATTGTCGAAAGCGAGTGCGATGCCTTCATGAGGATTGAGCAGGTCGTAGGGTGGACAAAGCGCAGCGTGCCCACCAACTCGCTTTGACGTTGAGATTCCTGGACGTTGGTGGGCACGGCGCGAAGCGCCTTTGCCCACCCTATGATCCGCGCCGATGGTTATGGGCCCCGGCCTTCGCCGGGGCGATAGTCAAAGCTCACATCGCCGACAGCAGCTTGTCGCCGCAGTAATTGGCGTAGAACTTTCCGCCGCACTGCCGCTTGATCGCGGCGCAGCGCGCGGCGGGCGAGGCGTTGGCCGGGACGCTGAACGCGCAGCTCAGGCCATCCGCGGTACGTCCGGTCTTGCCGGCGGCAAATGCAGCGCTGGTCGCCGTGATGCAGAACACCAGAAGGGCTGCGGCGATAATCTCGATCGTCAGTCTCATGGCACGGTTCTCCCCAAGCTAACGCGGGCTACCCACGCGTACTATACCACCGAAACATCAATTCCGGATGGCGGCAAATCGGCCCGGTCCTTGCATAAAAACATAGCAACTTGGTACACAAGCCGGCTCTTGGCAGTTCCAAGACCCGATGCAATGCGTATAGTTTTGTTTGAGTCTCACGATCAGGATGTGCGGTTTGGCAGATCAAGCGTTCCCAGCAAGTCACCCGGCCCTCGGCCAACCCGTCGATGAACTGGCGCTGTCGGAAATCAAGGGCGCCATCCTCGCCAAACTCAGGCTTGCGATCGGCAAGGACGCCGGAATGGCGACCAAGCACGACTGGTACATGGCGGCCGCGCTGGCGTTGCGCGACCGCATCGTGCACCGCTGGCTGAGTGCGGAGAAGCGCAGCTATGACGCCGGCAGCAAGCGGGTCTATTACCTCTCGCTCGAATTTCTGATCGGCCGCCTGTTCAGCGACGCCTTGAACAATATGGGGCTGTTGGCGGTGTTCGAGGCGGCGCTCGGCGATCTCGGCGTCGGCCTTTCAGAGCTGCGCAAATGCGAGCCTGACGCAGCGCTCGGCAATGGCGGCCTGGGGCGGCTTGCGGCCTGCTTCATGGAAAGCATGGCGACACTCGCGATCCCCGCGATCGGCTACGGCATCCGTTACGATTTCGGCCTGTTCCGCCAGATCATCGCCAACGGCTGGCAGCAGGAATATCCGGACGTATGGCTGAGCCTCGGCAACCCCTGGGAATTGCAGCGGCCGGAGGTGGTCTACCACGTGCATTTCGGCGGCGGCGTCGAGCACGTCGACGCCAACGGCCGCGAGCGCGCGATCTGGCATCCGGGGGAAACCGTGGAGGCGATGGCCTACGACACCCCGATCGTCGGCTGGCGCGGCCAGCACGTCAATGCGCTCAGGCTGTGGTCGGCGCGCTCGCCCGACCCGCTCAAGCTCGACGTCTTCAATACCGGCGACTATCTCGGCGCCAGCGCCGAGGAAGCCCGGGCCGAAGCGATCTGCAAATTCCTCTATCCGAACGACGAAAGCCCGGCGGGCCGCGAACTCAGGTTGCGGCAGGAATATTTCTTTGTCTCGGCCTCACTTCAGGACCTCATCAAGCGCCACCTTTCCGCCGACGGCCAGCTGCGCAGCCTCGCCAACAAGGTCGCGGTGCAGCTCAACGACACCCATCCGAGCCTTGCCGTCACCGAGCTGATGCGGATCCTGGTCGATCTGCACAATTTCCGCTGGGACGAAGCCTGGAAGATCACGGTCGCGACGCTGTCCTATACCAACCACACGCTGCTGCCCGAGGCGCTGGAGACCTGGCCGGTCGAGCTGTTCCAGCGGCTGTTGCCGCGGCATCTCGAAATCATCTACCGCATCAACACCGCGCATCTGGCTCTTGCCGAAGCCCGCGCCCCCGGTGACGTCGATTTCCGCGCCGCGGTGTCACTGATCGACGAACGGTCCGGCCGCCGGGTGCGGATGGGGCAACTGGCGTTCGTCGGCTCCCACCGCATCAACGGCGTCTCGGCGATGCATTCCGACCTGATGAAAGAGACCGTGTTCCACGATCTCAATCATCTCTATCCCGGCCGCATCACCAACAAGACCAACGGCATCACCTTCCGCCGCTGGCTGATGCTGGCCAATCCGGGACTGACCAACCTGTTGCGCGAGGTTTGCGGCGATGCCGTGCTCGACGACCCGACTCGGCTCGAGCTGCTCGAGGCGCGCGCCAGCGACAACGCGTTCCAGCAGCAATTCCGCGAGGTCAAGCATCACAACAAGGCCGCGCTGGCGCGTCTGATCGGCGAGCGCCTCAACATCAAGGTCGATCCGACCGCGCTGTTCGACGTCCAGATCAAGCGCATCCACGAATACAAGCGGCAGCTGCTCAACATTCTGGAAGCGATCGCGCTCTATCAGGCGATCAGGGACGAGCCGCAGCGCGACTGGGTGCCGCGCGTCAAGATCTTTGCCGGCAAGGCGGCGGCGAGCTATCGCTACGCCAAGCTCATCATCAAGCTGATCAACGACGTCGCCGAGATCGTCAACAACGATCCGGTCGTGGCAGGGCGGCTCAAGATCGCGTTTTTGGCCGATTACAATGTCAGCCTGGCGGAAGTGATCATTCCGGCCGCCGACCTCTCCGAGCAGATCTCGACCGCGGGAATGGAAGCCTCCGGCACCGGCAACATGAAGCTCGCGCTGAACGGCGCACTGACCATCGGCACGCTGGATGGCGCCAACATCGAGATCCGCGACCATGTCGGCGCCGAAAACATCGCGATCTTCGGCATGGAGGCGATGGACGTGATGGTGCGGCGCAAGCAGGGGCTGGACGCGACCGACGTGATCCGGCGCTCGCCGCAGCTTTCGCGCGCCATCAACGCGGTCGGCAGCGGCGAATTCTCGCCCGGCGATCCCGGCCGGTTCGAATCGATCGCGCATGCGCTGCGCTACCTCGACCACTACATGGTCAGCTCGGATTTCGATTCCTACTACCAGGCCCAGCGCGGCATCGATGCCCGCTGGCAAGTGGTCCCGGCGTGGACGCGGGCCTCGATCCTCAACGTCGCGCGGATGGCGTGGTTCTCCTCCGACCGCACCATCCGCGAATATGCCGAGGAAATCTGGAACGTGCCGGTGCGCCCTGCCCCGGCGGCCCAGGAGCCGGGCGTGCAGCGCGGCGCGACGCGCTGAAGGCCTCGCCAATCACCCAAAAACCATTACCTGAGACGTCATTGAATTCGGCGGTCGGGTCGCGATACTGCGCCTGCCAAGGGGCAAATCCATGCTGACAAAAGCACCGCATCTTTTCGATGACGCCACCCGCGTCACCGCCGGCGACAGCCGCTGGCAGGGCCGGACCAGCGACGATTACTGGGCGTTTGTCGGCCCGTTCGGCGGCGCCACGGCTGCCACCATCCTGCGCGCGCTGATCGAGCATCCGCAACGCGCCGGCGATCCGCTGTCGCTGACGGTCAACTACTGTGCGCTGATCGCGCAAGGCGATTTCGATCTTGATGTGCGCCTGGTCAAGGCCAACAAGTCGACGCAGCACTGGGTAGTCGAGCTGAGCCAGGGCGGCGATGAAGTCACGACGCTTGCCACCGCGGTGTTTGCCGAACGCCGTCCGTCCTGGGGGCACCAGCAGGCAGCATTTCCGAAAACCAAGCCCTTCGAAACGATCCAGCCTTACACCAAGGTCGCCGCGCCCTGGGTCAAGCAATATGATTTCCGGTTTATCGAGGGCGATCCGAATTTATCCGGCGCGGCCAAATCCGTGCCTGCGAGCGCGTTCTCGAAATTATGGATCGGCGACCGCGTTCCCCGAAAGATCGACATGCTGTCGCTGATGTCGATGTCGGATGCTTTCTTCGGCCGCGTCTTCCATGCCAAGCGCGAGCTGGTGCCGTTCGGCACGGTGTCGCTGACGACTTATTTCCATACCGGCACGGAAGATCTTGCCGGCGAAGACATCACCCGCGTATTGGCGGTAGCCGACGCGAAA
>Ga0070713_100000896_pt1 | contig 19104 bp, 19 predicted proteins | sample LARL82metaG_FD_65465 | JGI IMG/M metagenome (GOLD analysis project Ga0070713, IMG submission 65465) | Corn, switchgrass and miscanthus rhizosphere microbial communities from Kellogg Biological Station, Michigan, USA - LAR L8-2 metaG | ecosystem: Host-associated > Plants > Roots > Rhizosphere ...
GTGGCCGCCGAGTTAAGGCCTATTTCTTCTTGGCAGCTTTCTTCTTGGCCTTCTTCTTTGCCTTCGCCATGTTGGCTCTCCAATTGACGGGTTAGTCCGGGGTCCGAGTATATACACGGGAATCTAAATTACAAGCGAGCGCGACGCGCATCACGCGGACCGGAGTGGCGCTGAGTCAGCGCGCGCATGCGGTGCGAGTGCACTCGTGCGCGGATCACCATGCAGCGTGCATCACTCGAGCGACAGAATGAAGCTCCACTGCGCGGCTTCCACCGGCGTCACGGACAATCGGTTACCGGGACGCAGCAACACCATGCCTTTGAGCTCTTTGCGCGCATGCGCGCGCAGCTCCTCGAGGCTGATCGTGCGCGCCAGGCGCCGTTTCAGCTGCACATCCACCATGAACCAGCGCGGCTCGCGCGGATCGCTCGCCGGATCGTAGTGATGATGCTTGCGATCGAAGGCCGTCGGGTCCGGATAGCCTTCCTTCACGATCTGCATGATGGCGACGATGCCCGGTGTCTCGGTGCTCGAATAGTAGAGAAACGCCTGATCGCCGCGTCGCATCTGGTCCCGGAGCATGTTGCGTGCCTGGTAGTTGCGCACTCCGTCCCAGCTGGTCGTGCGGCGCGGGGCGGCCGCGAGGTCCTCGACGCTGAAGCTCGTAGGCTCGGTCTTCATCAACCAGTAGTGCATCGAATGAACCCCTCTTCGGTCACGACCGCGTCCATCAGTACGTCATGCGCGGCGGCTTCGATGCGCGCGACTTCCTGAAACGCATACGCGAGGCCGACCAGGCGCGGTGCGTGCCACATCTGGCGCAGGTGCCGGAAGGCGAAGGCGCGATCGTAAAAGCCTCCGCCGGTACCGAGTCGCACCCCGCGGCGGTCGAAACCCACCAGCGGCAGGAACACCATGTCGAGCCAACGGGCTCCGAGCGAGTCGTGGCCCTGCGGCTCGGCGATGCCCAGGCGGTTGTAGCGCCACCGGCCTTGCTTCGGCACGAAGCGCATGGCGCCCGATTCCCTGCGCCGATCGATGCGCGGCAGGAACACGCGGCAGCCGCGGCTCGCCGCGAGGGCTATCAGCGGCGCGGCATCGAGCTCCCAGGGAAGCGCCGCGTACACGGCGATGCGCCAGTCGCTCTGCAGGTGGAGGAAGCGATCCGCATTGCGCGCCACGCAGCGTGCGATGTGCGCGCGCTCCCGCGACGATACCTGGCGGCGGCGTGCACTGAGGCTCGCCCGCAGCGCTCTGCGGGCGGTACTCAATGAGGAGGAATCAGGTAGCGCCACCCGCATGTGCCGGTGCGGACCGTTGCTCTCGAACCAGAGCAACAAGTGGGACGAACTGCGGCAGGTAAGGCTTTCCGCTCGAGGGCGGACTTGCACAGCGCTGCGCGCAAGCCTGAAGTCCCGAGGGTGTTTCAATTAGGGTCCGAGGTAACCCGGCCCGCTTGTCGAACACCGCAGGCGACGCCAGAAGCACTCTACACCAATTAGTCGACCCTTAGGCGCTCGAGCGCGTCACAGCTCGAGCTGCTGGCCCTTTCCCAGTGCGCCCTCGACGCGCTCGCGCAACGCACGCACGCGCTGACCCACGCCGTTGTCGAGGCGCGATTCACGGTCCTTGCCCTTGAGGTATTCGTGCGCGAGGTTGAGCGCGGCCATCACGGCGATACGGTCGATGCCAACCACCCGCCCGCTGTCGCGTATCTCGCGCATGCGTGCGTTGAGGAACTCGGCCGCATCGAGCAGGGCAGAACGGTCATCGTAAGGGCAGGCGATGACATATTCCTTCTCCATGATGCGCACGCTGACCCGGGCCTGGTCAGGCTGCGTCATGCCCCGTGCTCCAGAGTCTTGAGCCGTCCGATCATGGCCTCGACGCGCGTGCGCACCTGCTCGTTCTTGTGCATGAGCGCGGCGCGCTCGCCGGCGAGTGATTCGTGACGGGAGCGCAATGCACGATTCTCCTCGCGCAGGTGTTCCACCATGGCGAGCAGCTCCTCGATACGTTTGCCAAGACGCGTGAGCTCGAGATCAAGTTGTGTTTTTGTCGTGTCGCTCATGGCAGGACTATAGAGCCGCGTTCTCGACGCGGTCAATTGCGGGTGGTGATTATATAATGCGCTTGCTCATGATGATCGCACCGGACTATCACCACATCGAGCAGCTGCTGCGGCAGGAGCGCTCACTTGCCGACGCCGCCGAGGCACACGGCACGCTGGCCGGGTCCCTGTGCGCCACGGCGGGTTATCGGCTCGAGGACTGGTTGCGCGAGATCCTGCCGGAGGGCCGGGCGGCGCCTGAGAGCACTGCAGATCTCGGGGAGTTGTTCACGGCGACCGTCGCTGCGCTGGTGCACCCGGACATGGAGCTCGAGCTGTTGCTGCCTGCGGATGAGCAGCCCATCGAGGTGCGTACCGCGGCGCTGGCCCAATGGTGCCAGGGTTTCCTCTACGGCCTCGGTGCGGGCGCGCTTACCGACGCGACCGGATTGCCGGGGGATGCGGGCGAGATCGTGCGCGATTTCACCGAGATCAGCCGCGCCGGGGTCGATACCACGCAGGAGGCGGAATCGAACGAGGCGGCGTACGCGGAGCTGGTCGAGTTCGTGCGCGTCGGTGTGCAGCTGTTGTTCGAAGAGCTCGCCGCGCTGCGGCCGCCAGCGGCGCCCGCGGCAGCGCCGCTGCACTGAGGAACTGCATCGTCCATGGCGAGGGATGAATTCGCGCGCCGACGTCGCCAGCTGATGCGCCTCATGGGGCGCGACTCCATCGCGGTCTTGCCCGCGGCGCCCGTCCGGCATCGCAACAGCGATGTCGAATACGCCTTCCGCCAGGACAGCGACTTTCACTATCTCACCGGCTTCGGTGAGCCCGAAGCGGTGGCGGTGCTCGTACCCGGCCGCGCGCAGGCGGAATACATCCTGTTCGTGCGCGAGCGCGACCCGGCGCGCGAAACCTGGGACGGACGGCGCGCCGGGCCAGCAGGTGCCGCTCGCGACTACGGCGCGGACGACGCCTTTCCGGTAACGGACATCGATGAGATTCTCCCCGGGCTGCTCGAGAACCGCGCCCGGGTCTACTACACCATGGGTGTCTACGCGGACTTCGACCAGCGCGTGCTCGGCTGGGTCAACGGCCTGCGCACCCAGGCGAAGAACGGACGCCACCCGCCGCAGGAGTTCGTGGCGCTCGATTACCTGCTGCACGACATGCGGCTGTACAAGTCGCGCGGCGAGCTCGAGCTGCTGCGGCGCGCGGCGCACATCGCCACACAGGCGCACCTGCGCGCCATGCGCTTCTGTCGACCCGGAGCCACCGAGTACCAGGTCATGGCGGAGTTGCTGCACGAGTTCCGGCGGCACAATGCCGACATCGCCTATCAACCCATCGTCGGGGGCGGCGCCAACAGCTGTATCCTGCACTACCGTGAGAACGATCAGCCGCTCGCCAGCGGGGACCTGCTGCTCATCGATGCGGGCTGCGAGTTCGAGTGTTATGCGTCTGATGTCACTCGCACGTTCCCGGTCAACGGTCGGTTCACGGCGCCGCAGCGCGCGGTTTACGAGATCGTACTCGAGGCCAACCGTGCGGCTATCGCCTGCGTGCGTCCGGGGAATCACTGGAACGCGCCGCATGAGGCCGCCGTGCGGGTGATTACCCAGGGGCTCATGAAACTCGGCCTGCTCAAGGGCCGCCTGCCCGCGCTCATCAAGAGTGGCGCGTACCGGCGCTTCTTCATGCACCGCACCGGCCATTGGCTGGGCCTCGATGTACACGATGTGGGCGACTACAAGATCGGCGATGAATGGCGGGTGCTCGAGCCGGGCATGGTGATGACCGTCGAGCCAGGAATCTACCTGCCGGCCGGCGCCCGCGGCGTACCGCGCCGCTTGCGCAACATCGGCATTCGTATCGAGGATGATGTGGTGGTCACGAAGCGCGGGGCGGAGGTGCTGACCGCACGCATACCCAAGGAGCCCGATCAGATCGAAGCGCTCATGGCGCGCCGCGCTGCGTGAAGCATGTGCGCGGCAGCCGCTCCTTCGCAGCTCGAGGTGGATGTCGCCATCGTCGGCGGGGGCATGGTCGGAGCGAGCCTCGCTGCCGCACTCGCCGGCAGCGGCCGGCGGCTGCTCCTCATCGAGAGCATCCCCTTCGGCGAGGCCGGGCAACCGAGCTTCGATGAGCGCACGACTGCGCTTGGCAACGCGAGCCGGCGCATTTTTGAGGGCCTGGGCGTGTGGGACCGCATCGCGCCCGAGGCAGCCGCCATCCGCAGCATTCATGTCTCCGACGCAGGGCGTTTCGGCTTTGCCCGCCTCAACGCCGCAGAGCAGGGGATCGACGCCTTCGGCTACGTCGTGGCGAATCGTTGCATCGGTGCGGCGCTCTGGCGAGCGCTGCGCGCGGCGCCGGAGCTGAGCCTCCAGGTCCCGGCGCGGATCGAGGACCTCGCTGTTACATCAGAGTGCGTGCGTTTCAGCGTGCTCAATCAGTCGGGTCCTGCGATCGCTGTGCGCAGCCGGCTGCTGGTAGCTGCCGATGGGGCGCATTCACAGGTGCGCGCTGCCAGCGGCATCGCAGCGGACGTGGTGGATTATCAGCAGGTGGCGGTGGTGGCGAATGTCGCCATCGATCGTCCGCACGAGGATCGCGCCTTCGAGCGCTTTACCCGTTGCGGCCCGCTTGCCGTGCTGCCACGGCACGATGGTGGGGTCGCAGTCATCTGGGCCTGTGCTCCGGAGCAGGCGCGCGAGCTGCTCGCGCTCGATGAGCGGTCGTACCTGTCGCACTTGCAGGCGCAGTTTGGCTGGCGCGCCGGACGATTCGTGCGCGCCGGACATCGCAGCTCCTATCCGCTGAAGCTCACGCGTGCCATGGCGGGCACCGCGGCGCGCACCGTCCTCATCGGTAACGCGGCCCAGTCGCTGCACCCGGTCGCCGGCCAGGGCTTCAATCTCGGGCTGCGCGATGCGGCGATGCTCGCCGAAGTAATCTCAGCTACCGGCGGCGACGTGGGCGCTCCTGCGGTACTCCGTCAATTCATCGAATGGCGCGCGCGCGATCGTCGCGGAGTAGTCGGTTTCACCGACGGGCTCATCCGCCTCTTTGGTGATTCACGCCCGGGGGTTGCTCTGTGGCGCAACCTCGGGCTGCTCGCGTTCGATCTTGCGCCGCCGGCCAAGGATGCCCTGGCGCGCGTCAGCGCGGGCTTCGGTGGTCCGACGCCGCGCCTCGCGCGCGGGCTCCCACTGCGTAATGTTTGACGTCGCCATAGTAGGCGGCGGCCCGGTGGGTGCCTGCGCCGGCGCCTTGCTCGCCCGCGGCACACCAGGGGTCGCCGGACTCTCGGTAGCGCTGCTCGAGCCTCGCCCTCCAGGGGTGGTGCCGGCAAATGCGCGCATCGATCCGCGTGTGGTGGCGCTATCCCGTGCCAGCGAGCGGCTGCTGAGACGCGCGGGTGCCTGGACGCAGATACCCTCCGAGCGGCTGTCTGCGTACGAGCGCATGCGCATCTGGCACGAGAGCATCGCCCCCACGAGCGGCGATGTGCTCGTGTTCGATGCCGCGGACGTCGCTGAGCCGAACCTCGGTTACATCGCCGAGAGTCGCGCACTGCAGGCGGCGCTGCTCGCTGCGTTCGCGGAGGCCGGCGGTCACATCGAGCCCGGACCGTTCAGCTCGCTCTCGATTGGGGCGGACGAGGTTACGGTGAGTACGCCGCAGGGTGTGCTCACGGCGCGACTGGTGATCGGGGCCGATGGCGCGCAATCGGTGCTGCGTGCCGCTGCGGGACTCACTGTAGAGGTGCGCGCCTACGGACAGACGGCCATCGTCGCCAACGTCGCGACCGAGAGACCGCACCAGTCGACCGCCTGGCAGCGCTTCATGCGCGATGGCACGCTCGCCTTCCTTCCTCTCGCCGATGGCGCGAGCTCGATCGTGTGGTCGGCGGATGATGTGCGCGCGGTCAGCCTCGTGAGCCTGAGCGATGCGGCTTTCGCGGCGGAGCTCGAGCGTGCTTCCGATGGCGCGCTCGGGAGCACGCGTCTGCTGAGCGAACGCCTGTCCTTTCCGCTGATGCGACTTGCGGCGCAGCGCTACGTCGCGCAGCGGGTGGCACTCATCGGCGATGCCGCGCACGTGGTCCATCCGCTTGCGGGCCAGGGAGTGAACCTCGGGCTGCTCGATGCCGCCGCACTCGCGCAACAGATCAAGTCCGCCGTCGCGGCGCGCGAGGATCCGGGGGCGTTGCGGACGCTGCGCGCGTATGAGCGCTGGCGCAAGAGCGAAGTCGCCGCCATGGCGATCTCGATCGACACTTTCGACCGGCTGCTCGCGCACGGTGCGGGTCCGGTGGCGCGCCTGGCGCAGCGTGGACTCTCCTGGGTGAATGCCAGTCAGGAGCTGCGGCGATTTTTCATCCGTCGCGCCCTCGGCCTCAGTGGCGAGCTGCCGGAGGCGGCGCGCTGATCCGCCTCGCCGCGGATCTGGCGCTGAGCCGCTCGGCGATTCTCAAGCACCTGCAGGGCCTGGAGAAGAACGGTCTGATGCACACGCAGAAAGTTGGCCGCGACCGCATCTGCCGCGTCGAGCCGCGCGCGCTTTCGAGCTACTCCACCACTGGGTCGCCCAGCGACGCAAAGTATGGGACCGGCGTTCAGGCTAGCGGTATCAGATCGACCTTCGCCGCGCACACGAAGTCGTTCTCGGAGAGTCCGCGGATGGCGTGCGTCGTGTAGGTCACCCGGCAGTAGTTGTAGCCGACCTCGAGGTCCGGGTGATGGTCCTCGATGTTCGCCATGTGCGCGAGCGCGTTGACGAAGCTCATCGTGCGGTAGAAGTCGCGGAACTTGAACTCGCGCCGCAGCGCACCGGCGTTCTCCGTCAGTGCCCAGGAGCTGGAGATTTCCGCCAGCAGCCGCTTCGCCTCGGTGGGGCTGAGCGGGGGGATGCCCCCTTCGCAGGGCTTACAGCGCCGTGTCGCGAGCTCGCTCATGCATCGGCCTCCCGGCGGGCATAGTGCCGCGCCACGTACTGCTCGACGATCTCCTGAAACTCCTCGGCGATGCGCTCACCCTTCAGCGTCACGGTCTTGGCGCCATCCTCGTATACGGGTGCTACCGGGCGCTCGCCGGTCCCCGGCAAGCTGATGCCGACGTTGGCGTGCTTGCTCTCGCCCGGTCCATTCACGACGCATCCCATCACCGCTACCGTCATGTCCTCGACGCCCTGGTACTCGCGCCGCCACTGCGGCATGCGCGTACGGATGTGTGACTGGATACGCGCGGCAAGCTCCTGAAAGAAAGTGCTGGTCGTGCGCCCACACCCCGGGCACGCGACCACGAGCGGGGTGAAGGAACGTAGCCCCATGGTCTGCAGGATCTCCTGCGCCACGATGACTTCCTGGGTGCGGTCACCGTTGGGCTCGGGAGTGAGCGAGGCGCGTATCGTGTCGCCGATACCTTCCTGCAGCAGCACTGCCATGCCGGCGGTGGACGCGACGATGCCTTTCGATCCCATCCCGGCCTCGGTGAGGCCGAGGTGCAGCGGGTAGTCGCAGCGCGCGGCAAGGTCGCGGTAGATGGCAATCAGGTCCTGCACGCCGCTCACCTTGGCGGAGAGCACGATGCGATCGTGCGGCAGACCGAGCTCTTCGGCCCGCTGCGCGCTGCCGAGCGCCGAGAGCACCACCGCGCTGCGCATCACCTGCTGTGCATCCAACGGCTCAGCGCGCGCAGAGTTCTCGTCCATGAGCCGTGTCAGCAAGTCCGAGTCGAGGCTGCCCCAGTTCACACCGATACGCACCGGCTTGTCGTAGCGGCACGCGACTTCGATCATCTCGGCAAACTGCGGATCGCGCTTGCTGCCACGGCCGACGTTGCCGGGATTGATGCGGTACTTGGCGAGCGCAGCGGCACAGTCCGGGTGCTCACGCAGCAGTTTGTGACCGTTGAAGTGGAAGTCGCCGATGAGCGGCACGTTGATTCCGGCACGATCGAGCCGTGCGCGGACCGGCGCTACCGCCGCCGCTGCCTCGGCCGAATTCACCGTGATGCGCACGAGCTCCGAGCCTGCGCGGGCAAGTGCCTGCACCTGCCGCGCCGTTGCCTCGACATCGGCGGTGTCGGTATTGGTCATCGACTGAACGACGATCGGCGCGTCGCCGCCGACGCGGACCTCGCCGATGGCTACCTGGATGCTGGAACGACGATTACGGCTCATGAGGGGGTAAGGTAATGTAAGAGTGCGTGATTTTAACGTCGCCGCGCTGGGGCGGCACGGCGGAACACTGCTATCATGTCGCCCGCCCGAATCGGTCTGTCCGGAGAGGGTCCGGCGCGAGCCGGAACGCCGAAGGCGCAATTTCCGCCCGGAAACGCTCAGGCACAAGAACGGCAGACGGCGGCACGTGCCGCGGGGCTTCTGGAGAGCGGTGGATCGTCAGAGATCCGCCCACCGAAGGGGAGCGGCGCGCCGCGCCTGATCTCTCAGGTCACAGGACAGAAGGGCGGCAGGCGTCGACTTGCATGCGCAAGCCGTGCCTGCCGCTCTCTATTTATTGCTGGGAGACGCCGTCGTGGCGCGACAGACCCCGCTGTACAAACTGCACCAGGAGCTGGGCGCCCGAATGGTCGACTTCGGCGGCTGGGACATGCCTGTGCAGTACAGCTCGCAGATCGGCGAGCACCACGCGGTGCGCCGCGCCGCGGGGGTGTTCGATGTCTCACACATGGGAGTGCTCGACCTGCGCGGTGCCGGGACGCGTGCGTTTCTGCGGCAGCTGCTCGCCAACGACGTCGCCAGGCTCAAAGTGCCCGGCAAGGCGCTCTACAGCTGCATGCTGAACGAGCGCGGCGGGGTGCTGGACGATCTCATCGTTTACTTTCTCAACGACTATTGGTTCCGCCTGGTGGTGAATGCCGGCACACGCGCCAAGGATCTGGCGTGGATCCGTGAGCAGGCACGCCCATTCGCTTTAGAAGTCACCGAACGCACCGATCTGGCGATGCTCGCAATCCAGGGGCCGGAGGCACGCACCAAGGCGGCGCAGCTGCTGCCGCCTGGCGAGGGAGCGGCAGCGCTGGCACTCGGGAAGTTCGTCGGCCAGGAGATCGGCTCCTGGTTCGTCGCGCGCACCGGCTACACCGGCGAGGATGGCTTCGAGATCATGATGCCGGCAGCCGATGCCGTGCCGGCGTGGCGCGGCCTCAATTCGCTCGGTGTCGCCTCGTGCGGACTCGGCGCACGCGACACGCTGCGCCTCGAGGCGGGCATGAATCTCTATGGCAGTGACATGGACGAGAGCACTCATCCCTTCGAGTCCGGTCTCGCCTGGACGGTGGCCCTCGCGCCGCAGGAGCGGGAGTTCATCGGCCGCGCAGCGCTCGAGCCCATTGCGCGCGAGGGCTCTGCACGCGAGCTCACGGGCCTCCTGCTCGAGGAGCGGGGTGTGCTGCGCGCTCACCAGAAGGTATCTGCAGAGGCCGGGCAGGGCGAGATCACCAGCGGCACCTACTCCCCGACCCTCGAGCGCTCCATTGCGCTCGCCCGGGTGCCGGCGGGCACCAACGGCCGCGTGCAGGTGGAGATTCGCGGCAAGCTGCTCGGCGCCCGCGTCGTGAAACCACCGTTCGTGCGCGCCGGTCAATCCTTGATCTGATGGCGAAGGACACTCAATGAGCAACGTTCCCGCGGACCTCAAATACACCAAGTCCCACGAGTGGGTGCGCGCACTCGCTGATGGCACGGTCGAGATCGGAATCACCGATCATGCGCAGCACGCCCTCGGCGATCTCGTGTTCGTCGAAGTGCCCGAGGCGGGGCGTACCGTGAAGGCGGATGAACCGTGCGCCGTCGTCGAATCGGTCAAGGCCGCATCAGATGTCTACGCGCCGCTCGGGGGAGTGATCACCGCAGGCAATCCCAAGCTCGCCGCCGAGCCCGAGGCGGTAAATACCGATCCTTACGGCGAGGGGTGGCTCATGCGATTGCGGCCCTCAGCCGACGCGCTCGCCGCCGCGCCGCTGTTGTCGGCGCCGGAGTATCAGAAGGTCCTGGAGGCGGAGGGCGCCTGAATGGCCTTCATTCCCCATACCGCGGCGGAGGTCGCGGCCATGCTCGCCGCGATCGGCGTAGCGCGCATCGAGGATCTCTTCGATGAGATCCCGCCGCAGCTGCGGGTGAAATCCCTCGCCGGTGTACCCGAGGCTCTCAATGAAATGGAGATCGGGCGACTGATGAGCGAGCGCGCGCGCAGCGATGGGATCGCGCTCAGTTTTATCGGCGCGGGCGCTTACGAGCACCACATCCCGGCCGCTGTCTGGGCCCTTACCACGCGCGGGGAATTCTACAGCGCCTACACGCCCTACCAGGCCGAAGCGAGCCAGGGAACTCTGCAGCTCATCTACGAGTTCCAGACCATGATCGCGCGGCTCACCGGCATGCAGGTGGCGAACGCCTCGATGTACGACGGGGCTTCCGCTACCGCCGAAGCGGCACTCATGGCCGTGCGCGCCAACCGCAAGTCGAGCTCGGCGCGCATCCTCGTGCCGCGGACGCTCCATCCGCACTATCGGCGCGTCGCGGTGGCAACTGCCGCCAACCAGGGTGTGAGGTTCGAGGAGCTGGCCTACGGTGCGCAGGAAGGAATCACGCTCCCCGGTGCGCTCGTGCACTACGACACCGAGGACATCACCGCGCTCATCGTTCCGCAGCCTAATTTCTTCGGACGGCTCGAGGATGTGGACGCGCTCACCGACTGGGCGCACGCGCGCGGCATACTGGTCATTGCCGTGGTCAATCCCACCGCGCTGGCGCTGCTCAAGCCCCCCGGGGAATGGGGCGCGCGCGGAGCGGATATCGCGGTAGGCGAAGGACAGCCGCTCGGCGTGCCGCTTTCCTCGGGCGGTCCTTACTTCGGTTTCATGACGACGCGCATGGAGTACGTTCGCCAGATGCCCGGACGGATCGTCGGCCGCAGCCTCGATGCCGCGGGCAAGCAGGGCTTCACCCTCACGCTGCAGGCGCGCGAGCAGCACATTCGGCGCGCCAAGGCGACTTCCAACATCTGCACGAATCAGGGCCTGCTGATGACGGCGGCGACCATTTACCTCTCGCTCCTCGGCCCGCAGGGTCTCGCGCGCACCGCCGCGGCCTCACATGCGCGCGCGCGCGAGCTCGTGGCGGCGCTCAGCCGCGTAGCGGGTGTGCGCACGGCGTTCGCCGGACCGTACTTTCACGAGACGGTGCTGCAGCTCGATCGTCCGGTCGCGCCGCTGCTCGAGGCGCTGCGCGCTCGTGGCATTCTCGGCGGGCTCGACCTCGCAACGTACTACCCGGAGCTCGGCAATGCGTTACTGGTGTGCGCCACCGAGACCAAGAGCAGCGCCGACATCGAGCGCTATCGCAACGCATTGAGCGAGGCGTTGCAGAATGTGCGCGCCGCGTAAGCGAGCGGGGCGCGAAGTCGCGAGGATTGAGCCATGCCGCTGCCTGAGAAGGTGATCTTCGAGCACTCGCGTCCGGGTAGCGGGGCGCGTGATCAGTGGCCGCACGAGACCCCGGACGCCGCCCTCAGTGACCTGCCGGCGAAGCTGCGCCGCACGCGTCTTCCCGAGCTGCCGGAGGTGGGCGAGCTCGAGACGGTGCGCCACTTCACCCGCCTTTCACAGCTCAATTTTTCCATCGACACGCACTTCTATCCGCTTGGCTCCTGCACCATGAAGTACAACCCGAAGGCGTGTAACCAGTACGCGATGCTGCCGGAGTTCCTCAGCCGTCATCCGCTCGCGCCGGAGTCGCACGGCCAGGGATTGCTCGCCTGCCTGTACGAGCTGCAGGAGATGCTGAAGGCGGTATCGGGCATGGAGGGGGTCGCGCTCTCGCCCATGGCCGGCGCGCACGGCGAGTTCGCCGGTGTTGCGATGATCCGTGCCTACCACCGCGCGCGCGGCGACCTGAAACGCAACGAGATCATCGTTCCCGAGGCGGCGCACGGCACCAACCCGGCGACTGCCACCATGTGCGGTTGTGCGGTACGCGAGATTCCGGTCGCGAGCTCCGGCGATGTCGATATCGAGGCGCTCAAGAGCGCGGTCGGACCGCAGACCGCCGGCATCATGCTTACCAACCCCTCGACGCTCGGAGTGTTCGAGCGGCGCATCACCGAGGTGGCGCGCATCGTTCACGACGCTGGCGGGCTGCTCTATTACGATGGCGCCAATCTCAATGCCATTCTCGGCATGGTCCGCCCCGGCGAGATGGGATTCGATGTCATTCACATGAACCTGCACAAGACCTTCTCGACGCCGCACGGCGGCGGAGGCCCGGGAGCGGGTGCGGTCGGTGTGAGCGCGCGGCTGCTGCCCTTCCTGCCCATTCCCCTGGTTGCGAAGGAGGGCGAGCGCTACCGTTGGCTCACCGAAGCGGATATGCCGCAATCGATCGGCCGGCTCTCCGCCTTCATGGGCAACGCAGGCGTGCTGCTGCGCGCCTACATCTACATGCGCATGCTCGGGCGTGATGGCATGCGCGAGGTGGGCCAGTACGCTACGCTCAATGCCAACTACCTGCTCAAACGCCTGCAGGCTGCCGGGTTCGACGCTGCCTACCCGCAGCGGCGCGCGAGCCACGAGTTCATCGTGACGCTCAAGCGTCAGGCGCGCGAGCTGAATGTGACGGCCATGGACTTCGCCAAACGACTGCTCGATTACGGTTTCCATGCCCCGACGACCTACTTCCCGCTGCTCGTGCCCGAATGTCTGCTGATCGAGCCGACCGAAACCGAGACCAAGGAAACCCTGGATGCGTTCGTGACGGCGATGACCCAGATTCAGAAGGAGGCGGAAGAGCAACCCGGGCGCGTCTCGAGCGCGCCCCATACGATGCCGGTACGCCGCCTGGACGATGTACGCGCGGCTCGCCAGCTGGATCTCACGTGGAAGCCGACGGCACAACCGTAGGCCGGTACAAGCCGCGCGGCATTCTGCGCATGCTGCGCGCGCTGGCTGCGAGCGCGAACGGCCTGGCGGGTGCCTTTCGCGAGGAAGCCGCATTTCGCCAGGAACTCGCCCTGGCAACCCTCGTCATACCTCTGGCTCTCTGGCTTGGTCACAACGGGGTGGAGCGGGCGCTGCTGATCGCGCCGATGCTGCTCATTCTCATCGTGGAACTGCTCAACAGCGCAATCGAGGCGACCGTCGATCGCATCGGCTTCGAACGGCACAAGCTCGCCGGGCTCGCCAAGGACATAGGCTCCGCCGCGGTGCTCATGTCCTTCGTGCTGCTGATCTCAGTGTGGCTGCTGGTGCTGCTCGGCCGTTAGGGTAGAGCGCCGATGGTCCGCGAACTGCGCTACGCCTTTCTGTGCCTGCTGCTGGCCTTTGCGCACACCGTCGCGGCCGGGGACGGCGCCCCTGCCACGCCCACGAGCACGGCCCCGGCGACGCCTACTGCCGCCGTCCCGGAACCCCCGGTCTCGGGACCAGAGATAAGCCCGCCGCCCCAGGCCACGCCGCCGCCGCCCGCTGCCCCGCCACCCGCGCGTACCCCGTCATCTCCCGGCACGCCGGAAGGTCCAGCAGCGGTCGCCGCCGAGCAGGCCGCCGCAACCGAGGAAAATCCGGACTGGGCGGTGACGTTGCAGCGCATTGCGACCAGCGTCGTGTCGATCGACGTCGATCAGACCCGCGCCTTCGATACCGAGTGGAACAACACCGCCCAGGCGACCGGCTTCGTGGTCGATGCCGAGCACGGACTGATACTCACCAACCGTCACGTGGTAACTCCGGGTCCGGTCACCGCGGAGGCCACCTTTCTCAACCGCGAGGAAGTGCAGTTGTACCCGGTGTACCGGGATCCGGTTCACGACTTCGGGTTCTATCGCTACGATCCCAAGAAGCTGCGTTTCATCAAGCCGCGTGCTCTGGCGCTCTACCCTGAAGGAGCGCAGATCGGCCGCGAGATCCGTGTCGTCGGCAACAATGCCGGCGAGCAGCTTTCGATCCTCGCCGGCACGCTGGCGCGGCTCGACCGCGACGCGCCGGAGTACGGCGTCACCAAGTACAACGACTTCAATACCTTTTATCTGCAGGCCGCCTCCGGCACCTCCGGCGGCTCATCCGGCTCGCCGGTCATCGACATCCGCGGGCGCGTCGTGGCGCTGAATGCCGGCGGTGCCAACGGCGCTGCGTCGAGCTTCTACCTGCCGCTCGGGCGCGTGCGGCGGGCATTGAATTTCATCCAGCAGGGTAAACCCGTGCCCCGTGGCACGCTCTATACGGTCTTCAACTACATGCCGTACGACGAGCTCGAGCGGCTCGGACTCGATGCCGGCACGGAGGCCGCGGTGCGCAAGGACTTTCCGCGCAACACCGGCATGCTGGTAGTCACCGAGGTGCTGCCCGGCTCGCCGAGCGAGAAGGTGCTGCAACCGGGGGATATTCTGCTGCGCCTCAACGGCCACTACGTCGCGCAGTTCGAGCCTCTCGAGGACGTGCTCGATTCCTCCGCCGGCAACGAGGTCGAATTGGAGCTCGAGCGCGGCGGGAAGCTGGTATCCGCGAAGCTGCCGGTCGGGGATCTGCACGCCATCACTCCGAGCGCGTACGCGGAGTTCGGCGATGCCGTCGTGAACCGGCTCTCCTACCAGCAGGCGCGGCACTTCAACGTCCCGGCACACGGGATCTACATCGCCAACCCGGGTTATGTATTCGGCGCCGCCAACATTCCGCGTGGCGCGGTCATCCTCGATGTGAACGGCAGCCACACCGATACGCTGCCGCAGTTCGAAGCCGGCATCGCGCAACTCGGTGACGGCGATCGCGTCACGGTGCGCTATCTCACCATCGATGACCCCAACAACACCGACCTGCGCGTCGTGCGCATGGATCGGCTGTGGTTTCCGGCGCATCACTGCGATCGGGACGACAACCGCGGCCTGTGGGATTGCCATGATCTCGCTCCCGGTCCGGCGCCGAAGCCCGTGCCGGTGAGCGCCACGGCCTTTCCGCATTTCAGCGATCCGCGCATGAATGCACTGGCACCTTCGCTCGCCCTGGTTACCTTCGACATGCCGTACTCGGTCTCGGGCATCACCGAGCGCAACTACCACGGCACCGGGCTGGTGGTGGATGCGGAGCGCGGGTTGGTCGTGGTCGACCGCAACACCGTCCCGGTGACGGTCGGTGATGTGACGGTGACCTTCGCCGGTACCGTGCAGGTGCCCGGACGCGTGGTCTATGTCCACCCGCTCCATAACTACGCCGTGGTGGCCTACGACCCGCGACTCATCGGCACGACTCCGGTGCGCGCGGCGAAGCTCACTCCACGCGAGCTCGCACCCGGTGAGTCGCTGTGGGCGGTAGGACTCGGCGCAGACAGCCAGATGCGCTCGCGCAGCACCCAGATCGCCGGCATAGAGCCGCTCGAGCTGCCGCTGTCGCGCACCATGCGCTTCCGCGACAGCAACCTGGAAACCATCCAGCTGGTCAATCCGCCGAATGAGTTCGACGGGGTGCTCACCGACAAGAGCGGCAACGTGCTCGGGACGTGGTCGAGCTTCGCCTATGAGAATGGCCGGGAGATCGCGCAGGACACCCGGGGAGTACCGATCGATCTGGTGGCCGACATGATCGAACGGGTGCGCACGCATCGCCCGCTGCACTCACTCGATGCGGAGCTCGGTGTGTTGCCACTCGCGAGCGCCCGTCAGCTCGGCCTTTCCGATGCCTGGACGCAACGCCTGGCGCAGCACACCCCGACGCGCCGGCAGGCGCTCACGGTAGTAAGGCTGGTCGGTGGCTCGGCGGCCGCAGAGCGCCTGCAGCAAGGCGACCTGCTGCTCGCCATAGACGACACCGTGGTCACGCGCTTTCGCGAGGTGGAGCGTGCCGCCGCAGACAAGGATCGGGTGAAGGTCACCGTGTGGCGCGGCAAGGCGGAGCAGACGATCGAGGTCGCGACCACCGAGCTCCCCGGCACCGATGTCGATCGCCTGGTCGAATGGGGCGGAGCAACCCTGCAGGCGCCGCACCGTGCGATGAGCGTGCAGCGGGGCATCGAGCCCAAGGGTGTGTACGTGGCCTATTTTGCCTATGGGTCGCCGGCGACGCGTTACGGACTGTATCCGGGACGGCGCATCGTGGAGGTGGACGGTCTCCCGACACCGGACCTCGACACCTTCCTCAAGGTGGTGACGGGGCGCCCGGATCGCTCCTCGGTGCGGCTGAAGACGATCACCTGGAACAACGCGCCCGAAGTCATCACGCTGAAGCTCGACAAGCACTACTGGCCGGCGTACGAGCTGACGCGCAGCGCCGATGGCAGCTGGGCGCGGAGATCTCTGGAGTAACGCCTCGCACGGCCGCGTGCTCTGTCAAGAGAGCGGCTGACTTTCCTCTGCGCGTCGCGACCTGCGTCTCGCATGTGCGCCGCGCACGTGCACCCAGCGATGCTTTCCTGCAACATGCCGGGAGCGATCGCCGATGGCTTGCTAGAATCCTGCCGCAATCTATGGTCCGTGTCGTCAGAGCCACCCAGGTCGAGATCGAGACTGCCGTGCAGGCGCTGCGCGACGGCGAGCTCGTGGCTTTTCCAACCGAGACGGTCTATGGCCTCGGCGCCAACGCGCAGAACCCTGCCGCCGTGCGCCGGATCTTCGAGGTGAAGGGCCGCCCGCCGACCCACCCGCTGATCGTGCACCTCGACAGCCCGCGATATCTCCATCGCTGGGTGCGCAACGTGCCCGACGGTGCCGCACGGCTCGCCGAGATGTTCTGGCCGGGCCCACTCACCATGGTGATGCGCCGCGCGCCGAACGTGCACGATGTGATCACTGGCGGTCAGGACACCATCGCGATCCGCGTGCCGGCGCACCCGATGGCTCAACAGTTGCTCACCGCCTTCGGCGGCGGCATCGCTGCGCCCTCTGCCAACCGCTACGGCCGTCTCTCGCCCACACGTGCCGAGCACGTGCGCGAGGAGTTCGCGGATACCGTGCGCGTGCTGCTCGATGGCGGGGAATGCCAGATCGGCCTCGAATCGACCATCGTCGCGTTCGAGGACGAGGGGGTGCGTCTGCTGCGCCCCGGGAGCGTGACCGCAGCACAGATCAGGGAGGCCGTGGGCGAGCTGCTGGTCGGTGCCGACGCCGCCTCGCCACGCGTGCCGGGCAGCCCGCCGACGCACTATGCGCCGCGCACCCCGCTCACGATCATCCCGGCAGGGGAGATCGATGCGCAGGCCGCGGCCGCCTCCACTGGCGGCCGCCGCGTCGCGGTGCTCGCGCAGCGGCTGCCACTGCGCTCACACAAGTACGTCACCTGGATCAATGCCGGGCGCCGTCCGGAGATGTACGGGCGCGACCTCTATACCAATCTGCGCACGCTCGATAAGGCTGGCTGCCAGCAGATACTCGTGCAGGCAGTACCGGACGGCGAGCGCTGGGACGCGATACGCGATCGGCTGTTGCGCGCAGCGAGCAGCGTGGCGGAAAGCGATGACGGCACGGGTACTCGCGCGGTGCTGCCCTGAGCCGCGCTAGGTGCGCCGCGCGCGATTCATCGATCCGTTTCAACCCGCCGAAGTTCGCCGCCTCGTCAGGGAGTACGGCTCGCCGCTGGTGATCCTCGACTGCGAGCGCGTGCGTGTTCAACTGCGCAAGCTGAAGCGAGCGCTGCCGCGCGTAGCGCTGCACTACGCGCTGAAGCCCATGCCGCACCCGGCAGTGATCGAGACCGTGCTGGCGGAGGACGGTGGTCTCGATCTCGCGACGACCGGGGAAGTGCAGCTCGCGCAGCGCCTCGGTGTCGATCCTGCGCGTTGCATTCACACGCACCCCATCAAGCGCCCCGAGGACATCGCCAACGCTCTGCAGTTCGGTGTGCGCCTGTTCGTGGCGGACAATCCCGATGAGGTACGCAAGTTCGCGCACCTCACGCAGCACGCGGAGCTACTGCTGCGCGTCTCCTTCCGCAATCCCGGTGCCATGGTCGACCTGTCGCGTAAATTCGGCTGCGACCCGGAGGAGCTGCTCGAGCTCGCGCGGCTCGCCGCACGACTCGGCGTGCGCGTGCGCGGGCTTTCGTTCCACGTCGGCTCGCAGGTGCGCGATGCCGCCAGGCACGTCGAGGCGGTGGCTGCGTGCACGAAGCTCATGGCGCGCGCCCGCCGCGAGCGCCTCGGCAGCTTCGACATCCTCGACATCGGCGGTGGCTTTCCGATCGATTATGTGGAGCCCGTGCAGGACATCGGCCGCTTCTGCGCCCCGCTGCGCGCCGCGCTCGCAAGGCTGCCGCCGCGGGTGCGGGTGATCGCCGAGCCGGGCCGTTACATCGTCGGACCCGCGGCCATCGGCATCGCTACGGTGATGGGACGCGCACGTCGCGAAGGACACTGGTGGTACTACCTCGATGATGGGCTATACGGCGCATACAGCGGACAGCTGTTCGATCAGGCGCGCTATCCGGTCGAGCCGCTGCGCGCGCAAGGTGAGCGGCTGCCCTCGGTGCTCGCCGGTCCAACCTGCGACAGCATCGATGTGATCGCCGAGAATCTGATGCTGCCGCCACTGCAGGTGGGCGATCTGCTCGCGGGGCGTGCCATGGGCGCATACACCTGGGCATGTGCCACGGAGTTCAATTTCTTTCCCAAGCCGGCCGTGGTGGCGGTGAATCGTCGACCCGGCGACGCCGGGGGCGTGACCACGCTCACGCCGCAGGCGCTCAGCGGCACAGCCCCATGACCCAGGCGCACTCCCGCCGACGCCCAGACATGCCGGCGCCGCCCCCTATCCGCAACATCGTGTTCGACGTCGGCTGGGTGTTGGTGCGGCTCAACTATCGCCCGCTGCTCGAGTTTCTGCAGGCCCACGGTGCTGAGCTCGCGGACCGTGACAGCGTCATGAGCGGCATCCGGCTCGAGGACCATGAGACCGGACGGCTGTCGGGGCATGGCTTGCTCGAGCGGCTGCACGGCCTCACCCGCACCGAGCGCGCCTCGCTCGAGGAGCTGCGGGCGAAGTGGCTCGATATGTTCGAGCTCGAAGGCCCGATGGTCGAGCTGGCGCATCGCCTGAGCGAGCGCTACCGCGT
>Ga0070713_100000897_pt1 | contig 19096 bp, 19 predicted proteins | sample LARL82metaG_FD_65465 | JGI IMG/M metagenome (GOLD analysis project Ga0070713, IMG submission 65465) | Corn, switchgrass and miscanthus rhizosphere microbial communities from Kellogg Biological Station, Michigan, USA - LAR L8-2 metaG | ecosystem: Host-associated > Plants > Roots > Rhizosphere ...
CTGGAGCGGTCCCCTTCGAAGTTGGAGCGGTCGCCTTCGAAGTTGGAGCGGTCCCCTTCAGAATTGGAACGTTCACCTCTTTTTGTGGAAGCGCCGGGCAGCAAGTCGGCCGCTCAGCGCCGGTGCAGTTGGTCGATGCGATCGCACCAGTGCGCGCGATCGACGTCGGTGAACACGTCGCGTCCGCCGGTGAGAGGTGTCGCCCTTGCAACGCGTCGTAACGGTGACTCGTTACGTCGGTCCACCGTCCACAAAGAGTCGGCGCCTTGCTCTCAGCTTTGGGCGCGGCGCCGACCAACAGCGACGCAGAAGTTGGAATGACGGTAGGCCTTACAGAACGCCGCGCGCTCTTACGGGGAGCCGACGAGATGCAGCGAGACGTGGCAAGCACCACGGCTGGGGCACATGACGCTCAGGTCACCATCCCGCGAGGAAACCGGCATCGACATCAGGCGCACGCCGCTACCGAGCTCCACACGGTTCACCTGCCCCGTGGCTGGAGGCGGCGAAAGAACGATCGTCATCGCCGGGCCTGAGTTCTCCACGTCCAGCTCCAGGATGTTGCGAGATCGATGAAGCGCGAGATTCACCTCTGCGCCGGCAAGGGCGATGTGCCGCACGCGAACGGTGTCCCATTCCGCAGGAAGACGTGGCGCGAAGCGAATCTGCCGTTTCGCGGCGTCGAGCTGAAGGCCGAGCATCCCGCGCATCGCGCTCGAGAGAAACGCGGCCGAGGACCAGCTCTGGTCGGGCACTGACTCGCGCTCCGGGACAAAAGCGTCGCCGTTGAGAACCTCGTGCATGTGCCCCGGCGAGTCGAGCTCGAACCAGGGCACGAGGCCGCGCCAGAGCGCCGTCGCCGCTGACCAATCGCCGGCCTCGTACAGCGCCATCGTTGCGTCGGCGGTGCCGATCGCCCATACGCTGCCGCGTGCATAGGCATCGGGATCGTAGAACGGCGAATCGTTTGGCGTGCTGCGAATGCCCCACGGCGCGCGATAGTGGGGCGAGACGAGCGCGTCGAGCAGCACGCGCTGCTCCGGCGCGCCGAGCAACCCGTTATGCAGGAGGGCGATGAGGCTACTCGTAAGGCCCTCGACCGCTGCTCCCGAGCGCAGGTGTCCGCTGGCCCATTGCCGCGTGCGCGCATTGTAGTACGCCGGCCGGATCGCCGCGCGGGCGGCGATGCTCGCGCGCCGAGCTGTATCGGCCATCGCATCGTGGCCCGTCAGGCGTGCGAGCGACGCGAACGACTGGGACGCGGCAACCCACGCGAGCGACAGCGTCAACTCGTCGCGCTGCGGATCCTGTTCGTCCCGTCCCTGCTGACCGGCGGGGATTTCCGGCAGCGTACGCCCGCCAGGGATCGTCGATCGACAGTAGGCGTAGGCGGCGCGAACGGACGCCCAGTGCTCCTTCGCGAACGCGACGTCGCCAGTGGTCTCGACATAATCGCGCAGCGTGTTCAGAAAATCGAAACTCACGTCCACGTGCACGAACATGTACGGATACGCATGCTCCCAATCGAGGAAGCCCGCGCTCTGCGACAGCTCGTGCCATATCGCGCCGGTGCGTTTGTTCTGATAACGCATGATGAACACGAGCTCCTCGCGAGCGCGAGCATAGGCGCCCTCGCGCAGCAGCGCATCGACGGCAACGAGACCGTCGCCCGCGAAGAACCAGGCGTACTGCGGCCGACGCGCACCACGCGACGGACCATACCCGGCGAGGAGACCGCAACCGAGCTGCGGGTTGCAGGCCCATGCCTGTTCGAGGGTGACCTGTGCCCAGTGGAGTGCCCGGTTCACGGCGCTGTCCGGCGTGACGATGTCCACAACCTTCATCCTCGCGTAGCGGTCGAGCGCCCGAGCTTCGTAATCTTTGCGCTCGGCGAGGAGACTGCGCGCGATCGCGAGGGGCACCTGGTCACTCGTGCTCGCGCCCGCAAAGGCGATGGTCGCGGCGCCACTCTCTCCAGGCGCAGCGCGCACGACGAAGCTCATGCTCCGTTCGAACTCGCTGTCCCGGCGGTTGTTTTGTGTCTGCTCATGAGCGACGATCTGCGGTGACACGATCGCGCCGCGAAACCGATGTGAGGGCTCGTCGAGCGTGTACGCCGAGTGCGTCGAATCCCAGTGGATCTCCTGGCCGCCGACAGCTCCCGGCCACATGAGGTTGAGCGACGGCGTGAAGTGTACGGTGACGAGGATCGGTCGCGCGGCTTCGAGCCTGTAGCTGATGGTCGCCGCCGGCAGGTCGACGGGTACGAAGATGCGCTCGCGCACTGTGAAGTCGCGTCCCTCGTAGCTGCGGGTCGTCGCCGTCGGTGTCTGCTCGATAGTGTGTAATAACGCGCGGCCATCGACTTCGGTGGTGTCGCCATCGAATCGAAAGCTCACCCAGGAATTGCGCACGAGCTGCAGCGGATACGTCCACACTTCCAGCCCCGGCGTGCGATACCCTCCGATGAACGCGCGCTCCCCCGGAACGATCACGAAGCGGCCTGTTTTCGTCTCGGCCGCGGACCATCGCAGATCGGCGAGCGATGGATTGGGCTGCGCGAGTCCGCGGCAGAGTGGCGCGGCAGCCGTAAGTGCAAGGAGGGCGCGAAGCGCAGGATGCATGGCGGCGATGAGAATAGCGCGATGATGCCTCGCCGTGCGAGGGCCGCTTGCGTTCTCGACTCGAACCACGCACTCTCGAAGCCGCATCAAGGTCCAAGATCCTCTGTGAGCCAAAGGACCGCTATGACATCCCCGATCATCGACCCCGCCCTCCGTGGGCGCGCTCTCGTGTACTTCGTGCTCACGCTCGCCTTCACGCTGTTGATGTGCGTCGTCACGATTCGTTTTGCGGTGGGCGGAAGCGGTGACGCGTTCGAGACAATGCTCCTCGGCGTGCTCACCCTGCTGCTGGCGTTTCAAACACGGCGCTGGTTTCGGCGCTTCCGCAGTACACGGTCGGGCGGGTAAGCACGGACTCATGGAATTCACTGCCTCGAGGCGGCGCGGAGCGGCGTTGCGCGGAGCTCCTAACGAGTGATCATTCGGGCTTTTCAAGACTCCGACGGGTCCGAGTGGCTTCGGATGAGTCAAGCGCTGTTTGCAAATGCAACTGCCGACGACCTCGGTGCCGGTATGCAGGAATTTCGAAAACGCAGCCGCCGTGACGCCGAGGTCTTTGTCGTCGACCGCGGGGACGGAACGCTCGCCGGGTTTCTCGAGGTGGGGACGCGTCCATATGCCGACGGCTGTGACACGAGCCCCGTCGCGTACCTCGAGGCGTGGTACGTCGATCCGGACGTACGTCGCCAGGGTCACGGCCAGGCGCTCCTCGATGCCGCTGAACGCTGGGCTCGCGAGTGTGGCTATCGCGAGATGGCGTCCGACACGCAGCTCGACAACGCGGTGAGTCAGGCTGCGCACCGCCAGGCCGGATATCAGGAAGTCGATCGCGTGGTGCAGTTCCGGAAGGGTCTCTCATAGCGTTCTGGGATGTGCAAAACCGCTGATAACGGTGACCGGCATGGCAAGCGTTCAAGTGCGTTACATCGTGCGCGACGTCGACGCGGCGATCGACTTCTACGTCAAGCAGCTCGGCTTTCACCTCCAGATGCATCCGGCGCCGGCATTCGCGATGCTGACGCACGGCGGCCTCCGGCTCGTGTTGAGCGCGCCCAATCCCGCGGGAGGCGGCGGGCAGGCGATGCCCGACGGGACGCAACAGCAGCCCGGCGGCTGGAATCGCTTCGCGCTCGAGGTGGAGGACCTAACGAGCGTCGTCGAGCAGCTTCGTGCGAACGGCGCGCATTTCCGGAATGCGATCGTCAACGGCGTGGGCGGTAAGCAGATCATCGTCGAAGATCCCTCGGGCAATCCCGTCGAGCTTTTTGAGCCGACAACGCCGGCGGCGCGGCTCTCGGCCAATCAGACGGGTCGAACTCCATGACGTGGTGTGCTCGCCATCGAGCAGCCGCACCCAGCACGTCGCACGCGGCGCGCTGATTGGTCTTGTCGTACACGGAGCAGTCGCTGGGGTGGGGCGGTATCGGCGCACTGGCCGGGGCACTCTGGCCAACGGGCCCCTCGGCACCCCAGGCGAAAGAATACCGGAGAAAAACCATGGCGACGCAAGCAGACGTGCGACGGATCGCGATGTCCCTGCCAGGCGTCGACGAGGGCTCGGAGCGATTCGCTTTCTCGGTTCGGAACCGCGACAAGGCGAAGGGCTTCATCTGGGTCTGGATGGAGCGCGTCAATCCCAAGGAGCCGCGCGTGGCAAACGACGGCGTGCTCGCAGTACGCGTCGCGAACGTCGCGCAGAAGGATCTCATCATCGCCTCGAGCCCGACGAAATTCTTCACCGAGCCACATTACAACGGCTTTCCGGCCATCCTCGTTAGGCTCGACAAAGTGGATGTCGCGGACCTCGAGGTGCTCGTGCTCGAAGCCTGGAGATGCGTTGCGCCAAAAGAGCTCGTCGAGGCCGGAGCACCACCGGCGAAGCCCAGAGCACGGCCACGGAAAGCGGCAAAGAAGACGACGAAAGCCACAAAGCGACCGCGAGGCCGTTCGAGTTAGGCAGAGGCCTTTCACTGGGAACGACTTCCCTGGTCAATCGTCCTTCCGGTGGTCCCAATCCAGCTCCAGCCCATGCCAGCTGAATCAGCTCCATCCCGCGCACAGCGCCTCGTCCCCGTCATTCTCTTCGCCGGCTACGTGGCGATCTTCGTCTGGGGCGCGATCAAGCCATACGACCGAGCCGACTGGTGGGCGGAGAATATTCCGATCGTCGGCGTCGTGGCGACGCTCGTCGTGCTCTACACGCGCGGCGTGCGCTTCTCGTCCCTCGCGTACATCCTCATGGCGGTACTGCCCTACTGGCACACCGTGGGTGGCCATTACACGTTCGAGCGCGTTCCCTTCGACTGGTTCGATCACTTGTTCGGATTTCAGCGGAACATGTTCGACCGCGTCGCCCATTTCAGTGTCGGCTTCTTCGCGTTCGGAATCATCGAGTATCTGCTCGCTCGCCGAGCGATGAGCCGCACGCTCGCGTGCCTGTTCGCGATTTTCGCCATCGGCTTCGTCGCGATGTCGTACGAGCTGCTCGAGTGGCTCTACGCCGTATACGGAGGCAACCCGACAGCCGGCGCGGACTTCCTCGGCAGTCAGGGCGACGTGTGGGATGCCCAGAAGGACATGCTCATGGACACCATTGGCGCGATCACGGCCGTGCTGCTGTTCCTTGGGCTTCGGCCGGCGCGAGCTACGGCTTCGATCAACTAACGCGGAGGGCGCTGCGTTTCTTTTGGGGGATCTTCACGAAATTCCGGAAATGCTTCGGATCGAAACCAGACCGTGCCGCCAACAGCGATCATCTTCGATCTCGACAACTGTCTTGCCGCCGCCGACGAACCTGGTGAGCAGTTGCTCGAGCCGGTGTTTGCCGCCGTGCGGAGCGCGAATTACAGCAGCCTTTCGGACGGCGCGCTCGACGCCGCCTTTCACGATTGCTGGTTTCACGCCTTCGACTGGGTCGCGCGGCGACATGGCTTCACGGACCCCATGCGGGACGCTGGCTGGGAGGCCTTTCGCCAGATCGAAGTCGCTGCGCCGATGCGTGGCTATGGCGACCTCGATGTTTTGCCGTCACTCGGCGAGGTACGATTTCTCGTCACCTCGGGATTCCGGCGATTGCAGGAAAGCAAAGTGCGCGCACTCGGTGTCGCATCCATGTTTCGCGAGGTGATCGTCGACGCGTTGGACGACCCGAATCACGCGGGGAAGGAGGGCATCTTCTCGAACCTGATGGCGCGCTACGAGCTCCGTCGCCACGACGTGCTCGTGGTCGGTGACAACGTGGAATCCGAGCTTGCCGCGGCGAGACGGCTCGCGCTCGCAAGGGTGCAGACGCTGCGCGCCGGTGTTGTCCCCGCGCTGGACGTCCGACTTCGCGTCCCGAATTTCGATGAGTTGCGCGCCCTGCTGCAGCGTTGGCCAGCGGACCACGAAGGGCGTGCGTGACGGAGAACCCAAGCAGCGTTATTCTCCAGTTATGAACTGGCCCTACATCCACATCACGATCAACCACTTCCCGATCATTCTCAGCGTGGTCGGGTGCGCGGTGCTGCTGCTCGCCCTTATCGTTAGGCAGCGGGCCGTGTGGCTCTACGCGGTGGCGACATTGACCCTCGCTGGGCTGAGCATCTATCCCGTCTATTTCACCGGTGACCTGGCGGGCGATGCCGTGGAGCACACCTGGTACGTTGTTCGGTCCGCCGTCACCGAGCACGACCAGGCCGCCGGCTTCGCGCTTGCGTCGATTCTCATCATGGGCGCGCTGAGCGCGTACACCTGGTGGCGGATGGTGAAGCGTGAGCCGACGCTCCTTCCACCGGTGTGGCTGCGGACAGTGCTCACCGTCGTCACCATCTGGGCATTGAGCGTTGTTCTTCGGACGGCGTACCTCGGCGGACGGATCGTCCATGATTCGCCTAAGCTTCAGACCCCTCCGGCGGGAACGCCAAGCGGTAACGGAACCAGTTAGCGATGGCGAGAGAGAAGGGCTCGCCCATCGAATTGCCCGACGACACCATCAAGAAGCTGATCGCCTCGATCCGCCGCTTCTTTGCCGAGGAGCGCAGCGAGGAGATCGGCGATCTCCAGGCCAGACTCCTTCTCGATTTCATCCTCGAGGAGATTGGACCGTCGGTGTACAACGTGGCGGTCGCTGACGCGCAGACCTACATGCGCGACCGCGTCGCCGATCTGGATGGCGCCTGCTTCCAACCCGAGCTCGCGTACTGGCCGCGCCGCGCGCCGCGCAAGCGTTAGACGAAGAGCCGCCGGACGTGCGCGTCGCGAAGGGCGAGTCCGGCCCACAGCAGCGCGCCGATGATGACGGGGAAGATGTCCGGGAACCACGCCGATTCGGCGCGAATCTGGGTCGCGACAGCGCCGCCGAGATAAGCCGTGAGAAGCAATGCACCGATGAACGCAGTTCGCGGAATGGCGTAGAGCACGGTGCAGAGCAACTCGATCACCCCGAGTGCGATCGAGAGGCGCAGAGGAAAGCCGAGTTGCGTGAAGGCGTCGACGACGGGTGCCGGACGAAGGACGTGAATGACGCCGTCGAACAGCATGAAGGCGATGACGATGCCGCTCAATACGCGCCCTGGCCACGATATGGCTCGTGCCGGCCGATCGAGAAGAGTTGCTGCCTGCATGGGAGAGTCTCCGATGAGTGGTGCCTGGCTGGACTTTCGATTCGGCTGCTTTCATATAGACGTCGAACGGCAGCCAGGGAAATCGACGGCGATCGAGGGCCAGCCTGTGGGTTTTGTGAGCCAGGGTCGAGAAGCGAACACCGTTACGATCGAGCGCGTCACACACGCAAACGAGGACCTCGTGGCTGGTCTCGCGGCTGTGCTCATGGACGCGGTCGAGGGCGGTGCTGGCGTGAGCTTCATGTCCGACCTAACGAGCGACGAGGCGACTGCCTGGTGGCGGCAGGTCTTTGCGGCCGCGACGCCGCGCACGGTGGTCCTCGTGGCGCGCGACGCTGGAAAGATCGTGGGGACGGTGCAGCTCCAGCCGGCGTGGGCCCCAAATCAGCCGCATCGCGCCGACGTCGCGAAGCTCATGGTGCATCGACATGCGAGGGGACGTGGCGTGGCGCGCGCGCTCATGCAGGAGCTGGAGCGTGAGGCATGCGACCAGCAGTTCACACTCCTTGTGCTCGACACGTGCAAGGGCTCCGCCGCGGAGCGTCTGTATATCTCGCTGGGATGGGTGCGGATCGGCGAAGTCCCGAACTTTGCGCTCAATCCGGACCGCTCCTGGTGCACGACTGTCTTCTTCTACAAGGCCATCGACGGCGCCTAATCCCATAGCCTCAGGCGCCTTGAATTGTGAAACCACGGAGCACGCGGAGGAACACAGAGGCCTCGTAGATTTCGTCGACCGCTGTGTTTTCTGTGGTTTCTCCCTCGGGTAGTAATTAGTGCGTCATTTTGCTTCGCCAGTCGAGAAACTCGACGCCTGGTTCGCGACAAAGGGCTGGCAGCCGTTCACCTTTCAGCGTGAGGTGTGGCAGGCGTATCTCGATGGGGAGAGCGGACTGGTTCACGCAGCGACGGGCACTGGCAAGACGCTCGCCGCGTGGCTCGGGCCCGTAATCGAGGCGGCGTCGGAGCCTAACGCGCCGCGCCGTCGAAAGCAGCATCTGCGCGTCCTCTGGATCACACCGCTGCGCGCGCTCGCCGCGGACACCGCGCAGTCGCTCCGCGAGCCGCTTGGCGCGGTGGCACTGGACTGGGAGGTGGAGACGCGCACGGGCGACACGTCGCCGGCGCAGCGCGCGCGCCAGCAGCGTCGCCTTCCCGAGGCGCTCGTGACGACGCCGGAGAGCCTGACGCTGTTTCTGACGCGAGAGGATGTCGCTGACATCTTCGCGGATCTTCGGCTCGTGGTCGTGGACGAATGGCACGAATTGATGGGGACCAAGCGCGGTGTCCAGGTTGAGCTCGCGCTGGCGCGGCTCCGCGCCCTGCGGCCGAGCATTCGTATCTGGGGATTGTCGGCGACGATCGGGAATCTGGATGTCGCGTTGCGAGCGCTGCTCGGTGTCCGGCGTCAGGAACAGGAGCGCGTCCGCATCATCCGAGGCGTGGAGCTCAAGGACATTCTCGTCGATTCACTGATCCCGCCTGTCATAGAGCGCTTTCCGTGGGCCGGACACCTCGGCACGCAGATGTTGCCGCAAGTGGTCGAAGCGGTGGAGGAGGGCCAGAGCGCAATCGTGTTCACGAACACGCGTTCGCAGACCGAGATCTGGTATCAGGCCATCCTCGGCGCCCGACCTGATTGGGCAGGGACGATCGCGCTGCATCATGGCTCGCTCGACCGCAAGAAACGCGAGTGGGTCGAGGAGGGACTGCGCACAGGACGGTTACGCTGCGTCGTGGCGACGTCCAGTCTCGATCTCGGAGTGGACTTTTCTCCGGTCGATCGCGTGTTGCAGGTGGGCAGTCCCAAAGGCATCGCGCGTCTCCTTCAGCGGGCGGGGCGCAGCGGGCACCGGCCGGGCGCGACGAGTCGCGTGACATGCGTCCCGACGAACGCACTCGAGCTCGTTGAGGTCGCGGCGGCTCGTGACGGGATCGCCGCGGGATCGATCGAGGCCCGGCTGCCAGTGACGCGGCCGCTCGACGTGCTCGCGCAGCACGTCGTCACGGTCGCGTTAGGCGGTGGCTTCATCCCCGAGGAGCTCGAGCGCGAGGTGAAGAGTACGCACGCCTACGCCGAGCTGCAGGATGACGAGTGGCGATGGGTGCTCGATTTCGTATCCAGCGGCGGCGAGGCCTTGCACGCCTACCCGGAGTACGCACGAGTCGTCGTCCGCAACGGACGCTGGGTGGTCGAGAGCGCATTTCTGGCGCGACGACATCGCCAGTCGATCGGAACGATCGTGAGCGACGGCCACATCGCGGTACAGTATCTCCGGGGTCAGCCACTCGGCTCGGTGGAGGAGTCGTTCATCGCGCGACTTGCGCCAGGCGACCGTTTCGTGTTCGCCGGCACTCCACTGGAGTTCGTCCGCGTCCGGGACATGACGGCCTGGGTGCGGCGCGCGCCTAACGTGACAGGCGCGATTCCGCGTTGGCAGGGGAGCCGGCTGCCGATGTCGGACTCGCTCGCGGCGATGCTCCGCGAACGCCTCGGCGAGGCCGCACGCGGTGAGCTGCGCGGCGCGGAGATGACGGCGCTCCAACCTCTCTTCCAGGTGCAGGCACGCTGGTCACGGATCCCATCACCTGACGAGTTGCTCATCGAGAGGGTGAAGTCGCGCGAGGGCTGGCACCTCTTCTGGTTCCCCTTCGAGGGACGGCTCGTTCACGAAGGGCTTGCCGCGTTGATGGCGTACCGCATGGCGCGCGTCGCCCCCATCACCTTCACGATGTCAGCCAACGACTGGGGATTCGAGCTGCTGTCGGTGACGCCGCCACCCCTCGAAGCCGCGCTCGGTGCCGATCTGCTCTCGCCCCACGCCCTGTTCGACGACGTTCCCGCGTCGCTCAACGCGACGGAGATGGCGAAGCGGCAGTTCCGCGAGATCGCCCGCGTCGCTGGCCTTGTCTTCCCTGGGCTGCCGCGCTCAGGGAAGACAGCGCGTCAGCTTCAGGCGTCGTCGAGTCTCTTCTTCGACGTGTTTCGACAGTACGATCCAAAGAACCTGCTGCTGTCTCAGGCGCATCGCGAGGTGCTGGAGCGGCAGCTCGAATCCTCGCGGCTCGGCAAGACACTCGAGCGCCTAACGCGGGCAAACGTCGTGATTACCGAGCCGAGGCGGGTGCCTCCTCTGGCCTTTCCGCTACTCGTCGATCGAACGCGCGAGCGCGTGTCATCCGAGTCGCTGAGCGATAGAATTCGCCGGATGCAGATCGCACTGGAAAAGGCCGCGGAGCGCGGTTGAGTGAACGTCGATGACGAATCTCGTCGCTGAACTGCACGACGCCGAGGTCGAGATTGCGGGCGAGCGTGTTTTATTGATGCAGGAGCGCGCCCTCTTCTGGCCCTCGCGCTCGACGCTCCTCGTCGCCGATCCGCATTTCGGCAAAGCGGCGACCTTTCGCGCCGGCGGCATCTTCGTGCCCCGCGGTACGACGACCAGTGCGCTCGCGCGGCTGAGCGCGGCCCTCGACCGAACGCGGGCGACGCGTCTGGTTTTTCTCGGTGACCTGCTGCACGCGCGCGAGGGCCGCTCGCCGGAAACATTACGCGTGGTTGCCGAGTGGCGTGCGGCGCGCCAACCACTGGAGGTCGTGCTCGTGCGCGGCAATCACGACCGCCGAGCCGGAGATCCACCTCCAGCGTTAGGCATTGCGTGCACCGACCCGCCGTTGGTCGACGGCGTATTCGCATTCGCGCATCACCCAAAGCCAATTCCGAACCACTACGCGCTCGCCGGCCACATCCACCCAGCCGTGCGTCTGCGCGGCTCTGGGCGGCAGTCGGAGCGCCTCGCGTGCTTCTGGCTTCGGCCAGCGTACGCGGTGCTTCCGGCCTTTGGCGACTTCACCGGCCTCGGCGACGTGGACGTGAGTGCGGATGATCGCGTCTTCGCGGTGGCGGGGAATACCGTCATCGAGACGCACGCGTAAGGCACGGACCAACGTCCAATTCGCGTTACCGTCGCAAACGCGTAGACACCGGAGGATCCAGCGCCATGCGGGCTGGTCTCACTTCCGGAGCCCCAAGTTATGGTCCAGTCGCTCGATTCCGTCCGCTCGCACGCGTTCGAGCTGCCATTGCTGGTCAAGTTCGCCCTGGCGCTCGCGATCATCGTCATCGTTCCCCAACTGTCCCGGCGGCTCCGGCTTCCTCCGGTAGTCGGCCTGCTGCTCAGCGGAGCTCTGTTCGGTCCGTACGGGCTTGATGTCATTGGTACGAATCGACCGATCGCTGATTTCCTGGGAGAGCTCGGCAAGCTGCTCTTGATGTTCATGGCCGGGCTCGAGGTGGACCTCCTGCTGTTCCAGCGCGTCCGCTCGCGAGCGATGGCCTTCGGCATCATCACGACGTTCCTTCCGTTGATTCTCGGCGCGATCGTTGGCCGTGTTTTTGGCTATGGCCTGGTCGCCGCGATTGTGATCGGCTCGTTGCTGGCGTCGCACACGTTGCTCGCATCTTCGATCGTGTCGAAGCTGGACCTCACGCGGCTCGAGCCGATCACGGTCACCTACGGTGCGACCGTCTTCTCCGATACGTGCTCGCTCATCGTCTTTGCGATGTGCGTGTCGACCTTCGTTCGCGGGTTCTCCTTCACCGGGGTGTTGGTGCAGCTCTGCGAGATCGTCGCGTTCGTGCTGTTCGTCCTGTTCGGCCTCAGCCGGATTGGCGCGTATGTCCTGCGCAAGCTCGAGCACGACGACAGCGCTCATTTCGCCGTGATGATCGCGCTGCTCGCCGTTGCCGCCACGCTGGCTCAGCTCATTCAACTGCCTGGAATCGTCGGCGCTTTTCTCTCGGGACTCGCCCTGAACGCCGCCGCGCACGAGACGGCCGCCAAACGAGAGCTACAATTCATTGGCGACTCTCTCCTGATTCCGATCTTCTTCATCACGACCGGTTTTCTGATCAATCCGGGCGCGCTGCTGGAGAGCTTCCGAAGCGATCTCGGGCTCGTCGCCGCGATCATCGGAGCGCTCGTGGTCGGCAAGTTCATCGCGGCGGAGATCGCGGGACGACGCTTCGGCTACACACGCGACGAGCGCCTCGCGATCTGGTCGCTGACGCTGCCTCAGGTTGCGGCAACGCTTGCCGCCGCGCTCGTTGCGTACGCCACGTACGATCGCAGCCACCAGCGGCTCATCGACACACGCATGCTCAACGTCGTGTTGGCGCTGATGCTGTTCACGTCGATTGTCGGACCGATTTTGACGGCGCACTTCGCGCCTCGTCTGGTCCCCGAGACGCGCACCTCTGATCGCACGCGTCGAGCTGCCTAACGGTTATCGGAGAGGCGGCCGTATCGACCTGAGCTCGCCTTTGTAGACCAAAGGCCGATGCACTCTGGCTTCCCACTTTGATTAAAAACCAGCATCCGGAGTCCGATTCACCAGTCGAATGCAGGTCAGAGATGGCCAGGATAAACAGATCGGCAATGATCGCCGTTGCGGTCGTGCTTTCCGCAGTGCCGTGCATCGCGAGAGCGCAGAATCCACGCGGCAGCGCGACGGGCGCCACGCGAGCGCGAGGCTACGATCACCCCGACCAGTTCGCTCATCTCCGCGCGACAAAGCTGGCGGACAACCTCTATCCCGTCATTCCACATCCCGACCAGGAGCAGCAGGCGCGCTCCAAGCTCGCGGCACTCGAGTCGAGGACAGGGAAAAGACCGAACATCTTGATCTTCCTGCTCGACGATGTGGGTTGGATGGATCCGGGATTCAACGGCGGCGGTATTGCCGTGGGCAACGAGACGCCAGTGATGGACAGGCTCGCCAACGAAGGCCTCGTCCTGACGTCAGCCTATGCCACACCATCCTGCTCGCCAACGCGCGCTACGATCCATACCGGTCAGAATCCGTTGCATCACGGTATCCTGCGTCCGCCGATGTACGGCGAGCCAGGGGGACTCGATGGTGCGGTAACAGTTGCGAGTGTGCTAAAGCAGCTCGGCTATGTCACGCAGGGCGTCGGCAAGTGGCACATGGGCGAGAACAAGGGCTCGCTGCCGCAGAACGTAGGCTACGACGACTATCTCGGCTTTCTCGGTGTCTCGGACATGTACACCGAGTGGCGCGATCAATACTTCAATCCGGAGGTTGCGCTCAGCCCGGCTCGATTCCGCATGATGGAGGAAGATCCGTTCAATCACGACGAGGTTCACTGTTCGACCGGCAATCGCGACAAATGCGAGAGCCTCCGCACGATCGACCTCGATTACATCAAGGACCTCGACAAGCACTGGATGGAGTACAGCATCTCCTTCATTCGGAAGATGAAGGACAGCAAGCAGCCATTCTTCCTCTACCACGCGACGCGCGGCTGTCACTTCGATAATTATCCGTCCGACGAATGGGCGGGCAAATCGCGAGCACGAACGGTCTACAGCGACTGCATGGTCCACATGGACTATGTGCTCGGCCAACTGGTGAAGACGCTCGAGGAGACGGGCCAACTCGAGAATACGCTCATCTTTCTCACGTCGGACAACGGGCCGGAGTGCGAGATCCCGCCGCATGGCCGCTCCCCATTTCGGGGATGCAAAGGGTCGAGTTGGGAAGGCGGCGTCCGCGTCCCGACGTTCGCATACTGGAAAGGCATGATCAAGCCACGCCGATCCGAGGGGCTGTTCGATCTCGCGGATCTCTTCAACACCTCGATCTCGCTCGCCGGGAAACCCGGCGCGGAGGTGACGGAATTCGTGCCGAAGACGACCTACATCGACGGCATCGACCAGACGGGACTTTTCCTTGCCGACAATGGTGAGTCAGCGCGAAAGAGCCGGCCGTACACGCTCAATCAGTACTTCGCGATGATGAGAGTCGACGAGTTCAAGTACATCTTCACGGCCGAGATTCAGGGCGGCTTCTTCGACAAAGGAGACGTCGGCGGCTTCAGCGGCCCAATAGTGACCGAGACGGGCGGCGGGATCATGGTCAATCTCTATACCAATCCTCAGGAGGATGTGAGCGTCGGCGTCCGGCACATCCCGATGACGGTTCCGGTGATAGGCGAGGTGGGCTGGTACATGAAGGAGCTGATGAAGTATCCGCCACAGTTCAAGATCGGCTTCGCGTCGAATAATCCCCCGATCTACGATCTCGCTCCGAAGCTGCAGAAAGCGGAGGCAGACCGCGCCAACGAGAATCACAACAACAATCACAACGCCAACGGCAAGAACGAGAAGAATGAGAAGAATGAGAAGCACAAGCAGAACTGATTCGAGGACTGCATGACGATGACACGATGGCGGCGCCAGCTCACCGCGAGCCTGTGCCTAACAACTCTGGCGGCGATCGCCGCCAGGGCGCAGAACGAGACCGAGCTCGCGAAGGCCTCGCAGAATCCGGTCGCCAACCTCACGACCGTGCCGTTGCAGTTCAACTTCAACTCCGGCGGCGGACTCGAATCGAAGACCGACCTATTGCTCAACGTGCAGCCGGTGATGCCGTTGGCGCTGAACAAGGAGTGGCTTCTCATCTCGCGCACGATCGTCCCGTACGTCAACGTGCCAATGCCTGACGGTACGCGGCAAACGGGCATCGCTGACATCCAGGAGCAACTCTATCTCACACCGAAGCAGCCCGGCCGCTTCATCTGGGGCGTGGGTCCGATCTTCTCCGTGCCGAGCGCAACGAGTGACGTCGCGCGCACAGGCCAGTGGGCGCTCGGACCGACTGCGGTGGGACTCGTGAGCTATGATCGCTGGGTGATCGGCGTGCTCGCCAACAACCTCTGGCGCATCGCCGGCGACAACTTTGGCGCGCCGATCAACCAGTTCACGACGCAGCCGTTCATCAACTTCAACATTCCACAGGGCTGGGCCATCACGACATCGCCGCTGATCACCGCCGATTGGAGCGCTCCTCCAGGGCAGCGCTGGACTGTGCCCCTTGGCCTTGGTGTATCGAAGATCACGACGATCGGACGCCAGGCCGTGAACCTATCGATGCAGTACTACTATAACGTGGAACATCCCGACAACGCCGCCGCGAATCAGTTTCGCTTCCAATTCAACCTGCTCTACCCGATCGAACGACGATAAGGATTGCGATCGACTCGCGTAATTCCTTGGTCCAATCCTGAAAAGAGGTCCACTCGCGCAGCTTGCACTACCAGTACCGTGAAGTGAAGACCACGCATCGGAGGTCGGGCATCAGTGATGCGATCGCGACGGACGCCGGCACCAGGTCGTACGGCGACGTATGTCGCGCTTACTGTCCTTGGTGCAGCCATTGTCTCTGCCGCGACGCTCTGGAGCGCAGGAAACCTGCACTTTCTGAGGGCCGGGCATGCGCCGCCACAGTACGTCGGCGCCGCTAGCTGCGTTTCCTGCCACTCCGACATCGCCGCGCGCTGGCGACCGTCGCACCACGCATTGGCAATGCGCGTCGCGTCCGACTCGACTGTCGCCGGCGATTTCGCGAACGGGCAATTCACCCACGCGGGAACGACGACGACGTTCTCACGCCGAAACGGCCGGTTCATCATCACCACCCAAGGGCCAGACGCCAAGCTGCACCAGTACGACGTCCAGTACACCTTCGGCATCGCGCCGCTTCAGCAATATCTGATCGCTCTCGATCGTGGCCGTCTTCAGGCGTTCGACATTGCCTGGGACACGAGGCCGCGAAGCGCCGGTGGCCAACGCTGGTTCAAGCTCCGTCCCAATGAAAGCGCTCGCCCGGGCGAGGAATGGCACTGGACGGGCATCGCACAGAACTGGAACTACAGCTGCGCGGAGTGTCACTCGACGAACGTCAAGAAGAACTACGATCCCGCCGCAGATCGTTTCGCCACGACATTTGCCGAGCCAAATGTCTCGTGCGAGGCATGTCACGGCCCCGGATCACGGCATGTCGCTTCGAAGGGACGGACGCCCTTCCCGGCGTTTTCCCGAAGCGCTGAAGTCGAGCGATGCGCCCGGTGTCACTCCCGTCGCGAGCAATTCAGCGACCAGTACGATCCGAGTAGCCCGCTTGGTAATACTCATCGCGTGGTCCTGCTCGACGACCCGCTCTATCACGTTGACGGCCAGATTCGCGACGAAGTGTTCGAGTACGGGTCCTTCGTTCAGAGCCGAATGTACGCGAAGGGCGTCGTCTGCTCTGACTGTCACGAGCCACACTCGGCGACATTGCGCGCGAGTGGGAATCAGCTCTGCACGCGCTGTCACGCCGCTGCCACCTACGACAGTCCGAATCATTCCTTTCACACCACTGCGTCGCCAGGCGCATCGTGTGTGGGCTGTCACATGCCGACGCGCAGCTACATGGTTATCCACGATCGGCACGATCATAGTCTTCGCGTACCGCGCCCGGATCTCTCGGTGGCGTTTGGCGTGCCTAACGCGTGCACGAGCTGCCATCGAAATCGCGACGCGTCGTGGGCGGTACGCGAGCTTGAACGGCGGCATCGCTACCCGCCTCGCGGTTATCAGAACTATGCTGGCGCATTCGCCGCCGACGCGCGCGACGATTCGAGCGCAACCCGCCGATTGATCGCCGTCGCCAACGATCTGGATCAGCCAGCGATCGCGCGCGCGACCGCGATCGAGCGACTCGGCCCGAGACTGGACCCGTCGTTCGACGGCGCGTTCGACGTGCTCCGTCGAAGCCTCGCCGATTCGAGTCCGCTCGTCAGAGTGGCCGCGATCAGCGCCTTCGCGCAGTCCGACACGGCCGTCCGCGTGCGGATGCTAGCGCCGCTGCTCGCCGACACGATTCGTGTCGTGCGCATGGATGCGGCACGCGCTCTCGCCGGCGTAGCGCCGGTGACACTCGACGAGTCGGTGGCGCGCGAACGATTCAACGCCGATCGGCCTGAAAACCATCTCAATCTGGCATTATTGCTTTCGGTGGAGCAGCGGTTCGCGGACGCCGAGCGGGAGCTGCATTCCGCGCTCGCTATCGATCCGCGATTCTCGCCCGCGCTGGTGAATCTCGCGGATCTCTTCCGCGCAACCGGACGCGATGCCAATGCCAGGGAGCTACTGGACTCCGCCCTGCGGGTGGATTCGACCAATGCCGCCGCGCATCACGCGCTCGGCCTCTTCTTCGTCCGTCAGAAACATCTCGACCAGGCGCTGCCCGAGCTGGAACGCGCCGCGCGGCTCGCGCCGGAACGAGCGCATTACGGCAACGTGTACGCGTTGGCGCTCGGTGAGACAGGGAAGCGCAAGGAAGCAGGTCGTGTGCTCGAGCAGGTATTATCGCGTCACGCGTTCGATCGTGATGCTCTCTCGCTGGTGGTGGCCAATCGGCTCGCGATCGGCGACACGGTTCATGCGCTGAAGTACGCGCAGCGTCTCGCGGCGATCGACCCGAATAACGCAGAGGTTCGCACGCTCCTCGGCCAGCTCACTGCCGGGCACCGTTGACCCAGCCTCACGGAAACCGATACGCGAGTCCAAAGACCATGCCCTGCATCGCCGTGTCGTAGAGGAAATTGTTCCGGTCGTAATCAACGGTGAGCGTTCGGTACGCGATGCCGAGCGACAGCCCCTTCCAGACGTCGTAACCAAGTGAGCTGTAGATTTGCCAGGTGTTCTGGGATCCACCGAGTCCACCGTCGGCGTAGAAGACGAAGCGCACGTCTTCGAGCGGTGTCCAGCGAACACGGAAGCCCGGGGTCGCGTCCACCCATGTGCGCGCCGCCGAGTGAGTATCCCGGGGCCGCGTGTTCGAGTCGACATCGAGAGTCGCACTCAACTTCCAGATGCGCATGCTCCCCAGCACGTCGACCGCCCAGTTTCCTTCGCCGAAGGTGTAGCCACCCATGGGCTGAATCGTCGTCTGGCTCTGATTGAGCGAGAGGCTTCCCGTGTCGCCGCGGAATCCGAAGACGCGGCCGGCGCCGAGCAACGCGTACATGCCATCCGCCCCGATCAGCCACGGGCCGTAGCGCGCCTCCGCGGTAGCCATCGCGCCGAACTTCAGCATATCCAAAACGTCTCCCGCTGATAGCGAGACACTCGATGCGACGGGCCCCACACCCACATGACCGTTGAGCTCCGCGAGCCACAAATACGGCGTGATGTTGAATCGCCAGGTGTGAGTCGTGTCGAGTTGGGCCACGGCGCGCTGGCTCGAGGCGAGGAGCGCCACGGCGGCCGCGACCGTGGACACGAGCGCTCTCGGCACTCGGTTCATCGGTTCTACTCCGTTGCAGTAACGACGAAATGTTCCCGCCGCCGCACGCGTCTCCTATGCGACCTTCGACACGCCACGGCGACGACCGTCTCGCGACTCGCCGACTGAAAGCAGGACCCCCGGGCGGAGACCCGCTCTGGGCCTAACGACGATCGGGTAAGTATGTGCCTGGCGGTGCGATCGCCACGACGCGGACGCCCGCCGATCGCGCGACATCCATCGCGCCGACCACATCCTCGTAACGAGCACCCGGATATCCGGCGACCTGAATGAGCTTCTCGGGACGCGCGACATAGATCGACGAGAGTCGGGCGAAGAGGTCGCTCGAGGCGACGGTGCTTTGGTTGATCCGATAGGTGGGTCCGGGTAAGACCTCGAGTACGATCTGCCGTGACGATTCGCAGAGCACATCGCAGCCAGCTTCCGGAAGCTGCGCATCCATGGTGTGGTGCACCCGGATATTGGTGACCATGAAGATGATGAGGAGGACGAGCAGCACGTCGATCATCGGGGTGACGTTGGGCTCGGCAGATCTGGCGGTGGTCATTGGCCACTCCGTTGGCGTTCCCGTCAGTCTACGATCATCGGGTTACGCCTTCGTGGAGCTCTGCTGAAGGGTGTGTTGCGGCCCCATTAGAAATCCATGAATGCCCCGCGGCCGCCTAACGTTCCTCGCCATTCCGCAGGGCTTTCTTACGGCAGAGACACGGCAAA
>Ga0070713_100000898_pt1 | contig 19085 bp, 15 predicted proteins | sample LARL82metaG_FD_65465 | JGI IMG/M metagenome (GOLD analysis project Ga0070713, IMG submission 65465) | Corn, switchgrass and miscanthus rhizosphere microbial communities from Kellogg Biological Station, Michigan, USA - LAR L8-2 metaG | ecosystem: Host-associated > Plants > Roots > Rhizosphere ...
CCCATTGCCGTCTGCGCCTTGTCGCGACGCTCGGCTGCTGTCACGACGCCGGCCGGCCACTCCGGCGTCGTGACTGTCGGCGTTTGCGCGCTCCCGAGCTCGGCGAACTCGCGCGCGGCCAACTCGGCGAGCGCGTCCGGATCGCCCTCACCGACGACCGCCACCACAGGCGATGCCGACGGTCCGAGAGTGCGCTCACGATGCCACACGGCCACGTGCGTTCGCTCGATACGACGAAGTGATTCCTCCGTACCCGTCGCCGGCACTCCATAGGCGTGTCCGCGAAAAGCCGCCTGTGTCGCCAGACGCATTGGATAGCGGAACATGTCGTCGCGCGCGGCAATTACGTCCGCGATCGCCACCGCGCGCTCCGTCTCCAGCGCGTCTGGCTCGAAAATCGGATGCTGCGCCACGTCCGCGAGCAGCGCCATCGCCGCGGCCGCGTAGCTCGTCGGCACCGAGATCGTCCAGCCGAAGCTGTCCGACCCGACCGATCCACCAACGCTGCCACCGAGTATCTCCGCCTCTTCGGCAATCTGCAGCGCGGTACGTGTGAGCGTTCCCTTCTGCGCCGTCCGCACCATCAGCGTCGTTAGGCCGCCGCTTGCCTCGGTCTCTTCACTGGCCCCGCCGAGTGCAAACACGCCGAGATGAACGAGTGGCGCACCAGGCTTGCGACGAACGAGAATCGGCAGCCCGCTCGCGGCGCGGTAGACGCGGACGCCAGCTTCCTCGCGCTCGAGGTTGACCCTGGGTTTGGTTGGAGACGGCAGGACCGGCTCATATGGCCTGCTCACCGCGAGGGGCTCCGCACGACGCCCTTCGAGGAGACTCATCATGGCATCCCGGTCGGCGGCTACCACGTCACTGTCGTTAGGCCGATAGACGATGATTCCCGCCTGCTCGGGTGACAGATACCGATTCGCGACGTCCGCCAACTGCTCGCTCGTCGTCGTCAGCAGTCGCTCGACGTACCAATCGCCGAGCTTCCAGTCGCCGAGCGCCTCCCACTCGGCGAGATAATTCGCCTGGCCCTCCATGTCCTCGAGGCGTCGCAGCCACCGCGACTCGTACAGGCGCTTCGCTCGCGTCAGCTCGTAATCGCCCAGGCCTTCGTCACGCGCGCGCCGAAGCTGATCCCACGTTGCTATCGCCGCCTCGCGCGCCGTGGCTGGGGGCGTCTCCGCATGCACGACGAAGACGCCCAGCTCCGTTGGCGTGTAGTCATACGCGCTCACCGCCGAGGCCAGCTTTCGCTCGCGCACCGCGCGGTACAGGCGGGATGCGCGCCCCGCACCGAGCACCATCGCGAGGAGATCGAGCGCGGGGGTATCGATGTGGAGCGTCCCGGGCGTGCGCCAACCCATCGCGAGCTGCGTCTGTCCAATGTCGCCGGCAAGCTCGCGATATCGAAAACCGCCAATGCCTTCTTCGTTCGGACCGGGTGTACGAACCGGCTCGCCGCCGGGCAACGAGCCGTAAAGACGCTCGACCTCACGCATCGCGTCCTCCGGATCCACCGCACCGACAATCGATAGAACGGTGTTTCCGGGATGATAGAAATTCCGATAGAAGCGAAGCATGTCGTCGCGCCTCAGAGCGCGGAGCCCTGGCTCGCGGCCAATGCGCCAGCGACGAATGCGATGTTTGTCGTGGAGAAGCTCGTACAGTGTTTCCGTCGCGACCGCCTGCGGATTATCTGCCTTGCGCTTGGCTTCCTGGATGATCACCTCGAGCTCGCGCGCCAGCTCATCGGAATCAATGAGAGAGTTTGCATACGCGTCCGCCTGCACTTCGAGTCCCTGACGGAATCCCGACGCTGGCAGCACGGTGTAATAGCTCGTGTGATCGTAGATCGTCGCCGCGTTGAGATAGCCGCCGACCGCTTTTGTCTGCTTCGCGATCTCACCGACGCCGCGAGTTGGCGTGCCCTTGAAGTACATGTGCTCGAGCACGTGCGCGATACCGATGACGTCGTCCGTTTCGTCGAAGTAGCCCGCGCTGACGAAGGTCACGATCGCGACCACGGGTGCCGAGTAATCGGGCCTGATCAGCACCCTCAGTCCATTGGGAAGCACCGTGCGGTGCACGCTCGCCGGCTCGATGGCGAACAGCGGAGAGGTCGATGTCATAGTCACAAGCTAACGATACATGCACGTTGTCTCATTGACTCGCGAGTGACCGGGCGCGAAGGATCCAGAGGCCGATCGCGAAGCACGTCGCTCCGTACGCCGATAACCAGAGCTGCGCTCCCCACGGGAAGTGGGTCGTGGTTCCGGCGACGAACGCAAAGAGCGAGGACGCCCGGTGCATCGGTGGGAGCAGGTGCACCAACAGCCCCGCGATGCCGGGATCCTCACCCCACATTCCCCAGCCGATCGATGAGATGACGGCGACCGTTACCAACGAGAGCCAATCGAATCTCCAGATCGTGGAGAGCAGGAAGCCGACTCCTCCATACGCCAGGTACATCGCCGCGATCACCGGGAAGAGACTCGCCGGGAAGATCGGGCGGATGATTGCCGCAAACGCCGCGAGCAGAATGAGGGCGACCAGCAGGACGCCGAGCCCGTTCGCGACAAACGCGTTGGCGTAGAAGCGCGGCGCGCTCACCGGCTTGGCGAAATAGAATCGGTAGTAGCCGGTCTTTCGATCGGTCGCGACGATACCGTTGGTCGCGAAGAGGGTGGCAAGCAGCATGAACGACCCGAGCGAATCACCGAAGAATGACCTCACGACATTCTCGGGGAGTGTCGAAACGGTGTACCTCCGGCCATCGGTCATGGAGCCGTTGAGGATCGGTGCGAGCGTGAGATACGCGAACATCGCCATGATCGCGATCGTCGCTGGAGCCTGGTGCAGCATGAAGTCGTGAAGCTGCCACCAGAGATAGCGGCTGAGCCGCGCACGTCGGTGTGCCAGGGGCATCACAGGTCCGCTCTCTCTCGACCGCTCTGCCGAGCATCAGCCTCATCCACCGCTTCGCGGAACTGCTGCTCGAGCGACGAGTAGACCGGCGTCACGGCGGCGATTCTCACGCCACGCTCCAGCAGCTTTTGGAGAAGGGTGTTGAGCTCATCGAGCGAGAGTGGCGGGATCTCGAACTCGTTAGGCGAAGGCTCGGTGGCGCCACTTAACAGATCGCGGGCCTGCTCGCTTCCCCCGGCGAGCACGAGACGATACGGCGTGCTCGTGGCGTCACGCGCCGCGCCGCGGGTCTGCACGACGCGCTGCACGCGACCATGGTCGATGATCGCGACGCGATCGGCAATGCGCTGCAGCTCGTCGAGATTGTGCGACGCGATGAAGATCGCCCGGTCGGTGGATCGGAGTTCGCCGACGATCTCTCTGAAGCGCTGCGTCCAGACTGGATCAAGGCCATGTGTCGGCTCGTCGAGAATAAGGAGGCGTTCGTCATGCAGCAGCGCTTGCGCGAGTCCAACGCGCTGAAGATTCCCTTTCGACAGTTGCCGGATCTGTTTTCCCCAGTGTTCCCCGAGTCCAAGTCGATCTACGAGCTCGACGACTCGCGATCGCACCAGCGACGGCTCGACTCCAGCGAGGAGCGCGTAGCGCGTGAGCGCCTCCTCGAGGCGCCAGCGCGGGGGGATGATGACGAGCTCGGACAGATAGCCAACGCCGAAACGCTCGACAAAGGCCCGGGGCGCGTAGCCGGCGACGCGAAGTGAGCCCGAGGTCGGCGTGAGAAAGCCAAGCAACAGAGCGATGAGGGTGCTCTTGCCGGCGCCGTTAGGCCCAGCGAGGCCGAACACTTCTCCGAGACGAACATCGAGCGTGACATCCACCACCGCTGGCACGCGGCGGCGAAATCCCCGATAGGTCTTTCCGACCCGCTCGAGTTGAACGAATGTGCCGCCGCTCGGCGGCTCGAGTGAGGCGCTCGTTATGGCCGCGGCGTTCCGGCGGGCGGCATGGCCGCGCCGGGAGCGACGGGCTGCCCGCCAGGAATGCCCGTCGGCGGCACCATCGTGCAACGGCTCCAATCGCCCTGTCCAGCACGATTGAACCAGACCTGCGCTTCCGTGGGACGTCCGAGACGCACCAGCGAGCAACCGAGATATCCCATCGCCATGTGGTCACTCGTATCGGCCTGTACCGCGCGCACGAGGAAACGACGCGAGAGATCGTAATTGCCCGCGCTCAGGAGATAGAGACCGAGCTCACGCAGCGCGAGCGCGTTGTCTGGACCCAGCTTCACCGCGGTCTGAGCTTCCTGCGACGCGATTGTCATGTTGCCCACCTCGCGCGCCATGCGCGAGAGATAGACGTGCGGCAACGGGTCATTCGGGTCGTCATGGGAGGCCTTGGTGAATTCACCATTGGCTGCCTCGCGCTGTCCCCGGCGATAGTCGTCGATGCCGCGCTGGAGCGCGTCGTCACGCGAGCCAAACCAGCCCTGCGAATAGGCAGCGAACCCCAGACCCACGACGAGAAGCACGGCAAGGCCGGCGAGCGCCGCCTTCACCCACGGCTCCAGGCCGTCTCGAGGCGGGGGAACCGGCTCGGGCGCGCCGAGCGGCGAGCTTCGCATTCCCTCGGTATTGAGCGCGATCGGCGACGGTGCCACGACACCCGCCTGATCCGACATCAGTCCTGCTTCGAACTTGAGAAACGCGTCGCGCGCCGAGTTCAGGTCGGCAGGCGTCGGCTCGTAGTTCGTGGCGTGCGCGCGCTCGCTCGCGGCGTGAAATTCGGCCAGCGCGTTGGCCTGCTCGAAGGAGAGCATCTGCCGCTGTCTCGCCTCGCGAATGAGCGGCTGGCCACCGAGCGTCGTGCCCCCCACGAGCGAACGGAGCGCGGTTTCCACCGCGCTCCAGCTTTCCATCAAGTCCGCCGCCTGCTCTTCGAAATGGCGCGACTGGTCCAGACGCGCGATCGCCGGCCTCGCGCGATCGAGTGCGGCCAGCGCGCTTCGGCGCGCGATGTCGGTCACCGTACGATTCGGAGTAATCCTGCGTCTGCGCTGCCCTTGATGAAGCTCTCCGCGTCATGCGTGGGAATCTGAACGCCCGTCTCCCGGAAGCCACGCCGCGCCGCGCGCCGCATGAAATCTTCCATCGTATTCGTCGGGTCGCCTAACGTGTCCCGCATCCGCATCACGATCTCGTCCCACGATCCCGCGAACTTCGTCCCGTCGCGCGCAACGATCTGGTGCGGAGCGCCGGTTTCCTCCTTCTGATCGATCAATCCGCTCAACAGCGTTCCGAAGAGCTCGAGCTGCCCACGAGCGATCTGCGCCTCCCGGCTCGCCTCGTCCGTCGCGTGACGCGGGTCCAGCTCCATCAGCAGTTCGTCCACGTCATCCAGCTCGCTTCCGAGCTCGGTGAGCCGATCGTCCCACGGCTTCAGATCCGGATCCTGTTCCGAAACCTTGTAGAGCGTCTTCTTCAACTCGATCAGACGCCAGATCCCGAGCTCGTCCCAGTGATCTTCGGGAGTCGTCTGCTCGAGATGATAGAGCGCGGCTTCGTATTCACCGCGATCGTACAGGATGTTCGCGAGATAGATGCGCGCCTCGGAATGATCGCTGTCGAGCTGCAGTGAACGTCGTAGCGAAGCAATGGCGCCATCGTCGTCTCCGAGCCGATGCTGCGTATACCCGACGCACGACATCGCCTCGGCGGAATCCGGCGCCTGCTGGACCGCTGTCTCGAAGAACTCCTTGGCCGCCTCGAAAAGATCGGCGCGCTCGCGCATGGATGCCTCGCGGAAGAGCGCGCGGCCGATCTGGAGCATCAGATCGATGTCGTCGCCATAGCCCAGCTCCAGCGTGCGATTGAAGCAGCGGAGCGCCGCCTCATCCTGGCCGAGCTTCAGTACCGACTCGCCAAGTCCGGCAAGACCGTCCTCGTGCTCGGGCTCGAGCACCAGCGCGTCCTCGAAGCTTCGGCGCGCCCACGCGAACTCCTCGCGGGCCAGTTGAGCATACCCGACTCCGACGTGCAACTCCACCGCGTTGGGGTAGAGTGTCAGTCCCTCTCGGAGAACGCGAAGCGCTTCATCATACTGGCCTTCATTGTAAAGCTGATGGGCGCGCTCGTCATACTCTTCCGAACTAAGGAACGGAGTGGGCATCGTGAGCAAGCCTCCAGCTCAGAGGGGTGTTACTTGCCTATAGTACCCGGCGCTTCGGCGAAGTTCAATGGCAATTCCCGATGGCGGATTTGCACGTTGCACGACGTACAACTCGTTCCATTCCGCAGAGCTGCAAGTGTATCCGACGCACCGGTTTTCCCTTCCGTTTTGCCTCGCTTTGCCTCCTGTTCGTCACCGCGAATCTGACGTCTCGCGAGTCAATGCGCAGGCGATGTCGCCAGCGAGCGCTGCGTTGTTCTCGAGTAAGTCGAGATTCACACTCAAGGACCGTCTGTTAGTCAAACGACTGACCGCATCCAAGAGAAACGGGGTCGTAGCCGGTCCTTCTATCCCCTTGTGTTCCGCGTCGCTGAGTGCGCTTTGCACCACGCTGTTCATTTCCGCGCCAGACAACGCGTGTGTTGGTGGCGGCGGTTGAACAACGAGGACGGCCTGTCCGTTTCCGAGTGACCAATGAGCCCTGGCTATTCGTGCGACCTCCTCGGCGGTGTCGCATCGCACGGACAGGCGAATTCCCGTCTCGGCGGTAAAAAAGCCCGGCATCTCGTTCGTCTGATAACCAATCACTGGAATTCCGAGCGTTTCCAGACGCTCCCACGTCGCGCCCAAATCCAGAATCGACTTCGCACCTGCGCACACCACTACCACCCGTGATCGCGTGAGCTCAGGGAGATCGGCGGACTCGTCACGCAACTGAGGATTGCGAGCAAACTCCCTCCCAGAGCGTCGGTGTATGCCACCGACTCCTCCCGTAGCGAATACTTCGATTCCAGCTGTCCGGGCGAGAACCAACGTCGCCGCGACCGTGGTCGCGCCGTCGACTCCCCGCGCCATCGCGACACCGAGATCACGACTCGAGACTTTTCCGACACCTTCTCGACAGAGAAATCGATCGAGGTCCGCGCCGCCAAGTCCGAGCATCGCACGGCCGCGCACTACCGCGCTTATCGCGGCGGTGGCTCCATGCGTACGGACCGCGCGTGCCATGCGTTCGGCGGCATCACGATTGGCCGGAATCGGCAGGCCTTGCGCGAGAACCGAGCTCTCGAGGGCGACAACAGGGCTACCACGCTTCAGCGCGTCGCGGACGTCCGGCGTGAGCTCGAGCGTGTCGGTGTTGAGCACGCCGGTAAGCTAGGTCGTGGATGTTCAGATGTCGCCGGCGCTCGCCGTCACCTGACCACTCCAACTTCCTGCCACCGGCCTGGCGCTGAGAATCAGTCGATCTGGTGCGTTGCCGAAGTACCGTACGGGCCAGCAGGTCGTGAGGGTGAGCGTCGGCTGTTTGGTTTGAAAGAGCGCTGGTGTGTCCTTACCGACGACGCGCCTCGCCACGATCACCCAGCTCCCCTTTGACTGGCTCGTTTCAGTCTGGATAGTGTCTCCAATCTGCAGCTCGTCGAGTCGGCTGAAGTGCCGGTCGCGATGCGCGGAGATCACCGAGTTTCCGCTAACCCCGGGGAGAGCGCTACCGGGCAAGTGACCCGGAGCGGCATTCAACTCGTCGTCGCCGACTCCCTCTACCACAACCTCGTCGAGATGAATTCGCGGAATCCAGAGCCGTGCGACAGGCGCTCCAGCCGCTACCCGAGTGAGGAAGCCGGCACTCCCTCGCGAGGCTCGCTCTCGCGCCATGTTGACGGTCGCGTGGGCCTGCTGTTCCTCCCATTGCCGCCGCGCGGCGTCAGATCGCAGCGCACCCTTCCCATACTCGAATGCGACGTAGGTCACCATCAGCGCGCCCAGAATGCATAGGGCCGCCCCAGTACTCCGGACAGTTCGATCCGCGCCGATGTACATCACCGCGTCAGGTGCGTCGCTGCCGGCGCAGCATGACGAAGCCCGCAGCGAAGATCAGCAGACCGGTGACTAGATACGTCGGCAGCGCCGTGGCTGTGCTTGGCGCAACGGCACCGTTCGAGAACGTCGTCGTCCGATGTCCTGCGTCAGCCTCGGGCGAAAGTGGCGCCGCCGGATTCGATGCCGGCATCGTGGTATCGTTCACCGCCGCCAGCTTAGTGCTCGTGCCCGCCGCCGAATCGACCCACGCTTTCATATCCGTGAGTGTCATCCGGCTTACTGAATCGGCCTTTGCCTTGCCGGTCGCGACGAGCGGCTTCGCCGTCGTTTCGGCAGCCTGCTTTTGCGGGGGCGCGACGAACGTCGTGAACTGTGCTGACAGCGCTGACGGCGCCAGCAGGGTCGCCGCCGAGAGAAGAATGGTTGTCGTAGCCTTGCGCAGTTTCACGGTAACCTCCGAATCATTATCACTTTCCGAGGCATAGGTCGTGCCCGGCTTCGCCCGCTGCTCCACGACACTCCCGAGCGTCGCGCGAACTGCTCGAGCGCGCTCACTTCGAGTCGTCGGCGTGCTCCTGCTTTCGCGGCCAGGTCCGAAGAATTGCCTCACCAATCTTTCCCAGGGCCAACTGTGCTTCATTGTCTACAACCCATCTGGTGTCGTTGTTTGCCTTGGTGAGCGCGCAGGCGACGACTCGGCTCTGCAGTCTGAAGAGAGCACATTCGGTGCGAACGGAATCAGTCGCGCCCGTCTTGTGTGGCACGGCCAGCCCCGAGACGGTGCGCTGCATGAGTTCCATATCCTGATTGTCGGCGAGGATATCGAGCATCGCCGAGTCCGCCTTCGCACTCACGCCCTTGCCGTTGGCGAGCATCTCGAACAATCGAGTCATTTCGTTGGGCGTGGTTACACCCAGACCATACTTGGCCGAACTATCGGGCGCGACACTCGCGAGTCGCAGGAAGACTTTGGAGTGGACCTTCGTGTGGGGCAAGCCGAGCGCTTCCATTTTTTGCCAGACACGGCGGATGGCGATCTTGTCGAGCAGCAGGTTCGTGGCGGTGTTGTCGCTGAGTATGCTCATCAACACAGCCGCGTCACGGACGCTGAGTGTCATCCCTGGATGCATGAACTGAAGCACGCCCGATCCTGGCACCTGATCGATCTTGAGCAAAGTCAGTGGGTCGTCGAGCGAGATCGAGCCCTTTTCAGCCAGGTCGAACAGCGTGACGAGCACCGGCACCTTGATGAGACTCGCCGTCGGGAATGTCTCATCGCCGCGCAGACTGAGCCGCTCGCCGGTATCGAGATTGTTGATCGAGTAGCCGAGCACGCCGTGAAAGTGCTTGGCGAGGGAGTCGAGTGTTCGGTGAAGCGAGACGGTGTCGGCGCGACCGAATTCGACGATCGACGGCGCCGCTGTTTCCGTCCGAGCTGCGGGGCCCCTTTGCGCGGCCGCGCCAAGGAACGGACCCATTACAACGAATGCCGTTAGGCAAAATGAGAGCTTCATATATGCAAGGAGAGAAAGATCAGGGGTCCGGCGAGAGGAACAGGAGCGCGCGCAAGGCGCGCGCGACTCCATATCGACTTCGTGCGAGCGCAAGCGAGCACGTGGATCGATATGATACCGCGCGGCCACGAGCGAAGCGAGTCGCCGCGCGATATCATATCGATATGCGAGGAGCTCGAGCGCGTAGTAGAGATGATGGATGAATCGCCTTAGCGCGGTCCCATTCGGGACCGCGCTGAGAGTACGCATTCATCCATCATCTCTACTACGCGCTCGAGCTCCTCATCCGTCGTATAGAAATGCGGCGCGACGCGGATTCCGGCGTTGGGTCGGTAGTCCACCAGCACATCGTTCGCGAGCAGCTGTTCCGATACCTCCTGGCCGTGCGGGACGTCGAACGCCACCGTCCCTCCGCGGCGCTCCGGATCGCGTGGCGCCGTGACACGGTATCCGCGCGCGTCGGCAAGCTCGATCAGCCGCGCCGTCTGGCGCATGCTCTTCGCGCGAATGCGATCGATTCCGGCTCGCTTCACGATCCGCGGACCTTCCGTGGCCGCGTACAACGCCGGGATGACCGGAGTGCCCGTCAACCAGCGGAATGCATCGTCGGCATAGGTCATCTCCTGCTCGAACGCGAACGGACGGGCGTGCGCCTGCCATCCCGTCAGCGACGGCGTTAGGCGTCGCGAAATCTCCGGCGCGACATAGAGGAAGCACCCGCCCGGACCGCCGCAGAGCCACTTCAACACACCGCCCGTCAGAAAATCCGCGCCGATGCGTCGCACATCCACGGGCATCACGCCTACCGAATGAAATGCGTCGAGCGACACGAGCGCGCCCACTTCGTGGGCACGCCGACACACCGCCTCGACCTCCATGATGAACGCCGATCGGAAGAGCACGTGCGAGATGGCGACGAGCCGCGTCCGCTCGTCGATCGCCTCGAGCAGCCGCTCGAGATCGATCCCGATTCCATCCTCGCTCGGCACGACAACCATGCGCGCGCCGAGTCGTGTCGCGAGCTGGTCGTACACGTAGCGCACCGACGGAAAGTCCAGCGCCGTCATGACGATCGTATCGCGTGGCGCCGTGTAATCGAGCGCCGACAGCACCGTCGCCTGACCGATTGTCACGTTAGGCACCATCACCACTTCGCCCGATCCGGCGCCAATCAGGGGCGCGATCTCATCGCCGACTTCGAGCGGCTTCGTCCACCACCCGCGGGTCCACGCCCGTACACCGAGCTCGGCCCACTCGTCGACGTACTCGGCGAGCCGGTCGGGTACGGCGCGCGGCATCGCGCCTAACGAATTCGAGACCAGGTACGTCGTTCGCTCGAGAATCGGGAACTCGCCACGAAATGCCAGCAGCGGATCGTTCATCAGTCTCCTGCGGGAGCCGGCACCGGTTCGCTGCGGCGCGTGGAGGTGACCGCATAGACCAGCACCGCCGCGACGGCGACGGCGAGGAGAGCTAGCCGCTCGCCGCGCTTCAGCGTGGCGAGAAGCGACACGATCACCGCCAGTGCCAGCCATGGCACCACGCTCGGCGCCGGCCCCCCAAATGGAATGCCACCCGCGCGAACGTCACGCCGCCGCAGCTGGACGGTCGAAAGACAACACGCCGCATACACGAGGAGTACGAGTCCATTCGCATTGATGGCCAGTGCCTCGAACTTGCCACTCGTCGCCAGCACGCCGACGATCACCGTCTGAATCGTTATGGCCCAGTGCGGCGTACGAAATCGAGGATGGATCGCCGCGACGGCACGCGGAAGGAAACCGTCGCGGGCAAACGCGAACAGCATCCGCGGCACCGCGAGGGTCATTCCACTGACGTAACCGAACATGCTCACCGTCGATCCGACCAGGATCAGTGTACGACCCCACGCGCCGAGCGCCTGCCCCCCCGCATCCGCAACTGGTGTTCTTGCCGACGCGAGCGCGGGACCCAGGACTCCTTGCGCGACGATCTGCAAGGCCACGTACAGGACGGCCACGAACCCAATGGCGAGGAAAATCGCCCGCGGTGCCGTGCGCGCTGGCTCTTTTACCTCACCGCTCGGCACCAATGCCGCCTCTACCCCGAGAAACGCAAAGATCAGGACTGACGATGCACGGCCAACCGCGATGATCGACGGCGGCTGCTGCCATACGAGATTCTCACGGTGCATCGCGAACGAACCGGCGATGACGAGCAGTGCGAGCGGCAACAGTTTGGCTACGGTCATCACCTCGTTGAAACGATTGGCATTACGAACGCCTCGAACGTTCAACGTCGCGAGCGCAATCAGCACCACGACGATGACGACTTTCGCCGGCGTGCCACTGAGTGCCGGAACGAGCGCCGCGAGTGAATCCACGAAGAAGCTCGTAACCGCGGCGAGCGCCGAAGTCAGCCCTGCCCACAGCAGTACACCGCTGACGAATCCGACCAACGGCCCGAACGCCACTTCGACGTATGCGTACGGGCCTCCGGTCATGGCGACCCGACTTCCGGCGTCGGCGAAGCACAGCACGATCAAGCCCATTGCCACCGCGCAGAGCAGATATGCCGCCGGTGCCGCCGCTCCGAGGCTCGCGGCGACGCTGGATGGGAGCCGGAAAATGCCCGCACCGATCGTGATGTTTACGATGGCTGCGGACAGGCCCCAGGTGCCCAGCGCGCGCACCAGGGCGCCTTCGCGCTCCAGCTGGCGCTTGTTTTCCTGGTGGTGGTCGGGCATCGCCTCAACTCTAGAACCCGTGGGCAGCGCGCGCTACCACGGTCATATCGTCACATCGCGCGATGGCCCGTTGACGCAACCGCCGGGTAAGGCGTCATCTTTGTGGGCAGATTCGCGAGATGGCGCGGATCTTTCGCCGTTTCACGAGACCCCGAAAGGAGAAAGCAATGAACGTCAGCTCTCGTGCTGCCCTGCTACTCAGTGCGCTCACACTCGTGCTGCGTGCTCCCGTAAGCGCCGCACAGTCGAACACCCTCATCCCAACCACTCCAATTGCTCCGGTGACAGTTCCTCAGGTCGAGCGTTCGCGAGTTGGTCCAACGGCCGATGCGCTCGCGGTTGGCGTGCGGCCAGTAATAGTAGCATCGCCGACGGCACCGGCTGCGCGCTCAGGCGCTGGCCTCGGCCAGAACGAGGCGATGATGATCGTCGGAGGCGCGGCGATCCTCGTCGGCGCGATCGTCGGCGGCGACGCGGGGGACGTCTTCATGATCGGCGGTGCGGTCGTTGGGCTCTACGGGTTGTACAAGTACCTGCAGTGATCGCGAGCCTAACGAGTTGATGGAGATGGACATTCGGCAATGGTAAAGCAGACGGGAGGCAGCGGCGGCAAGCGCGTCGCGCTCGTACTCGGCGGCGGCGGAATGAAGGGCTTTGCGCACATCGGTGTGCTCCGCGCGCTCGAGGAGCGGAAGATCCGACCAGCCATTTACGCGGGCACGAGCATCGGCGCGCTCATCGCCGCTGCCATGGTTGGCCGAATGCCGGTGGAGGAGATGGCGCGCCGCGCCGAGAGTTTGCGGCGTCGCGATCTCTTCCGCATCAATCATTTCGGTATGCTCCTCGAGCGCATGCGCTCGCCCGCGATCTATCTCGAGGAGCCGTTGCGCGATCTCTGCCGCAGCATCGTGCCCGCGCTGCGATTCAGCGATCTCGCTTCGCCGCTGCTCGTCAACACCGTCGATATCACGCGCGGCACGCAGCTGGTGTGGGGCATGCCGGGGTTGCGCGACGTATGGGTTCAGGACGCCGTGTATGCCTCGTGTGCATTGCCAGGCTTCTTTCCGCCAGGCGATGTCGGCGGTCGGTTGTGCGTCGATGGCGGTGTCATCGACAATCTGCCTGTCGGTCCCGCGTCGCTCGGCGCGGACGCCGTCATCGCCGTCGACGTCGGCAGCTCGGATCTGGCACCCACCAACGACATCGTCACGCAGGGGTTCGCGTCGATTTACATGCGGGCGGCAACGACCATGATGCACGCTCTGCAGCAATACCCGCTCTCGCATTGGCAAGGCCCACCGATGCTGCTCATCCGACCAAAGCTCGGTCAGGACTGGCTCAGCTTCGCCAATGCCGGAGCAAGCATCGACGAAGGCTATCGCAAGGCTTCGCTCGCCCTCCAGGATTTCGAAGCGGTCCTCGAGCAGCCCAGCGGCGTCTATCCGCGCCGTCGTGTATCTATCGAGGTGAACAGGGACAAATGCATCGGCTGCGGTCTGTGCGTCGCGCTTGCGCCCGCAGTCATGGGCATGGACGCGTCCGGCAAAGCGTTCGCGCGCGCACGCACCGCGGACTGGTCCACCGCCGACGGCGACTTCGTGCACCACTGTCCAACGTGCGCGATCGAGGTTCAGAAGATCGAGCGCCTAACGCCGTCGTCGTCGAATCCGGCACAGCGTGGCCCGACCGAGGCCGACGCGGCGTAATGGGCGGGCGGTGGGCGGTGGGCGGTGGGCGGTGAACTGACAGCTAACCGATCACAGTCCACAGAGCACCGTCTACAGATCACCGTTCACCGTCACCGACACCACCGCTCACCGTCATCACCCCGAGGCGCTCGTACGTATCGACGGCCTCGCGCAGCTCGCTAACGCGCACGTGCTCATCATCGCGGTGCGCCACGTGAATCGAGCCGGGTCCAAACAGATGCGGCCGGCCCCAATTGCCCAGCTCCGGAATGTCGGTAGCGAAGGCCGCCACGGAGGTGGCAAAGCCGGGGAACACGCCTAACCGGACCGGCGGCACGGTCGGGCCACGCTCGACGCGTGCACGGCCAGCGGCCCAGCGCTCGACCAGTTGCCATGTCTCGTCAGGCGACGAGACCAGCCGAATCATCAGCCGCGCTTCCGCCTCCGGCGCCATGACGTTGTCCGCGACTCCGCCGGCGATGTGACCGATGTTGATCGTCGTCGCACCGAGCAGTTGATCGTGAGGCCAGTCGAGATCGTCGAGCTCGGCCAGAAGGTGCACGAGATCACGTGTCGCCGACCGCCCGAGATGTGGGTATGCGGAATGTGCCGCCTGTCCGGCCACGCGGATGAATACGCGCATGGCGCCCTTCGTGCCGACCGCGAGCGTGCTTTCCGTCGGCTCCCCGTTGATGAGTACTCGGGAATCGCGATCTCCGGCGAACTGAATGCGCGCGAACTCGTTCGCCGCGTGCGCTCCGTCGTGCGTGACCTCCTCGCCGACGACGAACAGCAGGCCGACCGGCACATCGCGTTCACGGAGTCGCTCCGCGGCGCAGATCATCGCCGACGCGATGCCCTTCGCGTCGCATGCGCCTCGGCCCCAGAGCTTGTCGCTCTCGATTCGCGGTGGGATGTAGGGTGGGACGGTATCGAGGTGCGTCGAAAGGACCACGCGAGGTGCGTCGCCGTTCGCTGTAGCATAGACGTCGTCGCGTCCAGCTGAGACCGAGATTCGCTGCACCAACCATTCGCGCTCGGCCAGGAAGGCACTCATCCAGTCGATGACCGCTCCCTCTCGGCCGCTCGTGGAATCGATCTCCATCAGCCGCGCGGCCAGATCGACCGGGTCGATGACTTCGAGTCCTTTCATCGCGGGAATACTAGTTGGTGAGCGGTGGCCGGTGGTCGGTGAGCTTGCTCAGCTACCGTCCACCGATCACCGCCCACCGACCACCGACGCTAGATTGCGTCTCAGCCTGTTGCTCGGCTGCGCGCCGGCGGCAGTGGCTCTGTCCGAACCCTCGAAGCGGCCGCGATGGGCCGTAGCGAGAACAGCAATGCCTTCCACCAATTCATTTGGAAGCCGAGCGACGCTCGACGTCGACGGCCAGCGGTACATCATTTACCGGCTCGACGCCCTCCGACAGCTGCGCGGCAGCAACGCCGACAGACTTCCCTTCAGCCTCAAGATCCTGCTCGAGAATCTCCTTCGAAACGAAGACGACGCATTCGTCAAGCGCGCCGATATCGAAGCGATGGCCACCTGGAACGTGCGAGGCCAGCTCGAGAAAGAAATCGCTTTCCGCACCAGCCGCGTACTGCTGCAGGACTTCACCGGCGTTCCCGCCGTCGTCGACCTCGCGGCAATGCGCGACGCGATCGTGAAGCTCGGCGGCGATGCGCAGCGCATCAATCCACTGCAGCCGGTGGACCTCGTCATCGACCACTCGGTACAGGTCGATGAATACGGCACGGACGCGGCATACCTCATCAACACCGGACTCGAGGTCGAGCGCAACCAGGAGCGCTATGTCTTTCTACGCTGGGGACAGGACGCGTTCCGCAACTTCCGCGTTGTTCCGCCCGGTACCGGCATCTGCCATCAGGTGAATCTCGAGTATCTCGCCAAGACTGTCTTCACATCGCAGAGCAATGGTGAGACGGTCGCGTATCCCGATTCGCTCGTCGGCACCGACTCGCACACGACGATGGTCAACGGACTCGGCGTGCTCGGTTGGGGGGTCGGCGGAATCGAGGCCGAAGCGGCGATGCTTGGCCAGCCCGTGTCGATGCTCATCCCTGAAGTGGTGGGATTCAAGCTCCACGGCCGACTGCCGGCGGGCGCGACGGCGACTGACCTTGTTCTGACCGTCACCCAGATGCTGCGGCAGAAGAAGGTCGTCGGAAAGTTCGTCGAGTTCTACGGAACCGGCCTGACGGGACTCCCGCTCGCCGACCGCGCAACCATCGCGAACATGGCGCCTGAATATGGCGCGACGATGGGCTTCTTCCCAGTCGATGAGGAAACGCTCAAGTATCTGCGTATGACGGGGCGTCCCGAGTCGCACGTGAAGCTCGTCGAGAAGTACACCAAGGAGCAGGGTCTCTTCCGCACCGATTCGACAGCTGACCCCGTCTTTACCGATACGCTGGAGCTGGACCTATCGACGGTCGAGCCCAGCCTCGCCGGCCCAAAGCGTCCGCAGGACCGTGTGCCACTGCGCAGCGCGAAGCAGATGTATCGTGACGCCCTCGAAGCCGATCTCGCGAAGATCGGCTCACCCGTCACCGCTGGCGACGCGAAGCGGTCATCGCACGAGGGTGGCTCCGCGTCGTCGAGCACCGCGGTGCTCGAGGAGCCAGCCGCCGAGGAGACGGGCGTCAAGGTCACCTACAAGGACGAGACCTTTACCCTTCGACACGGCGCGGTGGTCATTGCGGCGATCACGAGTTGCACGAACACCTCCAATCCGGCAGTGATGCTCGCCGCGGGCATGCTCGCTCGCAATGCGGTGAAGCGTGGCCTGACGGTCAAGCCCTGGGTGAAAACGTCGACTGCACCGGGATCGCGGGTCGTCACCGAGTACTACAAAGCGTCGGGGCTGCTCGAGTACCTCGACAAGCTCGGGTTCCAGATCGTCGGATATGGATGCACGACCTGCATCGGCAACTCTGGCCCCCTTCCCGATCCGATCGCGAAGGCCATCGAGGACAACAAGCTCGTCACCTGCGCGGTGCTCTCGGGCAACCGCAATTTCGAGGGGCGCGTGAATCCGCTCACGCGCTTCAACTATCTGGCATCGCCGCCGCTCGTCGTGGCGTACGCGCTCGCGGGACGCATGGACATCGATCTCACCAAGGAGCCGTTAGGCATCGGCAAGGACGGACCGGTCTTCTTGCGCGACATCTGGCCGACGCCGCAGGAAGTGCACGACGAGATCAATCGCAGCGTGAAGAGCGACTTCTTCAAGACGCAGTATGCCGACGTGTTTCGCGGCGACGACTTCTGGCAGAAGCTCCAGGTGCCGACGGGCCAGACCTACGCGTGGGACGAGCAATCCACGTACGTAAAGAATCCACCGTACTTCGCCAACATGAAGATGGAGCCGCCCGGCATTCGTCAGATCACCGGCGCGCGCGCACTCGCCGTGCTCGGAGACTCGATCACGACTGACCACATCTCCCCCGCTGGCAACATTCCCGTGAAAAGTCCTGCTGGCGAGTGGCTCATCGCTCATGGCGTACAGCGCAAGGACTTCAACTCGTACGGAGCGCGGCGTGGCAACCACGAGGTCATGATGCGCGGCACCTTCGCCAATATCCGTCTGCGCAACGAGATGGTGCCGGGTACCGAAGGCGGCCTCACGACAATGCAGCAGGGCGGCACGCCGATGTTCATCTACGACGCCGCGATCGAGTATCAGAAGAAGGGTACGCCGCTCGTAGTGATTGCCGGGAAGGAATACGGAACCGGCTCGTCGCGAGATTGGGCAGCAAAGGGAACCATCTTGCTCGGCGTCCGCGCCGTGATCGCCGAGTCCTTCGAGCGAATCCATCGCTCGAACCTCGTCGGCATGGGAGTCCTGCCACTCGAGTTCACGAACGGCGAGACACGACAGTCGTTGGGTCTGACAGGATTCGAGAGCTTCGAAATCGTCGGTCTGGATGACACCTTGCGGCCGCGCGCGACGCTTGCTGTTCGCACCGGGGGCGCCAGTGGGACGAAGGAGTTCAAGGTGCTCGCCCGCATCGATACGCCGGAGGAGATGCAGTACTACCGTCATGGCGGCATCCTTCCCTACGTCCTGAGACAGCTCGTCGGAAAGCAATGATTGAACAGTTGCACAAGGTGCTCTCCTCGCGCCCGGCGCGGCGCCGGGAGATGCACCCGCGTCGCGCTCGGACGACACGCGTCCTTGCGCTCGTCACCGTCGGCTGCCTAACGACCAGCCTTGGCGGCTGCTTCCTACGGCGGTACGTGTACCGGCCGGTGCTGGTCGCGAACGCCATTGGCGACTCGACGACCATGCTCTCCGGCACCCAGGTGCATGTCTACCGGACCGACGAATACGAGATCTACGGTCCGACCGCGGTCTCGGTGAGCACGGCGGAGCAGCAAGTGAACCGCACCTATCGGGAATTCACGAAGCACTTCGGCGCTCAGGGGCCGCCGATGGCGATAGTCATCGCCGACAGCGAATTCTCCATCTCGCCCACCGACGCGGGCGCCTTCGTTCATCGGCGCGTCCACACTTTTGTGTACGTGCGTCCGCACAATCTTCGTGACATCGAGGGCGTCGCGCCGGACACGCCGGAAGACGAGATCTGGCCAGTGTCGGCGCGCGTGGCGCGCGAGCTCCTGGCGGCGTACGTCGCGTCGCGACGTCATCAGCCGCCTGAGGTCGAACCGCGTTCGCATGCAGCGGATTATCACCTCGATCCGCTGCCTGCCTGGTATGTCGACGCAGTCGTGGCCCTCCTCGGCGACCCAGGCGCACCAGACCGTGTGATGGACTACCTTCGCGACCGTCTCGGCAATGCGCTGCCCTTGCCGACGCTGCTCGACATGCGTGCGCCATCCGCCGGGGCAGCCGACACGAACGCGACTTCGCGCGAGCAGCGCTCTCTCATCGGCGCCGAAGGCACGGCACTCACCTTGTTTCTCGTGGAAAAAGAAGGTCCTCGCGTCGTCGGCAGAATGATTGACGCCTTCCTCTCTGGTGGCACCGCGCGCGATGTCGTCAGGCAATCGCGCCACGTTCCGCAAAACGATTCTGAGTTGGAGCGCGTGTGGCGAACCTGGGTTCGCGAAGAGTATGGTCGTTAGGCGCGGGGCGTGGCGCGTGATGCGTGGCGCGTGATGCGTGGCGCGTGATGCGTGGCGCGTGATGCGTGGCGCGTGGCGCGTGGCGCGTGGCGCGTGGCGCGTGGCGCGTGGCGCGTGGCGCGTGGCGCGTG
>Ga0070713_100000899_pt1 | contig 19084 bp, 12 predicted proteins | sample LARL82metaG_FD_65465 | JGI IMG/M metagenome (GOLD analysis project Ga0070713, IMG submission 65465) | Corn, switchgrass and miscanthus rhizosphere microbial communities from Kellogg Biological Station, Michigan, USA - LAR L8-2 metaG | ecosystem: Host-associated > Plants > Roots > Rhizosphere ...
ACATGCTGACCAAACGAATTATTGCTTGCCTGGATGTCGACGCTGGACGCGTGGTGAAAGGGACGAAGTTCCTCAACTTGCGCGATGCGGGAGATCCAGCGGAACTGGCCAAAGCGCACAGTGAAGCTGGCGCTGACGAAGTCGTGCTGCTCGACATCACGGCCACGCATCAGAAGCGAAACACTCTTATTGACACGGTACGGCGCACCGCAAAAGAACTGTTTGTGCCTTTTACGGTTGGCGGCGGCGTTCGCAAACTGGAAGACGCAGCTGCGATTTTCGACGCCGGTGCCGACAAGATCAGCATCAACTCGGCGGCGATTGCCGATCCCTCGCTGATCACGTGCATCGCACAACGTTTCGGATCACAGGCGGTGATCGTGGCAATCGACGCTAAACGGGGCGAGACCGGCTTTCAGGCGTTCGTCGCGGGTGGACGCACTCCCACAGGACGCGATGCTGTGAAATGGGCGCAAGAGGCGGAGGATCGAGGCGCCGGGGAAATCCTGCTCACCTCCATGGACCGCGATGGCACCGGCAAAGGCTTCGACTGCGAACTCACCCGCGCGGTGTCTCAAGCCGTGAATATTCCGGTGATTGCATCAGGGGGAGCGGGAGGTGCAGACCATTTTGTCGAAGTCTTCCGCGCCGGTGAAGCCGATGCAGCCCTCGCCGCCTCCATTTTTCATTTTGGACTAAGCTCAATTTCCGAACTCAAATTGCGCCTCTATGCTGCGGGCGTTCCTGTGAGGTTGCTCTCATAAATGCTGATTCCTTCCATTGACTTGATGGGCAGCAAGGTCGTCCAATTGATTCAAGGCGAGAAAAAAGCTCTCGAATTCGACAACTTCGACGAATGGGTAGCGAAGTTCTCCAGCTTTCCGCTCGTGCAGTTGATTGACCTCGATGCCGCAATGGGCAGGGCCCCGAATTCCGATCTGATCCGTTTTTTTGTGACAAAGCTTCCCTGCCAGGTTGGCGGCGGGATTCGCTCGATTGAGGCCGCGCGCGCCGCGCTGAGCCTCGGCGCAAAACGAGTAATTATCGGGTCGACTTTGATACAGTCTGGCGCAATCAATGTTTCTTTTGCTCAGCAACTCTCGAAAGAGTTCGGCCCGACAAAGCTCGTGTTCGCGATAGACGCTCGAGGCGGGAAGATCGCCATTCGGGGATGGAAAGAAGTTACTGAAATCGGTCCGCTTGAGGTTGTGCGAGCGCTGGACCAGTATTGCGGTGCATTTCTCTACACGCATATTGATACCGAAGGCCTGATGAAGGGCTTGCCTTTGGAACCCGTCCGTGAACTGCGTGCGGCCACAAGCAAACAATTGATAGCCGCGGGTGGAATCACCACCCACGAAGAGATCGAGACGCTGCACAGAATGGGTGTGGATGCGGTCGTGGGGATGGCGCTGTATCTGGGACGCCTTAGTCTGGATCAGAACGCGGTCTCGTAATGTGCCGTCCCTGCGGGACTCTGAGTCACCGCTAAGCCCCACCCAGGGCTTACGCCCTGGGCTAGTTATGTGTCGCCCGCCTTGCGGGCTCGAGTTGCGTAGCACTTGGTGCAAACTTCACCTCGTAGCGCTTGGTTGCGAGCTTCACTTCGCAGCACTGGTTGCGGGGCTTCAGTTCGGCAGCACTGCTTGCGGGTTTTCGTTGGCAGCACTTCGAAGACGCGGGCGTGAGCACACGCCCGTTAGGTCCATCGCCCTGATAGTATTCCTCTTTCAAAGTAAGTCACTTTAACTGCAGAGCAGGATTGATCGTGGGTGATCCTACATTTGCTCCCGGATGGCCGGGGATTCCTCCGCGCTGGACATCCAGCGCCAAAAGCGGCGTGGGCACGGCGCTCAACCGCACCAGCAAAGTCTGGTTCACGATCAGCCATGGCATCTTGAATGAGATCTACTATCCGCGTGTGGACATGCCCTGCACGCGCGACTTCGGGCTAATCGTCGCCAGTGGTACGAATTTCTTTTCTGAAGAGAAGCGGCATTGCCGCTTTGAAATCGAACCCTTCGAGCATGGCGTGCCGGGATATCAACTCGTGAACACCGATCTCGGCAATCGGTACCGGATAGAAAAGGAGGTCTTCGCCGACCCCTACCGCAACGTTGTCGTGCAGAAGGTGCGATTTGTGCCGCTTACTGGACTGCTAGCGGACTATCGCCTGTATGCCTTGCTGGCGCCCCACTTGGGGAGCAATGGGACCAACAATACTGGTTGGAGCGGAGACTACAAAGGCATCCCAATGCTGCTGGCGGATAATCCCGCTGGATACGCGTTGGCTCTGGGCTCATCCACTTCCTGGCGCGGCATGTCAGTCGGATTCACCGGATACTCGGATGGATGGCAAGATCTCTCGCGAAATTTCCAGCTCACGCAGCAATATCAGCGGGCGGAAAACGGGAATGTGGCGCTTACCGGCGAAATTGATCTCAACGCATGTGGCGGCGAGTTCATTCTGACTCTCGGTTTCGGCGGAGTTTGGGCGGAAGCAGCGCAACTGGTGCGTTGTTCGTTGCTCGACGATTACGCCGCGATGAAGCGCGATTTTGCTTCGCAATGGTCGGGATGGCAGAAAACTCTTGCACCACTCGACCGCCAGGTGGATCACGACCTTTATCGCGCCAGCACCACGATCCTCCGTGTGCACGAATCCAAAGATTTTGCTGGCGGCGTGATCGCCAGCCTCTCAATCCCCTGGGGGTTCAACAAGGGCGACGAAGATCTTGGCGGTTATCACCTGGTCTGGCCGCGCGATCTGGTCGAAACCGCGGGCGGATTTCTCGCGGCAGGCGCGGTCAGCGACGCCATGCGTGTCTTGCGTTATCTGCAATCCACTCAGGAAGGCGATGGCCGCTGGCCGCAGAACATGTGGCTTGACGGGCGCTCCTACTGGGGTGGCCTGCAAATGGACGAAGCGGCATTCCCCATCCTGCTGATTGACCTCCTTCGCCGTGAGGCTCCGAAGGCGCTCGGTGATCTGAAGCATTGGTGGCCGATGGTGCAGCGCGCGGCCGCCTTCATCGCGTGCAATGGCCCGGTGACGCAGCAGGACCGCTGGGAGGAAGATGCCGGCTACTCGCCCTTCACCCTTGCCGTGGAAGTCGCCGGACTGCTCGTGGCCGCGGATGTAGCGGAGGCAGTCGGCCAGAGCGCCAGCGCTGTTTATCTTCGCGATCTAGCGGATACCTGGAATGAGCACATCGAGGACTGGACCTATTCGACCAATGGCGACTTATCCCGGCAGATCGGAGTCGAGGGATATTACGTCCGCATTGCGCCTCCGGTCGGAGATTGTGCAGCCTCTCCTACCGACGGTTTTGTTCCCATCAAGAACCGGCCACCGGGCGAGGGGTGGGAACAAGCTTCACATATTGTCAGTCCCGACGCTTTGGCATTGGTCAGATTTGGCTTACGCGCGCCCGATAATCCCAAGATTCTCAATACACTCAAGGTGATCGACGCGTTATTGAAGGTCCGTTTGCCGCAGGGAGCCTGCTGGTATCGCTACAACGATGATGGCTACGGCGAGCATGCGGACGGCGGGCCATTCGATGGAACTGGGATCGGACGCCCGTGGCCCTTGCTCGCCGGCGAGCGCGCGCATTACGAGCTAGCCGCGGGAAATCTGGCCGGAGCGCAAGAACTGCTGCGCTCGGTCGAGCATTCGACGAACTACAGCCGATTGATTCCCGAACAAGTCTGGGATTCTGCCGACATTGCCGATCGTGAATTGTTTCTCGGCAAGCCCTCGGGATCGGCGTGCCCCTTGGTCTGGGCACATTCGGAATACATCAAGCTGGTGCGATCCTTGAAGGACGGCAGAATTTTTGATCAGCCGCCGCAAACGGTAAAGCGATATCAACACGAGAAGCAGCAGGCTGCATTCCACGAGTGGCGATATAACAACAAATGCAAGACCATTCCAGAGGGGAAAACCCTCCGAATTGCCCTGCTCTCCCCTGCGCTGGTGCACTGGAGCAATGACGCCTGGCGCACCATGCAGGATGCGAATACCAGCAGCACCGGTGTGGGAATTCATATTGCGGATCTTCCAACGAGCAACCTGAAAGCGGGCCGCACCGTCGTATTTACCTTCTACTGGCTCGAAAACCGCCAGTGGGAAGGCGCAGACTTTACGGTCAGCATCAGCTCTGCATGACCGCATAGTTTAGGGATGTTATGGCGGAACGCCAGACCATTCGCCACGACAAGGCCGCCGAAAAGTCGACCACCATTCTGCAGGAATTATTGCGCGGCTTCTGCGCGTGACTTTGCCATCGAACTCTGGGACGGCACACACTGGGAGGCCGACCCATCCAAGTTCTACCGCTTCACCTGGCACATCCACAACTCGACGGTCCTGCGCGCATTTTTTCGTTCCGATCGCGAATTGGCTCTAGCCGAGCCCTATATATACGCAAAGAGCATTATTTCCTGACGCTCGCGCAATGGCTGCGGCGACTGGAGGCGAATGAGGCACGCGCCAAAGAGCTAGTCGGCGACATCAAATACCGCGCATGGCGACTGTACCGGGCAGGGTCCGAGCATTATTTCCGCACGGGAAAGCTGGATCTGTATCAGACGTTGCTGACCTGGCCCCTCGTCAACACCAGCGGGCTGCCGTTGACGAGGGGGAATTGGTATCGCTGAAATCGTGTGAAGTCCCAGCGGTTGTGGCGCTTGATCCGGGCCTCGTTGACAATCTGTTAACAACAGGCACGTTGCATAGAGCCAAATTCAAGCCGACAATGATGGCTGCGGAAGGATGAAGCAAGCTGGAAGAGTGTGCAGTCGGAGTTTGATGACAATTGCTGCCGATTCGAGGAGGACAGCACCGAAGAGATCTGCAGCAATCCTTGACAGGCGGAGAAACTATGCCCCGATTCGTGGTGTTTGTTTTGGTCCTCCTGATGTTTTCGCGTTTTATTGCCGCCCAGGTTGACTCTTCGGGCGCTTGCGACCTATCCGTGCGCATTGTCACGGCTGACGAACACAGTATTGATTCTCAGATCCAGGTTCAACTCTTTACCTCTCAGTCCGTGCTCGCGACGGTCAGTATTGTTGGAGACCAATCGGCTCAGTTTCGAGTAATGGGGGGGAAGACTTACCGCGTGACCGTCTCTGGTGTGGGAATTGAATCTGTGACCTCGCCATACTTCGATATCGCTCCGCTGGAAACCGTACACACAGAAGTCGTCCATGTGAAATCCGCCGTCCAGAAGTCGGAAGGCGAGTCGTCAACGACGCCGACCATTTCTGTTAGCGACCTGAAGGTCCCCAAAAAGGCCAGCACAGAAATGAAGAAGGGGATGGAACTGTACGCCCAGGGAGACATGGTGAAAGCTACAGTTCACCTCGAAAAAGCTCTCGAGATATATCCCCAGTATGCACGCGCGTATGACATGCTGGGAGTCATTGCCATCAAGGGCTCCGATCGCAGCAAAGCCAGAGGTTTGTTTACGAAATCAGTGCAAGTGGACAACACCTTCCAACCAGCATACGTCGACTTGGCACGGATGGACACCGAGGAACAAAACTATGCCGCTTCCGAGTCTCTGCTAACCAAGGCGATCGCTATGAATCCGTCGAACCCCGATGCTGTGGCCCTTCTTGCGGCAACGGAATTCGCCAACAAGGAGTACGACAAGGCCCTGGCGGACGTTCAGCGCACTCACGCACTACGCAACCATGAACAGTTTGCCGAGGTGCACCTGATGGCGGGTAAGGTGCTGGCTATGCAGAACCATCCTGAATCGGCGATCGCTCAGTTCCAGCTGTTCTTGCTGGAAAAGCCGGATAGCCCGCAAGCGACGAGCGTGCGCAAGGCCGTGGCGTCACTCACCGCAGCACGCCAACCTTAAGCGACCTACCTCCTCCCTGGTCATCTCCACATAAGCCTTTTTTCGAACTCAAGATTGACCGAGCATGTAAAGTTTTGTCACGTCCACGCGACGCGAACGCATTTCAAGTATCTTGAATGCGAAGGAGCAGCCATACGATGATCCGACTCTACTTCACATGTTTACTAGTTCTGATGGCGAGCGGAGCAGTATCCGCCCAGTCCACGTCTTCCTTATACAAGCAGGTCGCGAAGTTTCAAGTCGGCGGCGAGGGTGGATGGGATTACATCACCTACGATCCGGACGGCGATCGCGTGTTCGTGGGACATAGCAATGAGATTACTGTTGTCGATGCCAATTCGGGCAAGAAAACCGGCAGTGTGCCGGCGACTGGCGCGCATGGAGTTGCGCTCGTTCCGGACAAGAATCTCGGTTTCAGCACGAACGGGCGCGCGGGTACCGTAACCGCTTTTGACCTGAAGACGCTGCAGGTCAAGCAGGACATCAAAGCGGGCGAGAATCCGGATGCTATCATTTACGACCCGTACTCAAAGCAGATAGTGGTGATGGCCGGCCGAAGCAAGGAAGTGATCGTCATCGATCCCGACTCGCTGAAAGCGGTCGCGACCATCCCGCTAGGCGGGAAGTTGGAAGCGGCAACCGCCGAGCCCGGGCATGTTTACGTGAACGTCGAAGACACCGGAGAAATTGCATCGATTGATTCGAAGTCATGGAAAGAAGACCACCGCTGGAAACTGACAGGCTGCGAAGAGCCGTCGGGCATGGGCATCGATGAAAAACAGCACCGACTGTTCAGCGTCTGCGGAAACAGCAAGATGGTGGTAGTAGACGCGACCAATGGGCAAATCCTCGCAACGCTCGACACTGGCGCTGGCACAGATGGTGGGGGATTCGATCCAGGACTGGGTTACGCATTTGCGTCCAACGGGCGCGATGCCACTTTGACTGTGGTGAAAGAAGAGAACGGAAAGTACGTAGTCGCCGCAAATGTGCCCACGGAGGCAGGCGCGCGAACCATGGCGGTCGATCCGAAGTCGCACAGAGTTTTTCTTCCGACCGCGGAACTAGGTCCGCCAGCGGAAGGCCAGCGCTGGCCGAGCGTAAAGCCTGGGACATTTTCAATTCTGGTATACGCTCCGTCAAAATAGGCGCCCGAACGGACTGCAACTGGCAATCCTGATCGCCCCGCACTTCGCTATTGCTTTTCCAACGGCGCGGCAGTATTTTGTTCCTCCATAGTGCGGGGACGAGACCAGATTTTCGTTCCAGACATCCTCGCTCGATCCCATTCGCGGGAGAATTTCTATGGAAGAGCGAATCCGATTCATCACGCATAAAGGCCAGCGCATCCTGCTGGTAGATTTGTCCAACTGTTCCGCCGAAGAGGTTGCGACCGCAGCGCGTCTGGTGCCGTCGTACACCGCTCCAGAACCGAGAGGCTCTTTACTGCTGCTGGGCGACTTCAGCGGAGCCAAGGTCGACAAGAACGCACTCACGGCGCTGAAAGAGGCCACCGCTTACGATCAGCCCCACTTGAAGCGTTCGGCGTGGGTTGGTGTGGAAGCGCTGCCGAAGGTCTTCTATGACAACATAAAGAACTTCTCCAGGCGGACCCTGCCTACATTCAATACGCGCGAGGAAGCGCTGGAATACCTGGTGACGGAACAGCCTGCCTCGGCAGCGAGTTGAAACATTCGGGAACTCCAAAAGCAAAATCTTACAGACGTTCCTCTGTGGCGTTCCTCTGTGAAACTTAGCGTCCTCTGTGGTAGGTTTTTCTTTCCGCCGAAACGATCCAAAAGCCTTATCACAGAGGATTTCGGTTTGACGTCGTTAAGGCCGTCGAGCTTCGCTCGACCAGTACAGCCGAGGGCGGCTGTACCTCCACGTTGAATGCGGCAGCTGTGCCTAGTTGTTAAGCCAGGGTACGGCGCACGAACTCCACAAACTTCTTCACATCATCTTCTGTCGTGTCCCAGGAGCACATCCAGCGGACCACCGACTGCTCAATGTCCCACGGATAGAAGAAGTAGCGTTTGAGCAGCTTGGGGATAGAGCGAGACGGAATGCAGACAAAAACGCCGTTTGCCTCCACGGGATACACAATCTTCACGTTCGGCATGCCGCTCAATTGGCGCTTCAGCAATTGGGCCATGCGGTTGGAGTGCCGTGCGTTCTTAAGCCATAAGTCGTCTTTAAATAGAGCCTCAAACTGCGCCGCCAGGTATCGCATTTTCGACGCAAGCTGCATTCCCTGCTTGCGATAGAACTTGAAGTCCTTGGCAAGATCGGGATTAAAGAAGACGACCGCCTCGGCGCCCATGCCGCCGTTCTTGGTTGCGCCGAATGAGAGCACATCGACGCCGAGATCCCGCGTGCATTCGCGAAGTCCTTGTCCCAGGGACGCCGCGGCGTTAGCGATGCGGGCGCCGTCGACATGAAGGAACATGTGGCGCTCGTGGGCGAAGTCGGCAAGGGCTTTAATCTCATTCGGCCGATAAACCGTACCCACCTCGGTCGCCTGCGTAATAGAAATGACCCGAGGCTGCACATGGTGCTGGTCACCGATGCCGTGGTAGGCCTTGCGAACCGCGTCGACCGTCAGTCTGCCATCCCGTGTGGGGATCGGAATCAGCTTGCAACCGGTTAGTTTTTCCGGGGCACCGCCTTCGTCCACATAGATATGGGCTGCCTCGGCGCAGATCACCGCCTCGTAGGTCTTCGTCAGCGCTTTAAGGCTCAGGCAATTCGCTGCCGTTCCGTTAAACACAAAAAAGACGGCGATATCCTCGCCAAAGTGCCGCCGGAAGAGGCTTTCGGCGGATGCCGTGTAGGGGTCGTCGCCGTAGCCGACCACGTGGCCTTCGTTGGCGGCGGCAAGGGATTTCAGTACTTCAGGGTGCACGCCGGCGTTGTTGTCGCTGGCGAAGCTGCGGGAAGGCTTCATGGCTCAACAATTTAGCAGAACCGAAGACTGCACAGCCGAGATGATGCTCCGTCGGCTCCACCCGGCCGGCGAGATAGTTACCTTCTTGGGTACTGAACACTTTCGTTACGTTGAAGCAACTCCAGGACGGGACTAGAGTTCAATTCATTGTAGGTACTCTATGTTGTTAGCCATCGCCGTTGTGTTGAGTGGGTTTGTGGTGCTGTACTTGGCCGTTTCCAGTGAAGAACAGCACATGCAGAAAGCTGTCCGCCGCACCAAACGGTAGTTTCAATCTCTCGCCTTCGACCTAAAGCCCCCGGAGCCATTGGTTTGCCTTGAATCGCCTCCCTTTGGAGTTTAAGCTGTAAAAAAGTACTTCCTCGCAATCTGATGAATCGTGGGCTGGGCTTTCCCGTAAGCATGAATCAGCCGACCCGCGCATAACTTGTGTGGCATGCCTCGCCACAACACATCAGGTAGGAAGCGATTTTGCTTCTGGCAAACCCGCTGAATTTTTGTAGCCAGCGCAAAACTCGAAACATCCAATTGGAACAAACCCTTACTGCTGTATTGACGTTTAACGTGGGTATTACGAACTTTCTCTACCAGGGCAAGCTAACCGTTCTTAAGAGGAAATCATGCTGAAGCGACTGATTTTAATGCTGGTGGTGGTGCTGGCACTTTTGGGAGGTCTCGGGTTTTTCAAGTACCGCCAGATTTCTGCAGCCATTGCGATGGGTAAAAGTTACGCGCCACCGCCGACGGCTGTCACTACGCTCGTGGCCAAGCGCGAGATTTGGCCTTCGACGCTGAATGTGATTGGCACCGCCGAGGCGATCCAGGGAGTGACCGTTAGTGCCGACCTCCCCGGAACGGTGGGCAAGATCAATTTTGAGTCGGGCCAGCAGGTCAAAGCTGGCGATGTTCTGGTCGAGCTAGACACTCGGCAAGAGCGCGCCCAACTGGCTGCTGCCGAGGCAGCCTACGACTTGGCCAAAATCACCTATGCTCGCCAGCAGCAACTAGTGAAGGAAGGCGTTGTCGCACGCACCGAATACGACAATGCGCTGGCACAACAGAAATCGACCGAAGCCAACGTCGGCGAAATTAAGGCAACGATCGAGCGCAAGACGATCCGCGCGCCTTTCAGCGGAATTCTGGGCCTGCGTCAGGTGAACCTGGGACAGTACATGGCTGCCGGGCAGGCGATCGTCTCCTTACAGGCTTTGAATCCGATCTACGTGAATTTTGGCGTGCCGCAGCAGACCACGTCACAGATGAAGGTCGGCAGAAGTCTCAGAATCACTAGCGACGATCTACCCGGCATGGAGTTTAGTGGCAGGGTAACGGCGGTTGATTCAGTGGTCGACCAGACCACGCGCAATATCCAGGTGCAAGCCACCTTAACCAATCCCGGGAGCAAGTTGCGCCCTGGCATGTTTGTTCAAGTGCAAGTCGCTCTCGGTCAGAGTCGAGACGTAATTTCTCTGCCGGCGTCTGCGATCAACTACGCGCCTTACGGGGATTCGGTCTACGTCGTATCCCAGATGCAAGACCCCAAGACCGGGAAGACTTATCAAGGCGTGCGCCAGCAGTTCGTGAAAGTTGATGGTTCACGCGGCGATCAGGTCGCTGTGGTGTCGGGCGTTAATCCCGGAGACGAAATCGTCAGCTCCGGGGTGTTCAAGCTGCGCAACGGCTCCGAGATCCAAGTCAACAACCAGGTAACTCCATCCAACAACCCGAAGCCAAAGCCCGAGGATAGCTAATGAAGATCACAGATCTCTTCATCAAGCGCCCGGTTCTCGCGATCTGCGTCAACCTTGTGATTCTGATCGCCGGAATTCAGGCAATACGTTCGCTCAGTGTGCGCCAGTATCCGCGGAGTGACATCGCGGTGGTCGAAGTTTCGACCGTTTACGTGGGCGCTAACGCCGACCTGGTGCGCGGTTACATCACTACTCCTCTGGAGCGCGTGATTGCCGCGGCTGATGGCATCGACTACATGGAGTCGCAGAGCGCACAGGGCATCAGCACGATCGATGTTCACCTGAAGCTCAACTATGACACCAACGCCGCGTTGACGCAGATTCAGGCCAAGGTGGCACAGGTGCGCAACGACCTGCCGCCCGAAGCGGAAGCGCCGACCATCGAGCTTCAGACTGCCGACAACCAGTTTGCCGCGATGTACCTGGGCTTCTCTTCGCCGGATCTGGATCAAAATCAGATCAGCGATTATCTGGTGCGAGTGGTGCAGCCGAAGCTGAGCGCCATCAGCGGTGTGCAACGGGCGGACATTCTCGGCAACCGTACGTTCGCCATGCGCATTTGGCTCAAGCCAGAGCAGATGGCGGCGCGCGGAGTTTCGCCGTCCGACGTTCGCGATGCACTTGCGAAGAACAACTACCTTTCGGCGCTGGGCAGCACCAAGGGTTCGATGGTGTCGGTCAACCTGGTTGCCAACACCGACATGAAGAGCACCGACGACTTTAAGCAGATGGTCGTCAAGGAATCGAACGGGGTTGTGGTGCGACTGGGCGAGATTGCGGACGTGAACCTGGGCGCCGAGAGCTATGACTCGGACGTCCGCTTCAACGGGCAGCAGGCAACGTTCATGGGCATTTGGGTGTTGCCGACGGCGAACTCGCTCGATGTCATCAAGGCGGTTCGCGCTGAGATTCCTGGGATTCGCGCGCAGCTTCCGCAAGGGATGAAGGTCGGCATTCCGTATGACTCGACGGCCTACATTCAGGACGCTATCAACGAAGTGCTGCACACGCTGGGCGAGACACTGCTCATCGTTGTCATTGTCATTTTCCTGTTCCTGGGGTCGTTCCGTTCGGTCTTGATCCCGATCGTCGCGATTCCGATTTCGCTGATTGGCGCAGTGTTCCTCATGTTGGTGGCGGGATTCACCATCAACTTGCTGACACTGCTCGCGATTGTGCTTTCCGTCGGCCTGGTGGTTGACGACGCTATCGTCATGGTGGAGAACGTCGAACGCCATCTGCACATGGGCAAAAACCCAATGCGCGCGGCCCTCGACGCAGCACGCGAATTGGTTGGCCCGATCATCGCCATGACCATCACACTGGCGGCGGTCTATACGCCAGTCGCGATTCAAGGCGGACTGACTGGCGCACTCTTCCGTGAATTCGCACTGACCCTCGCCGGTGCGGTCGTGGTGTCGGGCATTGTGGCGCTAACGCTCTCGCCGATGATGGGATCGAAACTGCTGCGTGAAGGCGACACGGAGCGCGGCTTCGCGGGCATGATCAACCGGCACTTCGAGAAGGTCCGCAATCTGTACGGACGTACGCTCGCGGGCACCCTCAAGTATCGCCCGGTGGTGCTGACGTTGTGGGTGATCGTTGTCCTGCTGATTGTCCCGTTCTACGTGCTGTCGATGCGTGAACTGGCGCCGTCCGAGGACCAAGGCGTGGTGTTCTCTGTCATCCAGGCGGCGCCGAACGCCACCATCGATCAGAACAAGCTGTTTTCACAGCAGGTATTCGACGTCTTCAACTCCAAGCCGGAGCATGACAGCATTTTCCAGATCACGACCCCGGCAGGCGGCTTCGGCGGCATGGTTACGAAGCCCTGGAGCCAGCGGACGAAGGACACGAAGCAACTTCTGGCCGAGGTAACTCCGCAACTCAATGCGATCCCCGGGATCCGTGTGCTTCCGCTAACGCCTCCACCGCTTCCGGGCGGCGGCAACTTCCCGGTGGACTTCGTAATTCAGTCTGCCTCGGAACCGCAACAGATTTCCGACCTCGCCAATGAATTGGTGAAGCGGGCGATGGCGAGCGGGATGTTTATTTACGCTGACACCGACGTGAAGTTCGACCAGCCGCAGACCGAAGTCATCTTCGACCGCGACAAGCTGCGCTCACAAGGTGTGGACCTCAGCCAGGCGGGCGCTGATCTCTCGACGCTGCTGGGCGGAAATTACGTGAACCGCTTCAGCATTCAGGGCCGGAGCTACAAAGTGATTCCGCAGGTGAAGCGAGTCGATCGTCTCACGCCGGACCAACTTGAACACATCTACGTGAAGGGCTCGAACGACAAGCTCGTTCCGCTCTCCACGTTCGCCAGCCTGAATACGACCAGCCAGCCGCGTTCGCTGAGCAAATTCCAGCAGCTTAACGCGGTGCGCATTCAGGCGCTGATCCCACCGAATGTGACCCTCGACCAGGCGCTCACGTTCCTTGAAGACCAGTCCAAGCAGATCCTGCCGCAGGGCTTCACCGTAGATTACGCAGGTGAGTCGCGGCAGCTGCGTGTGGAAGGTAGCAAGTTCCTCGGAACGTTCGCGCTGTCTGCGGTACTGATTTACTTGGTACTGGCGGCGCAATTCGAGAGCTTCCGCGATCCGTTCATCATTCTGGCAGGATCAGTCCCGCTGGCCATCGCCGGCGCGCTGATGTTTTCGTTCCTGGGATTCACCACGCTCAACATATATAGCCAGGTGGGTCTCATCACGCTCGTCGGTCTGATTGCCAAGAACGGCATTCTGATTGTCGAGTTTGCAAATCACCTGCAGGAGCAGGGTCGAGACAAACTGCACGCGGTCATCGAAGCGGCGAGCACACGCTTGCGCCCGATTCTCATGACGACTGCAGCTACGGTCTTTGGGCACTTCCCATTGGTGTTTGCAACAGGCCCTGGTGCCGGAGCTCGTAACAGCATCGGTATCATGCTGGTCAGCGGAATGATCATCGGGACGGCGTTCACGCTGTTCGTGGTGCCGTCGATCTATATGCTTGTGGCGAAGAAGCACACGAAGCTGGAAGAAGTTGGCGGCGCACCGGTCGAGGAAATGCCGGAACTGGAAGCCGCTGCGGTGTGACGAAACCAAAAGCTACCAGAGAGGACACAGAGGAAAACCACAGAGGAACACGGAAGCAGTGAAACCGCAGCCCGCGCGTTCGGTTTTTGACGATTCAGTCCTCTGTGGCGTTCCTCCGTGGACGTAGCTTGCCCTGAGCGACTGAGCACAGCGAAGCAGTCGAATGGGTGTCCTCTGTGGTAAAGGTTTTGGTGTTTGTTTTTGGTTTACGTGGATCGGCCGTCCCATCACCCTATGTGATCCCCATCATTGCAATCCTGACAACTTAGCAGTACTCTTATCGGCTCAGAAAATCCGCTCGGGGCTGCGCGTTCGAACTCTCCTTGGGATTTCTGCTCATCGTCTTCCTGCATGAGCCTGCACGGAACCATGTCGTCATCCGCAGGCCAGAGAGCCTCGCTCGCTGCCACGCTCGTCCTATTGCTTGTGGGCGCAGCCTGCAGCGGCGGCGGACAGGGCCAGACGGCTCCCGGCGGAGGAGGCGCTCCTCCTGGGATTCCCGTCAAAGTTCAGGTCGCACAGGCCTCTCCCATCAACGAAACCACGGAATATGTTGCGACCTTGAAATCCCGCGACTCGGCTGTTGTCATGCCCGAAGTCGAAGGTCAGATCACGCAGATTTATGTCCACTCGGGTGATCATGTTGCAGCGGGCGCTCCCCTGATGCAAATCGATCCGCGAAAACAAGAGGCCACCGTCAGCAGCCAGGAGCAGATGCGTGAGGCACAGCAAGCCAATGTCGCACTGGCGCAGCAAACGTTCGAACGCACGAACGGCCTGTACAAAGCTGGAGTGGTCAGCAAACAGGATCTCGATCAAGCGCAAGCTGCGCTCGATACCGCGAAAGCACAATTGCAGTCGCTGGATGCGCAGGTCAAACAGCAGCAGGTTCAGCTCCACTATTTCAAGGTCGTCGCACCGCGGGAAGGCATTGTCGGCGACATCCCTGTTCGCGTTGGCGATCGCGTAGTCACCTCCACGCTGCTGACGACCGTCGATCAACCGGGCGCGCTGGAAGCGTACGTCTACGTTCCCGTCGAGCGTTCGACACAGCTGAAGATGGGCATGCCGGTGGACATCGTGGATGCGGCCGGTAAGGCGATCGCGCAAAGCCGTATCACGTTCATCTCACCGCAGGTGGATAACAGCACGCAGAGCATCCTCGTAAAGGCCACCATTGCCAATAGCCGCGATCGACTGCGTACGTCGCAGTTCATCCGCGCGCGCGTGGTATGGGGAGAGCGGCAGGCGCCGCGGGTTCCGGTGCTGTCCGTAATCACGCTCGGTGGACAACACTTTGTGTTCATCGCCGAAACTGAGAATGGAAAGATTGTGGCGCGGCAGAAGATGCTGCATGTCGGCGAGATGATCGGCAACGATTACGTCGTGCTGGATGGCATCAACGCCGGCGACAAGGTGATCGTTTCCGGAACGCAGTTCTTAACCGACGGCGCCGCGGTGATGCCGCAAGTGTGATCTCGGTCTCAGGTCTCAGGTTTCAGGTCTTAGGTTTCAGGGTCATGGACTGAGGCTTGAGGCCTGAAATGTAGTCCACAAGCCTGATGCCTGAAACCTGACGCCTGAGACCCGATTTCATGTTCGTTAACTTCTTCATTCATCGTCCAGTTTTTGCTACGGTTTGCGCGCTCATGATCATCCTGGGCGGCGCGGTGGTGATTCCTTCGCTTCCGATCGCTCAGTTTCCCAACCTCACACCTCCGCAGGTGTCGGTCAACAGCTTCTACATTGGCGCCAGCGCACAGACGGTTGAAAGCTCCGTCACGGTTCCTCTGGAACAGCAGATCAATGGCGCGGAGGGGATGCGGTACATCAGTTCGGACAGCGGCAATGACGGATCGAGTTCGATCGTTGCGACCTTCGAACTGAATCGCGATCCGGATCTTGCGGCGGTCGATGTTCAGAACCGGGTGAATATCGCGCTCGGCCGTCTTCCCGCGGCAGTTAAGACCACCGGCGTCATCGTCACCAAGGCTTCCCGCAATTTCGTTTTTGGCGCGGCGGTGTATTCGCCCGACCAGCGCTATGACACGATCTTCATGAGCAACTACCTGGACCTGTACGCGCGAGATGCATTGAAACGCGTGCCGGGGGTTGCGGACGTTTTCGTTTTTGGTGAACGCCGGTATTCGATGCGCCTATGGCTCGATCCTCAGCGGCTCGCGAGCCGGGGGCTCACCGCGACCGATGCGGTTAGCGCCTTACAAGAACAGAATGTCGAAATCGCCGCAGGTTCGGTAGGGCAGCCGCCGACCATTCCCGGCCAGCAGTATCAGATCAGTGTGCGAGCCATTGGCCGGCTGGTAGAACCGCAGGAGTTCGACAACATCATTTTGAAGACCAGTCCGGACGGCACTCTCGTCCGCCTCCGCGACGTCGGGCGGGCTGAACTTGGCGCCGAGGACTACGGCTCCGACTTGAAGTACAAGGGAATTCCGTCGGTTGGCATTGGAATTACCCAGCTTTCAAATGCCAACGCTCTCGAAGTGCGTCGACTGGCGCTCGCCGAATTGGACCGCCTCAGCAAGCGATTTCCTCCCGGGATGGTTTATGAGAACGCGTTCGATACCACGGAAGCAGTGAGTGAATCTATTCGGGACGTACTCACGACCTTAGCGGAAGCAATCGCCCTGGTCATCCTCGTGATCTTCATCTTCCTCGAAGACTGGCGCAGCACCATCATTCCCGCGGTCACGATCCCGGTTTCGCTGATCGGCACGTTCCTGTTCATCAAGATTCTCGGGTTTTCGATCAATACGCTGACCCTGTTCGGAATCACGCTTGCGACAGGATTGGTCGTTGACGACGCGATTGTGGTCATCGAGAACATCGAGCGCCACATTCAGGAAGGCGAGCACGATTCGCACAAAGCTGCGTCTCTCGCAATGGCGGAGGTCGCGGGAGCTGTCATCGCGACATCTCTCGTGCTGGTGGCGGTATTCGTGCCGGTCGCATTCTTCCCGGGAACGACCGGAATCTTGTTTCGGCAATTTGCTCTGACGATCGCTTTCTCGATCTCCATCTCGGCATTCAATGCGTTGACGCTGTCGCCGGCACTATCGGCGATTCTGCTCGGGAAAGTGCACGGCGAGAAGAACTGGGTGTTCCGGCAGATCGACAAAGTCATCGCCGGCGTCACGCATGGGTACCGCGTCTCATTGCGCGGCATTTTGAATTACAAAGTCGCCGCTGTGATCTTGTTCTTTGCCGGCCTGGGTGCAACCTACTTTGTGTATCGCTCGGTGCCGACAGCGTTCGTACCCACGGAAGACCAAGGGTATTTCTTTATCGTGGTGCAGGGGCCACCGGGGGCTTCGGTCGAGTACACGACGTCGATCCTGGATCAAATCCACAACCTTGTCATTGGAGTCCCCGAAGTTCGCAGCGACTTCGCCATCAGCGGTTTCAGCTTCACTGGCAGTGCTCCGAACCTGGGAATCGTGTTCGTAACGCTCAAACCTTACGCGCAAAGAAATGGGATCGAACACGGCGCAACCGCCGTAGTCAATCGCCTTCGAGGACGGCTATTTGCCATCAATGGCGCCGTTGTGCTGCCGTTCGAACCGCCCGCCGTGCAAGGCGTAGGCCGCTTTGGCGGGTTTCAATACATTTTGCAGGACCTCGGCGGCCACACGCCCGACCAACTTGCCGGGGTGACCATGCAGATGATGGGTGCCGCTGCGCAACACCAGACCCATGGCCGCAACGACCTCGCGGGAGTTTTCAGTAGTTTTACCGCCAACGATCCGCAGTTCCTGGTGACCATCGACCGCGAGAAGGCCAAAAGCCTGCAGGTTCCCCTGCAACAGATCACCGACGCGCTCGGCGTCTACATGGGCTCGGCGTACGTGAATGATTTTGACTTCAACAACCGCGCTTATCGCGTCTATATCCAGGCGGAAGGCAGATTTCGCGCCTCTGCGCGCGACATCCGCGAATACTACGTCCGATCGAATACCGGGGCGATGATTCCGTTGGACAATCTGGTGTCGGTCACGCAGACGACCACACCGCAAACCATCAGCCACTACAACCTGTTTCGCTCGGCGGAGTTGGATGGCTCGGCCGCGCCCGGCTTCAGCTCCGGCCAGGGCATGGTCGCGATGGAAGATATCAGCAAGAAAGTCCTGCCCCAAGGGTTCAGCTATGAGTGGACTGGGTTATCGCTGGAAGAATTGACCTCGGGACGGACAACGTTCTTGCTGTTCGCGTTAGGAATTCTGGTTGTCTATCTGACCCTGTCCGCGCAGTACGAGAGCTTCGTGCTGCCGTTCATCGTGCTGCTCGCGGTACCCATGGCCATGCTCGGTGCACTGGGTGCGGTGTGGCTGCGTGGCGCACTCCAAGGCTTTGTCTGGCACGAACCGGTCACCAGCCAGAACGATGTGTACTGCCAGGTGGGACTGGTCATGCTGATCGGTTTGGCCAGCAAGAATGCCATTTTGATCGTCGAATTCGCCGAGCAATTGCGCGAACGCGGCCTGCCGCTGCTGGAAGCCACACTGGAAGCCGCGCGCATCCGGCTGCGTCCAATCCTGATGACGTCTTTCGCTTTTATTCTCGGCGTCGTCCCACTGATGCTGGCCAGCGGTGCGGGTTCTGCCGGACGTCACTCCGTCGGCACGACCGTCTTCGGCGGAATGCTGATGTCGACCGTGCTGAACCTGTTCTTCATTCCCGTGCTCTACATGATCATCGAAGGATGGCGAGAGAAGAGCGGCGTCAACATTGAGCACCGCTGACGACTAGGGTTGGACTTCCACCATGGCCGCTCCAAGGACTCTTCCCTGCCCTGGTTCCTGCACAAAAGCGATCAAGCGAGAGGGCTGGCTGATCGATTTGAAAGTCACGTCTTTCGAAAACCCGCGCTGCTTGTCGAGCTTGCCAATCTGAGAAAGCTTCTTGACCACAGCTACATGCTCGAGGTGGTGGCCTCCGTTTTCACCCCGCAGGACTTGCGATTCCGCATGATCGATGGCCAGCGCGATCCAAATTTCGGCCTTGGCATCTGCTGGGTCAACGTCGATGTGCGCGTGCAGTGTGCCACCGGAAGCACTCGCGGACGAGATACGGATTGGGATGGTCGGGGTGGCAAGTGCCTTGTCAAAGGCCTGGGCTGCGCGATTTCCATCATTTCCCACAAATTCAAAAGCGCCATCCACAACCATCTCGGGTGTGTAAGGCTCCGTCACATGCAACCGCTGTGCATACGCGGTCTGCCGGAGGGTGAAGTCGTGCGACGAGAAGGGATCCTTCCAGCCGTCGCCGTCCCAATAATCGACATGCTCTTCGAGCACGATGAATTGCACGCCCGCCACTGGCTGCTTGCTATCAAGATTGCGAAGAAAGGTATCGGCGGGCGGACAACTGGAACACCCTTCCGAGGTAAACAGTTCGATCAACAACGGGGTC
>Ga0070713_100000900_pt1 | contig 19053 bp, 18 predicted proteins | sample LARL82metaG_FD_65465 | JGI IMG/M metagenome (GOLD analysis project Ga0070713, IMG submission 65465) | Corn, switchgrass and miscanthus rhizosphere microbial communities from Kellogg Biological Station, Michigan, USA - LAR L8-2 metaG | ecosystem: Host-associated > Plants > Roots > Rhizosphere ...
GGACGCGGCGCATCAACTGACTGGGGCAACCAGTCCATGATCGCGACGGCGCACTGCTGTGTCGACAACCAGACCGTCTATCTGCGGACATACGTGACTCCGAGTGGCGGGGTGTCCTTCTATTCCGGCTTCTGAACCTGAGCCGGGTGCGCCTCGGGGGCCGAGAAACAACCCGAGGCACACCCGGCACCTTGCAAGGGAGGAACGACCCATGGCGACACTGTCCATCGCACTGACATTCCTAGCCGCCTATCTGCTGCTGCGGCGCCCGCTCGCGCGCAACCGCATCGCTGGTGCGGTGCTGTCGGCCATGGGACTGCTCAGCATCACTCTGGTCAGCAGGGACGGCATCCTGCGCGGCTTCGACTTCGTACTCGCCGCGGCCTTCGTCGTTTGGAGCGCGGCGGCGCTCCGTACGGTCCGGCAGGCGCTCTCGGAGAAGGTCAGCCTCTAGGCCGGGTCCGGGTCTACGACGCGCTCCAGCAGCAGCCAGAACATCGGCCGCTCCTGCTGGCGGTGGTTGCACCGGAAGCTGTACTCGTCAAGGTAGCTCTGCAAGTACGTGGTGCTGACGGCGTGGTAGACGCCGCCGATGCCGCGCTTCAAGAGCGACCAGAACCCCTCAATCGTCTGCGTGTGGACGTTGCCCGCGACGTAGACGTTGGCGCTGTGGCTGATCCGCAGGTGCTCGTAGCCCGCCTTCTCCAATCCGCCGTACGAGCGGTGCTCGTCGGTGAAGACCGTAGAGGACGGCAAGACGTGGGAGATCACGTTCCCGCCGAGTGCCCGTACCGTCGCGTCGGGAACGTGCTTGGCGATCACGCGGCCATGCCGCTCGACCGCGCCCCACACCACCCGCGCGCCGGGCCGCCGCCCTGGCTTGTGCAGCGGGTTGCTGCCGAGGCGCTGCGTGCGGTTGAAGTACGTCTCGTCGGACTCGACCTCGCCCGCCAGCATGAGCGCATCGTCGTCCATCTGCGAGCGGATGAGCTTCATCATCCGGTGCGCGGTCTTGTAGGTCACTCCGATATGGCGCTCTAGCTGCTTGGCGCTGATGCCGCAGCGGGTCTGTGCCACGAGGAAGACCGCCTCGAACCACAGCACGAGGTTCACCGTGCTCTTGTGGTAGATGGTCCCGGCCGTGGGGTACCTGGGTGCCGCAGTGATTGCAGGCGTAGCAGGCGCGGCTCTTGACCCGGCTGTGGCTGGTGACCCGCTGGCACTTGGCACAGGTGACCCCGTTCGGCCAGCGGTGGTGCAGGAGCCAGTCCAGACAGGCGGCACTGTCGGGGAAGTCGCGACGGAAGTCGGCCCGCGTGCAGGTCGCGTCGCTGCTCAGCGAGCGGTCGAAGGTGTCGCGACGGCGAGCTCCCAAATGGCCAGCAGTACCAGGGCACCTACTTGTCGTCAATACATAGTTACCGACAGTGCGATCAGGCCGTGCGGGCATCCAACACGGTGACCGGCGCAGAGGCCAGCGCCGACGCCGCGGCCGCGTGAATGGCGGCGGGAACCGCGACGCTCGGCCCGAAGGATCCCAACGCCGGGTGCCACGCCGCGTCACACCGAGCGCAGTAGAAGAGAGCAGCCCACACGCCAAATGCAGCCGCGTGGTGGGCGCGGGCATTGGAGAACGCCCGATCGCGAACCCGTGAGTCCTGTACGAACAGCGCGATCCCGCTGGCGACCATCACGAGGCCGATGACAAGGCCGCTCACGGCGCCGCCACCCGACGTCCCGGTGCTCACCGATGCGCCGAGGAGCGTCAAGCCGCCGACGACGAACAGGATGATGGCGGCAGTGCCTGCTGCCGTGCGCGGCGGCCGGCCAGGAGCAGGCGGCGGACCCAGCAACCGAGCCAAGGCGGAGGTGCTATGGCCGCCAAGATTGGTTCTGCCGACCCCCCAGGCCAGATGATCGCCGACCATGCCCACCGTTGCCATGGCGCCGCCGAGCGACACCGTCGCCGTGCCCTCGGCAGCAACGGACCTGACCGAGCGCACCATGTCCATCGCTCCGCAGTGAGGGCATGTCGATGCGTTCGATGAGTTCGCGGTCACCCACTGATTCCCATCCCACCGCCAGCGTCCGTCCGGCGAGATCGTCCCCTCATAGGTCACGTCCTTTCCTCCCGTCAGGAGCCTTCCAAGTTCGCGAGCATACGGCAGGTACACACCCACTGGCGCCCACGGAGACACTGATCGGCGTGATCTGACTCGCGCCACGCCCGCAGCCCATACTGGCGCGCGACATGGACACACAGAGACACAACGTCGCCCTCGCCCTCAGCGCCGGACGCATCGCCGCCGGCGCCGGCTTCCTCATCGCCCCCGGCCGCATGCTGCGCGCCTGGTCCGGCATCGACGCCAGAAGCACTCCGGCGGCGCGCATGGTCGCCACCTCGGTGGGCGTGCGCGACCTGCTCCTCGGCGTCGGCCTCTGCCGCGCCCTGCAGCGCCGGCAGGACGTGGCCACCTGGCTCTGGTACGGCGTCGCCGCCGACGCCGTCGACGCCCTGGGTGCGCTGCGCGACTTCCGCGCCCTGCCGCTCACCGGCAGGCTCGCGCTGCCTGTCGCCCTCGGCGCGGCCGCCGCGGGCGTGGCGCTGGCGAGCGGCGAGTAGATACCGCCACCCCGCACCGACTACCCTGCGCGCACCTCGCATGGCTGGAGGAGACAGATGCGCCTGCTCAGCCCGGTGCCGACGCCCTACGACCCGCTGGAGTGGGCGGCCAAGCCCTTTCCCGAGAAGGCGCGGCTGGTCTGCCAGGCCTGGGCGGTGCAGGGCTACGGCTCACCGGTGGGCGTCTACGGCGTCTACGCCTTCAAGGTGCTCCTCTACATCGGCGGCTGGCTGCTCTTCTGCGCCTTCACACCCGGGATGGGCAACCCGACACAGCTCAGCCACTGGTGGCTGCAGCCCACCGCCTTCCAGAAGGCGATCGTCTGGAGCCTGCTCTTCGAGTTCCTCGGCCTCGGCTGCGGCAGCGGGCCGCTGACCGGACGCTACGTCCCCCCCGTCGGCGGCTTCCTCTACTTCCTGCGCCCCGGCACCACCAAGCTGCCCGTCTTCCCGAAGCTGCCGCTGCTCGGCGGCATCCGGCGTTCACCGCTCGACGTGCTGATCTACGCGTCGGTGATCGGCCTCGCCCTGCGCGCGCTCACGGCGGCGAGCATCGACAGCACGATGCTCATCCCCGTCGCGCTGGTGCTGCCCCTGGCCGGCATCGCCGACAAGACGCTGTTCCTGGTGGCGCGCGCCGAGCATTACTGGACGACCGTCGCCGTCTTCGCGCTGGCCTCGTCGCCCGCGCAGTGGATCCCCGGCGCCAAGGCGGTGATGCTGGCGCTCTGGTTCTGGGCGGGCACCTCGAAGCTCAACCACCACTTCCCCAACGTCATCTGCGTGATGACCAGCAACGGTCCGCTCACCGCGCGCCTGCCCTGGCTGCGCAAGGTGATGTACCGCCACTACCCCGACGACCTGGCGCCCTCGCGGCTGGCGGTCATCGCCCACGCCGGCACCATGCTGGAGTTCGCCGTGCCCATCGTGCTGCTCGTAGCGCACGGAGGCGCGCTGACCGCGGCGGGCATCGGGCTGATGGTCTTCCTGCACGTCTTCATCACCGCCCAGGTGCCGCTCGGCGTGCCCATCGAGTGGAACGTGATGATGGTGTACGGCGGCTTCGTCCTGTTCTGGAAATATGCGGCCACAACCGTCTTCGCCATGCCGCCGCTGATGGGCGTGTTCCTGGCCGTCATGCTGGTGGCCGTGCCGCTGGCGGGCAACCTCTTCCCCGGCCGCGTCTCCTTCCTGCTCTCGATGCGCTACTACGCGGGCAACTGGGGCTACAGCGTCTGGCTGTTCAGGGGCGAGAGCTACCGCAAGCTCGACAGGCTGACCAAGGCCGCGCCCTGGATCCACGACCAGCTGCGCAGCATGTACGACGAGGCCACCACGGTGGCGGTGGTCGGCAAGGTGGTCGCCTTCCGGCTCATGCACCTGCACGGCCGCGCCCTGCCCCTGCTGCTGCCCCGCGCCGTCGAGCGCGTCGAGGACTACGAGTGGGTCGACGGCGAGGTGGTCGCCGGCATGGTGCTGGGCTGGAACTTCGGCGACGGCCACCTCCACCACCACCAGCTCCTCGACGCGGTGCAGCGGCAGTGCGGCTTCGAGGAGGGGGAGCTGCGCTGCATCTTCGTGGAGTCCCAGCCGCTGGGCCGCTCGACCCTGCACTGGCGCATCGCCGATGCCGCGCGCGGGGTGCTGGAGAGCGGCGACGTCGAGGTCGCCGAGCTGCGCCGCAGGCCTCCCTGGCCCGAGGCCGGGTCCGAGGCGGTGCGAGACGCACCGGCTGGTGCTACTCTCGCCTGACTGAGTTGTCGGCGTGGTTGGAGTCGAGGGGCATGGATCGTCGTCTGGCGCCGCTTCCTTTGCAGGAGGTCCAACCCCGGCTGCACGCGCTGCAGCACGAGCTCAAGACCCAGCTCGAGCGCATGGCCCGGCTCATCGCCGCCTGCCAGGAGACCGCCGCCGGGCTCGGCCGCGGCGCCGACCTCGGCGCGCCGCGCCTCTTCGCCCGCGACGTGGTCCGGCTCGGTGAGGCCGAGCTGCTCGTCGCCCGCCAGGCCGTCCGCCACGCCGAGGGCAGCCATCGCCTCACCCCGACCGAGTGGCAGCTGCTCACCTTCCTGCTCGCCGAGCCGGGCACGGTGCACAGCCGGGTCGAGCTCGCCGTGGGAGCGTGGGGTCCGGGATACGCCGAGCGCAACAGCGAGGTCGAGGTCTACGTGTCGCGGCTGCGCCGCAAGCTGGGCCCGTCGGGCCGCCTGCTGGAGACGGTGCGCGGCCGGGGCTACCGGCTGGTGCTCGACGGCCACGGCGCGGTGGACGCGCTGGCGCAGCCGGCGCTCGCCGTCCGCGACTGCCAGACGAACGGCAATGGACTCGCCGCCTCGCTCGCCCACTCGCGCGCCTGACGCACCCCGGCGGCGCGGCGCGGACCGGCGGGAGCGCGCGCCAACCCTGCTTGCTACGCTACCGCCCGTCGAGACCCCTCGGCCCGCGGCGTACGGTGTGCCCGTCGTCGCGACGCGCCGGCGAGATCCTGGAGGGCGTAGGTTGTCCGGACAGGGGACCGAGGCGGCGCCGCACAGGACCGTGGTGGTCGCCTCCTCGGCCGGCGGGCTGGCCGCCCTGCTCGGCATCCTCCCGCTGCTCCCCGCCGATTTCCCCGCCGCCGTGATCTGCGTCCAGCACGTCAGCCCCCATCAGCCCAGCTACCTCGCCGCCATCCTCGGCCGCCGCTGCGCGCTGCGTGTCGCGGTGGTGCAGCCGGGGTGCGTGCCGGCGCCGGCCACGGTGCTCCTCGCGCCGCCCGATCGCCACACCGTCGTCGAGGCCGACGGCCGCATGGGGCTGTGGGACGGCCCTCCCGTCAACCACGTGCGCCCCTCGGCCGACCTGCTCTTCAGCTCGGCCGCCGCGGTGTTCGGCGCCCGCACCGTGGCCCTGGTGCTCAGCGGCACCGGCCACGACGGCGCCGCCGGGACCGCCGCCGTCAAGGAGTGTGGCGGCACGGTGCTGCTGCAGTCGCCGGGGACCTGCGAGTTCTCCGGCATGGTCGAGGCCGCCCTGCGCCTGGTCGATCCCGACGCCGTGCTGCCGCTGCCGCACCTGGCCGCCGAGCTGGAGCGTCTCGCCGCGGAGGTGCCCGCCGCATGACCGAGCCCATGGTCGCCTTCGAGCAGCTCCTCAAGCACCTCTATCAAAGCCACGGCTTCGACTTCACCGGCTACAAGCGCACCAGCCTGATCCGCCGGGTGCAGAAGCGGGTCGACGATCTCCAGCTGAAGGGCTTCGCCGAGTATCTCGACCATCTGGAGGTGCACCCCGAGGAGTTCGGGCTGCTCTTCGACACCATCCTCATCAACGTCACCGCCTTCTTCCGCGACGCACCGGCGTGGGCCTACCTGCAGAGCACGATCCTGCCGCGCATCCTCGCCTCCCGCGGCGACGAGGACGGCATCCGCGTCTGGAGTGCGGGGTGCGCATCGGGCGAGGAGGCCTACACCCTGGCCATCGTCTTCTGCGAGGCGATGGGCATGGAGGCGTTCCGGCGTCGCGTCAAGATCTACGCCACCGACGTCGACGAGGAGGCGCTGCAACGCGCCCGCCACGGCATCTACAGCCTCAAGGAATTGCAGGGCGTGCCGGCGTCGCTGCGCGAGAAGTACTTCGAGCTGCGCGGGCAGCGCGCCGCCTTCCGCACCGACCTGCGCCGCTCGGTGATCTTCGGTCGCCACGACCTGGTGCAGGACGCGCCGATCTCGCGGCTCGACCTGCTGGTGTCGCGCAACACGCTGATGTACTTCACCGCCGAGACGCAGAACCGCATCCTGCTGCGCCTCCACTACGCGCTCAACGACGCCGGCTTCCTCTTCCTCGGCCGCGCCGAGATGCTGCTCACCCACACCAACCTGTTCGCCCCGCTCGACATGCGCAACCGCGTGTTCAGCAAGGTGGCGCGACCCGCCGCGCGCGAGCGCCTGATGGTCCTGGCCGGCGGTGAACGGCTCCTCGACCAGGCGACTGTCAACGGCGCCGAGGTCCGGCTGCGCGAGCTGGCCCTGGACGCCGCACCGTCAGCACAGCTGGTGCTCGACAGGGACGGCACCATGATCGCCGTCAACCATGCGGCGCGCGACATGTTCGCGCTGGGATCCCGCGACGTCACCCGCCGGCTGCAGGACCTGGAGCTCTCCTACCGTCCGGTGGAGCTGCGTTCGCGACTCGACGAGGCGCAGAAGGAGCGCCGCGCCGTGGTGGTGCGCGACGTCCAGCGCCAGGTCGGTGAGGGCGAGATGCAGCACCTCGAAGTCGTGGTGACGCCGATGTTCGAGGACGACGGCAGCTACATCGGCGCCACCGTCGCCTTCATCGACGTCACCTCCGCGCGGATGCTGCACGACCGGTTGCAGCGCAGCAAGCAGGAGCTGGAGACGGCCTACGAGGAGCTGCAGTCGACCAACGAGGAGCTGGAGACCACCAACGAGGAGCTGCAGTCCACCGTCGAGGAGTTGGAGACCACCAACGAGGAGCTGCAGTCGGCCAACGAGGAACTGGAGACGATGAACGAGGAGCTCCAGGTCACCAACGGGGAGCTGCAGACCATCAACGTCGAGCTGCGTGATCGCGGCCTGGAGCTGGACCGTCTCAACAGCTTCATGGAGTCGGTGCTCACCAGCCTGCGCGTCGCCGTCGCCGTGCTCGACGTCGACATGCGGGTGCAGGTCTGGAACAGCCGCGCCGAGGACCTCTGGGGACTGCGCTCCGACGAGGTGCTCGGCCACAGCCTGATCAGCCTCGACATCGGCCTGCCGGTGGGCGATCTCAGCGCGCCGCTGCGCCGCTGCCTCAACCGCGAGCGGGACGGCGAGGACCGCATCTTCACCGTGATCAACCGCCGCGGGCAGACCATCGCCTGCCGGGTGGTGCTCTCACCGCTGCTCGACCGCGGCGCCGTCACCGGCGTGGTGGTGCTGATGGAGAAGGTCCAGGCTGAGGCCGAGGCTGCGGAGGTGGTCCGGGCGCAGGCCTGAGGCGAGCGCGCTACAGCCCGAGGGCGATGCGCGTCAGCCGGTCGCGCAGGCCGGTGGGCATGACCCGGTCGTACATCATCACCGCCTGGGCGTCGTAGCCGACCAGCCGTCGCGCCGGCGGGCGCCTGGCGGCGATGGCGCCGGCGATCACCCTGGCCACCGTCTCCGGCCGGCCCATCAGCGGACCGGTGAGGCGCACACCCTGCATGCTGCGGCGGTAGGCGGTGCCGTAGCGCGAGCCGTCGAAGCGGTCGATCTCGCTCTGCGCGCTGTCCCAGATGCCGGTGCGGAAGCCGCCCGGCTCGACCAGCACCACGCCGATGCCGCTCGAGGCCACCTCGACGCGCAGCGCGTCGGAGAGCGCCTCCAGGGCATGCTTCGAGGCCTGGTACCAGCCGGTCAGCGGCGTGGTGGTGCGGCCGTAGATCGAGCTGACGTTGACGATGCGGCCCCAGCCGCGCTCGCGCATGTGGGGAATCGCCAGGCGGGCCAGGCGCATCGGCGCGAAGACCATGGTCTCCATGGCCAGGCGCGCCTCGCGATCCTCGACGTCCTCGATGGCGCCGGTGGAGGAGAAGCCGGCGTTGTTGACCAGGACCTCAGGACGGACCTGCTCGATCACCCGCTTGCAGGCGGCGGCGTCGGTGACGTCGAGCAGCACCGTCTCCACCTCGACGTCCGCCTCGCGCGCGGCCTCGTGCACCTGGCGCGCCTTCGCGGTGGAGCGCACGCTGCCCACCGAGCGGTGGCCGCGGCGGGCCAGCTCGACGACCGTGGCCAGGCCGATCCCCGAGTTCACCCCGGTGGTGAGCACCGTCCTCTGGTCAGGCATGGCGGCGAGCATAGCCGCGCGGGGCCGCGGCGCATCGGGACGGTCGTCAGCGGACCGTGACCGCCGCGTCGCCACCGGGCCGTGCGGGCGGGGCAGAGTTGGGGCGAGGCGAGACCCTGCCCGCTCGCCCATGGAGCTACATTCGACCAGCCATGACCGCACCGCTCCGCGTCGAGCTCCTCACCCGCCAGGGCTGCGGCCTCTGCGACAGGGCGCTGGCGGCGCTCACCGCCGTGGCCCGCGAGGTGCCCCTGCAGGTCGATCCCGTCGACGTCGACGGCGACCCGGCGCTGCTCCGCGAGTTCGACTGGCGGGTGCCGGTGGTGCGCCTGGCGGGGCGGGTCGTCTGCGAAGGGCTGGTCACCGAGGCGGACCTGCGTGCCGCCCTGGGGCGGGAGGTGGCGGCGCCGTGACCACGTTGATCTGCGAGGGCTGCGGCCGCGCCCCGGCCTCGCGCGACGTCTACTGCACCGCCTGCGGGCGGGAGCTGCCCGGGCGCCAGGCGCCCGCCGCGGGCGACGCGGCGCCGCCGGGATGGCTGGTCGCCGCCGGGCCGCGCGGCGAGGGCGGGCTGTTCGAACCGCTTCCCTCGGTGCCGGTGAGCACCGCCGACCCCCTCGCGCCGCGCAGAGCGTGGCCTGGAGCGACGGGGGCCGTGGCGGCGGTCGCGGTCGCCGAGCTCGAGGGGGAGGATGACTGGGCTCCCGAGGGTGGCGCCGGTGACTCCGACGTGACCCTTGCGGGCGGCCCCGGCTGGCGGGTCCGGGAGAGCGCCCGGCCGTCGGTCCCGCTGCCTCCGACCCTGCGCACCGCGGCCGAGGCCGCCGCCGGCGAGGCCGGCTTCGCCGCCGCCGGTGGCGCCGGCGCGCTGCTCGCCGGCACCCCGCGTCCCCCATTGCGCGCCCTCTACGTCCCCCTGCTCGCCCTGGTCCTGCTCAGCTCCTGCGGCGCCGTGGCGCTGCTCGTCCTCCACGTCCTGCTGCACCGATGAGCGGGGCGCAGCCGCTGCTGCGCCGGGAGGGGGTGAGCCGCGGGGAGCGCGCCTGGCTGATCCGCCCCACCCGTCCCGACGAGGACGCCGCCGCGCTGGTCGCCATCCGCGACGAGATCGCCGCCGAGGGCGAGCTGATCGCCGGCGTCCCCGGCGAGCGCAGCGCCTTGGAGGAGACCCTGGCCCTGGCCGGCCTGATCTCGGGCGGGGGGCTGGCGCTCACCCTGGAGGTCGAGGGCCGCGTCGCCGGCAACCTCATGGTCGAGCGCCGGCGCGGGCGCTACGAGCAGCACCGCGGCGACCTCTCCATCGCCATCGGCGCCGGCTACCGGGGCGAGGGCCTGGGGCGGGCGCTGGTCGAGACGGCGGTGGCCTGGGCGCGTGCCGTCGGGCTGGCCAAGCTGACCCTCGGCGTCTTTCCCTCCAACACGCGCGCGATCGCGCTCTACCGCGGCCTGGGGTTCGTCGAGGAGGGGGTGCTGCGCGGCCACCTGCGCCTGCCCGAGGGGGAACGCGACCTGGTGCTGATGGGCCTGCGTCTCTGAAGGGGGCGTGACGCCCGGCTGGTATCCTCGCCCCCGAGATGAGCGACGTGCGCCCGATCGGCGTGTTCGACTCCGGGGTCGGCGGCCTCACCGTCCTGCGCGAGCTGCGTCGCCAGCTTCCCGGTGAGCGACTCATTTACCTCGCCGACCTCGCCCACTTCCCCTACGGTCCGCGCTACCAGGAGGAGGTGCGCGGCTTCGCGCATCGCATCATCGAGCACTTCGCCACCCACGACGTCAAGCTGGTGGTGATCGCCTGCAACACCGCCAGCGCCGCCGCGCTGAACACCGCGCGCGAACGCTACGACGTGCCCATCGTCGGCGTCATCGCGCCGGGCGCGCAGGCCGCCGTGCAGCAGACGCGCAACGGGCGCGTCGCCGTGATCAGCACCGAGGGCACCTTCGCCTCGCAGCAGTACCTGCACGCCATCAAGGAGGCCAATCCCGGCGTGGGCGTGCTGGCCAGGGCGGCGCCCGACCTGGTCGACATCGTCGAGCAGGGCGACGCCGACACGCCGCGCGCCGACGAGGCGCTGCGCGCGCACCTCGCCGAGGTCTTCGACTGGGGCGCCGACACACTGGTGCTCGGCTGCACGCACTATCCGTTGCTGCGTCCTGCCCTGGCTCGCGTCGTGGGGCGGCGGATGCGCATCGTCGACTCGGCGGAGACCACGGCGGCGCGGGTGAAGCGCATCGTCAAGGTCAACCGGCTCTCCTCACAAACCTCGAAGAGTGAGCCGCCGGTCGTGCTGACAACCGCCGCCGCCGAGCGCTTCGCGGGCGTCGCCTCGCTGTTCTACGGAGCAGAGCTGCCGGCACCGCAGGTGATCGACCTCTGGGGGGAGACGGCCGAGTTCGCGGCGCAGCCCGTCTCGGGTGGGCGGGTGGCCTCGTGACCACCGACGCGCAGACGGAGAACCTGCTCGAACCCATCGCCGCCGAGCTCCGCGAGTTCGAGCAGAGGCTGGCCACAACCGTGGCCGAGGACCTCGGCCCCATGAGCGCGGCGATGAACCACATCGTGCGCGCCGGCGGCAAGCGGCTGCGCCCCGCGCTGGTCATCCTCAGCGCCAAGCTGGGCGAGGCCGATCCCGACCACATCTACAACACGGCGATGGGGATCGAGTTCATCCACACCGCCACCCTGGTGCACGACGACCTCATCGACGACGCCGAGACCCGCCGCGGCATGGCCACCATCCACGCCCTGCTCGGCGTCAACCCGGCCATCATCGTCGGCGACTACTACTTCGCCAAGGGCGCCAACCTCACCGCCGCCATCGGCATGCCGATCATCGACGTGATCATCTCGCGCGCGGTGATGACCATCTGCATGGGCGAGCTGCTCCAGCTCACCAGCAAGCGCGACTACGACCAGTCGGTCGAGGAGTACTACCGCAAGATCGAGCGCAAGACGGCGGCGCTGCTCTCGGCGTCGTGCTACTGCGGCGGCATCGTGGCCCGGCTCGACGAGACCCGCGCGCAGGCGCTGGAGCGCTTCGGCCACCACCTGGGCATGGCCTTCCAGATCGCCGACGACGTGCTCGACTACGTCGCCACCGAGGCGCAGATCGGCAAGCCGGTGGGCGCCGACCTGCGCCAGGGCACCATCACCCTGCCGCTGATGTACGCGCTGCGCGATGTCGACGGTCCGGGCCGGCGCATCCGCGAGCTGCTGGGGCGCGAGCCGATGGGGGAGGAGGCGTACGACGAGGTGGTCGAGCTGGTGCGCACCTCGAGCGCCATCGCCCAGGCGGAGCGCCACGCCCACGAGTTCGCCGACCGCGCCAGCGCCGAGCTGGCGGTCTTCCCCAAGTCGGAGCCGCGCGACGTTCTGGAGAAGGTGTGCGACTACGTGGTGGAGCGGCGTCTCTGACCGAGCTGCAGGCTCCGTCGACGATGCGCGAGTTCGTCGACATGCTCGACGCGCGCGGCGAGCTGCGCCGGGTGCGCGCACCGGTGAGCGCGGAGCTGGAGATCAGCGAGATCACCGACCGCGTGTCGAAGGGACCAGCGGCGGGCAATCGGGCGCTGCTCTTCGAGAACGTTCCGGGGCATCGCATTCCCGTGGCCAGCAACCTCTTCGGCAGCGCCGCGCGGATGGCGCTGGCGCTCGGCGCCGAGTCGCTCGACGAGGTGGGGGAGAGGCTCGGTGCGCTGCTGTCGCCCGAGTTGCCGCGCGGTGTGCGCGCGGTGATGGACCGGCTGCGCGGTGGCCTCGAAGCGGCGCGCGCCTTCCCCCACCGCGTGGATTCGGGCAAGGCGCCGTCCCAGGAGGAGGTCGTCACCGGCGAGGCGGTGCGGCTCTCCGACCTGCCCATCCTCAGGTGCTGGCCGCTCGACGGCGGCCGCTACATCACCCTGCCCCTGGTCATCACCCGCGATCCTGCCAGTGGTGTCCGCAACGTCGGCATGTACCGCCTGCAGGAGTTCGACGACCGCACCCTGGGCATGCACTGGCAGATCCACAAGGGCGGCGCCGAGCAGTCGGAGCGCTACCAGCCCGGTGAGCGCATCCCCGTGGCCGTTGCCATCGGCGGCGACCCGGCGGCCACCTACGCCGCCAGCGCGCCGCTGCCGCCGGGCATCGACGAGTTCCTCTTCGCCGGCTGGCTGATGAAGCGGCGCATGCGGCTGGTGCGCGCTGTCACGGTCGACCTCGACGTTCCCGCCGACGCCGACATCGTCCTGGAGGGATACGTCGACCCCGCCGAGCGGCGTGTCGAAGGTCCCTTCGGCGACCACACGGGCTACTACTCGCTCGAAGACGACTATCCGGTGCTGCACCTCACCGCCATGACCATGCGTCGCGATCCCATCTACCCGGCCACGCTGGTGGGGCGGCCGCCCATGGAGGACTACTGGCTCGGCCACGCCACCGAGCGCATCTTCCTGCCGCTGCTGCGCCTGGTGCAGCCGGAGATCGTCGACTACCACATGCCCGCCGAGGGCGTCTTCCACAACTGCGTCATCGTCAGCATGCGCAAGCGCTACCCGGGACACGTGGCCAAGGTCTGCTTCGCGGTGTGGAGCACCATGCAGCTCGCCAACAGCAAGATCGTGATCGCCGTCGACGCGGACATCGACCCCCACGACCTGCGCGAGGTCGCCTTCCGCGCCTTCAGCAACGTCGACCCGCGGCGCGACACCATCATCGTCGACGGCCCGCTCGACGTTCTCGACCACGGCGGCCCCTCGTTTGCGCGCGGCAGCAAGATGGGCATCGACGCCACGCGCAAGGGGGCGCTCGACGGCTATCAACGCCCCTGGCCGCCCGACATCACCATGGACCCGCGCATCGTCGAGCTGGTGGAGCGGCGCTGGGCGGAGTACGGGTTGGACAGGCTGTGAGCACCGCCGCCGCCGCGCGCAACCGCGGCACGCCGCTGGACACCGTGCGCACCCTGCTGCACCTCGTCCAGTTCGAGCACACCATCTTCGCGCTGCCCTTCGCCTACGCGGGCGCGCTCATCGCCGCGCACGGCAATCCCGGCTGGGCGCGCGCAGGCTGGATCGCGCTGGCCATGGCTGGCGCGCGCTCCTGCGCGTTCGCGCTCAACCGGCTCATCGACCGTGGCATCGACGCGCTCAACCCGCGCACCGCGTCGCGACCCAGCGTCACCGGCGAGGTCAGCGTCGCGGGCATGGTCGCGCTGGCGCTCGTCGCCGCGGGAATGCTGGTGCTCGCCGCCGCCAACCTCAACCGACTCTGCCTGGTGCTCTGCCCCATCCCGCTGGCACTGTTCGTGCTCTACCCGTACTGCAAGCGCTTCACCTGGTTGGCCCACTTCGTGCTCGGCGCGGGCATCGCCGGTGCGCCGGTCGGCGGCTTTCTCGCGGTGCGCGGCGCCTGGGACGTCAGCGCCGTGCTGCTCGGACTCTGCGTGCTCTTCTGGATGGGCGGCCTCGACATCCTCTATGCACTGCAGGACATCGCCGTCGACCGCGCCCAGGGCCTGCACAGCGTTCCCGCGCGCTTCTCGCTGCCGCACGCATTCCTCATCAGCGACGCGGCGCACGTGCTCTGCGCGCTGTTCCTGGTGCTCACCGGCGTCGCCGCACACATGGCGTGGCCGTACTACGCCGGTGCCGCAGCAGGCATCGCACTGCTGGTGTACGAGCATTCGCTGGTGTCGCCGCGCGACTTCTCCCGCGTCAATCGCGCCTTCTTCACCGTGAACTCGTACTTCGCGGTGGCGGTGTTCTGCGGCGTCGTCGCGGCAGTCGCTGCGGCTTGATCGACGCGATCGCGCAGGCGGTCCCACGCTGCGGCGTTTGACGCCGTGGGTACGCGCCGCTATACACGGTGAGGGGCAGTGGAGGGGCTGCCGTCGCACCAACGATTTCGGAGGCGACGCTCGTGGACAAGCGACCCGCAACGGAGAGCGGGGGGACCACAGCTCCCGCGGCCGAGCGGCGCACGATCGGCGACCCGATCGGCGTCCCCGTATCGCCCGTGGGAGCCGGCCGGCGGATGAGCCTCACGCTCATCGGCCTGATCATGGCGGCCATCGGCGCGTGGGCGGCGATCGTTGCGTTCGCCGGACCTGCCTTCGGCTTCTCGCTCGACGGCGACGCGGCCTGGCACTGGAGCGGCCACCGCGTGCTGCTCAGCTTCGCGCCGGGCGTCGCCGCCGCGGTCGCCGGGCTGCTGGTGATAAGCACCGCGATGCGCCTGCGCCGCAGCGGACGTGCGGCCGGCGGCATGCTCGTGCTCTGCGGCCTGATCGCCATCGCGGCGGGCGGCTGGCTGGTGGTGGGCCAGGACGTCTGGTCGACGCTGCGCAGCCCCAACCCGACCTACTACGACTCGCCGAGCCAGTGGATCCACTTCACCCGCGTCGTCGGCATGCACCTCGGCCCGGGCGTGATCCTCTGCGCCCTCGGTGGGCTCTCGATGGGCCTGGCCATGCTCGGCGGGCGCCGCATCCCGGCCACCGCGATGGCCCCTGCGGCGCGACCGGCGGCCGAGCTGCAGGGCGCACCGGCGCGCCCGGTGCGCTCTGAGGAGCGCGCGGCCCGCACCGAGGAGACCGCTGCGCGCTAACCCGTAGACAGCCGCGGGGGCTGCTGCTACAGTGCCCCCGCGGTCATCTACGAGAGGGGGAAATCTCATGGATGTCGGACGTGTCCGACTGCGCCTGCGCATCGCGCTGACCTGCGCGCTGCTGCTGGCATTGCTCGCCTCAGGTCTTCTGCTGCGCCAGACGGTCCTCCGACCTCGCCTGGTGTCGTTCAGCACCATCAAGGTGGGCGGCGCGGCCGTCCCCGACAACGGCGGCTACTGGCTGGTCCAGCAGGACGGCGGCGTCTTCACCTTCGGCCACGCCACGTTCTACGGCAGCGAGGGCGGCCAGACGCTCAACGCGCCGATGGTGGGCATGAGCGCCCGCTTCGACGGACGCGGCTACTGGCTGGTCGGAGCCGACGGCGGCATCTTCAACTTCGGGGCGGCCGGCTTCTACGGCAGCATGGCCGGGCACACCCTCAACAAGCCGGTGTCCGGCATCGCCTCCACACCGGACGGCGGCGGCTACTGGCTGGTCGGCCAGGACGGCGGCGTCTTCAACTTCGGTGACGCTCCGTACAAGGGCGGCATGTGCTGCGTGACGCTCAGCGCACCGATCATCGGCATCGCCGCCACACCCTCCGGGCAGGGTTACTGGCTGGTCGGCAGCGACGGCGCCATCTACACCTTCGGCGACGCGCCGTTCCTGGGCGGCAAGCCCCCGCTGAGCCAGCCGGTCAAGGGGATCTTCGGCACGCCGGACGGTCGCGGCTACTGGATGGTGGCCGGCGACGGCGGCATCTTCACCTTCGGTGACGCGCAGATCTTCAGCGCGCTGCCGGCCCGCTACACGGGCATCACCGACGTGTCGGCGATGGTGCCGACACGCGACGGCAACGGCTACTGGATCATCGAGCAGAACGGCAACGTCCACGTCTTCGGCAACGCCGTCTGCGGCGTCTCGGGGGGATGCGCATGACCGCCAACGCCGCCGCCACGGTCCGCCGCTTCGCGGTGGTCGACCTGCTCACCCGCGGTGCGCGCCGCCGCAGCGTGGTGCTCGCGGTGATGATCGCGACCTTCTTCGCGCTCATCGTTCAGCCCCTCTCGCCGTTCATCCACTTCACCTTCGCGGACTGGTCGACCCCGACCGTGTACCCGATCCGCGACCTGCAGGCGCAGTACCCCAAGCCGATGGCGTCGCCCAAGGACGCGCATTCGCCGGTGGCGACGCCCAAGGTGTCGCCCGACCATCGCTTTGCCGCGACGGCGCACCCCGCCGACGCCGGCGCCACCTCCGCACCGGGCGCCGCCTCCCAGGTGGCCGCCGTGGTCGACGGCGGAACCGCGCTGGTGTCCTGGGCCGCGCCGGCGTCGTCCGGCATCACCGGCTACACGGTGACCGCGCTGGACGGCAGGGGACGGCCGCTGCAGTCGGAGAACGTCCTCAGCTCCCCGGCCTGGTTCTTCCTGCTGCCCAGCGGCAGCGCGACCTTCGCGGTCGTCTCGCACGCGAGCGCGCGCGACGGCGCGCGTGCGCTGTCGGGACGCGTGCTGGTCGGCGCTGCCGCAACGGCGGGGGCCACGCCGGATGCGCCGGTGGCGCTCACGGCGACGTCCGACGGCGTGAACCTCGGCGTCACCTGGAAGCAGCCCGGCAGCGGCCACGTGCCCGCCTCCGGCTACCAGGTCACCGTGCTGGCCGCCGACGGCACGGTGCTGCGGACCAGCTGGTCCGCCACCACCTCGACCGTGGTGGGCGGGCTGGGCAGCGGCGCGGCCGCCTCGGTTGCGGTCGCGGCTGTCAGCAACTTCGGCACCCTCGGCATCGCCGGCACGGCGACGGTCGTCGTCGGGTCCGTCGGGGGAGCGGGGACCGACGCCGGCCAGGTGGGTCGAACCCTGCCGCTGATCCCCAGCACGGGCAATCCCAACGCGCCGCCCAACGCGCCAGCGTCCGTCACCGCCACCGCGGGCAACGCCTCGGTGTCGGCGACCTGGACGGCGCCCAGCCACGGCCCGTCGGTGAGCAGCTACACGGCCACGGTGTTCAACAGCAACGGCACCGCCGCCGCGGCGCCGATCACCACCTGCTCGACCTGCCTCAGCGCCAATTTCACCGGCCTGACCAACGGGCTCAGCTACTACGTCGGCGTCTACGCCTCGAACGTCAACGGCAACTCGCCGGCCACGCTGTCGGGCACGGTGACCCTGCCCGCCGCGCCGTCGGTGTCGATGAGCGTGCTGACCGGCCGGACCACCTATGCCCGCGGTGAGCAGCTCACCTACTCGATCGTGGTCTCCAACCCGCAGGCGATGACCATGTCGGTCGCCTCGGTGACCGACTCACTGCCGTCGACGGTGGTGCCGCCACTGGTCTTGCTGATCAGCGAGGACGGCGCGCCCTGCTTGCCGTCGATCTGCTCGGTCAGCGGCTCCCAGGTGACGATCTCGAACTTCACGGTGCCCGCCAACGGCTCGCACACCTTCAACGTGTCCGCGGTGGCGGTGGGCTCCGACCGTGGCTGCTCGAACAGCGGCAACTCGGTGACCGCCGCCAACCCCTACGGCAGCAACAGCTCGTCGGTAACCACCACCTTCTGCGACGGCGGCACCGGCAAGCAGCCGTGGTGGCAGATGGTGGCGCGGTCGACGGGACCGCAGAGCACGGCGGCCCTCGACGTCGCCTCGGGCAACGTTCTCGTCGACGAGGACGCCGGCACCCTGATGCAGCTGCACGGCAAGCTGGCCTTCGACCTCCATTTCAGCTACAACACCGGCGCCTCCGGCCTCGGCGGCAGCGTGAACAACGGTGGCGGCGGCTGGACGGAGAACTTCGACGTCGTGACCGGCGGCGTGGCCGCCTCATCGTTGTACGTGCCGGCCGGCGAGTCGCCGGGCCAGATGGTGCCGGTGACCGTGGTCGACAGCGAGGGCACGCGTGACGTGGTGCCGCTGGCGCCCCTGTCGACGCCCATCGACGTCACCGGGCTGATCGGCTCCACCGCGCCGCTGGCGGCCCTGGTCCCGCATGTGCTGCAGCCGGACAGCGGCTACACGCGCATCTGCGCCGACGCCACCGGCAGCGGCCCGGCGGGCACCCATTTCGGGCTCTGGCGCTACCTCGAGCTGACCTCGAGCGGACCAAGCACGCCGTGCACGCCGGCCACCGGCACGGCGACGGCGGTGCTCGGCTTCGGCACGGAGCGTTCCGACCGCGTCACCTACGAGTTCGCCTGGGACGGCCACAAGCTGGGCGTGGCGGACGCCGACGGCAACCGCCTGCAGTACCAGTACGGTAGCCCACCCACCGCCGGCTCGGTGCTCGGCTGGCCGGCCAGGGTCTTCGAGCCCGCCTCGTCGCGCAGCTTCACCCTGACCTACCTCACCAACGAGGTCGACATGGCCGACCCGGCGAACCGGGTCACCAGGTACCTGCTCAATGCCAGTGGTTTTCTGGTGCAGGTGCAGAATCCCGACGGGTCGACGCGCAGCTACGCCTATGGCGGCTGCCCCGGCGCCGCCTCGGGCCAGCTCTGCAGCATCACCGATGCCCGCGGGCACAGCACCACCTTGGCGTACACGACGCAGTGGTCGGACGGGACACCGGTGAACGGGCCGTCGCGGGTCAGCCAGATCACCGACCGTGCCGGTGCGGGCACCCAGGTGAGCTACGTGCTGCCCAACGACTACGTCAACGTCGACGTGATGAACGGCAGCTCGGTGCTCGAACGCCAGCAGTTCTCCTCGATCGACGGTTCGGGCAGCGTGGGCGAGATCGACGGCATCGACGTCGCCGCCAACCAGACGCTGCATCGCGAGCTGCTCTTCTGGGACACCGCCGGCACCACCTGCCGCCAGCCCGACAACGCCGTCGACCACGACCTCTGCCGCACCTTCCGCTTCACCTTCGACGGGCAGGCGACCGCGGAGGACGTCCGCTACGTCTTCAACCCGCTCGGCTCCATGCTGGCCACCCACGAGTGCCCGTCGACGTCCGACCCGGCCGCCGGGGCGACGCCCGCGGCCTGCGCCTCACTGACGCGTGACACCACCCTGGGCTGGCACTCGCAGT
>Ga0070713_100000902_pt1 | contig 19026 bp, 18 predicted proteins | sample LARL82metaG_FD_65465 | JGI IMG/M metagenome (GOLD analysis project Ga0070713, IMG submission 65465) | Corn, switchgrass and miscanthus rhizosphere microbial communities from Kellogg Biological Station, Michigan, USA - LAR L8-2 metaG | ecosystem: Host-associated > Plants > Roots > Rhizosphere ...
CGGCCCTGTGCGTGCGCTGCTGCCACCCTTCACCTTCACCGACGTCGAGGCCGTGATGGGCGATGTTCCGGCACTCGGCGAGCACACCGACGCTGTGCTGCGCGAACTCGGCTATGCCGCGGCGGAAATCCAGGCCTTGCGCGCGGCTGGAGCCGTATGAGCGACTTCGATCCGGCCGCGCACCGGATGATTCCGGACCAACGCTGGTTCGACGACTTCCAAATGGGCGAACGGTTCGTGCTGCCGAGCAGGACGATGACCGAGGCACTGTTCATGGCGTTCCAGGCTGCGAGCGGCGACAACCATCCGATCCACTACAATGTCGAGTACTGCCGCGCGCATGGGCTGCCGGGCATGCTTGCCCACGGCTTCCAGACACTGATCCAGACCGCGCCGGGCGCGGGGCTGTTCCCGTTCGTCACCGAAGACTCGCTCGTCGGTTTTCTCGAACAGTCGAGCCGGTTTCTGAAGCCGGTCTTCGCCGGCGACACGCTATACCCGACCCTGGAAGTAGACGAGCTGTCGCCCAATCGAACCACTGGCGTCGTTGGCCTGCTCAGCACGGTGCACAATCAGCGGCGAGAGCTCGTGCTGGAAGGACGCCAGCGCTTCCTGCTGCGAAAACGTCCACGCTGATCTTCTAACCCTTATCCCTCACCGTCACCGTGTGATCCTGGCGGACCCATTCGCCGCTGGCGAGGTTCATCCAGGTAAACACGATGCTTTGGCCCGCATCCAGGCCGTTCGTCGGCAGGTCAACCGAGTGGATGCCAAGTCCCGTGTCATGTGTCCGCACATCGCTACGGGTCCGCCAGCCGTCCGTGCTCCAGTGCACCAGAGCCTCGTGCTGCAGATCGAGCCGCAGCACGCGCCCCGCCGGTATGGACGGCGTCCGCCAATCGGGCCGCCAGGTCCTGCAGCGCGCGACGCGCTTTTCCCGCAGGTAGCGACGCGTTGTCTGCACCGGCCGGTCGAACACTGCGTTGTCCGCCAGCGAACGCAGCAGCTTGATGTGTTCGGCATGCGCCCAGACCAGCGGCATCGCGGACCCGCTGGGTTTGCCGGGTTCGAGTTCCAACGACGGGATGGGATCGGCGTCCCACACCTGCTCCGGCAGCAGCTTGCCCGGGCTCGCCCCGGCCTCCAGCGTGGCAAGCAGCCGTTCCGCCTCGGCACGGCGGCCGGCCGCCAGCTCATAGTGCGCCCGCTCTCCGGCGAGCAGCGGCCAGACGCGACCGATGCCGGTTCCATCGTACGGGCTGCCATCTTCGTGCTCGCCATAACCATCGCCGTTATAGCGGCGCCAGCCGGGTCCGTAGGGAAGTTCGACCCGCAGCACGTGATCGATCACCTTCACCGTGTCGACAATGCGCGGATCGTCAGGCGCACGAAGGCCGAAGCGCACGAGGGCCAGTGCGTCCGTGCTGATCAGTTCATCCGCAGTGACATTGCGGGTCCCGGCGAAGCGGTTGCGTACCTCCACCGTGCCGCCGAGTTCGGCACGCGCCTCACCAGGCACCTCGGGGGCGATGCGGACGTAGTATCCGGCGACACCGACCTCGTGGGCGAGTCGTGTATCGGAGACGTAAATCCAGTCCTCGATCTGCTCGTTCCACGCGTCGGCGGTGTCGCGCAGGAATTCGGCGACGTTGTCCTCATCGCAGATCATGGCGATTTCGGCTGCGGCGAGCAGGGCGGCGACCTCCACCGCGAGGGTGAATGGTGTGTAGCCGGCATTCTCCTCCCAGCGGTCCTGGCCGGTCCTGGGGCCATGGCGGACGACGAAGCCAGCGGCGCGGGCTACCATCGGCCAATACGCCTTGAGCAGCGGCGGAGGTACCGCACCCTCGCGCAAAGCCGTATCCAGCAGTAGCATGGGAAATGCGCATTCGTCGAGCTGAATGCCGTTCCAATACGGTGTGCCGTCGAGCCAGCAATTCTGCGGCCAGCTGCCGTCCTCCTCCTGGATGGCACGCAGATAGCGCACCACGCGCAGCACCTCTTCGTTGGCACCACAGGCCAGGAACGCGCCAGCCGTTTGCGCCAGGTCACGAGGCCAGACGAGATGATAGCCGCCGATATCGTCGTCGCCCTTGCTGCCGCCCCACGGGATCGAGAGGCTAGCGATCAGGCCGCCGGGAAAAGTCGGGCTTTCATGGCAGCGCAGCACGGCTGTGCTGACACGATAGACGTTGTGGGCATCCACATGGCGGTCGAGTGACCGCAACCGCGCCTGCCAGCCGCGCCAACCGGCCGCGTATTCCTCGCGCAGTGCGTCGAATGGCGTCTGCAGGCTAGCGCGAACGCGGAATGCAGCCTCGGGGGCGGTGCGGCCGAAGCCAAGGGCCAGCATGAACTCGGTGTCCGGCAGGATTTCGGCGCTTAGCGCGACGTTGCCGTCGGCGGCCCGATCGTATTCTGCGCTCAGCCGACCGTTGGCGCGCAACATCTGCCAGCCGTCGCTGGCACCGACGAAACCGACCGAGGTGGCGAGAAACCGTTGTGAACAGCCAAGCGCGAGACGGGTGCCGCTGCCCTCGGCAAACAGCAGGCGATGGCCTTTGAAATCGCCGATCCACGCGGTGTTGTGCGCCCCACCATTGACCAGATGTGGCGCGAGCAGTGCGAACAGACGAAGCGGCGGCCCGCTGAGCACTTCCAGTTTGACGCGCTGAAGCACCACGTCGGCACGCGGATCGGCGAGAACGTACTTGGTGATGCGGAAACGGCCACCAAGGTGAGTGTTGGTGAGTTGGAAGGCCGGCACGCCGTCCTCCAGGCGCATCAGTTCGAAGCTGCAGTCGCGCTTTTCCTCCGCGAAGAACCGGTCGCCATCGGTGACAATGAGGCCGAAGTCGCGGGTACAGGCCTGATCGACGCGGGGATAGTAGATCTCGTCCAGGATGCCATGGCTGAGCGTGAACCAGACGCGGCTGACCGGCGACAGCGCTGTCCCTACGCCGCTCTTCGCGCTGGAAGTCCAGCGCGGTGCGATCCCTGGCCAGCCTGGTGCGTCGGGCACACTCGCCTCCTCATGCCGGGTCAGTGTAGATTGTGGGTGTTAGCGGATTGACGATTGACACACACTCGTGAGCGATGGCCGGACATTCTCAGTTCAAGAACATCATGCACCGCAAGGGTGCGCAGGATGCGCGGCGCGGACGGCAGTTCGCCAGGCTGATCCGTGAAATCACGGTTGCGGCCCGGCAGGGTCTGCCTGATCCGGCGTCGAACCCGCGGCTTCGCGCGGCGATGGTGGCGGCGCGACAGGCGAACATGCCCAAGGACACCGTGGATCGAGCGATCAAGAAGGCGGTCGGCGGGGCGGGCAGCGACGATTACGCCGAGGTCCGCTATGAGGGCTATGGTCCGGCCGGTGTTGCGATCATCGTCGAGGCCCTGACCGACAACCGTAACCGGACCGCGTCGGACCTGCGGACGGCGTTCGCCAAGCATGGCGGCGCGCTGGGCGAGACCAACTCCGTGGGGTTTCTGTTCAACCGTCTGGGTGTCATCCGCTATCCCGCGTCGGCTGGGTCGCCTGACGACATGCTGGAGGCGGCGATCGAGGCAGGCGCCGAGAACGTCGAAAGCGACGCGGAGGCGCATGAGGTCACTGCCGCGGTCGATGACTTCTTCGCGGTGCGGGATGCGCTTGAGGCGCGGTTCGGTGCGCCCGAGAGCGCGCGGCTGGACTGGCGGCCGACCACCAGCGTGACACTGGATGAGGAGCGGGCAGCATCGGTGCTGAAGCTGCTCGACGTGTTGGACGAGAGCGACGACGTGCAGAACATCTATGCGAACTTCGACATCCCCGATGCGGTGATGCAGAAGCTGTCAGCGTAACACTCGAATCACATGATCAGGCGTTCTGCGACGGGGTCAGAGCGTCGTCGATCTGCTTCGCGCGCACCGCAGCCGGTCGCGCAGTGATGCGAGCGAGGTACTGCTCGAAGGCAGGGCGCTTTTCCATCATGCCGAACTGCAGGCCGAAGCCGATATGTGAGCCGACATAAAGATCCGCGGCGGTGAATGTATCGCCAGCCAGGTAAGGCCCCCGGGATACCGCGCCCTCGAGCACATCCATGACCTGCCCGAAGGTGCCGTACCCCGCCATCCGTTCGCGATCGGGCGGGACAACGAACCCCATTGCCTTGTTGGTCCACGCGGCTTCAAGGGGGCCGGCGCCGAAGAACAACCAACGGTAGTACGGCCCGCGCAGGTGGTGGCTGGGTAGCGGAGCGAGGCCAGCATCGGGAAAGGCATCGGCCAGATAGGCGCAGATCGCCGCACATTCGGTGACAACGGTGTCGCCGTGCCGCAACGCCGGCACTTTGCCCATCGGGTTGATGACGAGGTACTCGGGCGCCTTCATTGTCGAGCCGTACTCCAGCAGCTCGGTGCGGTAAGGTTGGCCAACTTCCTCGAGCATCCAGCGGATGATGCGGCCACGTGACATTGGGTGGGTGTAGAAGACCAGTTCGTCGCTCATTGGCCACTCTCCCTGCGATGATCGTTTGTCGTATACCGGCGCACACCATGATCTGGGGCCCGATTCGCATATGGCCAGACTGCTCGGCATCGATCCGGGCCTGCGCTTTACTGGCTGGGGCCTAATTGAGGCTGACGGCAATCGGTTGCGTCACATTGCCGATGGCGTCATCGCCACCGACAGCGCCACTAGTGTGCCGGATCGTCTGAGGGTGCTTCACGATGCGCTCGCGGTTCTGCTGTCGCAGCACCGGCCTGACGAGGCCGCGATCGAGGAGACCTATGTGAACCGCAACGGCACGGCCACGCTGAAGCTCGGTTATGCCCGCGGCGTCGCGCTGCTGGCTCCGGCGCTGGCGGGCGTGCCGGTGACCGAATACGCGGCCAAGTCGGTGAAACTCGCTGTGGTGGGCACCGGCGGGGCGGCAAAGGAGCAGGTGCAGATGATGGTGCGCCGGCTTTTGCCAGGCGCGACGATCCGCCGGGCCGATGCAGCCGATGCGCTCGCCGTGGCGATCTGCCATGCACATCACCGTACCAGCCGCATGGTGTGGAGTGCGCGCATGAGGATCGCGTGATCGCCCAGCTCACCGGCCGCGTCGAGGCGCTGGAGGAAGGTCGCTGCATCGTCGATGTGAACGGCGTCGGCTATCTGGTGCACGCCTCGACGCGCACCCTCGCGGCACTGCCCGGACCTCCCGAAGTGGCACGGCTGCTGGTGGAGACGCACGTGCGCGAGGACGCGATCCTGCTGTACGGCTTTGCGGACTCAGCCGAGCGCGACTGGTTCCGCCTGCTGACGACGGTACAGGGTGTCGGCGGCAGGGTCGCGCTGTCCGTGCTGTCTGCGCTGTCGCCTCGCGATCTGATCGCTGCCATTGCGTCGGGTGATCGGGCCAGCCTGACGCGGGCGCCGGGCGTGGGTGCGCGGCTGGCGGTGCGCCTGCTGACGGAACTACGTGACAAGGCTGGCGCCATGCCGTCAGCACCCGGGTTCGTGATGCCGTCGTCCGTCGCGCCGGGCATCGGCGAGGACGCAATTTCGGCACTGCTCAACCTCGGCTATCGCCGGCCCGAGGTGCAGCCTGTGGTTGCGCGGGCCATCGAGCGCCTGGGTGACCCGGCGCAACTGGACACGGTGATCCGTGAGAGCCTGAAGGATCTGGCGCAAAGGACTGCCGGATGAGCGGGCACGGAGGTGCGAAAGCGAGAGCCAAGGGAGCGCCCCCTCCCCCCGCCCCCCTCCCGCCAGGGGAGGGGGAGGAAGTGGGAGAAGGCCGCACGATCTCTCCTGTCCGCCGGGAGGAAGATTCGGCGGAAGCCAGCCTCCGGCCCCAGACACTCGCCGAGTTCGTGGGCCAGCAGGCCACGCGCGAGAACCTCGCGGTCTTCATCCAGGCCGCGCGCGCCCGTGGCGAGGCGCTGGACCACGTGCTCCTGCACGGGCCGCCAGGTCTCGGTAAGACGACGCTGGCCCAGATCGTCGCCCGCGAACTCGGCGTCGGCTTCCGTGCCACCTCGGGGCCGGTGATCCAGCGGGCAGGAGACCTTGCCGCAATTCTGACAAACCTTCAGCCACGCGATGTCCTGTTCATCGACGAGATCCATCGGTTGCAGCCTGCAATCGAGGAAGTGCTCTACCCGGCGATGGAAGATTTCCAGCTCGACCTGATCATCGGCGAGGGTCCGGCGGCACGCTCAGTTCGGATCGACCTGACGCCGTTCACGCTGATCGGTGCCACGACGCGCGCCGGCCTGCTTGCGACGCCGCTGCGGGACCGCTTCGGCATTCCGCTGCGCCTGATCTTCTACACCCCTGCCGAACTCGAACTGATCGTTCGCCGCGGTGCCACCAAGCTGGACGTCCCCCTCACGGCCGACGGCGCGGCTGAAATCGCCCGGCGCTCTCGCGGCACGCCGCGGATTGCCGGCCGTCTGCTCCGCCGGGTGCGCGACTTCGCCGCCGTGGGCGGCGCGGCCACAGTAGACCGCCGGGTGGCGGACACCGCTCTGAACCGCCTCGAGGTGGACGCGCTCGGTCTTGATGCCATGGATCGCAGATACCTCCGCCGCATCGCCGAGCATCACGCCGGTGGACCGGTCGGCGTGGACACGCTTGCGGCGGCGCTCGCCGAGGCGCGCGACACCCTGGAGGATGTGATCGAGCCGTTCCTGATCCAGGAGGGCCTCGTGCTCCGGACCAGCCGCGGCCGGATGCTGGGTGAACCCGGCTGGCGGCATCTCGATCTGCCGGTGCCGGCCCGCCAGCCCGATCAGCTGGATCTGCTGCGTGAATGAATGGACATCCGCCCTCCATCCCCTCGGATGGCAGGCATCGCTATGCGGTGCGGGTCTATTACGAGGACACCGATGCCGGTGGTGTCGTCTATCACGCCACCTATCTGCGGTTTGCCGAACGCGCCCGCACCGAAGCTCTGCGCGCCGCGGGAATCCCGCATGCGGCGCTCGTGCAAGAATTCTCCCTGATGTTCGTGGTGTGCCGCATCGAAGTGGACTATTTCCGCCCCGCGCACATCGACGAATCGCTGACCGTGCTAACTGAACTTCTCTCGGTGGGCGGCGCGACTGTGACGCTGCGCCAGGATGTGCAGGGGCCGGAAGGGTCATGTGCCGTGCTGACGGTCCGGCTCGCCTGTGTGCGGCCGACGGAGGGAAAACCCGCGCGTCTGCCACAGCGCTGGCGCACGGTCCTGACAGATATGCGCGCGGCCGCAAGGGCTGCGCTGGATAGGGAGTAGCAGGTGGATCGAGCAGTTGATGCGGCGAACCTCGCCACGCCGAACGTGGACCTCTCGCTTTGGGGCCTGTTCCTCGAGGCCGACATCGTCGTGAAGATCGTCATGATCGGCCTGCTGGCAGCCAGCGTCTGGGTCTGGGCCGTCGTGTTCGAGAAGTGGTCCAGTCTGCGCAAGGTCAACCGCGACGCCGACGGCTTCGAGGACCGCTTCTGGTCAGGTGGCAGCCTGGAGGACCTTTACGAGAACGAGGCGACCAACCCGGGGCACCCAATGGCTGCCGTGTTCGGCGCCGCCATGGGCGAATGGCGCCGGTCGGTGCGCGTCGCCGGTGCCGACGTCAGTCGCTCCTCGGTTCGGGAGCGGATCGATCGCTCCATAACGGTCACAGTGCAGCGCGAGATGGACCGGCTGGAACGCTGGATGATCTTCCTCGCCTCCGTGGGCGCCACCGCACCGTTCATCGGCCTGTTTGGCACCGTGTGGGGAATCATGCACTCGTTCTCGGCAATCGCCGCCATGCACAACACCAACCTGGCCGTGGTGGCGCCGGGTATCGCCGAGGCACTCTTCGCCACTGCGATCGGCCTGGTGGCAGCGATCCCGGCGGTGCTGGCCTACAACAAGATCAGCAACGACCTCGCGCGCTTCGCCGCACGCCTGGAAGGCTTCGGCGTCGAATTCAGCGCCATACTGTCGCGTCAGAGCGAGGAGCACGCCTGAGCCATGGCGATTTCGCTGAACGGCAAGTCTCAGTCGCGCGGCCGGTACCGGCCGCTGTCGGAGATCAACGTCACGCCGCTGGTGGACGTGATGCTGGTGCTGTTGATCATCTTCATGGTCACCGCGCCTCTGATGACGTCCGGTGTATCGGTCAACCTGCCGAACGGTCCAAGCAACCCCGTCAATCCCGAAAAGCCACTGTCGGTCAACATCGACGCGAGCGGAAAGATCTTCCTGCAGGACCAGGAAGTGCAGCCTGACGAGCTGATTACGAAGCTCAAGGCGATCACTCAGGACAACCAGGATCGCCAGATTTTCGTGAGAGGCGACAAGGATCTGCCTTACGGGCGGATCATGAACGTGATGGCCAACGTCATGGACAGTGGTTTCACCAAGGCGGTGCTCGTGGGCAACCCGTCGGGCACGCCCTCGGCCAAACCAGCCGTCACCCGTCCCAAGGCAGGATGAGGGCTACGCGTGCTGCAACGCGTCCTGTACGGAGTGGATGGTCTGCACAGCCGGACCGTGGGCAGCAATCCGGACCTGCGGCTTGGCGCAATCATTTCCGTCTCCGTCCACCTGGTCATTCTGCTCGTGCTGCTGATCGGCCTCCCGTTCGCGAGGCCGCCGGAGGAGCCGGAGGAAACCGCAGTTTCCATGGTGTTCGACGGTACCGCTGAAAGCTCCATCCATGCAGCGGCGCCTGCGGCGGTTCCTGCTCCCGCACCAGCGCCTGACGTCATGCCGGCACCACAGGCACAGCAGCCGCCCAAGCCGCAGCCGGTCGAGTCAGCCCCGCCGCCACCGCCTCCGCCACCTCCCCCACCGCAGGCCGCCGCGCCGCCACTGCCCACGCCACCGGCACCGGTGCCGCCTCCTACACCCGCGCCGGCGCCCACCATAGCCCCGCCGCCACCACCCAGCCCGCCTCAGGCGCAGCCGCCACTGCCGACGCCGCCGTTACCCGTTCCGCCGCCACCCATACCGGCGCCGCCCAGCCCGCAGAGTGCAACTTCGCAGCCGAACCCAACGAAGAACCCGGCACCGGAGAGCACTGCGCTGCAGAACACGTTGGAGAAACTGCGCAGCCTGCAGCGCCAGACGCAGCCACCGAAGGCGCGCTACAATCCGCAATCGGGCGGCGCACCGAACGGCGGCGGCAATCCGCAGAGCGACGATACCTCCGCTCTAAGTGCCGCGCAGCGCGGCGCGATCGGAGACTTCGTGCGCCGTTGCTGGAACACCGATCCAGGCATGCTCGACCTCGACAAGATGGAGGTGCTGCTCACCGTCACCACCGATGGCGGTGGCGTGGTCCGCCGCGCAGTCGTGGCGCCTGAGGACGCAGGCCGGGTCAACGGCAACATACGGCTTAGGGTGTTCTCTGAACGCGCCGTTCGCGCGGTGATGGATCCTAACTGCGCCAACCTGCCGCTGCCACAGAACATGCTCGGGCAAATCAGAACGTTCACCTTCCGGTTTCGACCGTGAGAGGTCCCCATTGGAGGAAGGCTCTGACATGACAGGATTGCCGAAATTGCCGCTCAGCCGGCGTCTGCTCCTCGCCGGCGCGGCCGGTTCCCTGTTCCCGGTTCCGGTCGCAATTCGCGCGCAAACCCTTGCGGCGCCTCAGGGGCGCCCCGCGGGTGGCGGCCAGAGCGCGGTCATCGACGTGAGCCGCGCGCGCACTGACCCGATCCCGATCGCGATCCCGCCGCTCGGAGGCGCCGATGGCAGTTCCGCCCAACTGGGCCAGGACATCGCAACCGTCGTGACCAACGACCTGGCGAGATCGGGTCTGTTCCGTCCGATCGCGCAGCAGGCGTACATTCAGGCGGGAGCCAGCCAAGGTGACGCGCCGAACTTCCAGAACTGGAAGGCGATCGGCGCGCAGGCACTGGTCACGGGACGGGCCGAGGCGCAGGGCGGCGGACAGACCCGGGTCGAATTCCGCCTGTGGGACGTGCTGCCACAGACGCAGCTTCAGGGCACCGCGTACACCACCAGCCAAGCCAATTGGCGCCGCATTGCCCATATCATCGCCGATGTCATCTACGAACGTCTGCTCGGCGAAAAGGGCTATTTCGATACCCGGATCGTATATATCGCTGCGACCGGTCCGCGCGGCCGTCAGACCAAGCGCCTGGCGATCATGGATCAGGACAGTCAGAACAACCGCTTCCTGACCGATGGTTCGTGGCTGGTGCTTACCCCGCGCTTCCATCCGACGCGCGACGAGATCGCGTTCATGAGCTATGCCAATAACCGCCCGCGGGTGTACTTGTTCAACCTCGGTTCAGGTCAGCAACGGGCGCTGGGCGACTTCCCCGGCATGACGTTCGCGCCGCGTTTCTCGCCCGACGGCAGCCATGTGGTCATGTCGGTGGCGACCGGTGGCGGGTCGGACATCGTCGCTGTCGATCTCGGCAGCCACGCGTCGCGTCGGCTGACCGACTCCGGGGCGATCGATGTGAGCCCCTGCTACAGTCCCGACGGTAGCCAGATCGTGTTCAACTCGGACCGCGGCGGCGACCAACAACTCTACGTGATGGGCGCAGGTGGTGGCGGCGCGAAGCGGATCAGTTTCGGTTCCGGCCGCTACGCCACGCCGGTCTGGTCGCCCCGCGGCGATCTGATCGCCTATACGCGCTTCGGTGGCGAAGCCGGCAACTTCTCGATTGGCGTCATGCATCCGGATGGCTCGGGCGAGCGGCTCCTGTCCGAGGGGTTCTCTGTCGAGGGCCCGACCTTCGCTCCGAACGGCCGCGTGCTGATGTTCTGGCGCCAAAGCGCGGCGCGCGACAACCGAGGATCCGGTTTTTCGTCGCGCCTGGTCTCGATCGATATCGCCGGCTTCAACGAACGCGTGGTGGAGACGCCAACCGATGCCTCGGACCCGGCGTGGTCCCCTCTGGCCGCCTAAGCACTCCTTCCGTTGCGTATGGGTTCTCGATCCGGCGAGGTTCGCGCGAACTTGACCCGATTCGATGCAACCGGCTAATCGCATCCAGTGGCGAAACGGATTAACGTGACGCCGGCTTCGCTCCCCTTCCCCGATGTCACCCTCAACCAGGGACGCAGTGACATGAACAGCAAGATCCTCGGCGCTCTCGCCGCAGTAGCCCTGCTCGCGGCGTGTGCAGACAAGAACACTGGTGCCTCGACCGGCGCCGGCGCGGCAACCTCGGGGCCGGTGCCGGGCAGCCAGGAAGACCTCGTCGCCAATGTCGGCGATCGGGTCTTTTTCGACTTCGATCGCTCGACGCTGAAGTCCGATGCGCAGGCGACCCTCGATCGGCAGTCCGGCTGGCTCGCCAAGTATCCGCAGGTCAACGTTCAGCTGGCCGGCAACTGCGACGACCGCGGAACCGAGGAGTACAACCTCGCGCTCGGCCAGCGCCGTGCCAATTCCAGTCGTGACTACCTGGTCGCGCGTGGTGTTGCCGGATCGAGGATCAGCACGATCAGCTACGGCAAGGACCGCCCGACCGCGCTCGGCGACAACGAGCAGGCCTGGGCGCAGAATCGCAATACCATCACGTCGGTCCGCTGAACCGAGTGGGTTCCGCATCTGCGGCTTGATGGAGAACCGGCGGCCCTCGCCCGCCGGTTTTGCTTGTGCGCTGGTTGCGATACGCCCGCGTCCGGCATCATGAGCACACACGCCGGCCCGGTGGCAGGGCGCGAGGAGAGTAGGAATGAGCGAGACGACGGCAATGCGCCTGATGGTGGCCCTTGCCCTGCTGGCCTGGGTGGCGCCGGCCGCCGCACAGGTAGAGAGCCGCGAGGGGATTGCCTTGCAGAACCAGATCCTGGAACTGCGACGCCAAGTGCAGACGCTGCAAGATCAGTCGAACAGAGGCGGTGGCAGTCCGACCAACCTTGGCCGCGGCGCGTATCCGCCACCACCCGCGGGGGGTGGCGATCTGGTTACCCAGCTGCTGTCCAGGGTGGATGCGCTCGAGGAACAGGTCCGCCAGCTCCGGGGGCGCATCGATGAGACGCAGAACGACGTGCAGCGTCAGGGTGCCGATCTGGGCAAGCGCATCGACGACATGGCGTTCCAGACGCAGAACCCTCGAGGCTTGGCACCACGAGCAGCGCCGGCGCCCAGCAATCTGCCGCTGACACCGCCGCCGAGCTCTTTGGGCGCGGCTGCATCCCAGCAACCGGCGACACCAGTCAGGCGCACACCCGAACTTGCGCTCCAGGAGGGCAACGCCGCATTGGCGCGGCGCGACTATACGGGCGCCGAACAGGCAGCACGTGAGGTGCTGACCAGCGGTCGCACCTCGCCGAGGGCCTATGATGCGCAGTTCCTGCTTGCCCAGGCGCTCATCGGTCAGCGCCAGTTCTCACAGGCTGCCATCGCCTACGATGACGCCTACAACCGTGCGAGAAAGGGGACGCACGCCCAGGACGCCCTGCTCGGCCTGGCCAATTCGCTGGTCGCCATCAATGAGAAGAAGGCCGCCTGCGACACGTTGCAGAAACTGCACGCCGAATACCCCAGCCCCAGGCCGGATATTCGCGAAGGAATGTCCGCATCGGGCCAGCGAGCAGGCTGTAGGTGAGTGATCACTGACGCGGAGTTTGCGGCCGCCATGGCTGCGCTCGGTCCGTTCGAGCCCGCACCACGGATTGCGGCCGGCGTCTCGGGCGGCGCCGACAGCATGGCCCTGGCAATTCTGGCCCTCACCTGGACCCGCGAACGCAGTGGCTCCTTGCTGGCCCTCGTGGTCGACCACCGCCTGCGCAGCGAGTCGGGCCGCGAGGCGGCGCAGACGGCGGCGCGACTTGATGCCCGCGGCATCGAGGCGAAGATCCTGGAGATCCAAGGCCTGGAGCACGGTCCCTCACTTGCGGAGCGGGCGCGGATGGCACGCTTCGCTGCACTTGAAGGTGCATGCGCCGAAGCGGGCATTCTGCACCTGCTGCTTGGGCACCACGCGGGCGATCAGGCCGAGACGCTGCAGATGCGGGCCCTTGGCGGGAGCGGTCCGGCAGGCATGGCCGGCATGGCGCCGGTGGTAGAGACCAGAACGCTGCGTCTGCTCCGCCCGCTGTTGGCCATTCCGCCGGCGCGACTGCGTGCGACTCTTAGGCCTTTCGGCGTTGCATGGATCGAGGACCCCTCGAACAACGATGCGTCGGCGCTGCGCCCGCGCCTGCGCCTGCTCCGGCGCGACAACGCTGGCGCCGGCTCGGCGACCGCCGCCCTGGTTGCGGCCTCCGTGGCTTCCGGCCGGCAACGCAGCGAGCAGGAGAGGCGCATCGCCTGCAACCTGGCAGAAGGTATCGCGATGCGGCCAGAGGGCTTCGCTCTGCTATCGGGGCAGCCGCTCCAGCCGCCGGTTCTCGCGGCATTGTTGCAGACGATTGCCGGGGCGCCGTTTCCGCCGGCTATCCGGTCGGTCTCCGCCCTCGCGTCGGCGCCCAGACCCGCGACGCTTGCGGGGGTCCGGCTGTTGTCCGCGGGCCGGCTGGGGACGGAATTGCTTGCGGTTCGCGAAGATGCCGCCATGGCGCCGCCGGTATCCGCGCAGCCCGGCGCCGTCTGGGACGGGCGGTTTCGCCTCAATGCCGAGGTCCGGCTGCCGGCCGAGGCGACCTTGGGCCCGCTGGGAGACGACGCGGCGCGGCTCCGACGGTTCTCCCCGTTGCCCTCCGCAGTGCTGCGGACCCTCCCTGCCGTCAGGATCGGCCCGGCACTTCTCGCCGTGCCGCATCTGCTCTATCCTGACCGTAAGGGATGCGAACGCTTTCCCGTGCTATTCAGCCCACCGCGGCCAGCCGCTGCCGCACCGTTTTGGATTGGGGATGCATGAAGGGTCCTGACACCCTATGTTGACGTAAGCTTGTGGAGCCGGTTCACCTTTCGTTGGCGTCCGGCCGGCATAGACTGCACCGCGTGGACGTGAGCGAAGACAGATGAGCAATTTTGGTCGCAACCTGGCACTGTGGGTGATCATCGCCCTTCTGCTCGTGGTGCTGTTCAACCTGTTCCAGCCAGGGGCGACTCGCACCGCCGCCACCCAGGTCGCCTACTCCGACTTCATCAACGAGGTGAATGGCGGGCGCGTGCGCGACGTGGTAATTCAGGGTCGCACCGTATCCGGCCAGTTGACCGACGGGCGCACCTTCCAGACCTATACGCCCGAGGACTCGACCCTGGTCCAGCGGCTGACAGACAAGGGCGTGCGGGTGATCGCCAAGCCCGAAGACTCTGACGTCAATCCGCTGCTGCATTATCTGCTGTCGTGGTTCCCGATGCTGCTGCTCATCGGCGTCTGGGTGTTTTTCATGCGCCAGATGCAGGCCGGCGGCGGCCGCGCCATGGGGTTCGGTAAATCACGCGCGCGCATGCTCACTGAGAAGCAAGGCCGTGTGACGTTCGACGACGTCGCCGGGATCGACGAGGCGAAGGGCGAACTGCAGGAGATTGTCGAGTTCCTCAAGGACCCGCAAAAATTCCAGCGCCTTGGCGGCAAGATCCCCAAGGGTGTGCTGCTGGTCGGACCCCCGGGCACCGGCAAGACGCTGCTGGCCCGTGCCATCGCCGGCGAGGCGAATGTGCCGTTCTTCACCATCTCGGGGTCGGACTTCGTCGAGATGTTCGTGGGCGTCGGCGCCAGCCGCGTGCGCGACATGTTCGAGCAGGGCAAGAAGAACGCCCCCTGCATTATCTTCATTGATGAAATCGACGCGGTCGGTCGGCACCGCGGCGCCGGCCTGGGCGGCGGCAATGACGAGCGCGAGCAGACGCTGAACCAGATGCTGGTGGAGATGGACGGCTTCGAGAGCAACGAAGGCGTCATCCTGATCGCCGCCACCAACCGCCCCGACGTGCTGGACCCAGCGTTGCTGCGCCCGGGCCGCTTCGACCGGCAGGTCGTGGTGCCGAATCCGGACGTGAACGGCCGCGAGAAGATTCTCCGGGTCCACATGCGCAAGGTGCCCCTTGCATCCGACGTCGATCCCAAGGTGATCGCGCGCGGCACGCCAGGCTTCTCCGGCGCCGATCTGGCCAACCTGGTGAATGAGGCGGCATTGCTGGCCGCGCGCATCGGCAAGCGCGTGGTGGCGATGGCGGAGTTCGAGGCTGCCAAGGACAAGGTGATGATGGGCACCGAGCGGCGGTCGCTCGTGATGTCCGAGGCCGAGAAGCGTATGACCGCCTATCACGAAGGCGGGCACGCGCTCTGCGCGATGCACGAGCCGGAATGCGACCCCGTGCACAAGGCGACGATCATCCCGCGCGGACGCGCGCTTGGGCTGGTGATGAGCTTGCCGGAAGGTGACCGTTATTCGAAGAGCAAGTCCAAGCTGCTGGCCGAACTGACCATGGCGATGGGTGGCCGCGCGGCGGAGGAGATCATCTTCGGCCAGGACAAGGTGTCCAACGGTGCGGCGGGCGATATCAAGATGGCCACCGACCAAGCGCGACGCATGATCACCGAGTGGGGGATGAGCGACAAGCTCGGCATGATCGCCTACGGCGACAACAGCCAGGAGGTGTTCCTCGGTCACTCGGTAACGCAGAACAAGAACGTGTCGGAGGCGACTGCGCGGGAGATCGACGCCGAGATCAAGGACATCATCGATCGCGCCTATGCCAAGGCGAAGCGCATCCTGACCGAGAACGTCGAGGAACTGCACCGTCTCGCGCGCGGCCTGCTGGAACACGAGACGCTGACCGGCGACGAGATCCGCACGGTTCTGCGGGGCGAGCCGGTGATCCGCAAGGTGGTGGACGAGCCGGCACCGGAGAGCCGCCGTGCATCGGTGCCGACCGCCGGTCGTCCGGCGGCTCCGACGCCCCCGGCTGGGGGTCTGGGGCCTGCGCCACAGCCAGGGTGATCGATCGGCCCTGGGCAGGGCTGACGTTCGACCGGCCACGCATCATGGGCGTGCTGAACGTGACGCCCGATAGCTTCAGCGACGGCGGAGACTTCCTGGACCCCAATGCGGCCGTCGCCGCCGGGCTCGCCATGGCTGCCGCCGGCGCGGACATTATCGATGTAGGCGGCGAGAGCACGCGCCCGGACTCGCAACCGACCCCACCAACCGAGGAGCAACGGCGCATCCTGCCCGTGATACGTGGCCTAGCCGCGGCAGGCGCCCGGGTCTCCGTGGACACCCGGCACGCCTCCACGATGGCGGTGGCGCTCGACGCCGGCGCCGCCATCGTCAACGACATCTATGCTCTCGCGTTTGACGCGGATGCGGCGCCACTTGTCGCCAGCCGCGACTGTCCGGTCGTGCTGGCGCACATGCGCGGAACGCCGGCCGATATGTATGCCCTGGCGGACTACGATGACGTGACGGCGGACGTAATGCGAGAGCTTGGAAATGGGATCGAGGCGGCCAGAAGCGCCGGCATCGCGCGGGACAGGATTGTCATCGACCCCGGTATCGGGTTCGCCAAGACGGCTGAGCAGTCAGCAGAGCTCCTGCGCCGCCTGCCTGAACTTCGCTCACTGGGCCGCCCCATCCTGGTGGGTGTCTCACGTAAGTCATTCCTTGGGGTGATAACGGGCGAACCCGATCCACGGCGCCGCCTGCCGGCATCACTTGCCGCCGGCCTGTTCGCCCTGTCGCGTGGCGCCGCAATCCTGCGCGTGCATAACGTTGTTGAAACCATCCAGGCGATAAAAGCCTGGGAGGGCCTGAAATCTGTTGGCGCTTCCGTTGCTGGGGCGATATAGGCAGCATGTCTTCTCAGTGGACCAAGCGGTGAATTAATGGCGAACGTCAGGCATCTGTTCGGAACAGACGGCATCCGCGGCACCGCAAACGCCGATCCTATGACCGCCGAGATGGCGCTCCGACTTGGCCAGGCCGCCGGCCTGTTGTTTACGCGGGGCAGCCATCGCCACCACGTGGTGATCGGCAAGGACACGCGATTGTCCGGCTATATGATTGAGCCCGCGCTCACGGCAGGCTTCACTGGCGCGGGCATGGACGTCACGCTGGTCGGTCCGCTCCCCACGCCGGCGATCGCCATGCTGACCCACAGTCTGCGGGCCGATCTCGGCGTGATGATATCCGCCTCGCACAATCCCTTCGAGGATAACGGCATCAAGCTGTTCGGCCCGGACGGGTTCAAGCTCAGTGACGAGACCGAGAGCGAGATAGAAGCGCTGATGGCCAGCGACATGCGCGAACGGCTGGCCCCGTCGGCATCGCTCGGCCGCGCGGCGCGGCTACAAGATGCCGCGGGCCGCTACATAGAGGCGGCCAAGGGCAGCTTTCCACGTGGCCTGAGGCTGGACGGCCTGAAGATCGTCGTCGATTGCGCGCATGGGGCTGCCTACCGCGTAGCGCCGACTGTGCTGTGGGAGCTCGGTGCCAACGTCGTATCGGTCGGCGTGTCACCCGATGGCTTCAACATCAACCGCGACTGCGGTTCCACGGTGCCAAATTTCCTCTGCGCGCAGGTTGTCGAACACGGGGCGCAACTCGGCATAGCGCTGGATGGCGACGCCGACCGGGTGTTGATGTCGGACGAAAAGGGCAAACTCATAGACGGCGATCAGATCCTCGGGCTCATCGCGCAATACTGGGTCGGCAGCGGCCGGCTGCGCGGCGACGGCATCGTCGCCACGGTGATGTCCAATCTTGGGCTTGAACGCTTCCTCGCCAGCCACGGGCTGACCTTGCATCGTACCCGGGTGGGCGACCGCTACGTGGCCGAGCGGATGCGCGAGATCGGCATGAACCTGGGCGGCGAGCAGTCCGGCCACGTGATCATGTCGGATTTCGCCACGACGGGCGACGGTCTGCTGGCCGCGCTTCAGGTCCTCGCGGTCATCGTCGAGCAACAGCGCTCTGCCGGCGAGGTCTGCCGGATGTTCGCGCCATTGCCGCAGGTGCTGAAGAATGTGCGCTTCACCGGCGCCTCGCCGTTGCGCAGCGAACGAGTGGAGCGTGTCATCGCCGCGGCGGAGACGAAGTTGAACGGCTCTGGCCGCCTGGTGATTCGCGAGAGCGGCACCGAGCCGCTCATTCGCGTCATGGCCGAAGGCGAGGATGAGGCGCTGGTCTGCCGCATGGTCGACGAGCTGTGCGCAACAATCGCCGCCGCCGCGCACATGAGCGGGAATGCCGACTGACGCGTTAGGCGGCATCCTTCAGGAGGTCCGAGACCACGCGCTCCAGATGGCGCAGCGTGTTGCATACGGTGACCACGTTGCAATACGGCGCATAGCGGAACATGTCCGAATCGCCGGTGCCCCACGCGGAGCGGAATTCCGGGTTCAGCCAGATGATCCGCTTCGCGCGCTGCGACAGGCGCTGCACGATGTCGGTACGCGGGTCCGTCCGATTGCCCCGCGCGTCCCCCAGGATGATGATTGTTGTCTTGCTGGAAACGTAGCGCTCCCAGCCATCCTCGAAGTCCGCCAGCGAGTTGCCGTAGTTGGATGAGCCGAAGCCGATCGCCTGCATGATCTTTGCGATCGCGGTCTCGATCTGCTCGGTTTCCAGGATGTCGCTCACCTCGATCAGGCTGCCGGCAAAAGCAAAGGATCGGATGTCCTTCAGCGCCTCGTTCAGCGCGTAGAGAAACATCAGCAGGAACTGCGCCATCGCAGCAACGGAGCCAGACACGTCGCACAGCACCATCACGCGCGGCTTCTCGATGCGCTTCTGCTTCCACACCGTTACGAACGGCACACCGCCCCAGCCCATGTTCTTTCGCAGTGTCCGCCGCACATCGAGGTGGCCGCGCAGCCGACGACGGCGGGTCTTCGCGTAGCGTGCGGCGAGGCGCTTCGCCATCGCACGCACCAGCACGCGCATCCGCTCGAGGTCACGCCGCTCAAGGTTGGAAAGGCGGGCGGACTTCAGCAGCTCTTCGCGGAACTTCTCGGTTTCGCCACGGGCAAACAACAGCAGATTACGCTCGACCAGGTCACGCGCCTGGTCGCGCAGCGCCTCCATGCGGTTCTCTAGTCGGTCGGCTGTCGCTTGGCGGTCGTCTTTGCGCAGCGCTTCCATGTCACGCTCGACCTGGCGCAGGCCCATGCGGTCGAGGATGCGGCGGGCATAGAGG
>Ga0070713_100000903_pt1 | contig 19006 bp, 7 predicted proteins | sample LARL82metaG_FD_65465 | JGI IMG/M metagenome (GOLD analysis project Ga0070713, IMG submission 65465) | Corn, switchgrass and miscanthus rhizosphere microbial communities from Kellogg Biological Station, Michigan, USA - LAR L8-2 metaG | ecosystem: Host-associated > Plants > Roots > Rhizosphere ...
GAGTTCCTCGGCGGTCAGGGCAACGCCGGCTTCCAAGTGCCCGAAGATGCCAAGCTCCTCCGCCATCTCAAGCAGTGCCGCCGTTGCGGCAAGGTCCGCCGCCACATCGATCAGATCCTGATCGTCCTCACTGAATCCCCCATTGCGCGCGTTCATTGATATGCACTCCCTAGCAATTGGCGATCCAGTCGTAAATTGAATTACTTCAAGTGCGCATTTATCGCCAGACACCCGTCGCAAGTATTGCTTGCTCTCGCCGCGGGCACAACCACACCCCACCAGGCAGTTCAACTGCGGCGGGCGCACAGTTGAACGTCCGATTCCGCGCGCGACTTAAGGGCACCGCGCCGACTGGGCCGCCATTCGAGATGTTAGATTCACGAACATTGTCGCGAAAATGAGAGGCGGATGATGCGGGTGGAACTGCCCCTCGCTCCTGGCCAGCAGAGCCTATGGTTCATGAATGCCCTGGTCACCAACTCCGCGGCCTACCATGTCGTCGAAGCACACCGCTTGCGGGGTTGCCTCTACCCGGATGACCTGCGAAGCGCCATAGGGGCACTGGTCGACAGGCATGAGGCACTGCGCATCTGCATCCGGGCCCGTGATGGCGTCCCTTATCAAGTGGTTAAGACCGCCGTGGAGATCGATTGGGCAGAGGCGGATGTCTCCACCTCCGCAAATCCAGAGGCGGCGGCCCTCAAGGTGGTCGAGTCACGATCGGCCGAACCCTTCGACCTCGCCGCAGGGCCACTGTTCCGTGTCACGCTCGTGCGCCTTGGTCCACGTGAGCATTTCTTCGCGCTGACGCTGCATCAGATAATCACTGACAGACGGTCAACGGAAATACTATTCGCGGAGCTCGGCTACCTGTACAATGCACTTCGCGATGGCCGCACCGCCGAGCTGACCACGCCGCCGACCGTATACGCCGATTTTGCATGGTTCCAGCAAGGGCTGCTGAAGGACGCACGGGCAGACCAGGAATTGAAATACTGGAATGAGCAAATGGCTGACATTCCCGCGGACGCCGGATTTCCCATCGATCGGCCACGTCCCGCGGTGCAGGGCAATCGCGGATCGACCCTGCAATTCGAGTTGCCAACCGGAATCGCGGCGGCGGTGCGTAGCCTTGGCCGCTCCCGCGGAGCCACCGATTCCACGGTTCTGCTATCGGTGTTCGTCGCGCTGCTCGCCCGGTACGCGCGCACAGGGGACATCGTAGTCGGCACCCCGGCTTCCTGCCGGACTCATGACGACTTCAATGACGTCGTCGGCTTCTGGAGCAACATGGCTGTTGTGCGGGCCGATTGCTCCGACGACCCGACTTTTGACGAACTGTTGGCCGAGATCAAGAATCTCCTCCGCCGGGCGACGGCCGACGGAGGAGTCCCCCTCTGGCGACTCGTCAGTGAGCTCGCACCTGATCGTGATCTCAGCCGGCACCCGCTGTTCCAGGTAACTTTCGAGGCCTACAACGCGTCGTCCTGCTTCCTGAGGCTAAGAGACCTCGCGGTGGAGTCACTGCGACTCGCCGACCGGACATCCCGGCTCGACCTGTCGATAGCGATTGAGGCTGGCAGCGACGGACGACTGCGCGGCTTCATCAACTACGACGTCGATTTGTTCAGCGAGGCTACCGCGCACCAGATAGCCGAGCACTTCCAGCGGGTGCTCTCCGCTGCCCTGCGGGATCCCGCCGGGCGCCTGTCGCGGCTGCCGATGCTCGGCGCGGCCGACCGCGCAACCATCCTTGAGCAATCGGTCTCCCCCGGCAAAGCACCGAGGCAGACGATCAAGGAGATGGTGGCGCGCGCCGTCGAGCGGTCACCGAACCGCGTGGCGCTCTCGTCCGCGACGGGCACGATGAGCTACGCAGACCTCGATGCGGCCGCCAGCCGGATCGCCAAGGTCCTGCGCGCGCGCGGACTCGGCCCCGACGACCTGGTGGCGGTCTGCCTGGAGCGCGACCCGATGCTCGTGGCCACCTTGCTTGGCATCGCGCAGTCGGGCGCCGCCTATTTGCCAGTCGACCCCGGCTACCCGCGAGAACGGGTCAGGCTGGTCCTCGGCACGAGCGGTGCGCGGGTCGTGCTCACGCAGCGATCGCTCGCTGACCGCTTTCCTGACGACAGCGAGCTCATTGTCGTCGATGACCTGCCCGCGGCGGCGGGAACCGCCGCAGGAGCAGAGCCGCGGCCGGCCGACCTCGCGTACGTGATGTACACGTCGGGTTCCACCGGTCAGCCCAAGGGCGTGGCGGTACAGCAGCAAGGCGTGGTCCGGCTCGTGCACGGCTTGTCTCAGGTCGCCGCCACGGCCGACGACACCTTCCTCCTGCTAGCCCCCGTCGCGTTCGACGCGTCCACGTTCGAGATCTGGGTACCGCTCGCCCATGGTGCCCGGCTCGTTATCTACCCGCCGGGACCAGTGCAGCCGCAGGAGCTCGGCGCGGTGCTCGAAGCCGAGCAGGTGAGCGTCCTCTGCCTGACCGCGCAGCTCGCCAACGTGGTGATCGACACCGATCCGAAGCTGCTCAGCCCGTTGCGCCTGCTGGTTACCGGCGGTGAAGCGCTGTCCCCCCGCCACATGCGGAAGCTGCGCGAGGCACTGCCTGATCTCACGATTTTCAACGGGTACGGTCCGACCGAGTGCACAACTTTCGCCACGAGCTACTTGCTTCCTGACTTGATCCGGGGCAACTCGATTCCGATCGGGTCTCCTATCGGAGACACCAGGACGTTCGTGCTTGACGCGCACATGAACCTTGTACCCGCAGGTGTGGCGGGCGAGCTCTACATTGGCGGGCCTGGTGTCGCTCGCGGCTATCTTCGGGATCCTGGTCTAACCGCCACCCGATTCGTTCCTGACCCCATCGGGCCGCCCGGCGAACGGCTGTACCGAACCGGAGATCTAGTCCGCTGGCGTACCGACGGTGGACTTGAATTCATCGGGCGGACCGATGACCAGGTCAAGCTGCGCGGCTTCCGTATCGAGCCAGGAGAGATAGCGGCCGCGCTGAAAGGCCACCCCGCGGTGCGGGACGCCTTTGTCATGCTGCGCGGCCACGGTCACGCCGCCGAACTTGTCGCCTACCTTGTCACTGAGCGTGAGCTGAGCAACCGTCTCCGCGATGAACTGCGCGCCTACTTGCGAGAGCGCTTCCCAAGCCCCATGGTGCCAAGCCAGCTTCTATCCGTCGAAAAGCTCCCGTTGTCAGGCACGGGCAAAGTTGATCGGCGAGCACTCCCGGAACCAGAGCAGAGATCTTCGGTTCCTGTTCGAGTGCCGCCCCAGAATGACACGGAAGCGGCGATTGCCGCCGAATGGGCGGCCCTGCTCGAAATTCAGGACGTCTATGCCGATGATAACTTCTTCGCGCTCGGCGGCGATTCCATGGCCGCGGCCCGCGCCACGGCGCGTCTCGCTCTCCGCTTCGGCGTCAAGCCGCGGCTCAGTTCGATTTTCATGCACCCGACAGTGCGAGACATGGCCGCGGAGATCTCCCGTCTATCGACCCGCCTTGACATTCAGCCGAAGTGGAGCGAGTCCGACTGGTAATGCCTTGCCAGGCCCGGGTCACGCCGGTTCGCTAAGCATTCGCGGCCGCGTCGGGCAGCCTGCGGCGGTCCAGCTTCCCGTTAACTGACAGCGGCATCTGATCGAGGTGGACGTAGCGAGTGGGGATCATGGTCGGCGGTAGCGTCTTGGCCAGCGCGTGGCGTAGCCGCCCCGCCTCGGCCGGGCCCACCACGTAGGCAACGAGCGCGGCGTCAGCGCCTTGTCCGTGGACTGCCACCGCGCAAGCGCGGACCCCCGGTTGCGCGGATAGGACGGCCTCGATCTCGCCGGGCTCAATGCGTACTCCGTGCAGCTTTACCTGGTTGTCGATCCGGCCGAGGAACTCAAGCGCGCCATCCGGCCGCCTGCGCGCCCGATCCCCGGTCCGGTAAAGGCGCGCTCCTGGCGTTGCGCCAAGCGGGTCGGGTATGAAGCGCTCGGCGGTCTGCGCCGGCTGTCCGATATAGCCGCGGCCGACCTGTATGCCCCCGATGTGGATCTCGCCTTCCGCATCGCCGGTGACGGGGCGACCCTCGGCGTCGAGTAGGTGAATGTCGACGCCGTCGCAAGGCCAGCCGATGGGAACCGCCGACCGGTCATCGTCCCGGCGGCAATGCCAGCGGGTCACGTCGATCGCCGCCTCCGCCGGGCCGTAGAGGTTGTCCAGCTCCGCGCGCAAGCGGCCATCGAGGAAGGCCTGCTGTATGCCTGCGGTGAGTGCTTCACCGCTGGCCAGCACTTGGCGCAGCGAGCCACAGCGGGTCAAGTCCGCCCCGTCGAGGAAGGCTCGCAGCATCGACGGCACGAAGTGAGCCAGGGTGACCTGGTGCCGGTAGATCATCTCCTCGAGGTACTGCGGGTCCCGGTGGCCCTCCGGCCGCGCCACGACGATCCGCGCTCCCGCGAGCAGCGGCCAGAAGATCTCCCAGACCGCGACATCGAAGCCGACAGGGGTTTTCTGCAGCACCGTGTCCTGCGGTGTCAGCGGGAAGGTCCGCTGCGTCCACTGGAGCCGGTTGAGCAACCCGGCCCTGGTGTTCATCGCCCCTTTCGGACGGCCGGTGGAGCCCGAGGTGAAGATGACATAGGCGAGGTGGCCGGGGCCTGCAAGCGGCTCAGGAGCCGCGGACGACGAGGCGGAGATCTCCGCACCATCGAGGTCCGTCAGTACCGTGACGGCGGCCTGGCCGGCGAGCGTCCCGATCCCCCGCGAGTTACTGACAAGCACCGGGGCCTGGGCATCAGCCAGCATCCCGGCGACCCGCTGCTCCGGGTACGAGGGGTCAAGCGGCATGTACGCACCACCCGCGAGCAGCACCGCGAAAGCAGCGATCAACTGGTCTGCCGAGCGGTCAAGTGCCACGGCCACGACCGTGTCGGGCCGCACTCCCAGGGCGCGCAGGTGGTTGGCGAGCTTGCAGCCGCGCTCGGCGAACTCGCGGTAGGTGACGTGCGCGTCCGCGCAGACGATGGCCGTGGCCTCCGGGGTGCGCGCGGCCTGGCCGAGGATCAGCGCGCCCAGTTCAGCACCCGGCCCGGCGGCGCAGCTGAGTCCGGCCGTCGTCGGGCTGGCTTCCGCGATCCGCAAGCTGAGCGGCCGCATGTCGGCCCAGGCCTCGGCGATCCGCTCAAGGCAGGCGCGCCGCGCGCCGGCCGGGCCGACGGATCGCCAACCCGGCGGGACCGGGCGATGCTCGGGCCAGACCGAATACTGTTCATCGTCATTGCAGACGACCCGCCATCCCGCTGGTTCCGCCTCCGCGGCCCTTTTCTCGAGCTTCGGGCGGCCGGTTCCCCTGGCGCCACGCTGCTCCGCGGCCAGACGCTGGGTCGACTCATTCACGGGGAACCTCCAAGAAAGAATTGTCAGTCAGAATCCAGCGAGGTCGCCGGTAGACAAGAGGCAACGACCTTAGAATCACAGCGTCCGGTCATAATCTACAGAGCAACGCCCGCGGCCGGCAACGGACACGTTTGCAGAAAGACGCCAGGAGCGTATCATCATGCAAATGACGCCACACAAGAAGGGCACTGTCCCATTCCGTCAATGGAAAACATGGTATCGCATAACGGGAAGTCTTGACGCTGATCGTCCACCGCTGATCGCGCTGCACGGCGGGCCGGGTACCACACACGACTACCTGCTAGCACTCACAGAACTAGCGGCCAACGGCTGGCCGGTCATTCACTACGACCAGCTTGGAAATGGCGGCTCAACGCATCTCTCAGGGCAGCCTGACAATTTTTGGAATATACAACTCTTCTTGGACGAGCTAGAAAACCTCCTACACAAGCTCGGCGTCGCGCAAGACTACGTTCTTTTCGGTCAATCATGGGGTGGCATGCTGGCCGCTGAGCACGCGACCCGGCGTTCGCCCGGGTTGCGCGGCCTGGCCATCGCCAATACCCCCGCCTCGATGCCGCTGTTCCGGGAAGGAGTGTCACGGCTGCGTACGACACTGCCGGTCGAGGTTCAGTCGACGCTAGCCAGGCACGAAGAGGCCGGCAGCACGGACAGCCAAGAATACTTCAACGCGACGATGGCTTTCTACGAAAGGTATGTGTGCCGGGTAAATCCGCTACCGAAAGACGTCACAGCGACGCTCATCGAGCTCTACAATGACCCAACCGTCTATCATGCCATGAACGGCCCAAGCGAATTTCACGTCATCGGCTCGCTGCGCGACTGGACGATTGTAGACCGACTGCCGGACGTCACCGTGCCCACGCTACTCATCACAGGACAGTATGATGAAGTGGTCGAAGCAGCAGCGCGACCTTTCTACGACCAGATTCCCGATGCTCGCTGGGTCGTCTTTAATTCTTCGAGCCATATGCCGCACGTTGAAGAGCCGGAGAAATTCAACCAGGTGATGACTGATTTCCTCACGGATCTCATCGCGTAACTCACGGAGCGGAAGGGATCAAGTGCCACCATTCCGCAGTTGAGCGCCCGGACGTCGCCGACTGAATCCGTCTCACGACATGGATTCAGCACAGGTCCGTTCGGGATGGAAAGTATTGAACCCGGCGTCAGCCTTCGATGTTCAGCTCGCTTCTTGCCTGCAGCCGAGCTCGCTCGCGAACTTTCCCCACTCATCGCTCATCGCGGCGGCCGCCTGGCGCACCTCGTCCAGCCAGCGGTCCGGTATCGCGTCTGCGAACTCACGCCATTCGTCCTGCTGCATGGCGTGCTGGGTCATCCACCGCAGGAAGGCACGGCCTCCGTCGGTGTACTTGAGCGTCGGGTCGCCCGCCAGTTTGCCAACGACCGCCGACCAGGCCAGGCACCGCGCGGTACTCGCCGTGGCCCGGTCCCCGATGTTGGTCACCGGCGGGGGGGCGGGCACGGGCACGGGCACGGCCTGCCCTTCCCGTGGGCTCGGCTCAGGCGCCGCCAGGTCCATTCCGCCGCGGACTTTCTGCCGCACGTTGTGGGCGGTGCCCAGCGACACCTCCGTCTCGCTCGCGATCTGCCTGACCGACGCCTCCGGGTGCGCGCGGACGTATTCGGCCGCGCGCAGCCTGCCTTCGCCGGCGTCCACCGGGCGGCGCTTCCCGTCCCTCCCCAGTCGCTTACCGTCGCACTGCGCACTGCCGATCGACCGGTTCCTGAGCGAGGCGATGGACTTCCCGCTCAGCCCGGCGATCCCGGCCACCTTGCGGTCGGACCAGTCAGGGTGCTCGGCCAGGATGCGCTTCGCGCTCGAGATGCGGTCTGCCTTGGTCAGCGGCAGCCCGTGCAGCGTGTTCGACTTAACCGCGAGAACGAGCGCCTTCTCATCGGAGCAGTCCATGATGCGCGCGCGGATGACGCATTCGCCGCGCAGTTTCGCCACCGCGACCCGGTGCATCCCGTCGATGATGCGCATGCCGTTCTTCTGCACCAGGATCGCCGGCAGTTGGACCGTGCCTGCCGCATCGGCGAGCAACCGGACGTGAGCCGCATCCGTGCCCGCGGTACGCAGGTGGAATCCGGGTACCAGGGCGTCCACCGGGACATTGACCTCGGGGAGTTGCTCGACCGCGCTCATCAGCTCGGTACCCATCAGGTCGAAGGCTGCACCCGCCGACGCGGCGTTACCCGTTTCCGTGGTCGGCTCGAAAGCGGTATCCACTGTCATCAAGATTGTCATCATGACCTCACTGAACCGTTGGCCGTCATTCTGCACGCACAGGTCGTTAGGCGAAGTTGGGGCTACCAATTAACAGCATGCGGATGGTCCCGCGGGAATTTGAAGCAGCGCGATTATGGCCGATTTTCCGGCATAGACGATTCATCTAGCAGCAATCGAATCAAACCGTAGGCACAGCAGCTACCTAAGATTCACCTGAATGGCTTCCCGTCGTGAAGAATGTGGAGTACGAATATGAAGACAGAGTGACATGAACCCGGAACATGCGCGACTCGTCTTCCATCCTGAACATGATGGTTATCTCCGGATAAGCGCTCGAGACGCCAAGTTCTGCGAAATAGCGGTCGCTGTCGAAGACGATCTTGTAAACACCGCGCTCCAAGTGCCGCGAACGCCATTCCCTGATGCAGCCGTCCACGTCGGTCTCCGCGTGCGCCACGGTCGACCATGAATCACCGATGGCACAGGACAGGGAAGCTCGAACCCCGGCTGCTGATTTCCCGCACGCACCGTCGACCACTTGCGTAACTATTCTCACAATACCCGCCCGTCGCTCATGTTGCTCCTTCTGCGAGGGCGGATACCTGCGAACGACTGGTCGCCCATGGTCGCGCTCGTTCTCCTCCTAGTTGCCCGCGGCCCCGACACCCTGCATCGATGCGGTACGTGCGGTTACAGCCTCTCTCCTCCCGCTATCGGAGGACCTTCCCTGGTTGATAGAGCGGCGAAAGCGACCCGCAGTAGCGTGCGCACGACGGCTGAAAGCCGCGCACCACGTAAGACACGAAGGGCTAAGAGCATGAGCAGGCACGCGGGCGCATGGAAACCCAAGCACGTCATTGCCTCGGTCGCCGCCGCGTACCTCGCGGGACCCTCGGCCACGCAGCACTCCTCGACGAACCCCGCACCAGGCAGGAACCCAACGGGCGGGGGAGAGAATAACTGGGGCTGACCCCACTGCTTGGCGCTGAGCTTGGCCCGCAGGACGTCCGCCGATTCCGACGCCGCGCAGGCGGCACCGGAATCACCCAGCGCCGAGTACGCATCGCTCAGCTGGGTGAACACCTGGACCTCATAGCGCGGCGCGTCGATGGCGCGGAACGCCTCCATCGCCTGCCGCCCGACCTCCACCGCCTGCCGCGGATCCCCGACCGCGAGCGCGAACTCGCACAGCCCGAGCAGCGCTCGGGCCGCGGCGAGCCGCTCGCCAACGCCGCCGGCTAGCTCAAGCGCGCGCTGTAGCGCCTTCTCCGCCTGGCCGTAGTTGCCCTGCCGCAACCGCGCGGTGCCGATGCCGTGCAGGACGTATGCCTCCCCGATGGGATCGCCGACATCCCGGATCATCGCCAGTGCGAGCTCGAACGTCTCAGCGGCGTGCTCCAGTTCGCCGTCTAGCAGCAAGGCCTCGCCCATCCGGTGCAGCACCTGGGCCTCGATCCTCCCGCAGTGCGCGATACGGCACATGTGCAACGCGCCGGAGAGCAGTTCCTTCGCCCGGTCAGGATCCCCGAGTTCGAGCTTGACCTGGGCCGCGCTCTGCAGCACGTAAGCGGAGCCGATGTGGTCCCGGCTGCGTTCGAAGATCGCCAGCGCCTCGTCGTAGCCCTTGGCCGCGGAGTCGAGCCGCCCGCTCAGCCGGTCAATGAACGCTATGTGCCTGACCACGAGCGCTACGCCGTGCTCGTCGTCGGCGTCACGGAACAGTTGCGCTGACTCTTCAAGTTCCTCGCGCGCCTGGCCAAAGCGCTGCCGCGTCATGTGTAGCGTCCCCGTGGTGTACAGCATCGCCGCCTGGCCACGGATCAGGCCCGCTTTTCTGGCGGCCGCGAGCGCCACGACATGGGTGTCCTGCCAGTCGTCGAGATAGGTCCTTGAATCGAACAGCGTGACCGCGGTGGACGCCAGCCCCCAGCACAGCTCGGCCAAGCCCATCTGCGCCGCCTGCCGCACGCCGGAGACCAGCGTGGCACGCTCCCGCTCATACCAGGCCAGCGGATCCCCAACGAGTCGGTCCACCGCGGGACCGGGCAGCGGCCAACGGGCAGCGTCGTTTTGTATCCGCAAGTAATCGCCGCTGTAATAACGGAGGCGAGCCTCCTCCGCGAGGAAGAGCAGGGCGCCGAGCGCGCGGGTGAGCGCCGCCCGCCGGTCAGCGACCGGCTCCTCGGCGGTGAGCCGCTCGCGCGCGAACACCCGAATCAAGGCGTGCAGCCGGTACTGACTCGACGCACCGGAACCGCCGTCGACGGCGTCGATCAACTGCGCGCTGACCAGGTCGTCGAGCACGTCCTCGGCCTCGGGCAGCGGCTTATCGAGCAGGGCCGCGCTCAGCCAGCCGGAGAAGACCGGCACGTCGAGCAGGGCGAGCCTGCGGAACAGCCGCTTGGCATCATCGCTGACGGTGTCATAGGTGAACGAGATGCTTGGCCGGATGCCCATGTCGCCGTGCCTGAGCTCGTCCAGGCGGCGAGTCTCGTCCGCCAGCCGCTCGACCAGCCGCTGAATGCTCCAGTGCGGGTGCGCGACGAGCCGCGCTCCGGCGATGCGCAGCGCGAGCGGTAGGTGACCGCAATGACCCGCGACGGATTGGGTGGCCTCGGCCTGCGCCTGGACGCGGACCTCGCCGACGATGCGCTCGAGCAACTTGAACGACTTGTCGGCGGCGAAGACGCCGACGTCGATGCGCAGGGCGCCGGCCAGCCCGGCCAGCCTGCTCCTGCTTGTGACAACGACCGCGGCGTTGCCGTTACCTGGCAGCAGCGGCAAGACCTGGCTCTCGTCCGCAGCGTCGTCAAGTACGACAAGGACCTTCCGGTCACCGATGAGGTTGCGGTAAAGCTCGGCTCTTTCGTCCACGCCCTCAGGTATCTGGGTACCCGGCACGCCGAACGCGCGCAGAAAGCGCTCGAGTACCTTTGCCGCCGGTACGGGACACGCTACCCCGTGGAGGTCGGCATAGAGCTGGCCGTCGGGGAAATGGCTGGCCAAGGCGTGTGACGCGTGCAAAGCGATGCTGGTTTTCCCGATTCCGCCTCTACCCGCGATGACCACGATCGGCGCTGCGCAGCGGTGCCGTCGGCCACCAGCCGGAATTAGGTAATCGTGCAGCTGAGCGATTTCGCACTCCCGGCCGGTAAAGTCCGCTATATCGGTCGGCAGCAGTTTAGGAACCGGCTGGCCAACCTGATGAGCCGCCATACGAACGGGCGCCGAGGGTAGATCGAGGCCTGGGTCGGCTGCCAGAATGGACCGCTCAAGCCGCCGCAGCTGCTCGCTCGGCTCGATTCCCAGCTCGTCGATCATGGCCCGCCTGGTGAACTGGTAGACCTGCAACGCTTCCGCGACCCGGCCGCAGCGGTACAGCGCGAGCATCAACTGGCCGCGCGGCCGTTCTCGCAGCGGGTACCGCGCGCCTAGCTCACCCAGCTCTCCGATGAGCTCATGGTGCCTGCCTAGCTTGAGCTCGAGCCCGATGCGGTCCTCGTTGGCCGCGATGCACTGCTCGTCAAGCCGGCTCACTGCCACCTGCACAAGCTGACTGTCGATGCCGTCGAGCGCCGGCCCCCGCCAGAGCCTGAGCGCGTCGCGGTACCGCGCGACCGCCAGGTCCAGCTTGTGCTCCTCGCAGGCAGCACGGGCAGCCCCGGTCAAGTCGTCGAACTGCGACGAGTCGAGCTGTTCGCGGGCTACCTCGATGGCGTAGCCGCGGCCGTGGGTCGCGATGATCCCTGCGTGGCCGCGGCCAGCAAAGAGGCGACGCAGGGACGAGATGCTGATCTGAGCTTGAGCCCGGGCCGTCGGCGGCAGGTCCGCACCGTAGATCGCCTCGATCAACCGGTCCATGGTGACGACTTTGTTCGGGCTGAGCAGGAGGGCGGCGAGGACAACCTGCTGGCGGGCACCGCCTAGGTCAAGCCGTTCGGTACGGGCCATGACCTCAAGCGGCCCAAGTATCCCAAACTGCACAGCAGGCTCCGCACGGGAACCAAGGCTCGGAAGCGGCTGCCCAGCCTCGGCTTCTCGCTCGTCCGCCCTATCACCTCTACTGCGGCCCACGGAGCGCACCGCACTAACGCCTGTATCCCTGTGCCGCGATCGGGCTGCCTGGAGCCGTCGCGTGCGAAAACACCATCGATCATGGGTGCGGTTCTCCCCCGGATTAGTCCTGCAATCGTCTTCCCGCAATTCCAATGCTGTGGCGTACGAATGCAGTCTGCTCATTGGCCGGGGCATTTGAGGGGCATTCGAGGGGCAGGGCAGAGCGGCTACGCCAGCGTTCGCCTGAGATGATCATCCGCTAGCCCCCCGCATCCCGTCGGCGCCCGTAACGCTCACGGCCGGGGCCGCCAACGCCGTGAGCGCGGCCTGAATGCGCTCCACCTCAGGTGTGGCTTTCAAGGTCCTGAAGACCGCCAGGGCTGCTTGGAGCGATTCCCTGGCCTGGTCCGCCTCGCCCACGCCGTGTTGTGCTTCGCCAAGGTACTTCAGCGCCGTCGCTTGCCCCATCAGATCACCCGAGGCCAAGTGGAAACGGTGCGCCTCGGACAGGCTGGCGATCGCCTCGGGCAGGCGGCCTGATTCGAGGTGGATACGGCCGAGGTTCTCCGTCACGTGTCCTCGCGCGTTTCCACCGCCGATGGCCGCCAAGATGCCGAGCGCCTCCTGGAGGCACTCGGTCGCCTCGTCCATTTTCCCGAGAGTCCGGCAGATCTCGCCGTGGTTGTTCAAGCCAGTCCCGAGTCGCACGGGATCACCCGCCTTGCGGAGCAGTTCCAGGCAGCACCGCGAATGTTCGTAGGCCACCTGTGGTCCGTGAATCCAGTAGTGGGCTTCTATGAGCGCGATCGCGGTCCGGCCTTCGCCGCCCGTGTCCCCCATTTCCCTGCGGAGGGCGGATGCCTCCTGCAGGTAACGGAAGGCGTCCGCGTCGCCGAGCCTGGCGAGCCCCGCTCCCAGGTGGTGTAGCGCCCAGGCTTCCCCTGGACGGGACCCGGCCGCGCGGGCGCTGCACACCGCGATGCGGTGCGCGGTGATGCAGTCGGTCCAGTTGTATCTCCGGATGAAGAGCGGGAACAACGCAGTTGCCAGCCGCCAGGCGGCATCGTGGAGCCCGGCCGCGGCCGCCTGCCTGACGGCGATGATCAGGTTAGCGGCCTCGTGGTCATACCAGGCCAGGGCGTCATCGGGTGAGCCAAGCCACGTGCTAGGCGCCGGCGGTTCCTCGTCGGGGATCCGGTAGCGGTGCGGGGAAAGAACGCTCGCCGCTGCCGCGGCCGTCGCCGGGTACCACTGGAGCAGCCCGGTGATAGCACCGAGACATGCCTCCCGCGTCTCCTCGGCCTGGGCCCGCTCAGCGGCGAACAGCCGGAGCAGGTCGTGGAGCTGGTACCAGTCCGGTTCTGGCGACTCGAGCAGGTTCGCGTCGACCAGCGTCTCCAGGGCGAAGGCGACGTCTTCGGTTCGGTCACCGGTCAGTGCCGCCGCCGCGGTCAGGCTGATCCGCTGGCCGGGCCAGAGCCCGAGCAGGCGGAAGACGCGCGCCACGCAGCCGCCGTGCAGGCTGTCGTAGCTGACCTGGAATCCTGCCCGAACCTCCAGGTCACCAAGCTGTAGCTCATCCAGCCTGCGGCGCTCGTCGCGCAGCCGGGCGGCCATCGTGGCGATCCGCCATCGCGGGCGCATCGCGAGGCGGGCGGCGCAGATCCTGATCGCGAGCGGCAGCCCGGCACACGCCTGAAGGACCTCAGCCGACGCCTCCGGCTCGGCGGCCGGACGCGCGTCGCCCACCACCCGCGAGAACAACTCCTGCGCCTCGGGGTCCGTAAGGGTGCCCAGGTCGACGAACTTGGTGCTCAGCAGGTTCGGCGTCCGGTTGCGGGTCGTCACCACGACGGCGCACGAGTCGCTGCCGGGCAGCAGCGGCCGCAGCTGCGCGGCGTCCTTCGCGTCATCGAGCAGGATCAGTACCCTGCGGCCCATCAGCCGTGTCCGGTACAGCGCCGCCCGTTCTTCCTCGCCCGCCGGGACTTTGTCGCCGTCCACGCCGAGGTCCCGCAGCAGCCTGGCCAGCACCTCACCAGGCACCGCCGGCTGTCCCGAGGCGCCGGACAGCTGCACGAACAGCTGCCCGTCAGGGAAGGAGTCTCGTACCTGGTGCGCGGCGTGCACGGCCAGCGTTGACTTGCCGAGACCGGCCGCCCCGGCCACCACCACGATCCGCACGGCTCCGGGGGCGCGGGCTCCCTCGCCGCTGATCAGCGCGCCGCACACGCGGGCGACCTGCCTGCCGCGGCCGGTGAAGTCGGCGATATCGGCGGGAAGCTGGGCCGGATTCGGCGATATCGGCCCGTCCGGCTCCGCCTCCGGCTGACCCTCACCCGCCGGCGAGTCGCCGACGGCCGCCAGCGTGGCGGCCGCGCCCGCCGCCGTACCCTCGCCGGCCTGGTTGTCCTTCGGCCTCGGCGGGATCTCCCCGACCTCGCCAGCCAAGATCCGCCGGTGAATTTCGCGCAGTTCAGCGCCGGGCTCGATGCCGAGTTGGTCAACGAGCACCCGGCGGGCCCCCTGATAGGCATCCAGGGCCTGTGCCCGGTGCCCGGCGCCCGCCTGGGCGAGCATGAGCTGGGCGTGGAACCGTTCCTGCAACGGGTAACTGGCCGCCATGTCCAGCAGCAGCGGTACTAGTTCCTGATGGTGCCCGAGCCGGAGCCCGGCATCGAATCCGTCCTCAAGCACCTGCAGCCGAAGGCGCTCAATGCGCGGGCCGAACTCCGCGCGCAGCGCCTCAGATGGCACGTCAAGCAGCGGCGCCGCCCGCCACAGCCGCAGCGCCTGGGCCGCCGACGCCGACGCTTCTCCCCATTCTTCGGCCCGCAACGCGGCCCTGGCAGCGCGGCAGGAGTCCTCGAACTCCAAGACGTCCAGTTCCACGGGGCCGACCCGGATCAGGTAACCGGGACCGCTCGCCGCGACCCGCGACCCGTCATCCCCCAGCGCCCGCCGCAGCCGCCGGACGTACGACCGCAACGTCGAGCAAGCACCCGGCGGCGGCCAATCGTCCCACACCATCCCCGCAAGCTCGCTGGTCGGCACCGGCATGTTCGCATGGAGCAAGAGAGCCGACAGCAAGACCCGTAGCCGCGGCCCGCCGACAGCGACCGCGCTCCCCCGGCTGTCAGCCACCAGCAGCGGTCCCAAGAGCGAGAAACGCATCCGGGTCTCCTCTTTGCCCGTTTCTACCGCAACAAGGCCGACTCGCACATGGCCCGAGCTAATCACGTTGATGTTGAAACTGGATGGACCGCGGCTGCCGCTGATCGACGCCGGTGTCGCAGAACCGCCGATATGTGTCCAATCAACTGAATATCACCTAGGCCCGACGCAAGGCAACGCCCATGGACTAAATCACGCGGATTGACACGAGACGCACCCGGCTAAGCGGGCCACGGTAGCCCGCCGTTGCTCATGCACGTGCGTCGATCATCCAGCGGCCGAAGCGCACCGGGAGGCCGGTGTCCAACCGCGGCACCAAGGCGGTTGAACACCTAAGGCGGCCCGTCAAAACAGCGCCGACGTTCCCGTTCTGCTTGGCCGCCCATTCCTCACTGTTCGACATGCCGTTGCGCTATCTACTAGCCGGTTGGCACTATGGGTGGCTGGCCGCCCGCCGGACTGATTTGGCGAAATACTGGATGGTGGATTGCCGGGAAATGGCAGCGATAGGTGCCGCAGGCGAGACGAAACGCACGGGCAATGCGCAGGCCGACTTGACTATCGGCGGGGTAGTGAATATGCCCACGCGCATTGCCGTGGTTAACAGAGGTGAAGCAGCATGCCGGCTGATTCACGCGGTTCGGGAGCTCAATGCCGAGCGGGATACGTGCTGCGAGCGACCGCCAATCCGGACAATTGCGCTGTTTACCGAGTCCGAGCGAAACGCGTCCTTCGTGCGCGAGGCGGACCTGGCCTATTGCCTGGGTCCCGCGTCGGCGCGGCCCTACCTGGACCTGACGGTGCTGGCGACCGCGCTGATCGAGACCGGCGCCGACGCGGCGTGGGTCGGCTGGGGCTTTGTCGCTGAGGACCCCGCGTTCGCCGAGTTGTGCGACCGGCTCGGGGTGACCTTTGTCGGCCCGAGCGCGGCGGCGATGCGCAAGCTGGGCGACAAGATCGGCGCGAAGCTGATGGCCGAGCAGGCCGGGCTGCCGGTGGCGGAGTGGAGCCGGGGGCCGGTGGCGACGCTCGCCGAGGCCCTGGAGCATGCGCAGCGGATCGGCTATCCGCTCATGCTCAAGGCGGCGGCAGGCGGCGGCGGCCGGGGCATCCGTCGCGTCGGCTCAGCCGACGAGCTGCGGGAAGCGTATCGGCGCACGAGTGAGGAGGCCGCGCGGGCGTTCGGCAGCGACGTCGTCTTCCTTGAGCGGCAGGTCAGCGGGGCGCGGCACGTCGAGGTACAGGTGATCGCCGACAGCTTCGGCACAGCCTGGGCCTTGGGGGTGCGCGACTGCTCGATCCAGCGGCGCAATCAGAAGGTCATCGAGGAGTCGGCCTCGCCGCTGCTGATGCCGGAGCAGACGCGGGGGCTTAAGGAGTCCGCGGAGCGGCTCGCCGTGGCGGCCGGCTACTGCGGTGCGTGCACCGTCGAGTTCCTGTACCACCCGACGGAGCGGTCCTTCGCGTTCCTCGAGGTCAATACGCGGCTCCAGGTCGAGCACACCGTTACGGAGGCAACCACAGGGTTCGACCTGGTGAAGGCGCAGCTGCACGTGGCGGCGGGCGGCCGGCTCGCGGGGCCGCGGCCGACGGAGCGAGGGCACGCGGTCGAGGCGCGGCTGAACGCGGAGGATCCCGGTCGCGACTTCGCGCCCGCACCGGGCCGCATGCAGCTACTGCGCTGGCCGACGGGTCCGGGCATCCGCATCGACACAGGCGTGGCAGAAGGCGACGTCATTCCGCCTGACTTCGACTCGATGGTCGCCAAGATCATCGCGGTCGGCAGCGACCGGGCCGAAGCGCTGGCGCGGCTACGCCGCGCGGTGGCGGAGACCGCCGTGATCGTGGAGGGCGGCGCGACCAACAAGAGCTTCCTGGCCGCGCTGCTAGCGGCCCGGGAGGTGGCGGACGCGACCGCCGACACCGGCTGGGTAGACCGAGCGCGCGCCGACGGCCGCCTGACGGCTCACCAGCATCTCGGTATCGCGCTCGCGGCCGCGGCGATCGACGACTACGAGCAGGCCGAGGGCGTCGAGCGGGCCCGGCTGTGGGAATCCGGCCGCGGCGGCCGCCCGCACGTGCGCCACCGGCCCCGCCAGCTCATCGAGATGAAGGCAGGCGACCGACCGTACAAGCTGGGCGTCGCCTGCACCGGCGCCGGTCACTACCGCGTCCACATCGCTGATGGCGCCGGCCCGACGCCCGTGCTCGACGTGACGCTGAAACGACTGGACGCGCACCTGAGCCGGCTGACACTGAACGGGCGCTCCTACCGGCTCGTGACCGCCACCCACGGCCTGGTGCACGTGGTCGAGGTGGACGGAGTCACCCACCGGGTGAGCAGAGACGAGGGCGATGTGCTGCGCGCGCCGGCCCCCGCCCTGGTGATCGCCACCCCGGTCGCGGCGGGGACCGAGGTGAGCGCGGACGGCCAGGTCCTTGTGCTGGAAAGCATGAAGATGGAGACCGTGATCCGGGCGCCGTTCGCCGCGCGGGTACGCGAACTGCTGGTCTCGGTAGGCAGCCAGGTTGAGTCCGGCGCGCCGCTGGCCCGCCTGGAGCCGGCCGGGACCGGCGGCACCGCGGTAAAGCCGCCGCCCGGCGCTCCGGTCGACCTCATGGTCCCGCGGCCAGCCGAGACGCCGCCGTCGGAGCGCGCACCGGCCGCGCTGGCATTGCTGCGGGGCCTCGTACTTGGCTTCGACCTGGCCGCGGAGTCGCCGGCGGACATGATCGCCGGCTACCTCGCCGACCGAGACGCCGCGGTCGCCGCAGACGCGCCAGTGCGGCAGGGCGAGCTGGATCTCGTGACAGCGTTCGTCGACATCGCCGAGCTGTCCTCGGCTCAGCCCGGCCCTGGCTCGCACCGCAGCCCGCGCGAACAGTTCCACGCTTACCTGCAGAGCCTGAGCGTGGACCGGTCCGGGGTATCCGCCGAGTTCCGGCGCGCGCTTGAGCGGGCGCTGCGCCACTACGGCGTGACCGAGCTCGACCACACTCCTGCGCTTGAGCAGGCTGTGTTCCGGATATTCCTCGCCCGCGACCGTTACGACGTCGGCGTGCAGGCAGTGCGGACGCTGCTCACCGCGTGGATCGCCGAGCCCGCCCCCGTCGCCCACGCGCGCGCAATCATCGACCGGCTGGTGCGCGCGTTGCAGGTGCGCGCTCCGCAGGCCGCAGACCTGGCCCACCAAGTGGCGTTCCGCTGGTTCCACTGGCCGGAGGCCGAGGCCGCCCGCGCCACCGCGCTGGCCGGAGTGCCCCGCGAACTGCGGGCGCTCGCCGAGATGCCAGCCGGGCCTGAGCGGGAACGACGGATCACGGCCCTCGTCGACATCCCCCACCCGCTTGACCGCTTCCTGCGCGAACGGACCGCCGCCGAGTGGTCGCCGTGCGAGCCGATGCTCGAAGTGTCGGCGCGGTGGCACTACGGCCTGCAGGACATGGAGTCGCTGCGCGCGTTCGAGCTCGCGGGCCGTCCGTTCGTGGCGTGCGACTACAACCTGGAGATCCAGCCGCACCGGGTGTCGCCCACCACCGCAGTGATCAGCGTCGGCCGGTTCGACGAACTCGTCGCGGGCGGACGGCTGCCCGCCGACCTGTGCGCGCAGCTGACGGCGGCGCCCGACGACCGCGTCCGCGTCGCGGACCTGTACCTGACCTGGGCCGACACGCCCGCAACCGCCGACGAGCGGTCGGCGCGGCTGCATGAGGCGCTGGTCGTGAGCGGTATCGCCGCTCAGGTCCGGCGCATCGTGGTCGGGGTGATGGGCGGTGACCAGGCCGGCCTGCCCGTTGAGTACTTCACCTTCCGCCGTCGCGTCGCCACCGGCGCCGGCGAGTTTGACGAGGACACTCTCGTCCGCGGGGTGCACCCCCTTGTCGGCCGGCGGCTGCACCTGTGGCGACTGCAGAACTTCCACGTCACCCGGGTCGCCACGGCGCCCGCTGACCGCGACGCCGGCCCGGCACCGGTGGATGTCCTGCTGTACCACTGCGTGGCCAAAGACAACGCCACCGACCAGCGGCTGGTGGCGCTCGCGCAGGTACACCGGTTCGAGATCGCGCGGGGTGCGGAGGGGCAGCTCAGCGGGATC
>Ga0070713_100000904_pt1 | contig 18978 bp, 15 predicted proteins | sample LARL82metaG_FD_65465 | JGI IMG/M metagenome (GOLD analysis project Ga0070713, IMG submission 65465) | Corn, switchgrass and miscanthus rhizosphere microbial communities from Kellogg Biological Station, Michigan, USA - LAR L8-2 metaG | ecosystem: Host-associated > Plants > Roots > Rhizosphere ...
CGTTCACGGTGGGCTTCCAGGAGGACGACACCCCGCAGCTCCTCACCGTCCGCGAGGTGCACGGCATGATCGTCGGCACCACCGGCAGCGGGAAGTCGGTCCTGCTCAACATCATGGTGTCGCAGCTCGCCTACTGCCCGGACACCATCGTCTGGGTCATCGACATGAAGGGCGGGCGCTTCGCCCGGCCGTGGTTCCAGGCGTGGGCGGACGGGACGGCCGTCGCCCCGCCGATCGACTGGGTGGCTACCACGCGCAAGGAGGCCGAGCTGATGATGCTCGCCCTCCCGGCCGCCGTGGACGCCAGGGCCAACAGCGGCCTGGGCGGCAGCAAGATCATCCCCTCCCCGTCGCTGCCGCAGATCGTCCTGATCTGCGACGAGACCGCCGTGCTGCTCGGCACCGAGCGAGGCGGGCGCGCCAGCATCCAGGCGGACGAGAAGACCAATACCTGGTTCGGCGAGCGCGCCGTCGAGGTCGCCCAGATGGGGCGGTCGGAGGCCGTCAGCACCTGGTGGGCCGGGCAGCGGGGCACCCAGTCGATGGCCGGGCCGAGCGACCTGAAGGCCCTGGTCGACATGCGCGTCGCGCTGCGCCCGTCGTCCATCGACGAGCTTCAGTGGGTGATCCCGGACGCCTACTTCGCCGGGGCGCAGCTCGCCTACCTCGGCGGGACCCCCGGCGTCGGCGTGGTCGCCCGGGGCAAGCAGGCCAGCCAGATCGTCAAGTTCCTGCACCACGACCACATCGAGGGCGCGTGCGGCGCTGACGAGGCCAGCCCGCGCTGCGTCCCGGAGTGCCCGGTGTACCGCAGCGCCGTGGAGACCGCGCCGATCCGGCCGCGCCTGGACCGGCTGACCGCCAGCGCCATCGGGCAGCCCTACGCCCGGCGGTGGGAGCGGGCGGCCGAGGCCGGGGTGATCCGGGTCCCGCAGGCTGCGCTCCGGCCGGCCCCGGTCTCCCTGGGCGGCGGCGGGGACGCATCGAAGTTCGATGACATCATCTCCGGGCTGCGCGACCCCGAGAGGGACCTGCACCCCGGTCACATCCGCATCCGCGAGCTGCTCGCGGCGCGCGGGGTGATGGGCCTCCCCGTCAACTACATGCTGTCGATCCTGGAGCAGGAGAAGATCGAGTGCGCGCGGGAGAGCGTCCACCGCTGGCTGGCGAAGGACCGTGACGAGGGGCTCCTCCACCACCCCAGCTACCGCCGCTGGGTATGGGGACCAGGGCCGAACACGCCCGACGACGACGACTAGCGCGGTGCCAGGGGGATCTTGGCCTGGGTGATGACGCGGCCCACCTCGTCGCTGAGGGGGCCGCGCTCAGTCTCGGCCGCCAGGAGCTTGGCTGTCACGTCGCGCATCTGGCTGGCCAGGTCATTGACCCGCCGGACGCGCTCCACTCCGTCATCGTGAAGCTGGGCGAAGTGCGCCATCCGTACCCCCGCCGCCTCGTCCACGGCCGCCGCCCTCGCGGTGGCCTCGTCGGTCATCCGCTTGGCGTCAGCTCGGGCGTTGTTGATCAGGGAGCTGGCCTGGCTGCTGGCGCTCTTGTGGGTCTCGTCGGCGTGGCGGCGGGCGTCCTCGATGATCTGAGCCGCCTGCTGCTCCGCCCCGGCGATCATCTCGGCGATCTGCTGCGCGGCTGCCTCCTGCTGGCCGGTCGCCTCGTCGGCCGCGAGCTGGAGCACCTCCCAGATCAGCTTGCGGCCCGCCGGGCTCGCGGCGGCCTGCGCTATGTCCGCGCCGGCGTGCCCGAGGGCCGCCTCCAGCTCATGGCTCAGCCGGCTCATCTCGGCCATGGCGTCATGCACCCACTGGTCGACCTGGCCCCGGTGGTAGCCGCGCTGGGCGATGTCGAAGCCGGCTGCGGTCGCCGACGCGGTGGGGAGCGCGGTGAGGGCGGCGGTACCGGAGCGGGATGTCGGCGATGGCATGGTCATGTGTAGGTCCCGTCTGTCACGCCGGGGACGGTCACGGTAGTTTCCGCCTCAGAGGCCCCGTACGTCCCAAGCTGATTAGCTGGAAACATCGTATCGGTGGCAATGATGATCCGGACGAAAAGGGGAGAACACGTCAGGACGGCCCCTCCCGACAGCGACACGACGGCGGTGACCTGGGCCATCAGGCACCCATGAGGCTCCCGGCCAGGAGCTGCGCGGCCGTCAGCACGTAGGTGGTGTCCGAGAAGCCGAAGTCGGTACTGCCCGCCGGGGTGCTCCCGGCGGGCACGTCAGCCGACCCTCCCCCGCGCCCCAGGGTGCACTCCGCGTGGCTCCCGGTCAGGTCGAACCCCGCCATGGTGACGGACTGCCCGCTGCCCAGGGTGACCGTGCTGCCGTTAACGGTCAGGTCGGCGGACGAGGCGCTGCCCGCGTACGACAGGCTGGTCGGGGTCGCCGTCATGGCTACATCGCCAGCGTGAGGCTGCCGGAGGCGATGGTGAAGGTGTCCCCGGAGTTGGTCGTCTTGGGGCTGGTCAGCGGCCCCCACCACAGGCGGCGCGGCGACCCGGAGGAGTCCCAGATCTCGATGCCGTTGATGGTGGTGGCCGGCATGTTTGTCACGGTGACCGCGATGTTGCTGGCCATCGAGCCGCCGGAGGCCGAGGCGAACGTCACCTGCGGAGCCCCGGTGCCGGAGGTGTAGCCGCCGCCCGTCGCCAGCTCGGTGCCGTTGCTGGTGTTGGTCCCGACGGCCGTCATCAGGCGGCAGGTGATGGGGGTGGTCGGCGCGGTGAAGGAGTTGCCAACGGACGCCTGGAGGAGTCCGTTGGAGAAGGTCTGATCGAGGTTGCTCACCCTGAGGCTCCCGTGAGGATCGCGTTGCAGCTACCGTCGGGACACCCGGCCTCCGCGCAGCACCTGAAGTGCCGCGATGCAACGACCATGCTGCCGTCGGCCCCTGGCACCACCACCTGGTGGTGACCGAGGTCGTCGACCTCATGGCAGTCGTCGCACTCGCGCTCAACCCTCGCGGGCTCGGGCTGCACAGACATGAGGCTCCCTCCTGTTCCTTCCGGGCCTAGAAGCGCACGACGGCGGACGCGGTGAGCGCGGTCTTGGTGTCGCTCCGCTGGAGCTTCACCGTGGTCACCCCGCCCCACGCGCGCCGGAACACGACGCTGGTGGCCTGCCCGTTGTGAAGCGGGAAGGCAAGCTGCTGGGCGGCGGACCCGTCGGTGAACCAGGCGGTGGCGGTGACCACCGACCCGGTGTCGCCGGCCACCACGACGCGGAAGTCCCTGCTGGGCAGCATCTCGGCGACGGGAACGACGACGGCGAGGTCGCCGACGTGCAGCGGGACGATCATTCCTGGCTCGGCCACGGCAGACTCCGGGGTAGGCGGGGGCGGGGGCTTGGGGGCAGGAGGCTGCGGCAGCACGTGCGAGGCGAGCTGAGGGCCGGTGCCGGGGAAGGCCGAGCAGTCGCACGGCCCGGAGACGCCGGCCACCGTTGCGCTGGCGGTGAACTGGAGCATCAGCGGGGCCTTGCCGCCGTACGGTGCCCACCAGGAGGCGGGGACCTGCTGGTAGAGCACGCCAGGGTCCCCGGACCCGTTCACGTACTCACTGGCCCACAGCCAGTCGAAGAACGTCAGGTCCTCGTTGCCGGTATACCAGTGCGGGCAGTAGCCGCCGATCGGGTGGCCCGGGTAGAGCTTGCGCAGCTCGGCCGTGCAGTCCACGGCCTGCTGGCGCGTCGGCGAGCCCGTAGAGCGCTCCAGGTCGACGGCGATGCCGAAGCCTCCCAGGTCGCCGGCCTCGGAGGAGAAGTACTGGGCCTGGGCGGCACCTGACGGCCCAGCGTCCAGGAACATGTAGGCCACCGGGACGAACCCGTGGGCGGCCACCTGGCGGAGGCCCGCCTTGGAGGAGTTCCAGTACGGGTTGGTGTACCCGGTGCCCTCGGTGACCTTCTCCGCCCCGCCGATGCAGACGGCGGACACCCTGGCCCACGCGGGGATGCCCTGGTAGGACGAGCAGTCGACGAAATAATTGGTAGTCCCGGTCACACCCCTTCCGGGGGCTACGGGAGGATCAGGCCCCCAGGGGAGTCCTTGTGGCCGTTCAACTGGGCGCGGGACCGGGCGCGCTGATCGTCGGCTTCCCGCTGGCACCGCTCGTACAGCCCGTGGACCAGGGCGTTCACGTTCCCCTGGTCCGCGTCGGGGTCAGCCAGCGGGGCCATGTAGAGGATGTGGTCGGGCTCAACCGCCGCCCAGTCGACCGGGACGCTGACGGCGACCATGTAGGCCAGGTTCATGCCGCCGCCGGACCTGTCGGGCAGGAGCGCGGGAGTCAGCTCCCAGCCGATCTTCTCCCGCATCACCGCGAGTATCGGCAGGCTGTCGATCGCTGCGGCCACCTTCGCGCCGATCGCGTCCGAGATCCGGTAGGGCACTCAAACCGCCTTCCTGGGCCGCGCCTGGGCGTACAGTTCCCTCCGGTCGTCGGCCGTCACGTAACCTTCTGCCTCGTCATCATGCAGCATGAAGTCCTGGGTCGCATTCCTTGCCAGGACGCTGTTGAGGTTAGAGGTGACCTCGATGGACGATTCGAGGACGAAGGTGACGAAAGTCAGGGGGTTCTCCCGGCCGAGGCGGTGTCCCCGGCTGGCCCGCTGCACCCTGGTGGAGTGCTTCCCGGCGGCGTCGTACTCGACGATCAGGTCGACGAACGGGACGTTGATCCCCCGCGCGCCGGCATCGCTCACCAGCAGGACCGCCCCGCCATCACAGGCCTCGAACGCGGCAAGCTGGCGGTCGCGCTCGGCCGGGGTCATCCCGCCGTGGTAGGTGAAGACCGGCCGGCCTGCCAGGCGGCGCTCCAGGGCGGGCATCACCGTGTGGGCGAAGAAGGTGAACACCATCATCTTGCCGCCGCCGGACATCACGATGTCCGCCATCGAGGTCAGCTCCTGGGCCTTGGCCGAGGAGCACTTCTCCAGGTCCTCCCCCAGTTCCTCGGCGAGCATCGCGAGGAAGTCCGACTCCCCGGCGCGGGCGGCCTCCAGGAGGGCGAGGGGATCTCCGGCCAGCAGGCGCAGGGCGAGCTGGAGGCCGGGCGGGGCGTCGAGGCGCTTGCCCTTCTCGTCCCAGGCCAGGTCCTCCAGCAGCCGGTAGAGCTTGTACTGGTCCTCGTGCATCCGGATGCGCCTGAACTCCTCCAGCAGCGGCGGGAACGAGTCGCGCACGTCCGGGTCGCTCTTGCGCTTGCGCAAGATCCACGGGTCGCACAGGCTCCGGAACCAGGCCATTCCCTCGGGCCGGTAGGAGGGACGGCCCCAGGGGTCCCGGCTGCGGACCACGCGCCTCTCGTACTCCTCTACCGTAGGCATGACGTGCGGAAGCACCACCCGGAACTCGTTGAACATGCCGTCCAGGTCGCTATCCATCGGGGTGCCGCTCAGGGCGATGACGCGGGTCTCCCGGCACGACCTGCGGAGCTGCTCCTCCAGCCACTTGTGCGCCTTGTAGAGCTGGGACGAGCGGCCGTGCCCGATCTTGGTTACCTCGTCGTAGACGAGCATGACCCGCTTCCCGGACAGGGCCTCCATCAGCGGACCCGGCCGCTGCTTGCGTGACCGGCTGCCCTTCTCCGGGGGGACCGCCGCGTCGGTGCGGCAGGTCTCGTACGTGGTGACCAGGGCCTGGGGGAGGTCGCCCAGGAACTTCTCCTTGCGCTTCGGGCCGTGGTAGAGCCCGGCCGACAGCCGGGTGAACCGGGCGAGGTCCCGCATCCACTCGCCGAGCTTGTTCACCTCGCAGCAGAAGATCACCAGGTCGATGTCCCCCAGCTCGAACGCGACGGCTGCGGTGCCGAGGGCCATCACGCTCTTGCCGAGCCCCATGTCGGCCGCCAGGACGGCCCTCCCCATCAGGTACATCTGGGCGATGAACTCGTACTGCCACGGGATATCGTAGGTGGGCTTGAAGAGCACCCCAGGGGGCCACTCAGGATGGGGTTCTCCCAGCTCAGGCATGCCCTGATAATACCAGGCGAATGTCCCCGTAAACAGTTGCAATACAGGATCTCTTGATAATAGGATGGGGGCTATGGAGCCCCGCGCGGGGCGAACTTGAGAGCCAGGAGGAAGAGCCGTGACAGACACCGCCGAGACCCAGGTCAGTGCCCCGCTTACGTTCGCGGAGGCCCAGGAGGTCCTCGCCGCGAACCTTCAGGGCTACGCCCGCCGGACCCACCAGATGGCGCTCGCCGAGATGATCGAGGGAGTCCTCGCGGGCGGCGGCCACGGTATCGCCCAGGCAGGCACCGGCACCGGCAAGTCCCTTGCCGCCCTGATCACCCACATCCTCGCCGGGCAGCGCCTCAGGGCAGCCGGCCTCCCGCACCGGGTCGTCGTCGCCACCGCGACGAAGGCGCTCCAGGGGCAGTACGCGATGAAGGACCTCCCCTTCCTGGAGCAGTACCTCGGCGTCCCCTTCAAGTGGGCAGTGCTCAAGGGCCGCTCCAACTACCCGTGCCACCTCAAGATCGAGGAACTCAGCGACCCCACCCCGGCCCAGCAGGAAGTCATCGCGCGGGTGCAGGAGATCAGCACCCCCGAGGCCGCCCGCGAGCTGGTCGTCATCGACCGGGAGGGCTTCCCCGGGATCACCGGGGCAGAGTGGTCCGCGTTCGGCATGTCAGCCGATGAATGCCCGGGAAAGAAGGAGTGCCCGTTCGGGGACGTGTGCATCACCGAGCGCGCCAAGGCGAAGGCGGCCAGCGCGGACGTAGTGGTGACCAACACGGCCTACCTGCTCCAGGACCTGATCCTGCGCAAGCAGTCCGACGACACCGTGCAGCTCCTCGGCGAGGTCGGCCGCATCGTCGTGGACGAGGCGCACACGCTGGCCGAGGTGGCGCGCGGCGCGCTGGAGGACACCATCGGCCAGGGCAGCCTCGCCAAGCTGGCGAAGGACATGGGCGCGTACATGCAGCGGGAGAACCTGAAGCGCGAGCTGGCCGTCCAGGTAGAGCGCTCCGCTGCCTCCCTGTGGGAGCACCTGGAGGCCATGTACCGCACCTGGATGCGGGAGAAGAACTACGGCTCCGCCGACCCGATGGCCCTGACCGAGAGCACGCTGATGTACGACCTCGGGTCGTACTTCATCGACCTGATCGATGCACTGGCCCGCGCACGCGAGGAAGTCGCCTCCAAGCGGGCCGGGGACGACCGGCAGAAGCTGGCCCGGACGCGGATGATGCGCCGGTCGGCCAACATGCTCGACCGGCTGACCTCCTACGCCGGGAGCCCGCAGGGCGAGACGGTCCGCTGGGCTGAGCTGGAAGTCAAGATGTTCCGGGGGCAGCGCCACGAGCGCGTCCTGCTCTGCTCCTCCCCGGTCGACGTAGGCCCGTTCCTGCGTGACCTGCTGTGGGACAAGATCCCCACCGTCCTGATGTCCGCCACCCTGGCGGTCGGCCTCAGCTTCGAGTTCACCGAGAACAACGTCGGGCTCGGGAGGAACGAGGCGACGACCTACAGCGCCGGCTCCCCCTTCAACTACCCGGAGCAGGCCGTCCTGTTCACCCCGGACAAGGACCGGCCCGAGCCGACTTACAAGACGATGGTGGCGTGGAAGGCCTACACCCAGGCCACCACCCGCTACCTGGTCGGTGCCTCCGGCGGCGGCGCGCTGCTGCTGTTCACCTCGCGCACCGCGATGAACGAGGCGTACCAGGCGCTCGCCGGCGACTTCCGCGACGAGGGCCTGACCGTCCTCAAGCAGGACGACACGACCCCCGGCGAGCTGGTCCGGATCATGAAGGAGGACGGGCACGCGGTCCTGTTCGCGCTCAAGACCTTCTTCGAGGGCGTCGACATCCCCGGCAGCGCCCTGCGGCTGGTGGTGCTCGACAAGCTCCCGTTCACCCCGCCGACCGACCTGGTGCACAAGGCGCGCGAGGAGGCCGTGGCCCGCAGGTACGGCAGCCAGCGGGCCGGTTTCGACCACCTGTCAGTCCCGGAGATGACCCTCACCCTCACCCAGGCGTTCGGCCGCCTGATCCGCAGCGTGGACGACAAGGGCGTCGTGGCGATCCTCGACTCCCGGCTGAGCAGCAAGGGCTACGGGCGCAAGATCATGGAAGCCCTCCCGCCGGCCCGCCGCACCAGCGACATCAAGGTCGCGGCGGAGTTCCTCGCCGGCTGCCGGTAACCCGGGAACGCACAAGGGGCCACTCTCGTCGCCAGAGTGGCCCCTTCAGCGCTTGCGCGGTTCCTCGCAACACACCATACAGGCAGTTTCGTTCGTAAATCCAGCGGGGCTAGGCGGCGAGCTGAGCTATCGACTGCCCAGAGCTGCCGTTGCCCCCGGCAGCGCCCGTCCCGGAGCCGCCGCCGTGGGTGCCGGCCGCCACCGTGATGCTCCCGCCGCCGCTGACCGGGGTGAGGGTCACGGTGATCACCGTCCCGCCGCCGCCGGGGCCGCCGCCTCCGCAGTTCCCGGCGATCGGGGTTGACCCGTTCCCGCCGTTCGCGCTGACCAGGCCGTTGTTGGTAAAGGTCCGGGCGAAGATCGCGACGACCCCGCCACCTGCCCCTCCCCCGCCGCCGGAGTTAGAGCCGTCCCCGGAGCCGGAGCCTCCCCCGGACCCGCCGCCGAGCGGGGTGGCCGTTCCCTGCCAGGCGGCGACCCCGGCCAGCACCGCGTAGGGGGTGCGCCAGGCGACGGTAGCCGAGGACGACGCGACGGTGCCGCCGTTCCCGCCTGATCCCTTCGACGGGCTCGACCCGCCGTTCCCGCCGGTCCCGGCGGCGTTCGAGGTGGCGGCCGGGGCCGCCGCCCCGGCGTTGACGGTGCCGGCCGCCCCGGTGAAGGCACCGTAGAGGAGGTTCCCGGCGGCGGTGCCCGGTGAGGAACCGGAGGCGCTGCCGCCGTTGTTGGAGATCGTCCCGTTGTTGAGCAGGGTGCCGTCTACCTGGAGCGGGAGCCCGGCCGTCTTCAGGGTTACCCCGTTGTTGATGGTCAGCGACGACGGCGGGAACTGCATGAACAGCTCCGTCATGGTGTACGTCGAGCCGCTCAGGGTCAGCCCGGTCACCGATGTGGTCCCGTCGAGGGTGACCGCGCCGCCCGACCCGTTGCCGAAGATCCCGTAGAACGCGATGGCCCCGGGCGCGCTGAAGGCCCCGGGGACGACGACGGTCTGCCCGGCGGTGCCGAGCACGATCTGGTTAGGCGAGCTGGCGGTGGCCCCCGGCCCGATCGCGACAGAGTTGGCACCGGAGACGTTGGCTCCCTGGCCTATCGCCACCCCTCCGGTGGCGGTAGGGCCGACGGTGGCAGTCCCGCCGACGGCGACCGAGTTGTTCGCGGAGGCGACAGCGGCCGTACCGGCTGCGGTCGCCTGCTGGCCGGCGGCGGTTGAGCGAGCCCCGACGGCGACAGAGGAGTTCCCGGTGACGGCCGCCTGGTACCCGGCGGCCACCGTGGAGGTGCCCGAGGCGGAGGCTGCCTGCCCGGCCGCGAGGGACCCCTGCCCGGACGCGCTGGAGGAGTCGCCGTAGGCGATCCCCTGGTTGCCGGAGGCGGTGGCGCTGCTCCCCACGGCCGTCGACTGCGTGCCGGTCCCTGCGAACACCAGGCTGACGGTGGTCAGCGCCGAGACCTGCACGTCGATGTCGGGAATGGTGAGCGGGCTCTCCCCCGGCGGCGCGATCTCGATGTCCACCCGCTGCGGGGAGTCCATGTAGAAGTTGATCGTTCCGTCCTGGGTGATGAACGGGTTGGGCAGCAGGTTGCTGGTGGTCCCGTCCACGTACAGCGGCAGGCCGACCGGGGTGCTGGTGCCGTTGACCAGGATGGTGACGGCGGTCCCGGCCAGGTAGGTGCCCATGGTGTCGGTGACCGGGGCGCGGTAGTGGGCTCTCATGGTCCTCCTTTAGTCGAGCGCCGCTGCCATGGCCTGCCAGGCGGCGAGCACGCCGGGCGGGGCGGTGAGGACCGAGTAGCTCCCGGTGCCCAGCCAGATCAGGTCGTAGTTCTGCTTAACCGCTGCCTTCCTGGCAGCGAAGAACTGCTGAACGTATGCGATGTAGGACTCACACTGCGCGGCGGTGAAGGCGGCATGGTCGGCCCCGTAGCTTCCCAGGCCGAACGGCTTGCCGTGCGCGTCGGCGAAGGCCGCCGCAGCCGCCAGGGTGGGAGCCCCCGAGCCAGGGGCCGCGCCCTGGCAGTAGAACGTCGGGGCGATCACGTCCACCAGGTTGTCGCCGGGGTACCAGGTGCCAAGCCAGCCGTCGGTCATCGCCTTGTTGGAGACCACCAGGACGTGCCGGTAGCCGTTGAGCCGGATGGCGTTGACGTAGCCGGGCAGCATCGCCAGCCAGTCGGCCGGGTTGGCGACGGCGGTGTCCGTACCCGCCCAGATCGACACCGAGCAGTCCAGGTTGCCCGCCTGGCAGGACCGGAGGAACGTGCTGAGCTGCTGCGGGGTGTTGGTGGCATCCGGCCGGAAGTCGAACAGCACCCGGCGCACCCCCGCGTCGCCCGCCGCCGGGGAGGCAGCCAGGGAGGAGGGAACCTGGTTTCCGAGCGCGATGCGGCGGGCCGGGACGGGGTGCCCGGTGCCGGAGATCCACGCGGTCACCGATGCGTCAGACGCGGCGACCGGGCCGAGGTCGGCTCCGACGCCCATCGCGGGGAGCGGCACCCGGATCGCGGTGCAGTTGAGGGTGGTGTCGGCGCTGAAGGCCGCCGCGCCGGCGCGCACGGTGCCGGTGGTGACCGGGTTGTTGACCCCGTACACATCGCAGAACGTGTCGGTGTAGATATCGCCGCCGTCGGCGGGCGCGTAGGAGTCGGTGTAGGTGTCGGTGTAGATGTCGGTCCAGGTCTGCGGCAGCACGGCCGGGGGCTCCGGCTCCCAGGCGATGCCGTTGCCGATCTCGGCCTGGGCCGGGGCGGGCTGGCCGTTCGGGAAGTCGTTGGGCGCGACGGAGACGCCCAGGATCTGGCGGACGGCGAAGAACCAGTCGTCGGGGACGGGACCGGAGGACGTCTGCCAGCGCGGGTCGTCTTCCACGTCGGTGTAGTGGTCGGCGGGTGCCACGTTAGGGCCGTGGCCGATGCCGGCCGGGCGGGGCGGGATGCCGCGCGGCCAGGTCTGGTACCAGGGGCGGATGACAAGCCCGGCGATGACGAGGCCGGTCCGGTAGCCCGAGGCCCGCCACATGAGCTGGGTTCCGCCGGAGGGGAAGACGACCGCCCCGTGCGGGTTGTTGCGGATGTCGTAGGCGTCGTGCCAGGTAGCACCGCCGTCGTTGCTGAACTGCCAGGTGATCGCGTCGTCGAAGACGCTGATGTTGTCCACGCCCCAGGAGTCGGTGGTGGACTGCTTCTGGACCACCTGGGCGGTGACGGTAGCCCCGATCGGGGTCACGGTGGTGTCGATCGTGTTCCACAGGACCCCGGTGGCGCTGGCGGCGGTCCAGGTGGGGTAAGCGGACTGGACGGCCGTCCAGTTGTTGGTGGAGAAAACGGCCTGCCCGACGGTGAACCCGGCGAACCACTCGGTGACGGCTCCCCCGGCCACGGCCTGCTCCGCCTCGGCGATCACGGTCCCCGTCGCGCCGTCCAGGAGCTGGAGGTAAAGGGGAGCCGACAGGGCTGTCGGGGAGAACACGCGGGCCGCGACGTACAGCCGGCCGCCTGGGGAGGAAGCCACCGGGACCCCGGTGTAGGCGATCCCGCCGAACGAGGAGGAGGCGGGCGGGATGCCGAAGTCGAGCCACCTGGGGACCGCCCCCTGGACAGCCGACCAGGAGGGGTAGGTGGCCTCCAGGTAAGCCCAGCTCCCCGGGGTGAAGGGGACGCTGAGGTCCGGCGCGCCGCCCCGTGTCACCTGGACCATGGCCCCGAGCTGCGACTGCTCGGGCGAGGCGGTCAGCGGCAGCGCGTCACCGACCGGCCCCCAGTCAGGGAACCCGGGCAGCGAGAAGTCAGAGTCGTTCAGGAGCTGCACCGGATTGGACTGCACGGTGGCGAACTGGAGCCCGGTGACGGCGTGGGTGGACGACAGCACGGCGCTGGTGGCGGTGGCACCGGCCACGGACAGGTTGGACGGGGTGAACAGGCCGGTGCCCGGCTGGAGGTCCCAGCTCCCGAAGGAGAAGCCCGGCGAGGCGGTGCTGGTGAGGGACGCGAACGTCTCGGTGTACTGCGGGGTGTCGTCCGCCTGGGTGTAGTCGATGGCGAACATGGAGACGGAGGAGACGGCGACGAAGTAGGCGACGCGCCCGTTCACCGGCACGGCCTGCTGCTGGTAGGAGCTGGTGCCGGGGGCGGCCGGGATCGCGTAGGGAGGCTGCCACTGCTGGAAGCCGTACAGGGAGCCGCCCTGCTGCGCCAGGTTCGCCGCCGTCATCGCGTCGGGGGCGTACAGCGCCTCGGTGGCGAGCACCGTGCCCGGCGCAGGGGACGCCGGCCAGCGGGGAGGGGCGTCTCCCATGTGGAACGAGCCGGCGATCGATCCGGCCACCGAGAGTCCCGCGTCGAGTTGCGCGGGGGTGGTCGGGCTCTGCTGGGCGGCGGTCGGGCGCGCGTGGGGCGGGAAGTACTGGCCGTCCACGGTGCCGGGCTGGAGGTAGTCGTACGGCTCCGGCTGCAAGTTGGTGAATTCAAACTTCCAGCATGAGGCGAGCACCGGGTCGAACTCGGCGTACCCGGCCGACAAGGTGAAGCTGCGCGGGACCTGCACCCAGTTGCAGGCGGCGAAGCTCGGCCCGGGGCCGCCGACGAACCCCCACGGGGAGACGCTGCCGAGAATCCACTGCGGGTGGAACCGGGCCACGCAGTTGCCGCTGGACGGCGCTCCCGGCGGGGCGGTGCAGTAGTCGGAGGGGGACGCGGCGAAGGCCGTGAAGTCGTCCGGGATGCCGCCGGACAGGTCGATCTGCTGCTGCTTGAGCAGGAAGCAGGTGAGCGTGTGGCGGCCCGGCAGCACCGCCTGGCCGGGATCGATGTCCTGGATGCCGCCGAACCGGATGAACCGCGACTGCGGCGGGACGGTGGCGGCCGACTGGCACAGGCTGCCGCGCGGGCTCCAGGCGAACAGGTGGCCGCCGTCGTACCCGCAGGTGAACTGGAGGCGGTCGCCCCGGCTGAACGGGAACTGCCAGGTGCACAGCACCCCGCCTGACGGATAGTTGGACGGTGCCTCCGGCTGGGGCACGGTGAACTGCCAGGTCCCGGCGGAGTAGGAGAGCTGGAAGCACCCGGCGTCGGCGACGACGTAGGTGCCGGCGTCATCGTGGTCGAAGTCGGGCATCACCTCGAACGCCGACCACCACGGGTTGGCCGAGTTCGACCCGGCTGCCTGGTTGGACAGGTCGATCCAGCCGGGCGCGCTCCCGAACGAGATCCCCTGGCCCGGGGTGGCGGCGGGTAGCTGCGACCCCCCGGGCGCGAGCAGCCCCGGCGAGATCGGGTCGTCGAGGGAGCTGAACGAGGCGTCGGCGGGCGGCGGGTCGGCGGAGTAGTACAGGTTGTAGCGGACCCCGCTGGTGACCGGCTGGAGGTAGAACGCGCTGACGAGCTGCGGGTTGCCCTCGGGGTCGCGCCCGTCGATGTAGAGGTTGGCGACCGAGGTAGCGGTCGGCTGGGGCGCGCACCGCCAGGTACCTCCCCTGAGCAGGTCGGCGGCCCGGTTCTCCCGGACCGCCACCTGCATCGGGCTTCCGTTCACGTCGGAGGAAGTCGTGAACGGAAGACGCTGGCTGAGCGTCACCGGGTCCCGCAGGGTGAGCGGGACATGCTCGCGGCGCGTGACGCGGCAGCCGAGGTCGAGGTTGCGGCAGCCCAGTGGGTAAGGAACCGGGCGGCCGGTGTGGTCGCAGGGGACCTGGTGCCCGGCACGGCCGGACGGGCGAAGGCAGTGGATGAGGATCTTGCTGGTGAACACCGGGATGATCGGCTCGTCGTGCTTCAGCCAGTGCCCGGCCCCGTAGTGGTGCGGGTTGACCCCCGCGCCGAGCGCGGCGGGGTTGTCCACCTGGGCCGGCACCGACCCCTCGGTGATGATCATGAGCTGCATGCCACTGGGGCTGAGCAGGTACTGCCAGTCGTCCCCGTCCCACCACCAGAAGTACGCGGCGTGCGGGAAGTGGGGCAGCTCGCACGCCAGGTAGTTGACGTACCGGGGCTGCCCGAGGGAGACGATCAGCTCCTCGGCCGTGTCGTCCCCGGCGTGACGCGGCTGGGAGGACCAGAACCGCTGCTCGCGGCGCGCGACCGACGCTCCCCTGGATACCCGGTCGGACCGTATCCCGTCGATGTAGACCGGGGCGGCCGACGGGATGGAGAACGTGCCCGGCCCACGGTTCCCGTTGAACGTCATGTCGCCCGGTTCACCGGGACGCGCGGCCCCGAGTAAGGGGCGCACTTGACCGCGACGTTGGAGGCGGCCCGAGCCGACTCGGCCCGGTGCGGGTGCATCATCGCCTGGTCGCCCCGGTAAGAGACCATCCTGCCGTCCGGGAAGGCGACTCCCTGCCAGTTCTGCCCGTCGGTGACCTCGGCGTGCCCGGGGTGGAAGCCGTGCACCGCCCGGCTGGAGCAGGAGGTGACCTCCCCTGCGTAGCTGTACTGCCCGTGGCCGGAGCGGCTCAGCGGCGGCCGGGGCTGGACGTAGGACCCCTGCGGGAGCGCTGATGCGTTGACCCCCTGGTAGGACGCGGTGATGTCCGCGTACGCGGGCGGGACGGGGACGGGCGGGGTGACCACCTGGACCATCTCCCAGTTCTCGCTGTCCGCCCAGGCCCCGGCGATCGGCAGCGGGATCATGGTGGACAGGCCCCCCGGGGCGAAGCTGACCACCGACGCGGCCGGCCGCAGCACCTCGGTGACCGACAGCACCCCGAACATGTCCGACCCCTGCTGCGCCCGGCCCGCCTCAGTCGAGTCGTAGTTCTTGCGGGGCTCGATCACCACCGCCGACGGGATGCCGTTCACGTCGATGAACGGGACGTTCCCCTCCAGGGCGTTCCAGGTCTGCCCGGCGGTGGCCGACCAGTGTGGGTAGGAGGCAGTGACCTGCGCCCAGGTCGGGGCGGACGGGGAGTTCGCCGACCCGAGCCGCCAGGCCTCCCATGCCTGGCAGGTGACCCCGGTGACGGCCTCGGCGAGGGCGATCATGCCGGGCATCGTCCCGCCGAGGGTGATCGCCCGCGCGAGCTGGATGACGCGCTCGCGGAACACCGCGTCGGCGGCGAGCACCTCGTCCCAGCCGTCAGGGGACGCCAGGTCGGAGTACGGGCTGACCGCCTGGCCGGTGCTGGGGTTCTCCGGCAGGGAGCCGGAGGGGCCGCGCTGCGCGCCGAACAGCGCCCCGTAGAAGCTGTCCAGGTCGTAGAAGTGCGTCGAGGTGATCGCCTGCTGGAGCCGGGTGATCATGCTGCGCTTGAGGAGCTGCCCGGTGCCGGCGTCCCCCAGCAGCGCCTGCATGAAGTGGTAGAGCATCGACGTGGGGGACACGTCGTAGACGTTGGCCGGGAAGTTGGCGAGCTGGATGGCCACCTGGAGCGGCGGGCTGATCAGGTTGGCCGCCGCTGCGGTCCCGGCGGGCAGCGGCTGGGTGGACGGCACCTGGAGCCCCAGGACGCTGGCCTGCTGCACGTTCGGGAAGCTGAACAGGTCGGTGCCGCCGTTGCTGATCACGGGGTTCACCGTGCTCGTCAGTACCTGTGGCATGCTGTCTCCTCCGCTGCTTCCGTGGAGCGGGAGCCGGTCATCCAACCGGCGTTGGAGCCAGAGCCCGTCGTTCCAACGGAGAAGACGGCATCCTTGGAGCCGTCAGTAGAACGGACCCATGGTGTTGCCGGCCTTCGGCACGATCACCGTGCCGCCGAACGTGGGGAGCTGCGCCGCGCCGAGCGCGATGTCCACCGGGTTGCCGCCGCTGTCGACATAGCTCTGCGTCACGACGCCCGCGAACACCTGCTGGATGCCGACGTTGAAGTTATTGGGGGTCGCCGGGTTCCAGTGGGTGTAGTCGGCCCCCACCAGGAAGCGCGACGCGATAACCCCGGGCGTCGCCTCCACCGCCTGGATGACCGAGGACGGGTAGATCCGGCCGTTGAACCCGAGCTGGGCCAGGTACGCCTGGAGGGAGTTGCCGATCGCCGCCGAGGTCACCGACTGGGTGACGCTGGGGTCGTAGATGACCGCCAGGGAGAACTGGAGGGCCACCGAGATCCCCTGGTGCGCGAGCACGTCCTGGCCGGCCAGCCGCCAGTTCTCCAGCACCGCCTGGACGGCCGCCGGCACGTCGTTGAAGGTGTAGTCCTCGCTGATCGTCAGGGGTGCCCCGACGGATGGCTGGGCCGATGCCAGCCACTCCAGGCCGAAGTCGGAGTAGGGGGACCAGCCGAACGCCCCGGTGCGGTGGATGACCTGGTAGGCGTAGGTAACCCCGCCGGACACCGCGCCCAGGGGAAAGGTCGGGGTGGCCAGGCCGTAGGTGACGCCGTTGACGACCAGGACCGGGGGGACGGTGAGGATCGGCCCCCAGGGCAGGCGGACGAAGACGTTCCCGGCCGCCGGGGCGGTCCCGTCGGGCCGCACGAAGCTGCCGGTGTACCAGTTCGAGGTCCCCGAGGAGGAGAAGGTCACGGCGCTGGAGTAGTTGACCGTGGTGGTGGCCCCGACCGGGCGGGTGCCGGCGCACCACACGTCGACCCGGCTGAAGATGGCCTGGACAGGGCTGTTGCGCGAGTAGGCGTCCATGTAGAGGAAGCTCAGGTCGACCAGCTCCCCGTCGGGGAAGTAGCTGTGGTCGATCACCGAGATGGACGGCGGGTTCGCCCCGGAGTTCCAGGTGTACTGCACGCCGGCGGCGGCCACGTCGCCGTTGTCGATGTCCCGGCCCACCACCTGGCCCGAGGGGTAGGTGTACTGCGCGTCGGACACCGTGGAGGAGGCACTGCCGCTGGAGATCTGCACCTGCTCGCGGAACCGGGTAGCGCCGTCCACGACGTTGGCTGCCGTGCAGTCGGGGTCGTTGGTGGCGATGCCCAGGAACATCTGGGATGTCCCCGCCATGTTCTTGAAGACAGTGCTCTTCCACCTGGCCTGGAGCTGGGTGTCGGTCTCCTGGTTGGCCCCGCCGGTCAGCGGGTTGATGTTGGTCGCGGCGGTTACCTCGGAGACCGGGGTCTGGATCTTGGTGAGGGTGTCGGTGGCCACGTTGCCCTGCGGGCCGGCGGTGACTACCTGGACGGGGGCGGTCGCGGTGAGCGCTGCGGGGTCGAGGATCGCCGGGGTGAGGGTCTGGGCGACCACCGAGCCGTCCTCGGAGGCGACCTGGGTGCCGACGGGGACCGCCACGGTGTCGACGGCGGTGCCCCGGGTGAAACTGACGGTGCCGACCGCCCTGGTGGCGGGGTAGCGGGACATGCCGAAGAGCTGCACGAAGGCGTCGAGGGCGGCCCCGGTCATCGAGTTGATGTCGTACTGGTAGGCGAGCATCTGCTGGTCGAGCGACGCCGCGCTGATGGAGCCGGCCACCGCGTCGATGATCTTGCGGGTGACCGAGCCGACGCTGGTATCCAGGTCAGGCTCGCTGGCGGCGAGGACCGAGATGATCTGGCTGGAGATGTCGCTCTGGGCTGGCATCAGGCGCTTACCGTCCTGGAGGCGGTGACCTGCTGGCCGCCCATCGTGGTGAGGGTGACGGTGACCTGCACCTCGTCCGGCCGGCCGCCCTGCCCGGCGGTGACGCTGTTGACGGCGGCGATCACGTCGGCGGAGTTGAGCTGGCTGCGGGTGTTGGTCATGGCCGCCGCCTTGAGCATGAGCTGCTGGGAGGCGACCAGGGCGTTGAGGACCCGCTGCGCCTCGGAGGCGACCAGGGCTTGGGTGCCCGCGTTCTGCGGCGCGCCGAGGTACCCGGTGAGCGCCGATCCCCAGGCGGGGTTATACGGGTCGGACCCGTAAGGCTCCGACAGGGCGCAGGCGACCCGCTGGCGGATGTAGTCCCCGCCGTCCACCAGGGCGAAGCCGCGCCCGGACGACAGGAGGTCCCCGCCGACGAGCTGGAGGTCCTTCACGACTCCCTCACCTCCCGATTCTTCCCGGCTGACGGGGCCGTCGGTGGCTTGACCGCGCCGTCCGTTGTGACTGCCGGGTCATCCATGAGACGGTGAAGCTCCTTCTGGAGCATCGCCACCTGGTCCGCCAGCATGTCCGCGAGCGCCGCGTAGCGGGCCTCACGATCGGCCGAATCACTGAGCATCCGCTGGTAGCGGGCGATGACCCTGCTCTCCTCGGGCTTGATGAACCCGTTCTCGTTCATATAAGGCCTGCATTCACTAGGGCGTTATACATGCTGTTCAGGGCGTTCTGCATGCCGTTGGACAGCAGCAGGCCGGTGGTTGTTACCGGCGGGTTTCCGGCCAGGGGCCAGCCGCTGACAGACTGGCCGCCGGCATAGCTTCCCGAGAAGTTGCTAGCCGAGATGGTCCCGGTAACAGACAGCCCCGACGGGTTAAGCCTCGCGGCGACGGCACCGCCGAACTCGAAGATCATGGTGGGGTCGAGGGTGGTGTCATTGCTCTGGGAGAGGAGCTGGATGGCGGCGTCGGAGTGCCCGCTTTCCTTGCCGCTGGTCAGCACCAGCCAGATCTGCTCGTTGGCCGCGCCGGGGTTCTGCGAGAAGGAGAAGATCTCGCCGGGGACGTTGGCGTGCACCGACCCGGCGGGGGTGAGGGTGATGGCGGCCGTGGCCCCGTTATTGAGGACCCCGACGGTCGACCCGGTGGGGCCGTAGACGAAGACGCCGGCGGGGTAGGTGTTCCCCAGCCCGTCGGTTCCCCCCTGGCTGGTGATGTTGACGAACAGGTTGCCCAGGCCCGGCGTGGAGCTGTACCAGAAGCCGCCCGCGTCGTTGAGGATGAAGTCGGTGCCCTCGAACACCGAGCCGATGAAGGTGGCGGCATCGACGATGGTGCCGTTGATGATCCCGCCGTAG
>Ga0070713_100000905_pt1 | contig 18968 bp, 18 predicted proteins | sample LARL82metaG_FD_65465 | JGI IMG/M metagenome (GOLD analysis project Ga0070713, IMG submission 65465) | Corn, switchgrass and miscanthus rhizosphere microbial communities from Kellogg Biological Station, Michigan, USA - LAR L8-2 metaG | ecosystem: Host-associated > Plants > Roots > Rhizosphere ...
AAGGGCATCAATCCTGAAGGTGTGTCGATGCTTCCCGAAGGACGCGGCTGGCTGTTGGCAGAGTTTGGCGGCTGGACTCCCGAAGAAGCGAAAGCACAGGCCGAAGGCTTGATGCAGTCGCTGGCAAAGAGCGCATCGCCGAAAAGTTTCCGCCTCTTCCCCGACAAGGCTCAGGCTCGAAAAGTCTGGGAAGTGCGCGAAGCCTCTCTGGGCGCAGTTTCCAAGGTTCCAGGCGAGCCACCGCTCTGGGAAGGCTGGGAGGACGCCGCCGTCGCTCCGGAGAAGCTCGGCGCCTATCTTCGCGACATGAAGAAGATGACCGATGACTTCGGCTATCAGTGCGTGCTCTACGGCCACTTCGGCGATGGCTGCGTGCACAACCGCATCAGCTTCGACCTGCAATCCACAGAAGGGATCGCAAAATTTCGCCGCTACATGGAAGAGGCCGCCGATCTAGTCGTGTCCTGCGGAGGCTCCATTTCGGGCGAGCACGGCGACGGCCAGGCCCGCGCGGAACTTTATCCCAAGATGTTCGGCCCGGAGCTGGTCAAGGCCTTCGAAGAATTCAAGGGCCTTTGGGATCCCGAGTGGAAGATGAATCCTGGCAAGGTCGTGCTGCCCAACAAAATGGACGCAGACCTTCGTCTGGGCGCCAATTACAATCCCTGGCAGCCCAAGTTGAACTTCAGCTTCCCCCAGGACCACGGCAGCCTCGCGGAAGCGACGTTGCGATGCGTTGGTGTGGGGAAGTGCCGCCAGTATGAAGGTGGGGTGATGTGTCCTAGCTTTCGCGTTACGCGCGAGGAGAAGCATTCCACTCGCGGCCGAGCGCATTTGCTCTGGGAGATGACGCTCGGTGGAACGATCGAGGGCAAGTGGCGCGACGAAGACGTGAAGTCTTCACTTGACCTTTGCCTCTCCTGCAAGGCATGCAAGAGCGATTGCCCGGTTGGCGTCGACGTAGCCAGCTACAAGGCCGAGTTCCTGTCGCACTATTACGAACACAATTCGCGCTCGCTGAACCACTCCGCATTCGGCCAAATTGGCCGCTGGGCGCGGATTTCGAGCCACGCGCCGTGGCTGGCAAACTTCTTCGGCCAAACGTCCGGCTTTCGTGAAATCGGAAAGAGCATCCTAGGCGTCGCTTCGCAACGGCAGCTTCCGAAGTTTGCCCCACAGACTTTTGTGCGCTGGTTCCGAAAGAATCACGCAAAATCAAAGGCGCCGTTGTCCGAGAAGTCTGTCCTCCTCTGGCCGGACACTTTCAATAACTACTTCCATCCCGAAACCGCGACTGCAGCCGTCGAAGTGCTCGAAGCAGTAGGTTTTGACGTACGGCTTCCGCGTCGACACGTCTGCTGCGGGCGTCCGCTCTATGATTTCGGCATGTTAGACCACGCCAAGCGTCAGCTCATCAAAACCATGAACACTTTGCGCGCGGAAATTGACGCTGGGATTCCGATCGTCGTTCTCGAGCCAAGCTGCGCGTCGGTCTTCAAGGACGAGCTGGTGAATTTCTTCCCTGGGGATCCACGAGCGCAGAAACTCTCCCAGCAAGTGGTTCTCTTGAGCGAGTTCCTGGAACAACGGCACGTTGCTCTGCCACGACTGGAACGCTCAGCCCTGGTTCATGGGCACTGTCATCAGAAATCGATTCAGAAGATGAGCAGCGAAGAAGCCGTTTTGCGCGGCATGGGCGTGAATTTCACCACTCCTGCGCAGGGGTGTTGTGGCATGGCCGGCGCCTTCGGATTCGAAAAGGATAAGTACGACGTTTCTATCGCAATCGGCGAATTAGAGCTTCTTCCCGCTGTGCGCGAAGCTTCTCCCGAAACGCTCCTCATCGCCGACGGCTTCAGTTGCCGCGAGCAAATCGAGCAATGCACCGGCCGCAAGGTCCTGCACCTTGCAGAGGTGCTGCGCATGGCGATAAAGCAGTGAGCTAGACAAACCGACGAGCGAGCCTCGCGGCCCTGACAATTGGATAAAACCCGAAGAGAACGTTGGGCATTTTCATCGCTTGCCATTCCCCCACACTTGGCGTCGTCGCAAGCCTCCAGATGAATTTCGCGCGGTCCGACATTAGCTCACGGACCTGAAGGATGAAACGAAAATACGCGGAAGATTCGGGAGCAATCTCTCGCATTGCCGTCATCTGGTCGGTGATTCTCTCCACGAGTGTCTGCGTGCTGACGATTTCCTTCAAACCGGCAACTCGCGCCGGAATTTCATAGCCCAGTAATACGTCCGCCAACATTAGCGAGACGAGCACAATCCGCAAAATCCCCAACTGCTTCGCGTCATGCAGAACAAAATCCCAGTCCAGATCGAACCGGGCAATCGCGGCGATGTCCCGAACCATCCCAAGCTGTGCCCATTGATGTTTGGCCGCATGCACGCAAAGGAAAATGAATTGATCTTCAAGGCCCAGCGTCCGAGCGTGGCAGCCATCGAACACATGCTCCTGCGATCGCGCGAACAGTCCGTCAACGTCCACATTTACTGCATAGAACCTCGGCAGCAGGTTCCACTGCAGTTCAATCAAATTGCGCTCTTTACCCCGTCCAAATACGTACTCGTATCCAGATCGCAAGTACGCCTGCTCCTGACGCGGCGAGAGCTGCAAATTCTTTTCGTATCCAAGCTCCGTCAGTGCATCAACAGCTTTGGGGACATCCGCGGGCCTGACCAGCAGATCGAGGTCTCCAAACTCACGCATTACCGAATCACCGTAGAGAAGGTGCGCCAGCGCCGGCCCCTTCTGCGCGATAACGGGAATTCCTCTGGCCTCGAAATGCTGCAGAACTGAACTCAGCTCCGCCGAAAACCGCATTGCCCGCTGACAATGGCGCAAATACCTCGCCCGCAGTGCCGATTGGATACTAGCCGGCACCTCCGGTCGGCCCCGCAGCGCCATGCATAACGCCGGCAGCACGCGGTGATAGGCCGCCTGCGTGAAGACCTCGTCCCAGTGCAGTTCACCACCCAGCGTGTGCGTAAGCTCCTGCCCACGCCCGCAGCACGCGCACAGCAAATCGAATGCACTAGCGCGACTCACATGGCCAGCAGATACGAACTGCGGGGCGCCCAGCACCTCCCACTGTGAACTAACTATGTCCGCGGCTGAATTCGGTGTCGGCAAAGCGGTTCTCTATTCTTAGAATCTTCTTATCGTAGGGCTCGCGAAAGAAGTATCTGATCGTGAACCACAGGCCATCGATGTATAGCATCGTCCTCGATTCCGTGCACAAAGTCTTCCGTTCCGGATTCTTCGGATCGGGAAAGGTGGAAACCTACGCCCTCCGCGGGGTCTCGCTCTGCGTGCTGCCCGGTGAGGTCGTCTCGCTCCTTGGGCCCAACGGCAGTGGCAAGAGCACCACACTGCGGTTGATTTCCACAATCCTGCTGCCGGATCGCGGCGAGGTAGTCGTGAATGGTTTAACTACTTCAGCCGACGTCAAAGCCGTCCGCAAGCAAGTCGGCTTTGCACTTGCCTCGGAACGATCTTTCTACCCGCGCCTGACCGTTTGCGAGAACCTGATGTTCTTCGCAACTCTAGAAAACATTCAGTGGCGTGAGCGCGCCGCCCGCGCTCATGAAGCCCTGAGCCAGGTTGGCCTCGAAATTCACGCCAACAAACAAGTGATGAAGCTCTCTTCCGGCATGCACCAGAGGCTCGCCATCGCCCGAGCGCTCATCAAGAAACCCAGCATCCTTTTGCTCGATGAGCCCTCTCGCAGCCTCGATCCCGCCGCCGCAAGCCTGCTCTGGGAATTAATCCGGAATCTCGCCGTAGAAGGAATCGCGGTTCTGCTCGCCACCCACAACTTCACCGAAGCCGTAGCGGTTTCAGATCGAGTCGCCGTCCTGCAAAAAGGCGAACTGCTCGGCAACTGCAATGCTCGCCACGTAACTGTGGAACGACTGCAGGCCTACTATCGCGAAATGACCGATCCAGAGGTTATAAGCGGCTGGCCAGAAGGAGTCCCTGCCTGATGCTGGCGAAAGCCGCTGCCGTGGTGCAGAAAGATTTCCTTACCGCCGTGCGCTACCGCAATGGCATGTTCCTGACCGCGTTCGCGCCTGCCATGCAGCTGCTCCTATCTTTCTATCTCGCGCACGCCGTTGGGCCGCAATATCGCCCTGAAGGTTTCTCGTATTTCAGCTTCCTCCTCATCGGCACAGGTCTGTTCATGTTCCTGCACTCGTGCATGCACGGGTTCCTTAACGTCATCCAAGAATCCCAGCAGGCCGGCACCCTCGAAGTGCTGCTGACGAGCTCGACGCCCCCAATCACGCTTCTTTGCCTCGCCGCGTTGTCAGCGATTGGAACAGCTCTGCTCCAATTCGTCGTGTACATCTCCGTTGGCCTATTTCTCCTCCCATCCCAGCTCCGTATCGCCCCCTTAGCGGCCGCCGCTGTTCTGCTGCTCTCCGTTTCAATTGCCATCGCCTTCGGCATTCTCGCCGCCGGCCTGCAGCTTTCGATCCACAAGGGGTCTCTTGTTCTCTGGTTGTTCGGCACAGGCGCATGGGTCTTCGCTGGAACTCTGTTTCCGGTGGGATCTCTCCCTGAGCCTCTCCGCGTTCTCTCGGAATGGATGCCGCTCACCCACTCGCTCACGGCATTCCGATTAGCGATGTTTGGAGGCACGGGCCCAGCCTTGATGCGCGAGATCGAGGTTTTGCTCGCTTTTGCAATTGCCCTACTGCCAGCTGGCATCACGTTCTTTTCCTGGACGCTGCGCCGCGCCCGCCAGCTTGGAACTCTGTCTTTTTATTGATCTATTCACGTTCTCATTACTTTGGTTTGACGGCAGTCAACGTTAACGGTCGAATCCCGCAGGTTTTCTCATAAGATTTTCTTGACCGATATGACCGAGCTGGTCCAGCGCCGGCATGGCACCCGAATTCGAGCACAGATTCCCCTGCGCGTCACCAGTCTCGATCCGACCGCCCGCTTTTCTGAACGCTGCCATACCTTGCTTGTGAATCCCTACGGTTGTGGCGTGCGGCTGCCACGTTCTCTGAAACCGGGTATGCGGGTGCGAGTTGAGGAACTTCCCTCCGGGAAAAGCGTGACCGCCAGAGTTGCCAGCAACTTACGTATTTCAGAAGAGGGTAAGTACTGGCTGGTAGGCCTTGGCTTGGATAAGCCGGAAAATTTGTGGTGCATCTCACCTATCCCGCCCGACTGGAACCGCGCCGATAACGTCTAGAGTTGTTCAGCTACTCAGGCTTGTCAAACGGCGGCCTTTAGAGCAACCCAAGTACGGCAGCAGAAATCCAATCCCCATCGCGCGCTCCGCGACGGGTATGTGGAACCAGCTTGTTCGACGTCGTTTAAAACCGTACACCGCCCTATGCTTGTTAATTCCTGTGCTGCTCTCTTCTCCCGCATTTTGTGCTCTAGGGGAGGACGTCTCGTCCGTTGCCACTGATCAGGTGCACATGAAAGCTTCCGTGCGCGTGCTGGCGGCGAATTCCTACTCCATTCACGAAATGAAAACGCCGGCCGGCACTACGGTTCGACAATTCGCTTCGCCGTCAGGCGTGGTATTCGCAGTTACATGGCAGGGTTTTTCTCCGGACCTGCAGCAACTCCTTGGCGAGCATTTTGACGAATATGTCGCCTCAGTTAGCTCGCAGCATGCGCGGCGGGGGCGCGGCGTCTACATAGACACTGGTGATCTGGTGGTCGAAACTGGCGGCCACATGCGCTTTGCGGTGGGTCGCGCTTACCTCCGCAGCAAAGTGCCGCAAGGAGTCGACGCCAATGCGCTGCAGTAGAGTTTTGGTTGCCGCGCTCGTAAGCCTGCTGTCGGCCCTCTTCTTATCGTGCGGGAGTGGAAGCCAAAGTTCCTCGCATGTTGAGGCCAAAAATTCTCAAGCCATCGCAGTAACCGGCGGCCCTGACAACAATTATGCCAACGGCCTGTTCACGACTGTGACGGTTTGCGCTCCGGGAACTTCGAACTGCCAAAGCATTCCCAATGTTTTAGTGGACACCGGCTCTTTCGGTTTACGTCTGCTCTCCTCCAGCCTTGGAACTCTGGGAAGTAGTCTTCCCAAGCAGACTTCCGGATCGGACACCGTGTTCGAATGCGCTCAATTCGTAGACAGCGTCCTTTGGGGGCCGGTTGTTTCTGCAGATGTGACGCTCGCGAACCAGACCGCGAAATCTGTTCCGGTCCAGGTGATTGATGCCACCTCTGTCCCGGTTCCCGCAGCCTGCAAGGCGATTGGGCCCTCGGAGGAAGACGTGAGCAGCCTGGGGGCGAACGGAATTCTGGGTGTTGGATTCTTCATTGCCGATTGCGGCAACGCATGTACTGCCTCGTCTAGCGCAAACCCTGGTTTCTACTATGGCTGTGTCGCAACTTCGTGTTCGGTGATTTCCCAAGCCGTTAGTCAGCAGGTGCAGAATCCCGTGGCTCTGTTGCCGAACGACAATAATGGCGTCGTGATTCAGCTTCCGGCGGCTGCAAATAGCAGCCCGACCCTCAGCGGCGCATTCATCCTCGGCATCGCCACAACGGCAAACAACTCGCCGGGCTCCGCGCAGGTGTTTGCCCCCGATCAGTTCGGAAACCTGAAGACAACGTTCAAGGGCAACCAGTATGCGGGTTTTCTCGACACCGGTTCCAACGCCTACTTTTTCCTCGACAGCAAGACCACCGGAATTCCTATCTGCTCCAGCACCGAAAAAGGGTTCTACTGCCCGTCTTCCCCTGCCGGATTGTCAGCAACGAACACCTCGTCACAAGGTGGAAACAGTACCGTGAATTTCACCGTGGTCAGCGCCAGCCAGTTGTTTTCAACCGGCGGTAATGCGGTGTTTCCCACCCTCGGTGGTCCCAACCCCGCCATGTTCGACTGGGGCCTGCCTTTCTTTTTTGGACGGAACGTCTTCGTCGCCATTGAGGGACGCCAAACACCTCTCGGCGCAGGTCCCTTCTGGGCCTATTAGGAACGCTAGACTGTCGGTTGCGGGTACGCGCGCTCTCCAAAGATCGCCGTTCCGATCCGCACGCACGTCGATCCTTCTTCAATCGCGACTTCAAAATCGTGCGACATGCCCATGGAAAGCGTTTGCATGCTGATCGCGGGGAGCTTCCTCGCCGCAATTTGATCTCTCAAGCCGTGCATCCTCCGAAAAAGGGGTCGCGATTGTTCGGGATCTTCGCTGTAGGGTGGCACCGTCATCAGCCCCTGAATTTCGAGAAACTCGCATTGCGGTGCGCGGGTCAGAATCTGTTCAAGCCCCGTGGAATCCGCAGCCACTCCGCTCTTCGCCGATTCGCCACCAATATTGATTTCAATTAAGACCGGAAGCTTCTTCCCAAGCTCCTCAGCAGCGCTATTCAAGCGTTGTAGCAAACGAAGAGAGTCCACCGAATCGATGCCGCGAAACAGTTCCGCAGCGGCGCGGGACTTGTTGCTCTGCAAGTGCCCGATCATGTGCCACTCGGCAGCCTTCAAGCCCGACAGCGCAGCCGCCTTGCCTGCGAATTCCTGTACCCGGTTTTCGCCAAACAACCGGACCCCTGCTTCGTAAGCCTCACGAATCCGCTCGGGGAAAACGGTCTTGGTGACTGCCATCAATGAGACTTCGCGTGAATCGAGTCCGGCCCGACGGCCCGCTGCCTCGATCCGCTCCCGCACGCGCGCAACATTTTCCGCAATCGACATTAACCACCAAGGACACTAAGGTACACGAAGGTAGGAAATCAGTGGCTAGTAGCCAGTGGTCGGTGGGCGGTATTTTCGGGTCAGTTGTTTCGGCGGCTGATTGGTGACGCTGCTAGCGACTGACGACTGACCACTGACCACTGCTTCTACATCATCGCCGCCGGAGGTGGCGGCTCGTTCGGATCTCCCGCGCTCGTCATCGGCACAAAGATCAGCAGTACCGCGAGAACCGCGAGGAACGCGGTTCCGAGCAAGTACATGGGATTCGCGAAAATCTGTGGTGGAGTCTTCGGTGGTGCCCATCGATACGCGCGCAGTCCCGCCCATGCCAGGCCCATCAAGGCTTCACCTGCGATGAATCCGGAGGCAGTCAGAATGCCCGCATTCTCCACGCGTGCACGTTGTCCTTCGTTGTATCCGCGTCGCTTTCCAATCCAGTCTCCAATGGCTCGAAACACCCCACCGACAAAGATTGCGCATGTCGTCTCAAAAGGAAGATAGGCGCCGAGTGCCGCCAGCATAGGACTGCGCACGCCCATCATGATCATGGCGACTCCCATGAACATACCTACGATGACCAGCGGCCAGGCCACGTTGTGGCCGACGATCCCACTCGCGAGTGTCGCCATGAGCCCAGCCTGTGGGGCGGGCAAATCCTTAGTTCCGAATCCGATCCCCTGTTGGAGCCAACGCAAGGGAAAGTACATCACGAAACTAGCAACAACGACGGCGATGAGTTCTGCCATCTGAATACGGCTGGGAGTGCCACCCAGGATGTAACCGGCCTTGAAGTCCTGTAACAGTTCTCCTGCGACTGAAGATGAAACACATGCCACCGCCGCAACTCCCAGCACGGTTGCGACTCCGCTTGTCCCCGATACACCCAGAGCTACCATCAGCAGCCCGGCAATCAGCAAGGTCGAAATCGTAATCCCTGATACGGGGTTATTCGACGACCCAATCACCCCGCAAAGACTTCCCGACACCGTCGCGAAGAAGAAACCCACCAGAAGCATTACCACGGCGGCCAGCAGAGCAGGCCACCACAAGTGAGAGATGTGAACATACAAAGCGCACATAGCGATGAACATCACGCCGATTAGGATGAACACCGTCCGGAAGCTCATGTATCGCTCGGTGCGTGACACTTCCGGTTTTGGGCCCTTGGACGGGCGAAGGTCTGCAAAGGCCTTGCTCATGCCCGCTCTCAGGCTGTCCTTCATCGTGTACAGCGTGTATGCCGACCCGACCAACATTCCTCCCACGGCGATCGGCTTCACGATGTATCGCCACACCGAATCGGCCATGCCAATCCAGTCTGTCGGCATGTCGCCAGGGATGAATTGCTTCAACTGCGGTCCCATGAAGTACATCAACAGCGGGACCAGGAAGCCCCACGCGAGCACGCTGCCTGCAAATTGGAGTGCCGCGAGTCGCAGACCGATGATGTAACCAACCCCAACCAGCGCAGGGCTGATGCTCGGAGCCGCCACCGTGCTGGCAGCACCTGTGGGAACAACGTTCGCGGTGGCAGCCGTGCCCAGCCGAAGTTGTGTCCGCCCCAGTTGTCCGATTCCAAATGCGAATGTTTTATCCGTCCCGAAAATTCCAAGCGCACCGAGGATGTACACGATCCCGCCCACGCCAATGTTCCAGAAGAGGTATTTCGCAGCCTGCGCTCCTCGGCGCCCGGCCTTATGAATTTCCGATGCCGCGACCGATTCTGGAAACGGCAGCTCGGGATCCTCCACCATGCCTTTTCGAACCAGCGAAATGAACAGCACGCCCAGGATGCTACCCACCGCGATCATCGCCGTGGTCTTCCAATAAGCTTCATGGAATCCGAAGGAGGTCCACACCCCCGAGATCAAGAATGCAGGGATGGTGAAGATCGCGCCCGCCGCAATGCCTTCGCCAATTGTGCCCGAGGTACGCGCGATGTTTTCTTCCAGCACCGTTCCTTTCCATGTCCGCAGGATTGCCATTCCCACCACCGCTGCAGGGTAGGTGGCTGCAATCGTGACCCCGGCTCGCAATCCGAGGTAAGCGTTGGCCGCCCCCAGCACTACCGTCATCCCCAGCCCCAGTAGCACCGCCCGGAGGGTGAACTCTTTCATTTCCATGTTTTCTGGAACAAAAGGCTGGTGCTTCGCGGGGAGAGAAGTTTGTGTCGGGATTCCCGAAGTGCCCATGCGAAGAGTCCTCTAAGTTACGCGAATTCCTGAATTTAGCCGCGCTGCACCTTAGCATGCCTCCGCCCTGGTTTACAAGTGCGGCACTTACTGGCGCTTCGGTTTAATTCCTGGACCTGCAAGGGCTGCTAGAATCTGAGTAGTCGCTTCGTTTGGGTATCTCAGGGGACCCACGGGAGTCCAAACGATGTTTACAGATAGCTACCGCTGTTCAGATTGCGGCTGCGCTGTTGCTTTTCGTTCGCGCCGTCGCGGCGTGTTCGAAAGGCTCGTTCTTCCACTGTTGTTTCTCAAACCGGTTCGCTGCTTCAATTGCTTCCGCCGAAGCACGACCTCGCTCTTGACTAGGACTCGAGCTCCCGAAATCCGTTCTGCCGCATCTCCTCGTGCAGCAGCGTAGCGATTGCTCGCGCCTCCGCTCCCAGCTATACTGAACCTAATTCGGCCAGCTGGAGCCTAACCAGGCGCTGTCCGAGGGAGGATGAGTCTTCAGCAGTATTGGAGACACAACTCGGGTTTCTCCCCTCCAGAACCCCGCCCGTTCTGGCATTCTTGCGACGCATCCTCTGCTGCGCTCAGCGGTTTCTGGGGTCGGCATCCTGGCGCGGTCCTTCTTTGCTACCGTTTTCCCTGACGTTTGCCGCTTGTGCGGTCAGCCACTCACCAACATTTCTCGCCTGCCGGTTTGCGAAACTTGCATCGCCGCCATTGTGCCCATCGCTGTGCCAACTTGCGAAGCCTGCGGCGAAGGGCTGGCACAAACCAATCCTTGGCAGAAAACGACCCTATGCGGAACTTGCCAGGACGAACTCCCGCCATACCAGAAGGCAGTTGCCTATGGCGCTTACAATGGCGAACTGCGCGACTTGATCCACTTGCTGAAGTATGACCAGGTTCATCCTGCGGCCTCCGTCTTGGGCCATATGCTTGCATCCGCTATCGCGAAGCTGGAACTCTCCGGTGACGTGCTGGTCGTGCCCGTTCCTTTGCATGCATCCAAGCGCCGCCAACGCGGGTTTAACCAGGCTGAGTTGATCGCGCACAGTGCGCTCAAAGTCGTGGGCCACCAGCGTTTTCAGCTTGTTACTAACGTTCTGGAGCGCGTTAGGCCGACGGCTGCGCAGATTGGGTTAACCCGTAACCAGCGGCAAGAGAACATCCGGGGAGCCTTCAAAGTTGCGCATCTAAGTAAAGTAAGCGGACGCGAGTTGCTGCTTGTGGACGACGTCATGACCACCGGCACCACCGCCGCTGAGTGCGCTCGAGTGCTGCGGCGCGCTCGCGCAGAGAAAGTCTGGGTAGCAACGGTCGCAAGGACCCTAAAGACCAGCGTGGGAACGGATTTTGCGGCAACGGATATCGCGGTGGACCAATAATGTCAGGTCACAGGCACAATTCGCCAGTGCACTACGATGACGGGCGTCAGTCCGTGACCGCGGTCTTTGGTTTCCACCAGGACAGCGACCCGCAGGCTCTGCACGCGCCTGTGCTGGTCTTGAATGCGTCTTATGAGCCAATCAACATCTGCGCGGCGCGACGCGCGATTGTGCTGGTACTGAAGGGGGTCGCGATGACAGAGGAGGAGAACGGACACTTCCTTCACGCCGCCCGTGTTGCGCTTCGCGTGCCCTCGGTCATTCGTCTGCTCGAGTACCGCCGAATCCCGCATCAGACGCGGGCTTTGTCGCGTAAGAATATTCTGTTGCGCGATCGCAACACCTGCCAATATTGTGGAGAAGGTCTTTCCGCAGGCGATCTCACGCTCGATCACGTTGTGCCGCGGTCCCGCGGAGGCGCTTCAACTTGGGAGAATCTTGTTGCTTGCTGCCACTCCTGCAATCGCCGCAAGGGGAATCAATTGCCGACGGAGGCCGGCATGAAGTTGATGAGGGAGCCGCATGCCTTCAATCTCCATACCAGCCGCCACATCATGCGCCTGATGGGAAGGTCGGATGATAAGTGGCGGAAGTATCTGTTCTACTGAGCACTCAGCAGCCAGCACTGAATCACACAGGCCGTAATGTCGAGCAAGGTGAGCGACTTCCAACAAGCAAGAAGGAAGAATGAGACGGAATGATTGGATGCGGTCGTGCGTTGCTGCCCTGGGATTGCTCGCGGTTGCAGCCTCTATCCTGGTTGTCATTCATCCTGGAGGGTTCGAGAGCCAGATCGCTTGGTTTTTCGGCCTAATGCCGGGAGCATTTGCCGGCGCTGTTGTTGGGGATCGTCTGTATGAAATGAACCCGTGGCTAGACAGGATTGTGTACTGGCCGGTGTTTCTAGGCGTTTCTTTCCTCTGGTATCTTGTTATTAGCTTCCTTGCGATCAAAGTCTATCGTTCGCTGCGGCGTACGTCTCACCATGAATCGTGCCCTTGTTGTGACGATTTAAGACCTACTTTTCCTGGCTGAGTGCTGACGGCTGAGCGCTTACTGCGGCTTTTGCTCCTGCTGCCCCTGCTGTGGTGTGCCCTTCTCCACCTGCTTGCCTTCGTAGGTGATGACCGTCTTCGAGCCGAATCGCTTGTAATCCGTGTACTTTACGATCTCGCGTATGTGCACGTCGTTCAGCTGGAAATGCAGCGTATCGTCAGCCAGCGTGTAAGACGGAAACCAATATCTCCCATCCACCTGCTCGCGCCACGTGGTGAACTTGGGAAACAGATTCTCGTTGTTCTTCTTGCGGATGTCAGGGACCGTCTTGCCCGAAGTCTTCACTATCTGCAGGTCCTGGTCGTCAACCCATATGCGCCCCTGGAAATACCGCTTTTTGCCAACGATCTTCTTCGGCGCGATGTCGAACACGTAGCAGTGCAGTTCGTCTTCCTGCTGCTGACCGGCGTAAAGAATGTCGTACTCTGGAATTTCCTCTGACGTGAGTACGAATGGCAGAAGATGGCGGATGTCCTGCAGGTCTTCCGGCGACATCATGATTCCGCTCGGGTCCTGGTCCAGCGTGCTCTGCGGCGCGAAGACGACGTTCTCCAAACGCTTGCGCTGGTCGTCGTAGGTGACGTCGAACGTTTCGTGGTACTCCCCTTTGACAGTACTGCCGTCGAGGGTTTGCACCTTCACATCCTGCCGGTAGGTGTAGTTGTCACGCGCGAGCTTGAACTCAGCTTCCTTGTCGGCAAATTTCTGGATGATCTGCTCCGGAGTGATTCCCTTCGGCGGGTCGTTTTTCAGTGGGCCTTCCTGTGCCAAAGCAAAGCCGCTCAAGAGCAAACCAGTAGCCAACGAAAGGACCCAGGTACGTGTGGAAATTGTCATGATTTTCTCTGGAAATTCTGGAGCAGCCCGAAGAACCACCCCTTCAAAATTGGATGCGTCGAAACCCGCCAAGTTGCACTCTCAGATTAGCCCTATTCTCGGCAAAATGCTCGCTCTTAGGTTTTCAGTGCTGACATGTAGTTCTCCTCTCTGTCGATAATTTTTCGATGCGACGCGCGGTGCCGGTTGGGAAACCAACAGGGGAAGAATCGAGAGTTGCGCCGAGGTTGCTGCTGCAGTCCGTTAGGCGGGAGCTCCTGGTAGAGAACAAAACGTAGCCGCGCTGCTGCGCCGGAGCCAAGCAACACACGCACTATGGGCACAGGAGCCCGAAAATCCAGGGCTTGAGCCCAAAAACAAGAACGCCGGGCTGGTTGGCCCGGCTTCTTTCCTTGTCCTTCATTCGTGGGAAGCGGCTAGTTTCGTCGTTCCCGCGGATGTCTAATTTGTTTGTCACCGCTCGGCGGTTCACCAGCCGCCGAATGTGTTACATCACCAGCGCGAGATTCTCGAGTTCCTTCTGCAGGACGGGAAGAGCGCAACCCGCCATCTCAACGCGGCCAACGGCATCAAGCGCGGCCTGCGGCGAGACGCCATAGCCTCGTCCCATCAGGAAAATCTGCACCAGCTCCGCCGCCTCGCGGGAATCAGCCAAGCCCCCTTGGAGCAGGTCATTCCGCAAAGCGGATAACTCGGTGGATGAAAATCGCTCCCTCACATGTCACCTCCGACCACCTGACTCATAACCATTAGACTCAGCGACACCCACTTTTGTTGCATGCAATTTCCCTGCCGAACTTCAGGTCGATTCCGTAGTTCTTGCCAGAGAAACCGTACACTGGCTTAAACCCTTGTGTATCACCGAAGTTGTGCTTCCCAACGCACACGATCGCGCCCAGTATTCACAATGCTTTACAGATATTCCCGCCCAATTTGCGTCTCAGGGCCGACACAAAGTGTCAATCCGAAACTCGTCGTGCGTCTCGTTTCGAGACGTTGCCGCGAGTTAACTCCTCCACTCGTCGGTATTCGTCGATCCCATGAACCATAGTGCCAAGCCGCCATTCATCGTTGCACCGCTACTGAGGTTCGTTCCCGTTCTCACCTTCTACCGGCATTACGTAAACGATCTGCTGCTCGTTCATTTTTTGCATTAACGCATCAATCTCTTCCGGGCAGCACAGGCACTTCGCTCACTTGACCCCAGCAGCAGTGGCAGCCACACCAGTAGCCCCCGCAATTTCCTCTTGAAGGACACAACCCCTTCCCCACGGATCTATTTCAGACGCCGCGAGTCCGCTTGAAACGGCTGTTTCTAGTCCAGTTGCGGATTACCAAGAGAGAGAGGGAGGGAGGAGCGCGAGCGGAGAGAACAGAAATGATCGGACTTAACGGAAGTTCGTACTCTTGAGACTCCGGCGCACCAGCAGTAGCTGCTTCCAAGACGAAGAGCAAGACCGGGGCAATCAAGGCCCACAACTGGCCTGGCGCGGTGGGCGCGACGGCGATCCACGCGATCGCGAGCAGTGTGACCAGCGCAACCGATTTCAAAATCCAGTGCGCCGAGCTTTGTTGCGATAGAGTCAAAAATCCGCTTCCATTCTGATCTACAGCAGAGACTGCCGGAGCAGAAAGCTAAAAGCTAATTCTCCACCACCGCCTCATCCACGAGCAAAATTGGGATGTTGTCCCGCACGGGATAGACCCGGTGGCATGCGCCGCACTTCAGGCTCTCACCTGTTTCCTTCTGCACCAGAGGCTTCTTGCACACAGGGCAAACCAAAATGTCTAGCAATTCCTGCGAGATCATGCTGGCATTCTACGCCGCAGATATGGTGTGGCGCATAAATTGGCCGTTACCGACCGTTGTGGCTGGGCATTCTGCTGGAATCGTTGTCATAGGTACGCCTTTCGTCCTAATTTTTGTCGTTGCATTGCAATTGAAGAAAGTTGATTGATTCTGTGCTGAGTGTCGATGCTGAGAATTGCCTACAAACCAAAACCGCCCTCGCGGGCGGTCTTGGCTTCGTGGGTTGAACTCCTCAATTCTCAGGCCGGAGGTGGCCATAACTATGAGGACGTTGGAACTATTTTCACGCGAACGTTATGGTGGAACAATACTGCAAAGTAATTAGAAGAAACGTGCCTCTTTAGTTCTTTTTCTACAGCTGCTTAAACCGATTTAGTGATCGGCATCACAAGAAGAAGCTAGCTCTTTTCCGCAACCGCCAACTGCACCGCAATCGCTACCCCCTCTGCGGCCAAGGCAACTTCCGGCAGATCCGGGAAGGTTGGAGCGATCCGGATCGTGCGGTCCTCAGGATCTTTGCCGTACGGATGCGTCGAACCGGCGGGCGTCAGCTCCACGCCTGCTTCCTTAGCCAAGGCCACCACGCGCTGCGCGCATCCCTTGGGAACTTCCAGGCTGATGAAGTAGCCGCCTTTCGGGTGCGTCCATGAGAGCTCGGGGATTCCGGCGAGCTTGACGTGGAAAATCTCAAGAACCTTTTCAAACTTCGGCGCGATCAGCGCGCGATGACGATCCATCAACGCGAGAATCCCCTCCTCGTTTTTCAGAAAACGTACGTGCCGCAGTTGATTGGCCTTGTCGGGGCCGATGGTGCGGGGAGTGAGGCGATCGAGCAGCCACTTGACGTTCGCTTTCGACGAGGCGAAGAACGCCATTCCTGCTCCCGCGAGCGTAACCTTCGAGGTAGAGGCGAAGACGAACGCTCGATTTGGATTGCCGTGCTTGGCACAAAGCTCCAGCACGTTCGCGATCTCAATGCGCTCGCTGGTCAGGTGGTGAACGGTGTAGGCGTTGTCCCAGAACAGGCGGAAATCCGGCGCGGCCGTTTTCATCGAGGCGAGACGCTCGATCACCGAATCCGAGTACACGGCGCCGGTCGGATTGCTGTACTTGGGCACGCACCACATGCCTTTGATCGAAGCATCGCTCGCGACCAGGCGCTCCACCTCTGCGACGTCAGGACCGTCGTCGTTCATCGGCACCGTAATCATGCGGATGCCGTAGTCTTCGCAGATTTTGAAATGACGGTCGTACCCGGGAACCGGGCAAAGGAATGCGATTTCCCCTTGCTTTGACCAGGGAGCCGAACTGTCACAGGTACCTTTCAGAAGAGAGTAGGTGATGCAGTCGTGCATCAGCGCCAGGCTTGAGTTGTTGGCCACAACGATCTGATCGGCGGGCGCGCCCATGATCCCAGAGAACAGGCGGCGCACTTCGATCAGGCCTTGCAGCCCGCCATAATTGCGTACGTCAGTGGCGCCTTCGGCGTTGAAATCCGAAGCTCCGGGAAGGCCAAGCAGCCCATCGCTCAACTCGAGTTGGTCGGACGCAGGCTTGCCGCGGGTAAGGTTCAGCTTCAGGCCTTTGGCCTTGAATGCATCGTAGGTCTTCTGGATTTCAGCTCTCGTGGGCACAGCCTGGGCGGCTTCGATCATCGGGATCCTCTCGGCTTATTGTACTTGGCGAAGCAGCAAAGATTTGAACCGCAAAGTTCGCAAAGGACGCAAAGAAAGCGGAGCGTCGCATCGCTCCTATCCCCGACGCTTCTCTGTGGTGTTCCTCCGTGCACCTTCGTGTCCTCCGTGGTGATGTCTTAGCTTTTCACTTCGGAACCAGCGAAAAGCCTCACCACAGAGGACACTGAGTTTCACAGAGGAACGCCACAGAGGTGAGCGTTAAAGCGCCGAGGGTTTTCAGTGTTCGTCGCGGTTGCTTTTGCCGAAGGGAAATTCGGGGGTGCCAGCCTTGTCGATATTCTCTTCGGCGAAGATTCGAACCCGGTCGAGCGCTGCCTGCAGTTCCGCGTGATATTGCTCCTGGCCACCATCGGGAGGAACCGGAATGGCGCGGCTGATTCGCAGGAAAGCTCGGCAGAACGGCTTCGGAATCATGGCGCCGTCCCAGGTTTTCAGCACCCAGGCTCGGTCGAAGGTGATGTGAAAGCAGACCATGGGTGCGCCGGTGGCTCTTGCCAGCATTACCGGGCCGGGCTTGGCAACGTAGCGTGGACCGCGAGGCCCGTCGATGGTGAATGCCACGGTATAGCCTTCTTCGAGCGCGCGGCGCATCCCGATTAAAGCCCGCACCGCGCCTTTGGAACTGGATCCGCGTACCTTCACGAATCCGAACTTCTGCATGATGCGGCCGGTGTACTCGCCGTCGAAGCTGTCGCTGCTCATCACATGGACATCAAGGTCGCGGCACCAGTACATCGCGGCAATCATGCAGTTGTGCCAGAAGGAATAAACGTAAGGACGTTCAGCGAGGCTTTTCGGCGTCGCATCCTCCCAGGAAACCGCGAAGCGAATGGTCGGTCCAAGCAGCCGAATAATGAGGTATGCCGTCCAGGTGATCAGCCAAAGCAGGATCCGCTCACGAATCGTGAACTTGCGCCAGGGCTTGTCGACTGGTACCTGGCGGGGAGTGGCGGTGCTGCTCACAATTTCATTCTAAAGGCACGGCATTAAAGGAAGGTTTCAGGTTTCAGGTCTCAGGCTTCGACTTTTGGCCTGTGGCTCGTGGCTGACGGCTGACGGCTGAGAGACATAAAACCTCAGGTTTGTTGTTGGAATCGAAGATCAATGCCTCAGAAAGAAGAAACCGCAGTAGAAACCCAGCGACTTACCGCCCACGAAATCTTCGACGCAGCCTTGGACAACGCACGATCGGAATTGCGCCGCTCCTGGCGGAGCTTGGCGGTGTCTGGGTTTGCGGGTGGAATCACACTGGGCCTGACCGGAATTGGAGTAGCGTCGGTGCTTGCGACGTTGGGAGAAGGGGGGTGGCAGCAGCTAGTCGCGTACTGCATATATCCGGTGGGATTCATTGCGGTCATCATTGGACGGCAGCAGCTATTCACGGAAAACACTCTGTATCCCGTGGTGCTGGTGCTGGATGAGCGAAAGCACGTTCTTGCGACTCTGCGGTTATGGGGAGTGGTGTTTGTGTCCAATGTCGCGGGCGCAGTGGTGTTTGCGGCGCTGGTGATCCACACGCTGGCGTTGAAACCGGAGATCTCGGCGAAGCTGGTAGGGCTGGGATTCACCGCGGCGCAAGGCACGCTTTCGCATTTCTTCTGGAGTGGGGTGTTTGGCGGGTGGTTGATTGCGCTGGTGGCGTGGATGGTGACCGCAAGTCACTGGACCATTGGACAGGTAGCAATGATCTGGCTGCTCACGTTTCTCGTCGGCATCGGGCACTTCGCGCACTGCATCGTGACCAGTTGCGAGATTCTTTCAGCTGCAATGGCGCACGCCGTTTCGGCGGGACAGTATCTGCACTGGCTTGCACCGGCAACTCTGGGGAATATCGTTGGCGGAGTGTTTATCGTGAGCGTGCTGAACTACGGCCAAGTGCGGCAGGAGTGATCCTGTTCGATGCCAACGTAAGTAGAATGCAGTTGACTAGTCACTAGCCACTGATTTGCATCCGGCACTCAAGCACGTTGCGCATCGACCGTGGCCGCTGCCTTCCGGACCTTGGATCATGCAGCAGACTTGGAACGATCTATTATTCGCGCACTGGGCGGTTCCACACGAACAGCTACGTTCGCTGGTTCCGACAGAACTACCGCTCGATACCTTCGATGGGCAGTGCTGGGTTGCAGTTGCGCCGTTTCATATGTCTGGAATTCGAGGCCGCTGCATGCCTCCAATCTCTGGAACCTCGGCTTTGCCGGAGCTGAATGTCCGCACTTATGTGAGCTACGGTGGCAAGCCCGGAGTCTATTTCTTCAGCCTGGATGCGGGCAGCCGGCTGGCGGTCTGGGGAGCGCGGACGTTCTAC
>Ga0070713_100000907_pt1 | contig 18932 bp, 15 predicted proteins | sample LARL82metaG_FD_65465 | JGI IMG/M metagenome (GOLD analysis project Ga0070713, IMG submission 65465) | Corn, switchgrass and miscanthus rhizosphere microbial communities from Kellogg Biological Station, Michigan, USA - LAR L8-2 metaG | ecosystem: Host-associated > Plants > Roots > Rhizosphere ...
AATTTTATCGCCAGGTTTAGTCTGTTCTCAGCAATATTCCTGGCGGGACTTGCGCTAACAGCCGTCATGGGGCTGGCGCGTTCGCCATACTTCACGCGGCAGAATATCATTCGAGCCCAACCGGTACAGTTCAGCCACAAACATCACGTTGGCGACGACGGAATCGATTGCCGGTACTGCCACACGTCGGTAGAAACTTCAGCGACAGCGGGTGTGCCGCAGACGAAGACCTGCATGAGTTGCCACTCGGTTCTCTTCAACGATGCCGGTTATCTGGAGCCGGTGCGCGAAAGCTACCGGAACGACACTTCGATCCAGTGGGTGAAAGTGCACCGGCTGGCGGACTACACATATTTCAACCACAGCATTCACGTGAGCAAAGGTGTTGGCTGTTCGACGTGTCACGGTCGCGTGGACGAGATGCCGCTGATGTTTCAAGCAAATACGTTATTAATGAAATGGTGCCTGGATTGTCATCGAAATACCGAAATGGCGTTACGGCCGCTTGACAAAGTGTATGACATGACGTGGCAGGCGCCGGCAAACCAAGCTGAAATCGGCAGACAGTACAAGACGGAACGCAATATTCGGAGCACGAGCGAGTTGACGAGCTGCTCGACGTGTCACCGTTGATGGATGGTATGAGCGACCACGAGCATAGTAGCTCAGGGTTTGCAAAACAAACCCTGAAACCCGAGCTTGACGTAGACAATCACCCGCCTACCGCGGAAGAACGCGAAGTGCGCGAATTTCCGCTGAACCTGGCCACGGTACGCACAAAACTTGCCGGCAAACAGGGCAAGCAGTACTGGCGAACGCTGGAGGAGCTTTCGGACGATCCGCATTTTGCGGATTTGCTGCATCGTGAATTTCCGCGCGCGGCTTCGGAGTGGGATGAATCGGTCGACCGGCGCGATTTTCTGAAGTTGATGGGAGCTTCGCTGGCGCTGGCGGGAATGGCCGGATGCGGGAAACCGGCCGACCAATATATCGTTCCTTATGTGAAGCAGCCGGAAGGCCTGGTGCTGGGGAAACCGCAGCACTATGCGACGGTGATGCCATTCGGCGGCGATGCGCTGGGCGTGCTGGTAGAGAGCCACGAAGGACGTCCCACGAAGATTGAAGGAAATCCGGAGCATCCATCGAGCCTGGGCGCGACCGATGTGTTTGCGCAGGCTGCAGTGCTGGATCTATACGACCCGGATCGTTCGAAGACTCCCATTTATATGGGGGAGTTGGACACCTGGCAGCACTTTCAAGCGGACGCAGCGGGGCTGGCAACTTCACAGAAAGCAGTTGGTGGAACAGGGCTGCGGATTCTGACCGGTACGATTACTTCGCCAACGCTTACAGCGCAGATGGATGCGCTGCTGAAGATCTTTCCGCAGGCGAAGTGGCATCAATGGGAGCCGGCCGTCAGCGACGGAGCGCGCGAAGGCGCGAAGCTGGCGTTTGGCCGGATGTTGAACACAGTGTACCGCTTCGATAAAGCGGCGGTGGTGGTGTCGCTGGACGCGGATTTCATGGCCAGCGGGCCAGGACACGTACGGTACATGAAGGATTTCTATCGCCGGCGTAACTTGACGGGCCCGAATGATGAAATGAACCGGCTGTACGTAGTCGAGCCGACACCGACGGTGACCGGGGCAGCTGCGGATAGCCATTTGCCGCTGCGTTCGAACGATGTGGAATTGTTTGCGCGTGCGCTGGCGGCGAAAGTTGGCGCGGGTGGTTCCGGAGTGGCTCCTTCGAACGTAGATAAGTTTTTGGAGGCAGTGGCATCGGACCTGACCAAGCACCGCGGGGCAAGCGTAGTGATTGCGGGTGAACAGCAATCAGTGGAAGTGCACGCCATCGCGCATGCGATCAATCAAACACTTGGGAATGCCGGATCGACGGTGTATTACACGGAGCCGGTAGAAGCGAATCCCGTGAATCATGCGGATTCGTTGCGGGACCTTTGCGCGGATATGGCCAAGGGCAAAGTGGATCTGCTGCTGATCCTCGGCGGGAATCCGGTATACGACGCGCCGCACGACTGGGACTTTGTATCGAAAATGCGGAGAGTGCACACCGTTGTGCACCTGGGAACGCACTATAACGAAACTGCGGAACACGCGCAGTGGCACATTCCCGAAGCGCATTTTTTGGAAATGTGGAGCGACGCGCGCTCCTTTGACGGAACGTACAGCGTGATTCAGCCGCTGATTGCGCCGCTTTACCAAGCACATTCCGCGTTCGAAGTGCTGGCAGCATTCACGGACAAAGCGGGTGTCACGGCTTACGACGCAATTCGCGACCGGATGAAGGGCATGCCGGGTGGTGGGGCGGATGCGGACAAATTCTGGCGGAAATCACTGAATGATGGATTCGTGGCGGGATCGGCTTTAGCACCGTTGCAAGTGGCCGCGAAGCTGAATGTTGCGAGCTTGCCGGCGGCGAAACCAACAGCGGAGATGGAATTTTTGTTCCGGCCGGATCCGACCATTTACGACGGACGGTTTGCGAATAATGGCTGGCTACAGGAGTTGGCCAAGCCGATTTCGAAGATCGCCTGGGACAACGCGGCGCTGATGAGTCCGGCGACGGCGGAAAAGCTTGGCGTGACCCATAAGATCATGTCGCGCGGCGGCGAACACGGGCAAGTACGGTCCGCGGTCGTGGATATTGAGCTTTCGAACAGTAAAGTGACTGCGGCCGCGTGGGTGATGCCCGGTCAAGCGGATGGAGTGCTGGTGCTTCCGCTGGGATACGGAAGAAAAAAGTCCGGCTACACCGGCACGAACAAAGGCTTCAATGCGTACGTGGTGCGGGCTTCAGATGCGCTGTGGACGGCGAGCGGCGGCAAAGTGACGGTCACGAAAGAGGATTATCCGCTGGCTTGCACGCAGTATCACCACAACGTGGAAGGCCGGAAGATTTTGAGTACGGCGACGCTGGAGGAGTACAAAAAAAATCCGGATTTTGCGCGGGAGCACGACGAAACGCCGCCTAGAGATTTGACGCTGTACAAGGATTACGAAAAAGATTATCCCGCGCTGAATTTTTATCATGGCTACAAGTGGGCGATGGCCATCGACACGACAAAATGCAATGGCTGCAATGCCTGCGTGGTGGCGTGCCAGAGCGAAAACAATATTCCGGTAGTCGGCAAGGATCAGGTGATGCGGGGACGCGAGATGCACTGGATCCGCATCGATCGGTATTACGACACCGGACTGCAATCGGAAAAAGACACTCCGGACGAAAATCCCGCGCTGGCAAACCCGCAGACCTACTTTCAGCCGGTACCTTGCCAGCAATGCGAAAACGCTCCCTGCGAGCAGGTTTGCCCGGTAGGAGCGACGGTACACAGCGCGGAAGGCCTGAACGACATGGTCTATAACCGTTGCATTGGGACGCGCTACTGTTCGAACAACTGCCCGTACAAGGTGCGGCGATTTAATTTCCTGCGCTTCCAGGATTGGGAAACGCCTTCGTTGAAGCTGATGCGCAACCCGGAAGTGACGATTCGCAGTCGCGGTGTGATGGAAAAGTGCACGTACTGCGTGCAGCGCATTAACAATGTGCGCATCACGGCGGAGCGAGAAGGCGAAAATGGCGCGGGCCGCGGCATTCGTGACGGCGAAATCGTGACCGCTTGCGAGCAGGCTTGCCCATCGGAAGCGATTGTGTTCGGGGATGCCAATAATCCGAACAGTCGCGTATCGAAACTGCGGGCACAACAGCGCAACTACAATTTGCTTGGCGAATTGAATGCGCGTCCGCGGACAACGTATCTAGGAGCAGTGCGCAATCCGCATCCGGATTTGACGACCGCAGGAGCGAAGGAGCCGGCATGAGCACCGGAGACACACCTGTGAATTCGCCGGAAATCCGCCGGCTGGCGCGCGTGCTGGAGCCGGGGCACAACTATGCGTCGGTTACCGACAAGATCGCGTCCATCGTACTGACGCGGCCAACATCCCTCGGATGGCTTGCCGGATTCGGGGTCTCGTTCACGATTTTGATGGTGCTGATGATTTCGATTGCCTGGCTAATCACCAAAGGCGTCGGGATCTGGGGCATTAACGTCCCTGTTGGCTGGGGATTTGCGATTGTCAATTTCGTCTGGTGGATTGGTATTGGGCATGCGGGAACATTGATTTCGGCGATTTTGTTCTTGTTGAACCAGACGTGGCGCACGTCGATCAACCGGTTTGCGGAAGCGATGACGTTGTTCGCGGTGGCTTGCGCCGGAATTTTCCCGCTGCTTCACACTGGCCGTCCGTGGATGGCGTATTACATGTTTCCGTATCCGAGCACGATGGGACTGTGGCCGCAGTTCCGCAGCCCGTTGATCTGGGACGTGTTCGCGGTTTCCACGTACGGCACAGTTTCACTGTTGTTCTGGTTTGTGGGATTGATTCCGGACTTGGCCACATTGCGAGATCGCGCGACGAACAAGGCGGCGCAGATCATTTACGGAATGCTGGCGATGGGGTGGCGCGGGTCAGCGCGGCACTGGCACCGCTACCAATCAGCGTATTTGCTGCTAGCAGGGCTGGCAACGCCGCTGGTGTTGTCCGTTCATAGCGTCATAAGCTTCGACTTTTCGATTGCTATCGTTCCCGGATGGCACACCACGATTTTCCCACCGTACTTCGTGGCGGGCGCAATCTACTCCGGCTTCGCGATGGTGCTGACCATCGCAATCCCGCTACGCAAGGCGTATGACCTGGAAGATTTCATCACCATGCGCCATCTGGAGAACATGGCGAAAGTGATGCTCGCGACGGGACTGATTGTTGCATATGGCTACTTTCTTGAATTTTTTATGTCGCTCTACAGTGGCAACAAATTTGACGTTTTTCTGGTGCAGCAGCGGCTGCATGGTCCTTACTCGCCCTATTACTACGCGCTGATTTTGTGCAACATCCTGACGCCACAATTGTTGTGGATCCAGAAAGTACGCACGAACGTTGCTGCACTGTTCGTGATGTCGCTGATCATCAACGTGGGAATGTGGCTGGAACGGTTTGTGATTGTCGTCATCAGCTTGACGCGAGATTTTATGCCCAGCGCGTGGGGTCGCTATCAGCCGACCTTCTGGGACTGGAGCACGTTCATCGGAACGCTGGGTTTGTTCACTTCGTTGCTGTTCCTGTTCGTGCGTGGACTGCCGGCAATTTCCATCGCGGAAATGCGTGAACTTGTGGCGCACTCCGAGGAAAACAAATGAACTTGCCACATCCAGATCTTTACGGATTGCTGGGCGAGTTCGATTCGCCTGATGAACTGATGGAAGCCGCGGAAAGAGTGCGCAAAGCAGGCTATAGACGCATCGACGCATTTGCGCCGTTCCCCGTGGAAGGGCTTTCGCAGGCGCTGGGGCTTGGGCGGAAGCATAATCTTGTGCCTTTGCTGACGCTGGCTGGCGGACTTGGCGGCGGCTTGACGGGGTTTTTCTTCCAACTCTGGGCGAACACGTCGTCGTATCCGATGAACATCGCAGGGCGGCCGCTGAACAGCTGGCCGGCTTTTATTCCGGTGACATTCGAACTGACCGTGCTTGGCGCGTCACTATTCGCGGTGTTTGGCATGCTGGCGCTGAACAAGCTGCCGCAACCGCATCATCCCCTATTCAACGTTGAGCGGTTCAAACGCGCATCGAATGACAAATTCTTTTTGTGCATCGAAGCGCACGACCCAAATTTTCATCTGGAAAATACGGCACGGTTTCTGCAGAGCATCAACGCGCAGCACGTAACAGAGGTGCGCGATGAAGATTAGCGCGTCTGTTTTCCTTGGTGCGGCGTTGTGCGTGATGGCGCTTTCGGGATGCGATATGGCGTTACGGCAGGATATGGCGGACCAGCCCAAGAACCGGCCACAATCGCCAAGCACTTTTTTCTCCGATGGGCGATCGGAACGGCCGCTGGTGGAAAATACCGTAGCTCACGGCGCGGTGGATGATGACGTGTACCACGTTGCGAAAGAGTACGCAGGATATCCGTTGCCGCTGGATGAAAAACTACTGGCGCGCGGCGCAGATCGCTACAAGGTATTCTGCACTCCGTGCCATGGACTGCAGGGTGATGGCAATGGCATGGCCGCCGTTCGCGGAATGAAACATCCGCCGAGTTATCACATTGACCGCTTGCGCCAAGCGCCGAACGGATATTTCTACGACGTAATTACCAATGGATTTGGCGCGATGTACAGCTATTCAGAGCGCATTCCGCCGCGGGATCGCTGGGCCATCATCGCGTATATACGCGCACTGCAACTGAGCCGCAACGCCAAGGCGAGCGATTTGCCGGAAGATTTGCGGCAAAAAGTGGCGAATGGTGGGGTAGCGAATAAGGGAGCGAAGGAATGAGCGCGCAGGAATACAGAGCGCCGGAAAGTGTTGGGCGGTTGGAGAAGCGGGCGCTGGTTGTGGGTGTGCTCGGCCTGATCGTTTCCATCGTGGGATGGATTACGAACGCTCCAGATTTCTACCGATCGTACCTGCTGGCATTTCTATTGGTGCTGGGATTATCGCTTGGCTCTTTAGGCCTCTTGATGCTGCAACATTTGACCGGCGGGCAGTGGGGAATCATGATTCGGCGGCCGCTGGAATCGGCGACGCGAGTGCTGTGGCTGGTGGCGGTATTCTCCGTGCCGCTGGTATTCGGTATGAAGTATCTGTACACCACGCACACGGTTGACGATCAGACTCGTATCGGCTGGCTGAATCCCCCGCCGGTTGGTCACGAGGGCGCGCTCTCCGATTTGCAACAAAAGTATCTGACGCACAATTTCTTTATTCTCCGGATTGTCATCTATTTCGCAGTCTGGATCGGGTTGATGTTGCTGTTCAATCGCTTGTCGCAACAGCAGGACGTCAATAGGGACGACCGAGCTCTGCGCGCACGATTTAAATTCTGGGCGGGACCGGGAATCATCCTTTATGTTTTTGCGATGACCTTTGCGGCTATCGACTGGTCGATGTCGCTTTCGCCGCACTGGGCCTCAACCATTTACGGCTTCCTGTTCGTTGCTGGCCAGGCCATTTCGGCGATGGCCCTGATGATCATTACCGTGATCATGTTTTCCCGTTCGGAACCTTTCGCGGGAATCGTCCACAAGCGGCACTTGCACGACCTGGGAAATTTGCTGTTCGCGTTCAACATGCTTTGGGCGTATTTCTCGTTTTCGCAATTGCTGATTATCTGGTCGGGTAACCAGCCCGAAGAGATTACCTTCTACAGGTCGCGTCTTTCTGGCGGATGGGGTTATGTGGCTGTGCTGGTGCTGGTGCTGCATTTCCTTATTCCGTTCTTCGCGCTTTTATCGCGCGACGTGAAACGCAATCAATCGATTCTTGCAAAAATCGCGATGTGGATGATCGCGATGCGGTGTCTGGACCTGTTCTGGCTTACGCGCCCGGAGTTTACTTCGCGCGCTTTGCCGACCTTGTGGGACATCGGCGCGGTTCTGGCATTGGGCGGAATTTGGCTGTGGTTTTTCGCCGTGCAACTGAAGCAGCAACCGCTGCTACCATTGGGAGAACCGAAACTCGCGGAGGCCATCGGCAACCATGAGCACTGAGGTACACAACAGCGGCCACCGGAGTGGCGAGCCGTTTCATGACAGCGTGACGTTCGAGCCGCGCGACATCAACGTGGCAACGGTCGTGAAGCAGCTGATCTACCTGGCAATCACGATTGTGCTTTCGCTGCTGCTCTGCGTCCCCATCTTGCGAGTTTTGACGACCAGGGCCGCGGATAGTGATACGCCGATGGCGCCGGTGCGTTCCGAGATGAGCAAGACCGAGCGTGAACAGCAGTCTTTGCCGCCCGAACCGCGGCTGCAGGGCGTTCCAGGGCATCGAGCAGATGCGCAGCAGGACTTGCGCGATAAAATTGTGGCAGACACGGAAGCAAACGAGTCCAGCGGCTGGGTGGATAAGGCCAACGGCATCGCGAAGATTCCGGTGACGGAAGCGATGAAGATTATCGCGGAAAAAGCGGGAACAGGTTCAGCGCAACAGCAAAGCGCGCAAGAGAAAAAGAAATAGGGATCATGAGCAAGTGGCGCACAATTTGTGCTTCTGCTTTGCTGCTCGTCGCGGCGGTGCCGGTCTTTGCCCAAGCGGTGCCGGACAATGTGGGCGAAACCTCGGCAAATAGACCTGCGATTCTGCAGAACGTGGCGTTCCGTCCGGAGTTGAACGCGCAGATGCCGCTGGCTACCGCATTCACGGATGAAAATGGCAAGGCCGTCCAGCTGGGGCAATATTTTCACCAGCAAAAGCCGGTGCTGCTGGCCTTTGTGTATTACGGATGTCCGATGCTGTGCACGCAACTGGAGCAAGGCGTAGTGGGCTCGTTGCGCATGCTGTCGTTCAATCCCGGGCGTGACTATGAAGTTGTATTCGTAAGCTTTGATGAGCGCGATACTGCGGAAATGGCGGCAGCCAAGAAGAAAACGGCGATGGATCACTTTCGCCGTAGCGAGACCGCGGGCGGGTGGCACTTCCTGACCGGGACAAAAGAATCGATCAGCACGGTGACCAATGCCGCGAATTTCCATTTCAATTTTGATGCGAAGAACAATCTTTTTGCGCACGCCAGCGGCATCATGCTGCTGACACCGGATGGCCGCATTTCGCGCTACTTATACGGCGTGGAATTCCCCGGTCGCGATGTGCGGCTTGGATTGGTGGACGCTTCGCAGGGGAAGATTGGCACGCCGGTCGACAAAATGTTGCTGTTCTGTTTCCAGTACGACCCTTCGACCGCGCGTTACAGCGCGACGATTTTGGGCATCATGCGGTTGCTGGCTGTAGGAACGGTGGCAGGGCTGCTGCTGATGATTTTAGCTTTTCGCAAGCGCGATAAGCGCGCGCCAAGACCGGGTTTGCGCCATCAAGGAGCTGACTGATCGTGCAGTCCGAAATGCCATTGTATCCGGAGCAAGCCTCCAACTTCGCTCCGCAAGTGGACAACCTGGTTTTGTTCATGATTGCCGTGTGTCTGGTTTTTGCGGTGGCCATCTGCGCCGCGGTGATTTATTTCATGTTCAGATATCAGCGCGAGCGGCCGGATGAAATCGGTGTGCCGATTCACGGGGATTTGCGGCTGGAAATTGCGTGGATTGTGCTGCCCTTTTTCCTGTTGCTGGCGATGTTCGGCTGGGGCGCGGCGATTTATGTGGATTACCGGCATACGCCCGCGGACACGCTGGACATATATGTAATTGGAAAGCAGTGGATGTGGAAGCTGCAGCAGCCGGACGGCCGGAAAGAAATCAACGAACTGCACATTCCCGTAAACCGGAATATACGATTGATTATGGCCAGCGAAGACGTGATCCACGATTTTTCCGTACCGTCGTTCCGCGTGAAGATGGATGTGGTGCCCGGCCATTACAACAACATGTGGTTCCGCCCGACCAGGCCCGGACGATATCATTTTTTCTGTTCGCAATATTGCGGAACGAATCACGCGGTGATGGGTGGTTGGGTTACGGTGATGGAGCCCGATGACTATGCTAAATGGCTTTCTGGGAACACGGGTTCGGGCGATCCGGTAGCGGTTGGCGAAAAACTTTATTCCGGACTGGCTTGCAATACCTGCCATTCGAATGACGGCAAGGGACGCGGACCTTCGTATTACGGAGTGTACGGTTCAAAGGTGAAACTTGCCGATGGCTCGACCGTCACGGCGGATGACGTCTACATCCGCGAATCAATTCTGCAGCCGAACGCCAAGATCGTGGCTGGGTACGCGCCGGTAATGCCCAGCTTTCAAGGATTGGTAAGCGAGGAGCAGATACTGGCGCTCACCGCGTACATCAAGTCCTTGAAGGATCAGCCGCCGCCAACCAAGGCCGGTGCGGCTGAACCGGCAACGGGGAAGAAATAGCATGGGCACCACAGATCTACACGTTCCGAGTATCGAGAAGATGCCGCGCGAGCATTATCTGAATGCCACCTATGGCATTCGCTCCTGGCTACTTACGACGGACCACAAACGCATCGCGCTTCTGTACCTGATTTCCGTGACATTTTTCTTTTTTATCGGCGGATTGTTCGCTTCGTTGATTCGCATTCACTTGTTAACACCGGGCGGGTACCTGGTTACGCCAGAGACGTACAACAAACTGTTTACGATGCATGGCGTGGCGATGATTTTCTTTTTTCTGATTCCATCGATTCCGGCCGTGCTCGGCAACTTCCTGATTCCGATCATGATCGGCGCCAAGGATTTGGCGTTCCCAAAAATCAATTTGCTGAGCTGGTACATTTACCTGGTGGGCGGCGCATTCGTCTTGTATTCCTTCGCAACGGGCGGTTTAGATACCGGTTGGACCTTCTACACGCCGTTGAGCAGCATTTATTCAAACTCGGCGGTCACTCCAGCGGTAATCGGGATTTTCATCAACGGCTTTTCATCGATCCTTACCGGCTTGAACTTCATTGTTACCGTGCACACCATGCGCGCCCCGGGGATGACCTGGCTGCGGTTGCCGCTTTTCGTATGGGCGCACTACGCGACCAGCATTATTTTTATTCTCGGCACTCCGGTGATCGCCATCACGTTGTTGCTTGCCGGCCTGGAAAGAATGTTTCATTTCGGATTTTTTAATCCGGCTTACGGCGGAGATCCGATCCTCTTCCAGCATCTCTTCTGGTTTTATTCGCACCCCGCCGTGTACATCATGATTCTGCCGGCGATGGGTGTGATCAGCGAAATCATTCCGACGTTCGCGCGGAAGCCGATTTTTGGGTACGACTTCATCGCCGCATCGAGTATCGGTATCGCGGTGATTGGCTTCATTGTGTGGGCGCACCACATGTTTCTGACCGGCCAGTCAACGTATTCGGCCGTGGCGTTTTCGTTTCTGACATTTCTTGTGGCCATTCCCTCCGCGGTGAAAGTGTTCAACTGGACGTCGACCTTATATAAAGGTTCGATCGCCTATGACACGCCAATGCTGTATGGCCTGGGATTTATCGGGCTGTTTACGATTGGCGGGCTTACGGGATTGTTTCTTGCCTGCCTGGGCCTGGATATTCATCTGCATGACACTTATTTCGTCGTAGCGCATTTCCACTACATCATGGTGGGCGGCGCAATTATGGGCTACCTCGGTGGAATCCATTTCTGGTGGCCCAAAATAACCGGGCGCTTGTATCCGGAATTTCTGGCGCGCATTGCGGCCATTGTCTTGTTTATCGGATTCAATCTGACATTCTTTCCGCAATTTGTCCTGGGCTATCTCGGGATGCCGCGCCGCTACCATAACTATCCGCCGGAGTATCAGGTGCTCAACGTCATGTCCACCGCGGGCGCATCGATTCTTGCGCTTGGTTATTTGCTGCCGATGGTTTATCTGACCTGGTCGATGCGTTACGGAAAGATTGCCGGCAAAAATCCGTGGCCAGCTACGGGCCTTGAGTGGATGGTAGATTCACCGCCGCTGACGGAGAATTTCCACGAAACGCCGGTTGTGGATTGGGAGCCGTACGACTTTGAACATCGTCCGGAGCTGGGCTTACTGGGAGCGGTGTCAAGAAAACCTATTCCGGCGCACGGCGATGATTAGCGAAACGACTTACGTTTGCAGAACGCATTAGAACTTTAACGTCGGGCTGATATCTCCGGCGAGACAGAAAAAGAGGAGCACCGAGTGCATCGCACCGGAGAGCTGTACGGACAGTTTCAGACGCTGGACCAGCAGAAGGAAACTGCCACGCTGGGGATGTGGGTTTTCCTGGTTACCGAAATTCTTTTTTTCGGCGGGTTATTCCTGGCGTACACGATCAACCGTCACGCGTACTCCACGGCGTTCGGCATCGGCGGTAACATGCTGGACCTGACACTGGGAACCGCTAACACCGTCGTTCTGATTGCGAGCAGCTTGACGATGGCGATGGCGGTCTGGGCCGCAACTACCGGCAGGAAGTCACTGGTCACGATTTTTCTGATGGCCACGCTGATCCTCGGTTGCATATTTCTTGGCGTGAAGGTGGTGGAGTACAAGCAGAAGTACGATCACCATTTGATTCCCGGCAACAATTTCGATATCAGCTACTGCGTAAAGAGCCAGAATCCGGTTTGCGGCGCTCCGGCGGAGCTGGCGACCGAAGCCAAAGAAATTGAAGAAGCGCTAAAAGTCGATCCGGATCTGAACGCTCATGCGCAGCTTTATTTTTCGCTGTATTTCGGAATGACGGGATTACACGCGCTGCACATGATCATCGGCGCAGGGCTGTTGTTCTGGCTGATTTTGCAGGCGGCGCACGGCAGATTTGACGCCAACTACAACACGCCGGTGGAAAATATCGGTTTGTACTGGCACTTTGTCGACATCGTATGGATTTATCTGTTCCCGCTGTTGTATTTGATCAATCGCCATTTAGGCTGAGCGGAGAAGCGCGTGTCTGAACACATTGTATCGCCAAAGATTTACGCCATGATCTTTCTTGCGCTGATGGTGGGCACGTTTCTAACCGTTTTCGCGGCGACAAGAGATTTCGGTCGAGTGAACATCGTAATAGCGCTGGGAATTGCCACGATTAAAGCCACGCTGGTGATTCTTTTTTTCATGCACGGAAAATACAGCGCGCGCCGCACCAAGCTGGTGATTGTGTCCGGATTTTTTTGGCTGGCAATCATGTTGGGTCTGACGCTGGCGGATTATTCGACGCGGCACGCGGAACCGAGCCGCAGCCAGTTGAACCAAACAGTGCCTTCACGCTCCATCGTTTCCTGACCCCGAACCTTTACGATAGCGGTGAGTTTGTCTGCTTTCGCATTCTGTTCGATACCGGCACAGGTATGCGCTATCGCTGATCACTATTCGTGTGATTTTATGTTCGCAACGGTCTAGGTTTGCGCTGGCAGAAATGAAAGAGGGGAGAAGTCAGCCGGCCCAGCCCTCAATCCCCTAAAGGGATCCTCGGCTAACTCCTCCCACTTGGCTAGTACCTGCAAATACTGAGCCAACCTTAACTCCTTTGTCTTCAATGCTGGACATAATTTATTGCTTGAAAAAAATTCATCACGCCCGCGCGAAATTACGCGCCAAGCCAAATATTGTAGCCATTTTTTGGCACCGTTTGGTTTTGCGCCGCGAACGGGAATTCACCAGGAGCGTGGTTCGATTGACCCGCCCAAACCTTGCCTGCTATTGTTAAAAGTTATTCTGCCCTCAGTGTACTCACTGTGGGCGGGGGCTCCTGTGGAGGGCCTCGCTTAGACCATGGGCCTGACTAAACTCGTCATTCGCGGCGCACGCCAGCACAACCTGAAAAATATCAGTCTGGAAATACCGCGCAACGCGCTGACGGTAATCACCGGACTCTCCGGGTCGGGCAAATCATCATTGGCATTCGACACTATTTACGCAGAGGGCCAGCGGCGTTATGTGGAATCCCTTTCCGCGTACGCGCGTCAATTTCTGGACCAGATGGAACGCCCGGAAGTGGATGTGATCGAGGGGCTTTCGCCATCCATCGCCATCGAGCAGAAAACAACGACACGATCGCCACGTTCCACCGTCGGCACCATCACCGAGATTTATGATTACCTTCGCGTCGTGTACGCGTCGGTCGGAATTCCGCACTGCCCAAATTGTGGAAAGCCCATCAAGCGGCAGTCGAGCGAAGCGATTGTGCAAGCGATACTCGGCGGAGAGCTCAGCAAAGCCGATGATCGCGTGATGATTCTTGCACCGATCGTGCGCGGCCGCAAAGGCGCGTATCGCAAGGAACTCGAAAAACTTTCACAGGACGGCTACGTACGCGTGCGTATCAACGGCGAATTGTTTCCGCTGGACGATCCGCCGCAACTGGATAAGAGAAAAAATCACACCATCGAAGTTGTCGTGGACCGGCTGCTTGTGAAACAGGGGATTGCGTCGCGGCTGGAGCAATCGATTGCGACAGCGCTTAAGCTTGCGTCGGGGCTGGTCACCGTCGCGGTGGTGGGCGGCAAGGAATTTACATTTTCAGAAAAGCTGGCGTGTCCCGACTGCGGCATCAGCGTTCCCCAGCTTGAGCCGCGTTCGTTCAGTTTTAATTCTCCTTACGGCGCGTGCCCAGCATGCAACGGTCTGGGATCGAAATACGATTTCGATCCTGCAAAAGTCATTACGGACTGGACTCGTCCGTTATTCGATGGCGGACTTGGACCTGGTTCGTCCTCCGCGATTCTAAAGCGCACGCTGGAGCTCGCGGCCTACGCACACAGATTCGATCTGGATGCGCCGTTCGAAAAGTTTCCACTCAAGATACAGAACCTGATTTTGTACGGCTACCCGCCCGTAGGCGCAGCCGGTTCCGGCGGCAGCGATGCGCCGAAGGCAAAAGCAAAATCCGACAAAGGATTCCGTTTCCAGGGAATACTAAAATTTCTGCAGCGGAATTTTGAAGAGTCCAATTCCGATACGTATCGCGAATGGATGACTCAATATATGTCGGCGACTCTCTGCAATGTCTGCCAAGGCAAGCGTTTGCGTCCGGAATCGCTGGCGGTCAAGCTCGCGGGCTGGTCGATTGCGGATTTCACTTCGCTTTCACTGGCGGCAGCGCGACCGGCCGCAGACAAAATAATTTCGCAGCTTTCCGCGCGGCAGAAGGAAATAGCTGAACGACCGCTGGAGGAAGTGGCCGAGCGAATCGAATTCCTGCTCGCAGTAGGGCTTGGATATTTGAGCCTGAGCCGTTCGGCGGCGACGCTTTCCGGCGGCGAAGCACAGCGTATCCGTTTGGCTACGCAGATCGGTTCGCGGCTGCGCGGAGTATTGTATGTGCTGGATGAACCGTCGATCGGGCTTCATGCGCGCGATAACGACCGGCTGCTTGATTCATTGGAACACTTGCGCGATTTGGGTAACACCGTTCTGGTGGTGGAACACGACGAAGACACGATCCGCCGCGCGGATTTTGTGGTCGATCTCGGCCCGGGAGCCGGCAATGCCGGCGGTTATCTGGTGGCGCAAGGGAAACCCGAACAGATTGCGGCCAGCGCCGCATCGCTGACGGGGCAATACCTTTCCGGCGTCGCGCGAATTCCGGTTCCAGAAACGCGCCGCAGCCCCAACGGCAAAGCGATTCAGATTCTTGGCGCATCTGCGAACAATCTTAAAGACGTTGACGTTACGATTCCGCTTGGTCTGCTCACTGTGGTCACTGGCGTTTCCGGATCGGGCAAATCAACGCTGGTGAACGATATTCTTTACCGCGCGTTATCGCAAAAACTTTATCGTTCGATGGCGGCTCCGGGTGCGCACCGCGACGTGCTCGGCATGGAGCAAATCGACAAAATCATTGAGATCGATCAGGCTCCTATTGGCCGCACGCCGCGTTCGAATCCCGCCACCTATAGCGGAGTGTTTGCGCCGATTCGAGATCTTTTCGCGATGTTGCCGGAATCGCGCGAACGCGGTTACAAGCCGGGTCGCTTCAGCTTCAACGTAAAGGGCGGCCGCTGCGAAGCATGCCAGGGCGACGGCTTGCGCCGCATTGAAATGAATTTTTTGCCCGACGTTTACGTAACGTGCGAAGTGTGCCGGGGCCGCCGCTATAACTCAGAAACGCTGGCAGTGCGCTTCAAAGGCCATTCCATCAGCGACATTCTAAACATGCAGGCCGTAGACGCGCTCAAGTTGCTGGAAAATATCCCGCAGATTCAACAGAAGCTTGCGACCATCGTGGAAGTCGGTCTCGGCTATGTACAGTTGGGCCAATCTGCAACCACTCTTTCCGGTGGCGAGGCGCAGCGCATCAAGCTGGCGCGCGAGCTTTCCAAACGCCAGACCGGCCGCACGTTTTACATTCTGGATGAACCGACCACCGGATTGCATTTCGACGATGTGCGCAAACTATTGGATGTTCTACAACGGCTGGTTTCGCTTGGTAATACCGTGGTGATCATCGAGCATAATTTGGACGTCATCAAACAGGCCGATTGGATCATCGATCTGGGCCCCGAGGGCGGCGACGCAGGCGGAAGAATCGTGGCCCAAGGCTCGCCGGAAATTGTGGCGCGAAACAAGAAATCGTACACAGGTCAGGCGTTGGTACGGGTGTTATCCTTACCTGGGAATTCGAACGGATCTAAACCGCAGGCTTGAGCATTGGAGGAGATTGCGAGCGATGGCAGCTCTTCTCTATTTCGGCTTGAAGTTCGCCGCGTATACCGCCTGGTGCTATCTTGGTTTGCATAAGTTCCGTCCGCAATCGAAGCCTCCAATCGCGGGCGCCGTTGCTTATGGTTTCCTTCGCTTGTTCCTGGGATTTTTTTTTGGTGTGTTGATCTGGCTGCTCAGCAGTTCGCTGATGTCACAACTTGGATACGGCTTTTCCCAGAACGTCGTGACCTATGTGCTGGTTTATGTCCCAGTGCGTTGGGTCGAATGGACGATTATGGCCATGATCATCGTTCCGGGTTCGCATGCCTTCTCGCGTTGGGCTGTGGGAACCAGTGGAAATGATCTTCTTTGGCGCTTGGGCGGAATCGCGATTTCCTGTGCAGCGGACATTCCGTTGATCATGGATTTGGGCGGAGTAATACCTGTGGGACGCTTTTTGTGCTGATGTGTTCGACGTACGGTACGAAACGCCGCAGCTAAGTTCGATGACGCGATACTCCGTTTGTTGCGCAAATTGCGCGTTCCCGTTTACAGTGAATTGACGCGAATGAACACTGTCTATCAAGTGCAACCACTGACGCTGGGCGACATCGCTACATATCCGCTGGCATCGCGAAAGAGCAAGGTCTCGATCGCTGACTTTGCGAAACCGGTTACGAAAAATGTATCGTTTGCTGATTTTTTGCAGTCGCTACCCGGAATTTTGGCCGCCGGCGATTTTCGCGGCGTAGTTGGTGCAATTCAACAAGCCAAACGCGAAGGCCGCACGATTGTATGGGGTATAGGCGGGCACGTCATCAAAACTGGTCTGGGTCCGCTGCTTGCCGATCTGATGCGTCGAGGATTTGTTTCTGCCATCGCCATGAATGGAGCGGCCCTTATACACGACTTTGAAATTGCCCTCGCCGGCCAGACCTCGGAAGATGTCGAAGCGGGCATCAGCGAAGGCAAATTTGGCATGTCGATGGAAACCGGGCTGTTCCTGAATCAAATCGCGAGCAGCGCGTCCTTTTCCGGAATAGGTTACGGCGAAGCAGCCGGAAAATTTCTGACCGGGCGGCGGCTGTTGCAGCAAAACGGACAAGCCAGCGTATTGTGCAGTGCGTACAACCTTCGCATTCCGGTAACCGTGCATTTGGCTATCGGAACGGACATTCCGCACATGCATCCCGCGGCTGACGGAGCGACGCTCGGCGCAGCAACGCATCATGATTTTCGCCTGTTTTGTGCATTGGTGAAGCAGATGCATCCGGGTGGCGTATATTTAAATTGGGGCTCCGCGGTCGTCTTGCCGGAAATTTTCTTGAAGGCAGTATCGGTCGTGCGGAATTTAGGGGTAGCGTTGCGGCCGATCACTACCGCCAATTTCGATTTCATTCAACATTACCGACCACTACAAAATGTTGTGAAGCGGCCGACTGCGCCGTCCGATAAAGGCCGGGCAGACTCGAAAGGGTACGCTATCACGGGCCACCACGAAATCCTGTTTCCCCTGGTCGCGGCAGCGCTGGCTTCCGGGTGGCCACGCCCGCAGGCCGGAACGCAGCCGAAGACGCGTCTTAACAAAAAGAAGGCCGCGCGCAAATCCAAATGAATCCATTCGACGATTATCCCAATCCTCCGCCACCGGAAGACGCAAATCCCAAAACGCAAGAAGCGCTCGACAATCTGGCAGAGCGAATTGTGGTGCATAGCCCCGAAGGCGGAGAGCAAATTCCAGGCGATCCAATTTCGTTTGTCGGCTCAAGACCGGCGCCGCCGCCTCCGGCTGCAAATTCCTACTTACCCGAGGATCTGCGCATCAGTTGGTCATGGGTGCATCTTCTTTTCTTTGGATTGTTCACAATCGGCAGCCTGATCGTCATTCAACTCGCCATCGTGATTTATTACGCGGCAGGCCAGCATCTGACGCAGAAGCAGATGGAACAGATTTTCCAAAGCAAGCCGCAATTGGCGGTGGGCTCAAATGTGCTGTGGTTCTTTCTAATTTTTCTTTTCCTCTATGTAACGCTGGCGGTCCTTCGCGATCGTGCATTCTGGCCGACGCTCGGCTGGAAGAGGCTCAACCCGGCGGCCCCCGCGCCATCCAATCCTTGGGTTTATTTTGGCGGCGGAATTGCGTTGGCGCTAGGCGTGGCCATCGTAAGCTCGCACCTGAAGACCCCAGAGCATCTGCCCATTCAGGATTTATTCAAAAACCGAACGGGCGCGCTGTTGTTGATGGCTATGGCGGTTTTTGTGGCTCCGTTGATTGAAGAGACGGTGTTTCGTGGATATTTATATCCGCTATTCGCATCCAGCTTTTCGCAAATGGCCGCAAGATTTGGCGCCGATCCGGCCAAAGCGATACGCACCGGCACGGTGCTGGGCATCGTGTTGACGGGAGCGCTTTTCGGACTGATGCATGGCGCGCAACTTGGCTGGACGTGGGGCCTGGTTGCTATGCTGGTCACCGTGGGAATCATATTTACGTTGGCTCGCGCTCGAGCCGGCACGGTGCTTGCGAGTTTTCTGCTGCATCTTGGTTACAACTCGATGATCGCGTTTTCGGCGATTGTCTCCACGCGCGGGTTCACGCAGATGCCACCACACCCCTAAAGACCTTTTTGGCCGGAGCGCAAGGCTCGATTAGAATAAAGGTTTGCGGAGACCCTAACGGAATGTACGTAGCGCAGCCCATCGAATGGACAGAACGGGGTGTGGTGATGCTGGATCAGCGTCGCCTACCCAGCGAAGAAATTTCGTACACATACACCAATTATCAGGGTGTCGCGAAGGCAATTCGCGAGATGGTGATTCGCGGG
>Ga0070713_100000908_pt1 | contig 18929 bp, 15 predicted proteins | sample LARL82metaG_FD_65465 | JGI IMG/M metagenome (GOLD analysis project Ga0070713, IMG submission 65465) | Corn, switchgrass and miscanthus rhizosphere microbial communities from Kellogg Biological Station, Michigan, USA - LAR L8-2 metaG | ecosystem: Host-associated > Plants > Roots > Rhizosphere ...
GGGGTGAGGGCGGTGGCGACGGCGCCCGCTGACAGGTCCGGGGCGGGGCTCGGACGCTGGCACGCTGCCCGCCGGGCGCCCAGATCCGCCAAGTCTGCGCGGCCTCGGCATATGACTGTCCTGTGCCAAATAAATCGGCCCGGTCCACCCGCTCTGACCTGCGCGGGCCTTTTTGATTGGCAAACGATCATGGCCTGCGTTGCTGGCTAGCGGGGGTCACTGCCGTGCGGGGGGGCCGGCTTGCCATCTGATCTGGCCCGGCGGCGCGTGACGTATGCGCTGACCGGGAGGTAGGAGAGCTCGGCGTCATGCTCGTCGAGCAGGCGCTCCCAGATCTTGTAGGCGGAGAGGCCGGGCTCTTCGGCGAGCCAGGCGTCGATCAGCGGGCGCAGCGGGGCGAGCACGGGCGCCGGCCATGGCGGGTGAGGGCCGCCCGGTGAGGTGCCGGGCGGGGTCAGCGCCTGCAGGACCGTGCGGCGCGGCACGCGGTGGCGCGCCGCCAGCAGGCGGACGGGGGCCGTGGCGTCCGCAGCGGCGTCGCGGCGGACGGCCCCGAGGACTGCGGGTTCGCCGGGCTGCGGCAGCCGGGGGGGCAGCAGGATCTGCGGGGGGCCGGCCCCGGGTCGCCGGCCCAGCCCGGCGAGCGTGCGCTCCAGCGCCGGGGCCGTGCGGCCGGCGAGCGCTGCCAGCCGGTCTGCGCGGATGCGCCCCAGGTGAGGCGGGCTGCAGACGAGTGAGCGCAGGTAGCTGGGTCGCAGGTGGTTGGCGCGGGCGAGCCGCCGGATATAGGAGGCCGCGGTCTCGCCGTGCCGTGGCCGGACCGGGACTGGCAGCGGCGCCAGCGGGCGGGAGGTCATGATGTCCTTCCTGCCGGCTTGCGGCCTGCGGCGTCGGCGGCGATGTCGACGTCGATGGCGTCGAGGGTTTTCCTGGTGATGGCCTCGGTGCCGTCCAGGATGGCCTGGACGGCGGCGGAGCGGATGATCCGGAGGAGGCTGCCGATCATGCCGCCCGTGCGGTGGTGCAGGTATCCGCCCAGGCCGGGGAGGGTTCCGGGTTCGTGCCGGTGCAGCCGGAGGCTGGTCTCGAGGGCGGCGGCCAGGGCGGTCCACTGCCGGTTCCGGGGGAAGGGGCTGGTGCGGATCATGGAAAAGCGGCCGGCGATCTGCTCGCCGCGGGTGCCGGACAGCAGCCCGGCCTTCTCGACGCTGATGCCGGCGTAGGCGAAGGTGGCGGGGATCCGCTCGGAGAAGTACTTCAGGGCGTCGGATGCCTCGGCGCCGTCGCGGGTGGCGAGGTTGATGTTGTGGATCTCATCCACGCATATCAGGCTGGTCCGGGCATCCAGGCAGACGCCGCAGACGGCCTCGGTGATGTCGGTGATGTTCAGCTTCCGGGTGACCGGGATGCCGAGGAACCGGGCGAGCTCGACGGCGATCATCTTCGGGGTCGTCCGCGGTGGCAGGGTGATGTAGATGACGGGGATGCCGCCGCCGGAGCGGGGGTGCCGCCGGCGGTGCATGGCCTCGGTCATCTTGCCGAGCTGGGTGAGCGCGGTGGTCTTGCCGGTGGCGGCGGGGCCGGACAGGATGATCCCGCAGCGGCCGGAGACGGCGGCCCGGTTGAGGTAGGACAGCCGCCTGCCTTCGGTGATGACCTTGGTGATGACCGGCGTCTCGACGGTCACGAGGCGGGAGTGGTGGGCGAGCCGGTCCTCGTCGTAGGCGAGCCGCTTGTCCTCGCCGAGGTTCTTCCAGACGTCGCCGGGCAGCAGGTCCGGCACTGAGGGGACGTCGGCGGCGAACTGCCGCCAGCCGGCGAGGGTGGTGAGCTGGCGGCGGTCCCCGCCAGGGCTGCCGGGGGCTTCGGTCACCAGCGCTTGTCCGCTTCGCGGAAGGGATCGAAGATGCCCATCGGGATCACGTCCGCCAGCGGCGCGTCCTCGTCTTCCTGTCCGGCGGGGGCCGACGGCAGCGGGCCGACGGCATCCCGGCCGGGCTGCCCGTGCGGCGGAGCTGCCTTCGTCCGCGCAGCGACACGGCGGTCACGCCTGCTCGTCTCCGCTTTCTCCCGCTGCCCCGGGCCGGCGTTCGCGCGGCGCAGCAGTCCTGCGACGGCGTCGGCGATCTGCTCTTCGGTCGCCTCGCGGCCCAGGCCGCGGCGGGCGTGGTCCCAGGCGAGCTCCCCGAACGGGAGCGGTGCCCGGTCCAGGTGCCTCCAGAACACGGTGATCCAGCCGTCCGGGCCGCGGACGTGGATCTTCGAGACGTCATAGGGGTCGTGCCTGATTTCCCAGCGGTCCCCGTGCTCGCGGATCCCGGACGGCTGCAGCCGCAGCGGGTTCAGCTCCTCGCCGTCGTAGCTGCGCCGGGCCAGCTTGATGCCGTAGGCGTTGACCTTCCGCCACTCGGCGGGCAGCAGCTCGATGTAGTCATCGCCGGACAGCGCGACCGGCACGTATCCCGCCGCCTCGACCAGGACGGCGTACTTCTCGTTCGGGGTGAACGCCCGCCCGGGATGCTCCGGGTCCCGGAGCCCGTCATGCGGGCGGTTGAGCCAGAAAGCGACAAGCCACTCATCAAGGAGCTCCTGGAGCTCGGCCACCGACCACAGCGGCTGGTCCTCGACGTGCCGGCCGCGGCGGTCCGCGCTGCGCCCGGCATAACCCGACGCGAACTGGCAGAACAGCGAGGCCATCGACCCGAAGCAGCGTTCGATATGACCCTTCTCCGATCCGCTGCCCAGGTGGGCGGGCTGAACGGAGATGCCCAGGTGACGGCAGGCGGACCGGAACGCGGCCGAGACGAACACGGCGCCGTGGTCGATCACGATGGTGTCCGGGACGATCACCGGCCGGGCCGCGGCCTGCTCCAGCCTCGCGTCGATGTCCAGCAGCCGCTCATATGGCAGCACGGAATGCGCCATCTTCAGGGCCTCGGGCCAGCCCGGCCGGACCGGCTCCGGGGTGAGAGCGCGGGCCAGCAGGACGCTGGCATCGACGGCCTTCGTCGTCGGCCGGAGCACCGCAGCGGGCACCACCCTGGTGGCGACGTCGATCATGCCGGTCAGCTCGACCCGGCCGGGAACGCCGTCGTCCAGCAGCACCAGGACGTCCAGCGGAGTGGAGTCGATCTGCACCACCTCGCCTGGTGCCGCCGCCGGCAGGGACCCGAACATTCCCTCCGGCCGGCCCGCGAGCGACTGGCGGGTCGACGCCGGCCCGGTGGCGTGCCGGCCGTGCGACAGCGTGCCGAACAGCCGGTAGAGCGTCCGGTCCGAAGGCACCGGCCCGTCATAGCCCGCCCCGGCGAGGATCTCCTTCATCCGCCAGATTACGAACCCGGCCGTCCGGGAGGACGCGCCGGGCGTCTCGCCGATCGCCTGCCGCATCGCCGTCACGACCTGATCGTCAGCCCGCCCCGCGGGCCGCTTGCGGCGCGACAGCCGCCGGTCGGCCAGGCCGGGCAGCCCGTAGGCCTCCCACCGCTGCCGGCGGTGCTTGACCGTGCTGGCCGGAACCGTTTTCCCCGCGGCCGACAGCTCGGCCGCCTTCGCCTTCTCCCGCCCGGTCAGGCTGGTGCGCTCCGGGTCGTACTGCGGCCTCGGCCTTGCTCCCGCCGGGGCGTCCGGCCGCAGCCCGTAGACGACCTCGGCGATGTGCGCCTCCCACCAGGAGGCTTCCTCGACCGCCGCGGCCGGCAGCCCTTCCAGCCCGGTCTCCGGCCGCGGTCCCCGCGGCGAGACCGGGGCCGGGATCCCGAACCGGGTGCCGTCGGCCAGCTCGGACGCCAGGACCGTCTGCACCCTGCCCTCGTCATCGGCCAGCCGGACCCGCGTCCCGGACACGCTGACCACGACGTTCGGGACGCCGCCGGCCAGGATCCGGTCGCCGACCCCGACCCCCCGGCGGCGTGCGGCACTCACCGGGTCCCCCCAGCCCGGACGACGGTCGCCATGCCCAGCGGCGCCGACAGGTCAGCCGTCAGCTGCCGCTGCCACATCAGGTGGAACAGCACCGGCAGGGTCCGCAGCCGGTCCCCGGCCAGCTCCGCTCCCTCGAACAGGCCCCGGCCGCCGGCGAACGCCTCCAGCAGCACCGCCGCGACCCGCGGCACCAGGCACCGCCGGTGCCGGTAACGCGACAGCCACCGCACGTTCGCCACCAGCACCGGGTCCAGGTCCCCGGACCTGCGGTACTCCCAGCCCGCGGACCCGCATGCCGCCGCGGTCACCGCGAACGTCGCCGCGTCCCGCCCCGGGATCCGGTCATCAGGACGGACATCGACGACCACGGCGCTCCCGTCCTGCCTCCGGGCAAAGTAATCGGGCGCATGCCGGCGGGCCCGGCCATCCCCGTCCCGCCAGCGCAGCCAGAACGGCTGCGACGCGACCGCCCGCACCGCCGGGTCGAAGTCCATGAGCATGAGATGGTCCCGTTCCAGCCATGACTCGAACCCAACGTGCGTGCCCGTCGTGGCGAAATACCACCAGCCCGCGAAGCTCCGCAGCCCTTTCTCGAACCGGAACGGCCGCACCGGCAGCACCTCCTCGAACCGCACCCCGAGGCACGACATCAGCGGCCCGCCCTGCCAGGCACCGCCAGGCCCCCGGAAATCCACCGTGAACCGGCTAACCGCGGCACCAGCAGCCGCGACAGCAGCACTCGTCACCCGCCCGCCCCGTCATCGCACCGATCAGGAACGGGCCAACTCTACTGACAAAATCAGCAGACGGGCCGCACTAATTGGCAAAGGGCTGTCTTGCGTGTCATCGGACAATGACCACCGGAGGCCACCACGCGCACCGAATCAGGCGGTTATTGATTGTGTACGGTCGACTAGTGTTGATCACGCCCCGTATGCGCATGGTGATCCCTTAGCTCCACCCCTCCTTTTCATGTAAATATCCCGGCATACGGCTGTATCGTCCTATGCGACGGTGCCGCCTCTGCCGTTTCCGGGCGGGAGCGGCTCTGGAATGCCGACCTTCAATATGCGGAGAGGCCTAAGTGTTCGATGAAGCTGGCGAGGACGAGATCCTCCTCGCCGCGATGATGCAACTCGGAGCCAGCGGAGGGGCGCTGGGCGCCGCCCTCGGCGGAGCGGTCGCCGGGTCTCCAGGGCTTTCGGGGGCTGCTGGCGCCAGGGGCGGTGCTCGCGGAGCGGCCAGAGGTTTCAAGCGGACCAAGAAAGACGTCGTCGAGCAGACGGTAAAGCTCAGCATGGACCTGCCTGAAGCATCGCAGGTGGTACTCCGTGCTGTGGAGGCCGTCGGCCAGGTTGTCGGATCGGAGATGCGCGGCGACGGCGCCGCTGCCATCCGGGCGGTGCTGGGGGTTGGCATAGGGGGGCTGAACCCTTCCGTTGTCACTGTGATCATCAGTCAGGGGGAGCCTGCCATGTCGATCGCCCGTTTGCGCGCTGCCGGGCGTGAAGGGCTGATCAAGCAGCACCCGGCCAGCAAGGCGCTGGCTAAGATCACTCCGCTCCTGCCGGCCAGCTAGACCGGACGGACCGAGGTGGCACGGGCTCGCTGGAGTCGGCGGCAGGCTGGGCGGGTTGCTCAGTCAGCTGCCCGGCTCGCGGCGGAGCTGGGGCACTCGGTGTGCAGATGGTGTCGATGGAGGTCACCTCGGACTACGTGCGGTGGCCATCACCTACGTGTACCCCGCCGCCGTGGACCCGCTGGCTCGCTGCGGCGCCCCGGTGGATAACCCCGTGTTCGCCGCGGTGGGTGATGTGTGGAATTCCCGTCGTGTTCATCGTTGGCTGCGTCGACGGGTTGCTCCCGCTGCGTCCTTCGGGCGGCGCCGAGGTTGATTACGCCGAAGAATGTCGCCTGCTGTTCGTCGGCATGACCCGGGCCTCGACGCGGCTGGTGCTGGCGGGCACGGAACTCCGGGTCGTTCGGGGGGCTGACAGACAGCAGGCCATCGCCGTTCCTGGCCTCGATCGACGATGCCCTGCCAGACGTGGCCGGCGACACGACCCGCCGCAAGCGCAAGCCAGCCGCCCAGCAGCTCACGTTGCTGTAGCGGCGGCACCGGAAAGCGCCATTAGCTTCACGGGAACGATGAGTCCATCCGCCGCGTCTCGCCTTTAGGGCGAAGCCCTTCAATCTGTGGTAGAGCGAGAGGAACCTGCCATGAAGCCTGGGAACTTGCTGAAGGTCGCTGGGATCTCAGCGCTGCTATGCGCGGGCTGCACGTCGGTGGCGAGTCATGGCGCCACGTCGGTGGCGAGCCATGGCGCCGGCACAGTGCCGCAGGCGCGGAGCCAGCCACCGAAGCCGTCGGCCTGGCACGTCGTCGCGACGCTGGCGAAGAATAGCGATGAGACGTTCAGCGCGGTCGTGGCGACCGGCGAGGCCAGCGGCTGGGCGTTCAAGTTTGGCACGGGCGTCACTTCCGCTTACGAGCGCACCAGTGCCACGACATGGCAGCAGGCCCCGTTCCCCAGCATGAAGATGCTGAACATCACCGACGCGAAGGCGACCTCGTCGTCGAACGCGTGGGCGATCGGTAGCGCGCCCTTCCAATGGCTGGTGCTCAGGCTTGCCGACGGCAAGTGGAGCGTGGTGAAGACATTTGACTCGCCCATCTATGGAGAGTCCGTGCTGGCGCCATCCAACGTCTGGGTGTTTGGCGGTGATGGCACGTACCACTACGACGGCCATGCGTGGCTGAGGGTGTCGTCCAGCTTTGCCGCTGGTGGCTACGCCCTGTCGGCCAATGACGCCTGGACTTACGCTGACACGACGGTCACGCACCTCATGGGCGGCAGCGCCAAGACATTCACCCTAGCCACGCTGTTGCGCCTTGAGGCGTCGACTGGGGTTCCTAAGCTGTCGGAGGTCTTCGCGCTTTCTGACACGGACGTGTACGCGATCGGCGACGGCGATACCCCGTTCCAGGGCGGCCCGATCGCCATCTACCACTACGACGGGAGCACCTGGAAGAAGGTCGCCGCGTATAACTTCGGCGATCCCGGCAGGCTCAGCCCGGATGGCGCGGGTGGCTTCTGGCTGACGGTGACGCAGTTCCCGTCCGCACCGTCCATGCTGCTGCACTACTCGGGCGGAAGGCTCACCCCGGTCGCGCTTCCAGGCATCAGCGATCCCGGCTTCTTCCTTTTCGGCGGCATGTCCCGTGTCCCAGGGACGACACATCTGCTTGTCATCGGGAACACGACGGCGCAGTCCGACGCGGTGAACTCCTACGGCATAATCCTCCAGCTCAGCTAACCCCGACTCCGGGGACCTAGCGAGCCCGTCATCGGGACTTGCCCACAAGACGACCCGGTTGTTGCCCGAGTCAGCGATCGCAGCACGTTCCCCCGCCTGATAGGCCGCAGGGCCAGCACAGCGAGTCGCGAATAACCTCGCATTTCCGAGGGCATTGAGTGCCATAGAGGCGGGGGTTCTCTACGAGACAGTCCCTCATGCGGCCGTCACGCGGTAGCGGCCACTGCGAACCGTCAGGTCTGGCCGATGTCGCTGCGGTCGTCCTGAGGAGGGCGCCGCCCATTTCATCTGTGCTCATCAGAATGAGAGGAGCGCCAGCTCCGACGGCGAGCAATCAGGCGGATCTTTTGCGTGGCGAGGGGCATGGCGGCTGCCGGGTCCTCGAAGTCCCCCGTTGTGGCGACGGTGTCACGTCAGGGGCGGGATCGTTTCGACGGTGCCGTTCAGCCGGGCTCGTTCCGCGGCGAGGACGGCGAGGTGGCTCGCCAGCGATTCGCCTGGCCCGGACTTGATCAGGGCGCGGTCGCCGGTGGCGACGGCAGCGGTGAACGCGTCCATGAGCCCGGCGTCGCCGCCGCCGTGGCCGTGGCCGTTCGCCTCGTCCGCGGCAGCGGGGGTGATCAGCCGCTCGGCGCGGGTGAGGAAGTCGTAGACCCGGACGGTCTCACCGTCGCCGGCCAGCTCGGCATGGGTGCCGAACAGCCGGGTGCTGCGGGGGGCGGCCTCGGTGAACGCGGTCATGGTAAACGTGGCGGTGGTCGCGCCGGGGAACTCAAGCGCGACGACCTGGTGGTCGACCACGTCGTTGTCGCAGGCGTAGACGCACCGGCCGTACGGGCCGTTCCGCAGCGCCTCATCCAGCGCGGCCGGGGTGAAGTCATCGGTGACCACGCTCAGCGGCCAGCCGTGCTCGCCCCGCTCCAGCAGGTTCCCGTAAAACCGCGGTGCCGAGTAAGGGCAGCCCGCTTCGGCCGGGCAGGCCGTGCATCGGTCCGCGGCGTCCTGCGGGCGGCCTTCAGGGGTGAAGTGGGCCAGGCTGCCGAAGCTGGACACCCGCAGCGGCACCCGGCCCAGGATGTACTGCAGCCAGTCCAGGTCATGGCAGGACTTTGCCATCAGCATGGAGGTCGACAGGCCCGCGCGCCGCCAGTTGCCGCGGACGTAGGAGTGGGCGTGGTGCCAGAACCCGACCGGCTCCAGGTGCTGGACGCTCATGATGTCGCCGAGCTGGCCGGAGTCGGCGATCTCCTTCACCGCGCGCGTGTAGGGGGTTGGGAGCTGCTCAGCTGATAGTGAGCTTTGGCGCGCGATAGTGAGTTCTAGTGATCTCTCGGTGTTTGCGTTGGCGGGCAACCGGCTTCGGCCACATCTCCTGCAAGTGAGTTTAGTGGGCGAACTAATGTGCTAGTGATAGGCTGGCTGCCGTGAACTTGACGGAATGGGCTCGGGTACAGGGGGTTCATCCGCAAGCCGCGTACCGGTGGTTCCGGGAGGGGACATTGCCGGTTCCGGCGGTGCGGGTGAGCTCCCGGTCGGTGCTGGTTGCCCCGGACACCGCGCTCGCAGGTGACGGGGCGGCGGGCTCGGGCTGTACGCGCGGGTGTCGTCGCACGACCAGAAACCACCTGGACCGGCAGGTCGCCCGGCTCGCGGCGTGGCCGCGGCGGCCGGCCAGCCCCGTCGCCCGGGTCAAGGCGGAGGTTGGGTCGGGCACGAACGGAGCGCGCTCCAAGGCCCGCCGACTGCTCGCCGACCCCGCGTTCACATTGTGGTGGTGGAGCACCGCGACCGGCTCGGCCGGATGAACACCGAGCTGGTAGAGGCCGCGTTGTCGGCCCACGGGCGCCGCCTGGTCGTGCTCGACCCGGCTGAGGTTGAAGATGACCTGGTGCGGGACATGACGGAGATCCTGACGTCGTTCTGCGCGCGGCGGTACAGGCGCCGCTCGGCGCGGAACCGGGCGGAGAAGGCACTGCGCTGTGCCGCCCGCGGCGTCGGCCCGTTGCCGGCGGAGACGGCCGGGTGAGCCGCCGGCTGCGGGAGATCGCGGAGCCGTTCGTCGCGGCTGCCCCGGCGGGAGTGCGGGTGCGAACGCGGCTGCGCGTCTCGGAGCAGGATGAGGCGGTCCTGCGGGCGGTCGGCTCGCACTTGGGGTCGCTGGCGGGCCGGGACCTGGCCGCCCGCTGTGCGGAGGGGAAGCTGGACGCGAGGGGTCAGGCGGAGTCCCGCCGGGAGCGGAAGCGCGACCTGACCGCGCGGTCCTCCTCCCGGTGGGCCGGAGCGATCACCCGGACGAGCGAGGATGCCTGGCAGCTCGCCAGGCGGAACCTCGCGGCGGAACGCGCCACCCTCGCCGCCCGGGTACGGAAGATCGAGGCGCGGCTCGCCGTCCAAGCCGGGAAGAAGCAGGGCCGCACGGCCGGGTACGCGACCCGGTCCGAGCGGCACGCCAAGACCTTGCGGCTGAAGGCGCTCAAGGCCCGTCTCGCCCGTGTGGAGCAGCGGATCGAGGACGGTGCCGTATCGGTGGTGCGGGGCGGGCGGCCGCTGATGCACGCTCGGCTCCGCCTGGAAGAAGCGCGGCTCACCGGGGAGGAATGGCGGGAGCGGTGGCAGGCCGCCCGGCTGTTCCTTACAGCCGACGGCGAGGCCGCGAAACTCTGGGGCAACGAGACCATCAGGGTCAATCACGATGAAGGCTGGCTGGAGCTGAAACTGCCCGCGCCCCTCGCTCACCTGGCGAACCGCCCGCACGGCCGCTACCGGCTCTCATGCCCGGTCATCTTCCCCAACCGCGGAGACGAGGTCGCCGCCCAGGCCGCCACCGGGGCCGTGCGGTACGACATCTCCTACGACCCGCAGCGGCGGCGCTGGTACCTGGACTCGTCGTGGAAGGCCCCTGCCAGCCCGGCCACGTCCCTCGAAGAGCTCCGCGCGTCACCCGTGATCGCGGTCGACGTGAACGACGGCCACCTCGCCGTCGCTATTGTCGCCCGCGACGGCAACCTCACCGGGACGCCGTTCACCATACCGCTCCATCTCACGGGGCTGCCAGCCACTGCCCGCGACGGGCGTGTCCGCGCCGCCGTCACCGCCCTGATCGCGACCGCGAAGTCCGCCGGCGCCCGGGCCGTGACGATCGAGAACCTGAACTTCGAAGAAGCCCGGACGGAGGGCCGCGAGCGCACAGGGAACAGGCCATCGCACGGCAAGCGCGGACGAGGGTTCCGGCGGGCCGTCGCCGGGCTCCCCACCGCCAGGTTCAGAGACCGCCTCACCCAGATGACCGCCAACGCCGGCCTTTCGGTCGTAGTGGTGGACGCAGCGTATACCAGCCGCTGGGGAGCCGAGCACTGGCTCGCGCCCCTGCGCGAGCACCATCAAGAGCTTTCCGGGCACCACGCTGCGGCGCTGGTCCTGGGGAGACGCGGACTCGGCCACCGGGCCAGGAGAAGCGCGACAGGGAACCGCACCGCCCCAGCGGACGCGACGCGGCCAGCCCAGGCGCGAACCCGGAAAACCCCGGCGGCCAGGCCCGCCAAAAGGAAACCCGGCGCCCCACCGGGCACCCGGCAGCCGCCAGGCGGTAAGACCGGCATGCCCCACGGGACCACGGCGGGCGACCAGGCGCTTGAGGACCGTTCGCGGGCGCCCACCGGGCAATACTCACTATTGCGCAGTGACTAGGAACGGTATAGCGCAGCACGTGGCCGACGGCGAGCATGACTCCGGCCTTCTCCACGGCCGCCGGCACCCCGCCTCGTCGGGGGCCATCGGCTTTTCCAGCAGGATGTGGTAGCCGAGCGCGGCGAACGCCTCAGCCGGCTCGGCGTGCATGCGGTCCTGCGTACAGATCAGGACCGCGTCGGCGAGCCTGTCTTGCCCGGCCAGCTGCCTCCAGTCGGTTACCGCGTTCCGGTCGGCGATGCCGTGCTCGGCGGCGAGGCGGGCGCGGCGCGCGCCGTCGGGCTCGGCGACCGCGACCACCGACGCGCGCTCCGGGTGCTGCCGGGCCCACCGGGCATACCCGGCGCCACGCTACCCCGCCCCGACGACGATCATGGAAACCGGAGCCACCCCAGGTGCCCTCCTTGTCCCGCAGCGGCGCCCCGGCGCGTCTTACCGGACCGGCCGACGTCCGCAGGCCACATACCACCTATACCAGCGGGAAGCCGCCGATAGCCGGCAAGCGCTATCCCGGATTTCGGCCCCGCCGATAAGTTCGCGCTCCGCGGCTCGTCTACGCTCGTGAGGCCTGGTCTAGGCGTTGGACGTGAGGCCAGTGCCATGGCGGCACGGTCGAGACAAGGAGAGATCGTGCGTTACCTACCCATCGATCCGCTGGCAGTCTCCGCGCTGCCGCCCGTCACCAGCCGCGAGGAGTACGAGGCCGCCCGCGCCAGGCTGCTGGTCAAGGAGAAGGCGCACACCCGCCAGGGCGACGCGATCGCCGCCGAGCGCCGCCGGCTGCCGATGATCGAGATTCCCGCGTCCGTCACCGTGACCGGCGCGCAAGGCGAGGTTCCGTTCCTGGACGTCTTCGAGGGGCGCCGGATGCTCGTCGGCTACTTCCACATGTGGCACGACGGCCAGCCGTGGGAAGGGCAGTGCATCGGCTGCACCTACTTCGCGTCCCAGGTCCAGGGGCCGCTGGCGCACCTGCACGCGCGTGACGTGACGCTGGCGTACCTGTGTGAGGGCACTTACGAGGAGAGCCGGCCGTACGCGGACTTCATGGGCTACACGGCACCGTGGTACTCGGCGCGCGACGCGGGCGCCGGGCTGCTGGACGACCGGGGCTTCGGCTGGCTCGGCTGCTACGTGCGTGACGATGACGACCGCGTCTACGAGACCTACTGGACGACCGACCGGGGCAACGAGGCGGGCTTCTGGTCCTACAGCCTGCTGGACCGCACCGTGTTCGGGCGCCAGGAGCCGTGGGAAGACTCCCCCGCGGGCTGGCCCAGGATTCCGGCCGGCCAGCACCAGTGGCGCGTCGACGGCCGCCCCCTGGCGCAATGGGACGTCACCGACAAGCCGGTCGCCTAGGCCGGCCGGTTACTACCAGGGCTCGTCCTTCGCGCGCTGATACTCAGGTCAGGGCGTTTTCCAGCAGCGAGCGGTGCCGGGCCATCCAGGCGGCCGACCGGGCGCGCCAGGTGATGGCCCACAGCGCATCGCTGTCCCCGGCCTCCGGGGTGACGCCCGCCTGGATGGCCTCGGCGGCGCTGTCCCGGATGGCGTACTCGATCATCGCCGTGACCAGGCCCCGGCGGTCGCCGGCCGCCAGCCGGTAGCCGTCGGCGAGGTAACGCAGCTGCGCGGCCCGCGCCCGCGCGCTCGGCAGGCCCTGGCGCTCGGCGATGTCGTCGTCGTGCAGTTGCGCGTTCAGCCAGGCGGTAGCCGCGACCTCCTCCAGCGGGTCGGCCGGCCCGGCGGTCACCCAGTCGATGAACGCGACCGGCAGCCCGTCGCGGGCCACGATGTTCCACGGCCCGGTGTCGCGGTGGCTGATGATCGCGTCCGGCGCGTCGCTGGCGAACGGCCAGGGGTACCAGGTCGCGCCGGGTGGCGGCGTGAAGCTGGCCGTCGCGTCGTGCAGGTCGCGAAGCAGGCGGCCGACCAGGAAGACTCCCTCGTCGCTCCACGCGTGCGGGTGGACGGACTCGCCGCGGATGTACGACACGACATCCTCGCCGCCGGCGCTGACCGAGTGCGGGCTGCCGGCGAACCCGGCCCGCGCCAGGTGATCAAGCAGGGCGTGCACGGCCGGCGTCCACGGGCCGGCCGGCCGGCGGACGACGTCACCGTCGATCACGACCGGGCCAGGCTGATCCTTCACACGCACCAGTGTGCCCGCGGCGGCGCCCCAGGCCATAGCGAATTACGGCCAGTTCGCCTCGGCGCGGGCACACTCGCACCAAACGACGGCGGCGTCGCCGCCGTCGCCAACGACCGGGTTGGTTCCCACGATCGCCAGCTCGTCCCTTGCGGTCCTGGTCAATCGGGCCACCACCAGCTCGTAGGAGTGGTCGATCAGCTCGAGCAGTTCCCCGTCGGGTACCGAGCCGTCCAGCGCCACGGTATTCCAGTGCCGCTTGTTGAGGTGGTAGCCCGGCGTGACGGCGGGATAGCGGGCGCGCAGGCCCTCGGCCAGGTGCGGGTCGCACTTGAGGCTGACGCTGCCCGGCGGCTCGCCGAGCGGGACCAGCGCGAACATCCGGCCGGCCACCTTGAAGACCGCCACCTCGTCGCCGAACGGATAGTCCTCGGCCGATCCCGGCTTGGCGCCGCACGCCGCGATGACCTGGTCACGCTGCGAACCGCCCGCCATCACCCGCTCATCATGCCACCTGGAGCCGTAACTCGGCCCGTAGGACGACGGCCGGCTGGGTGCGGGCGGCGGTCCTGGCGGGGATGGCCGCGATCAGGTTGGCCAGCGCGAGGACGACAGGGAACGCGAGCAGCGTCAGCGGGGAGATGACCGGGACGGGCACGATCGCGGCGTGGCCGGCGAACAGGAGCCAGGCCCACCGGCCCGCGATGAGGCCGAGCGGGACGCCGACGATCAGTCCGACGCCCGCGATCGCGGTCGCCTGCCAGGCGACGGTGGCGCGGACCTGCTGGCTGACGAAGCCGAGGGTCTTCAGTACCGCCAGTTCCCGGCGGCGCTGGCGCACCGAGGTGAGCAGCGTGTGCGCGATCGTTCCGCAGGCCAGCAGCATCAGCACGAGGGCGAGCGCAACCGGCAGCGCGGTGGCCCCGGACAGGTCCCGCACCTCCGGCGGCGGGGTGGCCGGCAGCACGGTACCGGGGAACTGCTGCTTGAGGCGGGTGAGCGCCGCCGGGCTGACCGGCGTGCGCAGGCTCACGAGGAACACGTTGGCGGGCATTCGCACATCGCTCACCGCCTCGGCGGCGCCGAGCGTCATCACGCCGCCGGCGCCGAGCTGGGTCTGCTCGTTGGTAACCTCCGGCGACAGCACCACCTCGCCGGTGATCCGCAGGGAAACCATCCCGTGGGATCCGTGGGCCTGCACGGTGTCGCCGACCGTCTTGCCGAGGGCCCGCAGGTCCCGCCCTCCTAGGGCGATCTCGGTCCCGCTGCGCGGGAGCCGGCCGGCCAGCACGGGCGGGACTACTTGGCCCCTGACGGTCTGCAGGCCGACGAGGGTCACGTCGCGGCGCCCGTCAAGGACCACGTCGCCCATGGCGGTCACGGTGAACCCGGAGACGAAGTCGTCCGAGCGAAGCAGGGGAACGGCCTGCGCGCTGACGTCACCGGAGTGCGGGTTGCCCACGGTCACGTCCCAGTCCCAGCCGGCGACGGCCGGGTCGCTGATCACGTGGGCCAGGCTGGAGGCGAACACCAGCGCCGCGAGTACCGCGGCGAGCGCGGCGACGCTCCCGGCGACCGCCGCGCGAGCGGGGACGGCCGCGCGTCCCCGGCCCGGCTCGAACGCCATCCTGATCCCGGACGTCGCGGCCGGCGACAGCCGCCAGCCAGCCAGCCGCCCCGCCGCCCCCACGCGAGGATGGACGGCCGCCCACCCGCGGGCGCCCGCCCGGGCCGCCCGCGGCGCTGCGAGCGCCGCCCGCCCCGCGAGCAGCAGCCCGAGTATCGCGGCCCCGCCGAGCACGGCCGCGACGTCGAACGAGAGTCCCGGCGAGACCTCCGCCCGGCGCGCCAGCCCGATCGGCATGAACACCGACAGCCCGTAGGCGAGCGGGACCGCCAGCGTCATCCCGGCGACGGCGACCAGCGCCGCCGGGGCCAGCGCGGCCACGGTGAGCTGCCGGGGAGCCGCGCCAAGCGCCCGCAGCGCCGGGAAGTCGGCCGTGACGAGGCGTACCTGGCGAACAAGGCTCTGCCCCACGACCACGAGCAGCGCCAGCCCCACGATGACCGCGAACACCAGCAGCGCCAGCGCCTCGAATGAGGTGCTCTGCTGGGCGAAGGCCGCCGAGGCGGCGGCGTCGCTCCCGAGCTCGAGCTGCGCGTTATCGCCGCCAAGCCGCTTCACCTGCGCCTCGAACGCGGGCAGGCCGGCCGCGCCGTCCTTCAGCTGGAACGAGATGCCCTCGAAGCCGCCGATCGCGTTCTCGTACTGATGGAAGAAGGCGCCCGTCGCGATGATGTCGCCCGATCCGGTGTACGTCACGCCGGCGGGCGAGTCGAAGTTGTCGGTCAGGTCGGTGGGCAGCCTGATGATGCCGGTCACCCGGACATCGCCCGGCGCCACCGGCGGCGGGATCTTGGTGCCGTTCATTACCTGCTGCAGCTGGTCGGGCCGGTACCCGCGCAGTTCGAGCACAGATCCGACGTGCGCGTGCAGTTCCACCGCGGCCGACTCGTTGAGCATCACCTCGTCGGCGCGTGCCATGTCAGCTTCCCGGCCAGCCAGGATGATCGCCCGGGCCTGCGGCGGGCGGGTCACCGTCGCCTGCGTGATCACCTGGCCCTTGATATCCGCGCTGATCGGCCGCCCGTCGATGGCGACCGGGATGACCAGCATCAGCGCGCCGATCTCGCTGTAGGCAACGTCGGGCAGGGCGGCGATCTTGTCCATGGTGGCGGGGTCGGCCGACACCTGGCCCTGTATCGGGCCCGCGTACTGCAAGAACCGGGCGACGGCCGTGTCCGTCCGCCGCGCCCCTGCGAGCCCGGTCAGGGCCACCGACCCCATCAGCGCCGTGATCAGCGTCAGGACGGCGAGACCGCGCCAGTCTTGCCGTAGTCTCGCCTGAACGCACAACCACACTGGCTTCACTGCTGGCCCGCCCCTGTCACCCTGAACTATCTGCGGCGATTCTCCCGCCCATAGACGTTCATTGACGCGGGTGGTACCACCACTACCCGGGGCGGCTGTCCCTACGGCGACGCGGAGACCGGCGTGAGGAGCCTTTTCACCGCGGCCACCGCGGCGATGGCGTCGCTGTCGCCGGGGACCTGCGGGATGAGGTTGAACTCGGTGCAGCCCGCGGCCTGCGCGGCGATCTTGGTGAACAGCTGCGGGGACGCGGGATAATGGGTGAATGCGCGTGCTGATCCCGCTGCCCGACCACGACTTCGACGTGACCGAGGTCGCCGTGCCGTGGCGGGTGCTGCGGGACGCGGGGCATGAGGTGGTGTTCGCCACCGAACGGGGCGGCACGGCGCCCGCGGCCGACCCGCGGCTGCTGACCGGGGTGATCTTCGGGCAGCTGGGGGCCGAGCCCGAGGCGAAGCGCGCGTACGGGGAACTGACCGGGGCGGCGGAGTTCACCAAGGCACAGGCGTGGGGTGAGCTTGACCCGGCCGCGTTCGACGGGCTGCTGCTGCCGGGCGGGCACGCGCCGGGGATGCGGCAGTACCTGGGCTCGGCGGAGCTGCGCGACCAGGTAGCCGGGTTCTGGGCGCTTGGCCGGCCGGTCGGCGCCATCTGCCACGGTGTCCTGGTGCTGGCGCGGACGCTGGATCCAGCGACCGGCCGCAGCGTGCTGGCCGGGCGGCGCACCACGTGCCTGCCCAAGTACATGGAGCGGTCGGCCTTCCTGGCGACCGCCTGGCGGCTGGGCCGCTACTACCGGACGTATCCCGCTTATGTCGAGGATGAGGTCAAGGCGGCGCTTGACGACCCGGCCAGCCAGTTCGAGCGCGGTCCGCGGGTGCTCGCCGCGCGGGGCACCGCGGCCGACGACGGGCCGGCCTTCACGGTGACCGACGGCAATTACGTGTCGGCGCGCTGGCCCGGCGACGCCTACCTGTTCGCCCGTCAGTTCAGCGCGCTGCTCGATTGAACTGGCCCGGCTGACGCCCGGTCAGGCGGTTTCCTCGAGGTGCCTGCGGATCAGCGGGTACACGTCGCGGCTCGCGGTGGCGCCGAAGATGCAGTCGATGTGGCCGTAGCCCGGCAGGACGTGCCGCGTGTACGGGATGCCGGGGTTGGCCTTGCGCAGCGCCTCGTGGGTTTCCGCCGTGCTCGCGGGGAGGAAGCAGTCGTTCTCCGCGCCGTGCAGGAACGTGATCGGGATGGCCATCCGGTCCAGGTGCGGCAGGTAGGCGTCCTCCCCGGTGGCGGTGACCACGTGGCCGGACCGGACCATCTGCGCCAGGTGGTCGAGCGAGGCCAGGTTCGCGATGCCGAACATCTCGTGCAGCGCGTCGTGGGTGGCGGTGTTGAGCTGCTGGTGCTGGTAAAGCAGCGAGTAGATGAACGTGATCCGGTGGCAGACGGCGCTGTCACAGTCCTGGCCCGCCTGCCCCGGGAAGAGCTGCAGGGCCCGGTCGTACAGCTTGTCCAGCCAGCCCTCGTCGGTACGGGCCAGCGCGGTCATGGAGGTGACGCCGAGCAGCTCGAGCAGGCCGGGTACGTGCAGCCCCGACTTCAGCCGGGTGAGGCCGGGCGCGACCATGTGCGCGGAGACCTGCGAGCACACGGCGGAGCGGACTCCCTGCAGCCCGGCCAGCATGGCCATGGTGAACGTCGTCGACCCGAAGCAGTGCACCATCGCCTGAACCGAGTCGGCGCCGGTTTGGTCGCGGATGACGGCGACGGCCGCCGGGTAATCGCGGCGGGCCACGTCGTCGGCGGTGAACTGCGTCGCCGACGCGGGCAGGTCGATGCTGGCCCGGAAGTCGAGTAGCCAGACGTCGAACCCCGCGGCGACCAGGTACTCGGCCAGCGTGGTCTCGATCGTGTCGATGGTGAAGATCTTGCTGGACACACCGAGGCCGTGGGCGACGAGCACGGGCCCCTTGTCACCCCCGCGGAACCTGGTGAGCAGCAGGTCCACGCCGTCATCGGCACGGAACGGGTGCAGCTCAGGCGCGGGCAGCCGGAGCTGCCGGGTCTTCCTCGGCGGCGCGGCCGGGTCGAACCGCGCCGGCTTGGAGAAGACCCCGCCGTAGGTCCGGTACAGCGCCCCGCCGAAGTAGCCGCCGAACTCGGTCAGCTGCTGCAGCCGGTGCAGCTCCGATGTCGCGTTCAGCACCCGCATGGTCCGCAACTGCCGCAGGAAGTCCTCGGGCGCGATGCGGAGGATCCCGGTGGCGAGCACCGGCCCGCTCTCGTCCGGGCCGTCGGTGATCGAGACGAACAGCGTGGTGGTGTCGGGCCACGCGTTGGTCACCGGGCCGTCGTGCACGTACTTGTAGCCGGTGAAGAAGTACTCCCGGCCGTCGGTGGCGGTCAGCCGCATCCGGTAGCGCATGTCGCGGGTGGCGACGCGCGCCTCATCCCGGGTGAACAGGCTGAACCGGCCCTCGGTGACCACCAGGGGATCCGCGGACAGCGCGGGCGCCTGGACCACGCCGAGCATCCGCGCCTCGTGGGCGGGGTCGTGGACCAGCTTGCGGGCGTCCTGCGTCGCGACCGTCAGCACGAAGCTGAACGTGGAGTTCTCCTGCCGGCCGGCCTCCTCGCCCCGCGCGTATCCCTCCGCCGACACCTCGGTCACGTTCGTGGACACGAATCCCTGCATCCGTTCGGTGAACTCGATACCGACCGTGCGGCGGGCGGCGGGCCCCGCGGCGGCGGGCGCCGAGGGGAGGGTGTAGTCGATGGCCCACTGCCGTTCCTCGGCGATGAGGGCGCAGCACCGCTCGGTCAGGGCGGAGATGGTGAGCAGCGGGTTCACGCCGAGGGGAACGGGGATCACCGACCCGTCGGTGACGTACAGGCCCTCGTGCGGCGCCCCGCCGTCGG
>Ga0070713_100000911_pt1 | contig 18898 bp, 14 predicted proteins | sample LARL82metaG_FD_65465 | JGI IMG/M metagenome (GOLD analysis project Ga0070713, IMG submission 65465) | Corn, switchgrass and miscanthus rhizosphere microbial communities from Kellogg Biological Station, Michigan, USA - LAR L8-2 metaG | ecosystem: Host-associated > Plants > Roots > Rhizosphere ...
GTCTCGCTCGAGCTCCTGAAGCTCGGGATACGGGCTGCTGGCCGGGCACGGCGCTCGCGGCGATGGCGACTGAAGATACGTCTCGAAAAACGTGCGGAGACAATATGACGTGACCTCGAGCTGCCGGCGGCCATCGATTCGCAATTGCCCCGCGAGCCGAAGCACGAGCCTAACGAAGCCGCTCTTGAGCAACGCGCCGTCATCGCTGAATGTGAAGTGATTGGCGCCGCGTATGAACACGCTGCGGCGGCCATCGACTGGAGCTCGGTCGTGGAGCGACCGGATCTCCATCAGGACACGCCGACTCTCGGGGTCGTCAGCGCTTCCATGATCGCTGAGCAGCAACATCAACGGCCGCCGAATGGTGTCGTGGACGATGCGTCCGATGGGTGCGCCGTCGATGTCCACGGCCGCCTTGCACCGCGCGTCGACGACACAGAACTGCGCAGCCTCGACACCGCCTAACGAATGCCCGAAGAGGCCGATACGTGAGAGATCGAGGCGATCCGTGAAGCGCCCGGATGAGTCGGCGGCGTTCAGCTGCGACATGCGGTCGATCGCGAAGGCGATATCGGACGTCCACGCATCGAGCAGCCGATTCATGAGCCGGGCCGAGTCCGCGCTGCCGAACGCGAGCTCCGGATTGTTCGACGGCAATCTCGCAAATGCACGACCGTCGGGAAAGACGACGCGACTCGTTCGGTACGGTGCGTCGAAGCCGACGACGACGAAGCCGTGGCTCGCCAGATCCTCAGCGAGGGTCGAGTAGTTCGCGACGGGCGCCGACGCTCCTCCCCGCATGACGAGCACGGGGTACACGCGTTCGTCGGATGCAACGGGCGCGCTCCCGACGCTGTACTCGCGAACCTTGGCCGGATCTCGCGTCAGGAGCCGGAAAATCGTCGGCGCGTGATCGACGGCCTTGTCCGCTGTGAGAGACGCTGGCGCATAGGGCTCGGTGCGCGCGCGAAGATTCGCGGCGGCGGGATACCAGATCCAGACGAGCAGTTCCCGTGGTGTTCCGACCAATGGTGCGAGGGAGTCTGCGTGCGTGCTGTCGCGCCAGTCGGCAATGAGACGACCGACCGCAAAGTGGCCCGTCGGCATCGGCAGCGTCAGCGGTCGTGAGTGTTCGATGGCGAGGAACGCCGCGAGCGCCACGGCGGCGATCGCGCCGATCGAGGCAATGGCGAGTAGAATCCTGCGTGCGTAGCGCATGGTTCGCATGTAATGTAAACTACTTTACATGGCAAAGACAACACGCGCAAGCGCAGTCTGACTGTTACGGAAGTGTCCTTGCAGGACTGGATGCTGCGCGAGCCTGGAACGCGGTCCGTGCTGTGGTGTTTGCGCTGACAGCCGGGGAAACGCTCATCGATAGTCGTCCCGCGGCGGCGAGAAGACATCGATGACACGACAGGCCGTGATCGTGCGTCCGCCGTGTGGCACTCCGCTCGGGATCAGTGCAGCCATGCCCGGCTCGAGGATGGTCGTTTCGTCACCAACCGTGAACTCGAAACGACCCTCGATGACGTAGGTGATTTGTTCGTGCGGATGGGTGTGCATTGGCACGGTGGCGTCGCCGTCGAGCAAGACCTCGCCAATCGTCATCGCCGCGAGATGGGCATAATACCCGCTCAGACTGCCGTCGAGAATCTTCCGCACAGGCAGCGACGTCAGCTTCGGAAAGGTCGTTGTCATACAATTGTCTTTGCGAGAGTGATGCGGGCATATCGCAACGTCGCGTGTTCTTCGCTGCGGGTTCGCGGCAAGTGAATGTCGTGGAACGGAACTGCGCCGATCGGAATTTATCGGACTGCACTCGAGAGACGCGGTACGATATCTGGCAAAGCATCGAACTTGTCAGCCGATGAAGAAGGTTGACGCGTGCTGACGGACGAATCGTGGGGCCCGGTGATGATCAACAACACAACGACGATCGGCCTGAGCGCGCTCGTTGTTCTTTGCGCGTCGTCAGCCGCAGCGCAATTGCCGAAGCGGCTTCCCAATCCGGCAGACTCTCTGCTCGCCCGCCTCGTGGGCCAGTGGGACATGCGCGGAGAGGTGCGCGGTCGACCCGCCGCGTACAATGCCGTGGGCGGATGGACTCTCGCTCACAAATACGTCGAGCTGCACTTGCGCGACCGTGCCAAGGCCGGATACGAGGCGCTGGTTTTTCTCGGTGCGGACACGCTCGCGGGACATGTACTGGTCCACTGGCTCGACAACACCGGTGCGGCCTTCTCGGTTCCGGCCGGGACCGGCTCCGTGATCGGTGACACGCTGCGCTTCGAGTTTGCTTACTCCAGTGGTCCGTTTCGGGACACGTTCATCTACCGGCGCCGGCCTAACGAGTGGTACATGCTGCTCGAAAGCGGGGACGGGCACGGCGGATGGAAGCCGTTCGCGACGTATGTCGCGCGTCGAAGAGCGGACGCCGTCTCGCGGCCCGAGTAAATGCGTGTGTTACTCCTCTGAGCGATGCAGGTCGATGGTATCGAATTGTTCGGATCGTCTCGCGCGCCTCGTGTAAGAAGTTGCCGCAGCCGCGGACTGATGGACATGCCCGAGTCTCACACCTGGTCCGTCGCCGCGAATGGTGAATTCGAGATCCTGGATGCCGCGTACGACCGCCCGACGTTCGCGCAGGCGCTACGACGCCTCGCGCTGCGTGACGAAGTCAAACAGGCGCTGCTGGCAAGTCCGCTCCTCTACGAGATCCTGTCCGTCGCCGCGCGGGCTTATGTGGCGGGCGAGCACCGAGCGGACGCGCTGGCGCGAGTCGCGACTCTGCACGCGTCGGGCGTGCACGCAACGGTCGACTACATGGGTGAGAACACGCAGGACGCGAAGGACGCGCGGGCAGCGACCGCCGAATTCCTGCGCCTTTCGGTCGATCTGAGCCGAGGCGCACCGCGGTCGTCCATCTCCCTCGACCTGTCACACATTGGGTTGGGCGTGTCATCGCAGATGGCGCTGGACAACCTGACTTCGATCGCGGAAGCCGCGCACGCCGCGGGGCGCGAGGTGATGATCAGCATGGAAGAGTCGGCGAAGACCGATCGAATTCTCACGATTTACCGCGAGGCTTCGCGGCGTTCGCCAAACCTCGGCATCACGCTGCAGGCGTGCCTCACGCGGACAGCGGCGGATCTCGAGCAAGCGCTCGAGCTCCCGGGGCGAATCCGGCTCGTCAAAGGCGCGTACCACGAAACGTTCGGAAGGGTTGGCGAGAAGCGCGACGTCGACGCCGCCTACCGCTCGCTCATGGAGCGGCTCATCGCCAGCAATCATGCCGCCTCGATCGCGACTCACGATCCGGAGCTGCTGAGTGTGGCGTGCTCGCTCCTGGGAACCGGCGCGGCCGCCCAGCCCGCGGAGCTCGAACTGCTGGACGGCGCGGCAACACACGTGGTGCCGAGGCTACGCCACGAGGGATACGCCGTGCGGGTGTACGTCGTGTATGGCCGCGAGTGGTATTTGTACTTCCTGCATCGATTGGCCGAGCATCCGCCCGGATTGTTTCAGGCGATTCCTCGCGCGATCGCCGCGTACGAGAGCCGCCTCTCGTGATCGCGAGCCCGATGCGGCGCGTCGGTATTCAAGGGGGGCCCGGCAGCTTCAACGAGGTCGCCGCGCTCGCCAATCTCCCGGATCATGGGTTCGAGCGGTTCGATCTCGTGTACGCCAAGTCGACCGCGGAAGTGCTGGACGCAATCGAAGCCGGCACGATCGACGCAGGGCAATTTGCGTTGTTCAATTCGTACGCGGGCTTCTACACGGAGAGCCTTGCCGCTGTCGGAGCGCATCTCTTTCGCCCGATCGCCAGCTATTCAATAGATATTCGCCACGTACTCATGGCGTGCCAGACGGCGACGATCCGGACGATCGCCCGCATCATCACGCATCCCGCAGTGCTCGAGCAATGCGTCCACACGATCGCCAAGCGGCTGCCGCACGCACTTGTTGAAGCGGGACGTGAGCAACTCATCGATCCAACAGCTGTCGCGGCGGCCCTGGCGGCGGGCACGCTGCCGCCGGACGTCGCCACCATAACGAGCGAGGCCGTGGCCGCCCACTTTGGGCTCGCCGTGTTGGATCACGATCTCCAGGATATGCGCGACAATCGCAGCACGTTCGTCCTCGTGAGGGCACTTCAGTGACAGGGGTAGCCAGTGAGGTGATGAAATGATCGGGCTCGCGTTGGCGGTTTCGACGGCCGTCGCCGGCATCGTCGGTGCGTTTTCCAACCATCGCGTCGTGGCGATCGCGGAGTCGCACGGAATCCGGCAGGCTGGTGATTTCTACATGGCGCTCGTGCGTGACACGGCGTTTCAACGCATCGCGCCGGATATCGTCATCGAGTTCGCGAGCAGGCAGTCGCAGGCGCTGCTGGACTCGTATGTCGTGCAGTGCGACTCGGTCCCGGCGGACACGCTACGCACCATCTGGCGAAACACCACCAAGGTGGCGGCCTGGGAATTCCCGGTGTACGCGCGCTGGCTCGCGGCCATTCGCGAGGTCAATAAAGGACTGCCGCTGGGACGCCGCCTTCATGTGCTCGCGGGTGACACTCGCGTCGACTGGACGACGCTACATGCACCAGCGGATTGGGCGGCCTTGGGGCCTAACAATGTGTCGTTCAGCGATGTCATCGACAACGTTCTGCAGAAGGGTCACAGAGCCTTCGTGGTACTCGGCAGCAACCACCTGATGCGCACCGGATCCCGCGACGGAGGCGCGAATACGACGACGATGGTCGAATCACGCTTTCGTGGCGCGATGTACGTGGCGTGGATGTACAACGGGCGCCCTGGCAGCCCCGACGCTGAAGCGCGGATGGCGCGTGAACACTGGGTCGCGCCCTCGCTCGTCTCCATGAGCGACTCCTGGATCGGCTCCATGCCAGTTGGAGAGCGTCGCTTTGCCGACCTTGCCGATGCTCTGCTCTACCTCGGACCGGCGGATTCGCTCGTCGTCGAGGAGCAAGCGCCGCCTTCAGGCTTCGACGTTTCGTACCGGCGCGAGCTCGATCGCCGCTCGTGGATCGAGTGGGGCGATTCCGCCCGCGCGCGGACTTTTCTCAAGCTCCCGGCACTTCCGCCGCCGGGCCGAGTCGAGCAGGCCGCGATCGACAGCAGGATTCTCAGACGCCGCCGGCAACTCTGGATCTATACGCCAGCGGATTACGAGCGCGAGTGCGCGGGCGAAGACGGATGTGCGATCGTTGTCGCATTCGACGGAGACGTATACACCAACGCCATCCCGCTGCCGGCGATTCTCGATTCGTTGAGGACGGCCGGTGCCATCGCACCCACGGTCGCGGTGATGATCGCGAATGCGTCGGGATCGGAGCGCATCGCGGATCTTGGCAATCGCGCGGAATTCGCACGCTTTCTCACCGATGAGCTGATCCCGTGGATGCGAGGGCGCTATCGGGTCACGCACTCGGGCCGTCGAACGATCATCACCGGATCGAGTGCTGGCGGACTCGCGGCGGCATATGCCGCGTTCAAACGCCCGGACGTCTTTGGAAACGTTCTGTCGCAGAGCGGCGCGTTCTGGCGCGGCAACGAGGGTAGCAACGGCGCGCCGTTCGAGTGGCTCACGACGCAATATGAGCAGAGCCCGAACGAGGGCATTCGATTCTTCATCGACGTTGGAAGCGCGGAGTCAACCGGCGCGATGGGCGGCACGGCACCGTCGATCCTGGAAGCGAATCGCCGCCTGCGCGACGTGCTGAAAGCACGTGGATACGCCGTGGACTACTTCGAGATACCGGGCGGCAAGCACGATCCGTCGAGCTGGAAGCTCCGCTTGCCGATCGGATTGGCGGTTCTCGACAGGCCCTGATCACGTTCACGATTCGTTATGAGAAATGTCATGCGGCGGGGGTGACGGAACGGACGTGTGGGCGCGATTGCGGGCCGGTATGATGGCTCCAGCTACCACATCGAGGCTCACCTTGCGTCGCTCCGTCATCGCTCTTTTCTTCCTCGCCGTCGTCCCTGCAGCACGCGCGCAGAGCACGCAGGCCACGGTGTTCCAGCACGTTCGAGTGTTCGATGGCGAGACGATCGCCGCCAACCGCGACGTGCTCGTACAAGACGGGAAGATCGCCCGGGTCGCGAGCCACATTCGGCCACCGGTGCACGCCGCGATCGTGGACGGGGCGGGCAGGACATTGCTCCCCGGCTTGATTGACGCACACACGCACACTTATCCCGGCGCGCTCACAACCGCACTGGTGTTCGGTATCACCACGGAGCTCGAGATGTTCGGGGACGCGGCGCGCGCTCGGGCCTGGCGCGATGAGCAGAAGGCTGGCAACGCCAACGACCGCGCCGATATCCTATCGTCGGGAACGCTCGTGACGGTCAAGGGAGGACACGGGACCGAGTACGGTGCGCCAATACCAGTTCTGCAATCGCCTGACGACGCGCAAGCGTTCATCGACGCGCGAATTGCCGAGGGTTCGGATTACATCAAGCTCGTGTACGATGACGGGCGCATCTACGGCACGAAGTTGCCGACGCTGAGCGCCGACATGCTGCGCGCCGGTATCGCGGCAGCGCACGCGCGCAAGAAGCTGGCGATCGTCCACATCGGCGATGCCGACGGCGCACGTACAGCGCTCGATGCCGGAGCAGACGGGCTGGCGCATCTCTTCGTGGATCGATATCCAGACGAAGCCTTCGGGCGTGTCGTCGCGGCACATCATGCGTTCGTCGTCCCGACGCTGACTGTTCTCAAAAGTGTCAGCGGGATCCCGGGTGCCGGAGATCTTGCCGACGACGCGCGCTTCGGGTCGTATCTCAGCCATCAGGAGATGACGCTTGCCAAGGCGGCGTTTCCCCGCGCGCCTGGGTTGCCGCCACTGCAGTACGCCGCCGCGGAATCGACGGTGAAACTGTTACAGGCGGCGCACGTTCCCATCCTGGCGGGAACGGATGCCGGCAATCCAGGCACCGCCCACGGTCTAGCCCTCCATCGGGAGCTCGAGCTGCTGGTGCACGCGGGACTAAGTCCAATCCACGCACTTGCCGCGGCCACGAGTGCTCCGGCGGAAATATTCAACCTCTCCGATCGCGGGCGCGTCACCACTGGCCGACGCGCCGATCTATTGCTTGTGGAGGGTGATCCGACGACCGACATAACGGCGACGCGTCGCATCGTCGGAGTGTGGAAGGACGGCGTTCCGTTCGATCGCGAGCAGGTACGTCGCGCGATCGCGGCGGCGAACGAGGAAGCCAACCGCGCGCCGAAGGGTTCGGAGTCAGGTGTCGTGAGCGACTTCGACGACGGAACGACGGCCGTGCTGTTCGGCTCGGGATGGTCGACATCGACGGACGTGATCGCCGGTGGAAAGTCGCAGACGGAGCTGACGGTCGTCGACGGCGGTGCGCTCGGCAGCGCAAAGTCACTCTCCATTCGCGGAACCATTTCGGCCGCATTCAACCAGCCGTGGGCAGGCGCGATGTTCTCGCCAGGGCCACAGCCATTTCAGCGAGCGAACCTTTCTTCGAAGCGGGAGATACGCTTCTTCACCAAGGGTGACGGGAAGACATACCGCGTCTTCGTTTTTGCGGAAAGCAAGGGATTCACGGCGTTCACGAAATCCTTCGTCGCCGGCCCCGAGTGGACCGAGGTTGCCATACCGATCAGCGCGTTCGGTGGAACCGATGGACACGACATTACGGCTGTGATATTCAGCGGTGGTCCCGACGCAGGCCCGTTCGCGTTTCAGATCGATCATGTCCGCTTTCAATAGATTGAAAAGATTCCAATTACTCCCGAAGGGCCACGCGTTAGGCTGGACGCCGTTTGGCTGGCTGCTGTTCTTGCCGCTGTTTTTCGTCGCGCCGGCGCTGGGGCCGACGTCCGCGGCGCGGTGGACCGCATACGGTGTCGCGACAGGATTGTTTCTCACATCCTACTTTCGCTCGTACTGGGTGACCGGTGCTGAGCTGCGCCTGCACGTGTTCCTCCAGATGGCGTTGGGAATGGCGTTCAGTCCGATCAACGCCGGTTCGTACATCCTGTTCGTGTTCGCTACCGCTACAGGTGCTCGTGCCGAGAGAGCCCGAGAGGGGGCCTTCTGGATTCTCGCGGTAGTAGCGGCGGGGCTCGGCACCGCGTGCGCCACGCGCGCGCCGCTGTCTGCCTGGACGGGCTACGGCGTGTGGGCCGGGTGCTGCGCGTTCACTATGCTCATCGGAGCAGTCAATCTCCACCGCACCCAGTCGGATCGAGTCAACGAGCGCCTTCGTGCGGCAAATCAGGAAATCGAACAGTTGGCGGCGATCGCCGAACGCGAACGAATCGCCCGGGACCTGCACGATGTGCTGGGGCATACGCTGTCACTCATCGTGATCAAGGCGCAACTTGCATCGCGACTCGCCGAGCGCGATCCGACGCGCGCCGCGCGCGAGATCCGCGACGTCGAGGACGTGTCGCGGCAGGCGCTCAACGAAGTGCGTCAGGCGATTCGCGGCTATCGCGCGCGGCTCGACGACGAATTGATCCGTGCGCGCCATCTTCTCGATGCCGCAGGCATTTCAGTAGTCGTGGATTCGTCGATCGACACGGAGGAGTTCGAGGATCGGGAGGCGGCCGAAGAAACATTGGCGCTCGCGCTGCGAGAAGCCGTCACGAACATCGTTCGTCATTCTGAGGCGCGCCGCGCAACCGTTCGGGCGTGGCGAGAGACGCAATCAGCGACGCTGATGTTGGAGGTCGCCGACGACGGTGTTGGAGCGCCGTCGAATCTTGTCCGCGAAGGGAACGGAATTCGCGGCATGCGCGAGCGAGTCGAAAAGCTGAATGGAGCACTGACGGTCGACGCGACGCACACCGGAATGCGTGTCACCGTCGCGCTGCCGACGCATGCAGATGAGCATCGCCGCGGCACGGCGCTTCGCGTGGTTGCATCGTGATTCGTGTCGTCATCGTAGAGGACCAGGCGATGGTGCTCGGCGCGCTGGCGGCGCTGCTCGAGACGGAGCGCGACATCGCAGTCGTCGGCCGTGCAACGAGCGGAGACGAGGCGCTGGAGATCGTCGCCGCCGAGCATCCCGACGTTCTCATCACGGATATCGAAATGCCGGGGCTGGGCGGCATCGAACTGGCGGAACATGTCACGAAGCACTTTTCGTCGACGCGCGTTCTCATCCTGACAACGTTCGCACGCGCCGGATACCTGCGACGCGCGCTCGAAGCCGGCGCTCGCGGGTACCTGCTGAAGGACAGCAAGTCCGACGAGTTGGCGAACGCGGTGCGGCGCGTGCATGCGGGACTGCGCGCGGTGGCGCCCGACCTGGCACGGGATGCATGGATCGAACGTGATCCGCTCAGCGCGCGTGAACGGCAGGTGCTCAAGCTGGCGAGCACCGGCGCGACCGGCCCCGCGATCGCCGGCGCACTCGGATTGAGTGAGGGAACGGTACGGAACTACCTGTCAGACGCGATCGCGAAGCTCGGCGCAAAGAATCGCGTAGAGGCGGCGCGGATAGCCGAGGACAGAGGCTGGCTTTGATTCGATCATTCGTGAGAACTGTCGACGGTTTCAGATGTCGCACCGCCGTCGGGCGGCTCGGCAAACGAGTCGGCGATCGTCGCATAGCCGCGGAGCTCGCGGCCAGCATTCTTCCAGAGTCGTACCGCCCAGGCGAACAGACCGAGGACCATGGCCGCGGGAATCCAACCCATCCACGCGACGATTGGCGCGAACGGTGTCTTGCTGTGCAGAGCGATGCCGCCAGCCCACCACGGGACGAGGAACGACGATTCGCATAGCAGCGTCATCCAGATTGCGATGGCGAGGCGCCGGTCAGAGCGGCACCTTCGCATGCGCGCCGCGATGAAGTCCGGCGCGCTCGCGCTCAGGAGACGTCGCTCGCGCGACCGAACATGGACGAATGCTCCCCACACGAGAAGCGTTCCGAGAATCGCCGCGGCACCGAGGGTGCGTTCCCGGGCATTCGACGCATGGCGAAGCGCTTCGATCACGAGGGCGACGCTCGCCAGCGGTATCACCGTGATTGTCGCGCGTTCGGCGGCCACGCGTCTCTGCGCACGGCGGATGCGACGATCGACCGCGCCCGCCGCTGGCGGCCGCGGCGTATCACGCCACGCCTGACGAACCGCGCCAAATGATTCAAAATCACTCATCGTGGCCTCCGTTCATATCCGCGACGAGCGTGCCCAGCAAGTCGCGCAGGGCAGTTCGTGCGCGGTTCAGCCGGACGTTGACGTTGTTCTCCGTCGTAGCTTGCGCGGCCGCGATCTCCTTGCCCGACAATCCCTCGAGATGCAGCATGATCGCCTGCCGCTGTGCGGCGGGTAATCGGCGGATTCCGGCGTAGAGTAGCGCCGCGCGTTCACGCCGCTCGGCCTCCTCGTCGACATTCGCCGTCGGATCCGGGATGTCGTAGGGCAACTCCAGGAATGCCTTGCGGCGAGCACGCGAGGCGAACGAAATGCCGCGGTTGTGAGCGACGCTGAGAACGAACGTGAGCTCGCGCGACTCACCGCGGAATGTTGGAAGCGCGCGCCACAGTGCGACGTAGATCTCCTGAAGCAGATCTTCCTGTTCCTGCGGGTCGCTTACGTATCCGGCGGCCACGCGGCTCAGCGCGGGCGCATACTGCGAAAGGGCGCGGTAGAAGTTATCGTCGCTCATTGGAAGACTCACGTCTCCGCGCGCATCACCTCGATCGGGTCGACGGCAAGCGCGCGAAGCGCTGGCGTGAGCGCTGCCAGCGCCGCTGCGGTGGCGACGATCGCTGCCCCCGCGAGCAATCCGCTCGTACTGAGAGCGCCGAGTGACTCGAAGCGCGAGCGAAGGACGCCGCCGAGCGCCAACGCCAATGGAATTCCCGCGGCGACACCGATGCTCGCGATCAACAGCCCTTGCCGGAGAACGAGCCAGACGATCGACGACCGGGGTGCGCCAAGCGTCAGTCGAATCCCGAGCTCCCGGCGTCGCTGTGCGATCGCGATCGCGAGCGCGCCGTAAAGGCCGATCAACGACAGCACGAGCGCCGCGGCGCCGAAGCTCGCGAGCACGGATGCACCCGTGCGCTGCACGAACGTCGCGCCGGCGATGTGCTCGGCCAGCGTCCGCGGCTGAAGCGCTGGAATGTCGATGTGCACGCTCTGCAGCATCCGGCGCACCGGTTCGGCGAGCGCGAGGGGATCGCTGGATGTGCGCACGTAGACATTGAACAACGGCTGATACCACTGCGCGATCGCGTAGTAGAGGACGGGCTGTGCATGCTCCGAGAGCGATCCGTATTTTCCGTCCGCAACGACACCGACGATCGTGCACCATCCATGGCCCGCATCCACGCGGTGCCCGATCGCGCTACCGCCCGGGAAGAATCGCCGTGAGAACGTCTCGTTGACGACGGCGATGGCCAGCGTTCCGCTCCGATCAGTCGGCAGGATGTCGCGCCCCGCGACGATACGCGTGTGCATGAGAGTCTCATAACCGGGCCCGGTTCCAATTCGCATCGCCGACATGTTCTGATCGGGCATCGGACTGAAGCCCTCGATCTTGAGATCGGCCACCGGGCGGCCGCCCAGTCCGAGTGGGACGTACGTCGCGACCGTCGCGGATTGTACCCCCGGCAGCGCCGCGGCTCGTTCGATGATCGAGTGGATAGCGTTCTGTCCAGTCGTGTCGTCCAGATGTGCCGCGGCCAGGTTCGTCGTCACGACTAGCACATGCTCCGGATCCCGGAAACCAAGATCCACGCGAGAGGCCTCGCGTAGCCCGTCGATGAATAGCGACGCGAGCGCGAGACACGCGAGCGACAGAGCGATCTGCGCGCCCACGATGCCCGTGCGTGCGGTGGACGCGCCGCGTGCCAGCGAACGCGCACCGGCGCGAAGCGCGCTTGCCGCTGGTGTGCGCGTCGCTCGCAGCGCCGGAATCAGCCCGGACACGATCGCGACCATCGCCACCAGCCCCATGGCCAGAAGCATGACGCGTGCGTCGATCGTCACTGGAAGCGTCAGCGGCAGAGACTCCGTCGGAATGATGCGCACGAGAAGTCCACGCGCCCACAGCGACACCAGCACGGCGAGCACGCCGCCGAGGAGCGCGATCGCTCCCGTCTCGATCATGGAGAGCGCGGCAACGCGCGGGCGCGAGGCGCCGAGCGCGAGGCGCAGCGCAATTTCATGGTTTCGCGCACCCGCACGCATCAGCATCAAGCTTGCGACGTTCGCGCAGGCGACGAGCAGCAACAGCGCTGACACGCCAAGCATCGCGACGAACAGCGGCAGCATGAGGCCGCCGAGATATTGCGTGCGAATGTCCTTGACGATCGCTCCAGTGACCGGCCGATCGCCGGCGGCCGCGCTCAAGCGGCGTGCGAGTGCATCGAGCTGACGTTGTGCTTGCAAGGGTGTGACCCCCGGCCGAAGGCGACCCAGTGCCTGAAACACGCGAACACGCCGGTCCTCGAGTACGTTCGCGCCGGTGAGACCTGGATGAAGCGTGATCGGCACGAACATGTCGGGGATGACTCCGACGTACGTGCCGCTGAATCGCGGGGGCGCGATGCCGACGATTTCCAGCGCCACGCCATTCGCGTAGATCGTGCGTCCAATGATGCTGCGGTCACCGGCGTATTGGCGCATCCAGAATGCGTGCGCGAGAACCGCCACGGGCTTGATTGACGATTCATCGCCGGCTTCGATCGTACGCCCGGCAATGGGACGGACGCCAAGGAGGCCGAAGTAATTGCCGGAGACGGGCATCGAGAGCAACGCCTGCGAGCTTTGCGCGCCGCGTTCACGCACCGAGACGCGTGAGATGCTCCACGCGGCGACGTCGCTCAAGGAAGTTGCGTCGCGACGCCATTCACGAATGGTGGGAAAGGAGAGCGGCCATCCGTCTCCGTCGGGCCCCGCGACCTCGAGTCCTACGACGCGGTCGGGGTCGCGAACGACTGGGAAGGGATGAAGGACGACCGCATTGAGCCAGCTGAACACACTGGTGATCGCGCCGATCGCGAAGCCAATGGACAGAATGGCGACGAGCGTCAGCAGCGGCGAGCGAGTGAGCGATCGTAAGGTGCGCCGGAGGTCGGACGAAGCGCTGGTCATACTGGGCTGAGAGGGCTCGAGTGACGGTCTGCGGCCTCATATGTGTCCCGCGCTGTGCGCAGATCATTACACGCACTGATGTCGTCAGCGATTGCCCGACACTGATCGGGCTTTTGTCCACTGTTCGCTGCGCGCGACTACACCAAATTGAGGCCCGTCCCGTGCGTGCAGCGAGGGTGCAATGCGACTCGATACGGTCGTTGTCGGCATGGACTTCAGCCCGACGGCTACCGCTGTCGCTGGCTGGGTTGCGCACTCCTTCGCGCCACAGGCGAAGCTTGCGCTCGTACATGCCATCGAACCGCCGGCGCGGCCATCGTTCCTCGTTGCGGATACCCTTCCGGCCGAGGCGCTGGAAGCGGACGCGCGCGGTGAGGCAATGGATCGGCTGCACGAGGCCGCTCGCAGTCTGGGCCCGAACGTGGCACGGCTAGACGTGCGTGTCGGCCGCGCCGCCGATGTCATCCGGGTCTTCGCGGTGGATGCCTGTGCCGACCTGATTGTCGTGGGGCCGCACGGCAATCGCGCCCATCGGTCAGTGGTTCTTGGCACGACGGCCGACAGCCTCGTGCGCGAAGCTCCGGCTCCCGTACTCGTGGGATTGCGCGCGCCGCTGCGCGGACTAAAGCGCGTCATCGCTGGAGTCATCGACACCGCCGTTGCCACGCGCGTGCTCGCATGGGCCAACGTCGCCACTCGGCAGCTCGGCGGACCTCTCACGGCGCTCTTCGCCATCGAGCCAGCGGCCTATGCGCACATGGCGTCCGTCATCGCCGCACGGAGCCACGGTGACATGGCAATCGAACAGCGCGAGCTGGATCGCGAGCGACGACTTCAGGTGCAGCACTGGCTGACGGAGTGTACTCATGCGAATCTGGATCCATCGATGGTGGACGTCGTCGTGCAGGAGGGGCTCGCGTCGGAGGTCATACTGCAGCGGGCGGCGGATGAGCGGGCGGCGCTGATCGTTCTCGGCGGTCACGAGAACGTGGCCGGTCTACCGCCCCGCCTGGGTACCACCGTGCGGACCATTCTCCACGAAGCGCGCTGTGCGGTGCTCGTCGTGCCGCCGGCCTGATCGCCGGAGCTTCCACGCCTGGCCCAGCACCGCTGGCGCCGCGCCGAGCGCGATGGCGACGAGCCATTCCGAGGCCGTGAGTCGCACCGTTCCGAGGATTCTGCCTAACGGCAGATATGCCACCGCGGCAAATTGCAGCATTGCGGTGAGGGCTACGGCCCCCAGCGCATAACGGTTGGCGAGCGCACGGTGGAGCGACGTCACGGCCTCGATGCTGCGCGCGTTGCCAAGGTGGAAGATCTGCGCCAGCGCGAGCGTCGTGAAGCTGAGTGTAATCGCACGTTCCGAATCACCCGGGCGCTCCGCGAGTCCCCAGGCGAGCGCGCCAAGGGTGACCGCGCTGATGATCAGCGTGTAGATGACGCCCTGTAGCAATGCTTTGCGCGAGAGTAGCGGCGCGTGCGGGTCGCGCGGCGGCTGGCGAAGTACCTCCTGCTCGCCCGGCTCGATGGCGAGCGCCAGCGCTGGAAAGGTGTCGGTGACCAGGTTGAGCCAGAGCACCTGCATCGGCGTCATCGGAAGCGGCCACCCGGCCATACCAGCGACGAGCAGCACGAGGACCTCCGCGATGTTGCAGCTGAACAGATAGAATACGAACTTGCGAATGTTGGCCACGACGACACGTCCTTCCTCCACGGCCGCCGCGATCGTCGGAAACCGGTCGTCCTCGAGGATGATGTCCGCGACTTCCTTGGCGGCATCGGTGCCTCGCTGACCCATGGCGACGCCAATGTTGGCCTTCTTCAGCGCGGCGGCGTCATTGATGCCATCACCCAGCATCGCGACGATCTCACCGCTGCGCTGCAGGGACGCGACCACCCGCAGCTTGCCCTCGGGACTCACCCGGCTGACCACGTCAATTCGCCTGACGCGGCTATCCAGGTTCGCGTCTGGTGTCGAGTCGATGGTTGCGCCATCGATCGCCTCCTGATTCTCGGTTGCGACCCCGACCTGTCGTGCCACCGCGAGGGCGGTGCCGACGTGATCTCCGGTGAGCATGATCGTGCGGATGCCTGCCTGTCGAAGCAGCGCGATCGTGTCCGACACACCGGGCGCAATTGGGTCCGTGATCCCAGCGAGCGCAACGAACGTCAGCCCTTCCAGCGCTCCTTCGGTGGTGTCGAGCACCCTGCCCTCGGCGAGGGCGAGGACGCGCAACCCGTCCTTCGCCATGGCGGCGGCACGCTCCTGCACACGGCGGCGCCACTCGTCATCGAGTGAATGCTCATCTCCCGCCAGGGCTAGGCGCGTACATCGCGAGAGAATCCGGTGGGGCGCGCCCTTGGTGCACGCGATCAATCCAACGCCGTCAGCCGAGCGATGAAACGTCGCCATGAACATCCGCTCGCTGGTGAATGGCAACTCCGCGACCTCGGGCTGCTCGGCCGCGAGCTCGGCGCGGATGAGCATGTAGCGGCGTGCCGCCGCGAGGAAGGCGACGTCGGTCGGGTCGCCGCGTCCCTGCCAGTGATCATCCACCTGCAGGAGCGCGGCGCGGTTCGCGAGCGCGCCAATCGTCAACGCCCGGACGAGCGGACCGTCGTGTGGCGTCACGGTTGCCGAGCCGTCGCCTAACGATCGCTCGCCGTCAGCGAGCCACATCCGGGTGACGGTCTGCGTTCCCGAGGTGAGCGTACCGGTCTTGTCGGTGCAGACGACGGTGACGGAGCCAAGGGTCTCGACGGCGGTGAGTCGCCGCGCGAGGGCGTGGCGTCGCGCCATGCGGCGCATGGCGATCGCCATCGTTGTCGTCACGACCGCCGGCAGCCCCTCCGGCACGGCCGCAATGGCAACGGCAATACCCATCTGGAGCACCGCCCCCAGCGTCGCGCCGCGCAACAGATCGACGATCGCGACCGCGGCGCCGAGCGCCACAGCGATTCCAGCGAGCTGCCTGCCTAACACGTCCATGCGGCGCTCCAGTGGCGATTGCTCCTCGCCGATGGAGCTGACGAGCGCGCCGATGCGGCCGACCTCCGTCTTCATTCCGGTCTCGACGACCAGCGCACGAGCCGCCCCGTTGGCGACGAGCGTGCCTTTGTAGACCATCGTTCGTCGCTCGGGAAGTGGAGTCTTCACCGGCAGCGACGAGTTTGCGGACTTCTTCACCGGCGTCGATTCGCCGGTGAGCGGCGCCTCGATGGCGAGCAGCTCGGTGGCGGAAAGAAGGCGTGCGTCCGCGGGAATCGACTGACCCGCCTCGAGATGTATGACGTCTCCGGGGACGAGCTCCCGTCCATCAACGCTGCGCGGCGCGCCATCTCGGAGGACCATCGCGGTGGGCGTCTCGAGATGAAGCAGGGCCTCCATCGCGCGCCGCGCACGCCATTCCGTGGCGAAGCCGATGACGACATTGAGAATCAGAACGGCTCCGATCGCGGCGGCGTCGAGTGGCTCACCCAGCCACCACGCCAGGGCAGCCGCCGTTACCAGGAGTGCGACGACCACGCTGCGCAGCTGCCTGACGAATATGCGCCATACGGATTCGGCTGGCGCACCGATGAGCGCGTTCGGGCCATACTGGCTCAATCGCGCGGCAGCCTCGGCCTCGCTCAGGCCGTCGCGCTCCGAGCCGAACTCGGCGAGTACGGCGTCGGCCGCTCGCGCGTGCCACGCCCGATCGTCTGGCTCGCCGTCAATCGGCGGCGACGGCGGCCGTTGCGCGAGCTCCATATTCCTCACGGTAGGCCCTCAGCAGTTCGAGCAGGTAGGTGATGCTCAACGGTCCGAGGAGGAGTCCAGCGAGTCCGAAGACGCGCATTCCCGCGAAAGCGCCCACCAGCGTGACAAGCGGGTGGATCTGCGAGATGCGCCGATAGACCACCAGGCGGATCACGTTGTCGATCTGGGAGGCAACGAGAAGTCCGACCGCGCCTAACGCGGCGGCCCGGCCGTATTGATGGTCGGCAACGAGGAGCAGCGTTGCCGGGAGCCAGACGATGGCGCTTCCCAGGATGGGCAGGACGGACGCACACGCGGTCACGAATCCCCAGAACACTGGATTCGGCAGCTGCACGAGCGCGAACGCCACGCCGACGACGGTGCCTTGCGCCAGGGCCGTGAGGACGATGCCGACGAGCATGGATTCCGTCATGGTGCGAAAGCGCTCGCCCAGCATCGCGAGCGTCGTGCGGGAGAAGGGCAGCATGCTGCTCATCGTCTGCCAGGCAAGTCCACGGTCGATGAGCAAGTAGTAAAGGCCGAGCACGGCGACGACGATGTTGAGGGTCGCGAGCGTCAGGCCGCCGACGAGCACGACGGCCTGCCGTGACACCCAGCTGAAGAGGGCACTGACCACGGAATCGGCGAATGCGCCAACGTCCACCCCGGCGAGCTGGAAGGTCGCCAGGCGCTGAAGCAGCGGACTCTGGGTGATCGTGCGCGCAACGCCCGGAGCCTGCGTGAGGAGCGACATCGTGAGCGCGGCACCCGGGACGAGCACGAGCAGCAAGGCACCGATGCTCGCGATGACCGCCGCCGGGCGGCGCTCGAGGTGTACCGACAGGCGCTCGTGCGCGGGGCGGATGGCGATCGCGAGCACGATCGCGCCGATGAAGCCCGATATGAATGGCAGGAGCGCGTAGAGCACCCCGAGTCCGAGCACGAGGATCAGTATCCGAGCGTAGCGCTCAGTGCCGGTCGTCGTCATCACGCCGCCGCTCCTGCATTCATAATGGTCTCACCAGGGCATCTTCCGGCACATTGGACTCAAGGGCGGGCAGTCAGTGTTCGCCTGGCGATGTCAGCGCTGCCTCGCACGTCACCGACCAGGAGGAGCAAAGTACCGAGCACCACGCCCACGACGGGGACGTGGTTCAAGAGCCGGTGCAGGTAGAAGACGTTCATCACTCAACATGAGCGGCCGAGGGCAGGCCTTCAGTCGGTGAATGTGCCCTGCGCCGTCCGGCTTCACCTTACCAGGCGTCAGCGGAAGACGACGTCATCGAGCTCCCTGAGCCCGGCCTCAGCGCTTCACTCTCGTAAGGCAATCACAGGATCCACCTTCGCTGCCCGCCGCGACGGCACCAGCGCGGCAATGAATCCCACTACGCCGAGTACCACTGCCACGGCAATCAGCGTGATGGGATCCGTCGGTTGAATGTCGTAAAGGAGCGAACGGATGAAACGCGCGAGCGCGAGCGCGATCGCCAAGCCGATGACGATGCCAGCGCCAAGCATTGGGCCTGTCTCGCGGGCCACGAGGCGCAGCACGTCATGACGCTGAGCGCCGAGTGCAACACGAATCCCGAGCTCGCGCGTGCGCTGCGCGACCATATATGACAGAACGCCGAATATTCCGATTCCCGCCAGCAATAATGCCAGCGATGCGAAAGCGCCAAGGAGAATAGCGACCAGGCGGTCACTGGCCATGGAGCGCGACATTGCTTGCTCCATCGTCGTCACGTTCGCCAGCGCTATCCCTGGATCGACAGCATCGAGCTCACGCCGAAGAACCGGCAGCACGGTGAGCGGCGGGCCGGAGGTGCGCAGCGTGATGATACCCTGGTGCCAGGCGTTCCCTTGCGCGTACGGGACGTAGACCAGAGCACGCAAGCTGTCGCTGGCTCCATAGTACTTCACGTCGCGCACGACTCCCACAATTTCGCGCATGACACGTTCGTCGCGGGACGACATCACGCGCTTTCCAATCGGATTCTCACCGGGAAACATCGCCTTGGCGAACTTCTCGTTGACGATGATCAC
>Ga0070713_100000914_pt1 | contig 18871 bp, 17 predicted proteins | sample LARL82metaG_FD_65465 | JGI IMG/M metagenome (GOLD analysis project Ga0070713, IMG submission 65465) | Corn, switchgrass and miscanthus rhizosphere microbial communities from Kellogg Biological Station, Michigan, USA - LAR L8-2 metaG | ecosystem: Host-associated > Plants > Roots > Rhizosphere ...
AGGACGTCGACGGACCGGTCGACCGGTCGTTGCTGGTGATCCACGGTGGTTCTGACTGGGACTGCTCGTACCTGCAGGAGCCCCTGGTCGACCTGGCGGGCAGGGTCCGGGTCTTGCTCGTCGACCTGAGGGGATGCGGCCGGTCCGCCCGCGGGCTGGCGGACGAGCAGTACACCTGGGACGCGGCGGCCGGCGCTGACCGAGGCGTGGGCGCGCACGTCCGCGCCGCTGAACGTCTGGCGGCTGCGACCCGGGTCAGGGGGTACGGCGCAGCTCGACCGAGCAGCCGGTGCGGCGGGCGCCGAGGGAGGCGAGCAGGGCCTGGGACGGCGCGTTGGTGGCATCGGCCTCGGCGCTGACCAGCTCGATCCCGCGCTCGGCGAGCGGGGCCAGGGCGGCGTGCAGCAGCGCCCGGGCCAGCCCGCGCCGCCGGTACCAGCGCAGCACCCCGACCATCCCGAGCCGCGGCACCCGGTTGCCGCGCCAGACCCGCACCAGCCCCGCGTACTCGCCGCCGACGACGGCGACCAGGTAGAGCCGGGGGTCGAAGTGCTGGGCGAACGTGTACTCCCGGAACTCGCCCGGGTCGTTGACCCACCCGTCCGAGCCGGGCACGTCCTGGCGCAGCCGCTCGTCCAGCCGGGCCAGCCGGTCGGACTCCTTCTCGTCCGCCGGCACGATCGTCGCCCCGTCCGGGACCGGGCCGGCCGTCGCCGCCAGGGCCGGCCGGACCGGGACGACGAACTCGTCCTCCCGGCGCACCACCGCGTAGCCGGCCGCCGCCAGCAGCGCGAGCTGGTCGGCATCGTCCTCGCCGGCGAGCGTGTGCAGGTCGCCCGGCACGTCGCTGGCGACCGCGTCGAGCAGCGCCCGGGTCACCGGCTCGAGCCAGGCGTCGGCGGCGACGAACGCGCGGTCGTCGGGCCGGCGGCGCAGGTGCGCCCGCCCGACCACACGGTCGTCCTCGAGCGCGTGCCAGAGCCGGTTGGGCACGACCCGCTCGATCACCACCACGTGGCCATCACCATGCCTGCGACGGTACGTCTCGGGTCGACCGCTTTTCCCCAGCTGCCCGTCCGCCCCGCCGGCCGCCGGATGGTGCGGGAGACTGCACGCCGGGAGACGCCGGGCCGGCCCCACCGGCCGCCGAAACGGGGAGCAGCAGCATGACCGAGTCCAGATCCGTCGAGCACGGGTCGCGGTCGAAGAACCTCGCGCTCGTGGCCATGATGTTCGCGGTCGCGATGACCTTCATCGACCAGACGATCGTGGCGATCGCCTCGCCGAACATCCAGTCCGAGCTCTCGCTCAGCCGGGGCGGCACGCAGTGGGTGATCAACGCCTACCTGCTCGCGCTGGCCGCGACGTTCGCGCTCGGCGGTCGGCTGGCGGACGTGCTCGGGCGTCGCCGGATGGTGCTGGTCGGCATCGTCGGGTTCGCCGGCTTCTCGGCGCTGTGCGGCGCCACCCCGAAGGGGTCGTTCGCCGAGGCCTGGATCATCACGTTCCGAGCGCTTCAAGGCGTGGCCGGCGCGATCATGATCCCGGCGGCGCTGGCGATCGTGGTCGCCGCCTTCCCGATCCAGGAGCGCGGCCGGGCGCTGGCGATCTTCTTCGGGGTCAGCGGCGGGCTGACCGCGATCGGCCCGATCCTCGGCGGCTACCTGACCCAGTGGACCTGGCGGGCGATCTTCTGGATCAACGTGCCGGTGGCGATCATCGCGCTGGTGCTCACCTTCCTGGCGACGATCCCGGACACGCGCAAGCGGGAGCCGATCGACTGGCTCGGCGCTGCGCTGACGATCGTCGGGATGGGCCTGTCGGTGCTCGGGTTCGAGCAGGCGCCGAGCTGGGGCTGGAGCAACCCGGTGACCTGGCTGTGCATCGTCGGCGGGCTGGCCGTGCTCGCCGTCTTCGTCCGGGTCGAGGCCCGCACCGACTACCCGCTGATCCGGGTCCAGGTCTTCCGCGACCGGGCGTTCGTCGTCGACAACGCCGTGCTCTTCCTGTCGATGATCGCGTTCATCCCGATCTTCTTCTTCGCCAGTGTCTACTCCCAGGTCTCGCTCGGCTACGACGCCAGCAACGCCGGGCTCTACCTGCTCGTGTTCTTCGCCGGCTTCGCCCCGGCGGCCCAGGTCGGCGGTCGGATGCTCGACTCCGGTGGGGCCAGGCGGCCGGTGGTGCTCGGCTGCGCGGTCGGCACGGCCGGGTTCGCGCTGTGGGCCTGGAAGCTCACCGACCTGAGCCTCGGCGCGCAGTGGCCCTACATCGTCATCGCCGGGGCCGGGATCGGCCTGCTGCTCGGGCCGGCCAGCACGGACGCGGTCAACCGGGCCATCGGCGCCTCGTACGGTGAGGTCACCGGCATCACCCAGACCGTGCGCAACTATGCCTCGGCGCTCGGCATCGCGGTGCTCGGCACCGTCCTGACCACGGTGCTGACGCACCGGCTGACCAGCTCGTTCACCGCGCTCGGGCTGCCGGCGTCGGCGGCCGAGGCGGCCGCGGGCGGTTCGGTCGGCGAGGGCTCCGGTGGCGTGCCGGCGTCGGTGCCGGCCGGGCTGCGCGCGGCGATCCAGGACGCGGTGGCCAGGGACTTCGCGATCGCCACCCGGGCCGTGCTGGTCGGCATGACGATCGCGCTGGGAGCGGCGTTCCTGGTCGCGCTCGCCCACCCCGGGCGGCGCGCGCCCTCGGAGCCGACCGGACCGGCGGCCGAGGCCGCTGCCGAGAAGCCGGCCGCATGAGCGCGCGACCCGAGGCGTACGACGCCGCCCTGTCCGCTGCCGTCCGGCACGCCCGCTCCTGGCTGGCCTCGCTGCCGGACCGCCCGATCCGGCCGCGGCTGACCGCGGACGAGCTCGCCACCGGCCTGGCGGCGCCGCTGCCGGACGGGCCCACCGACCCGGCCGAGGTCGTCGACCTGCTGGCCGGGTTGGTCGAGCCGGGTCTGATGGCGATGCCGTCCGGGCGGTTCTTCGGCTGGGTGATCGGCGGCACGCTGCCGGCCGCGCTGGCCGCCGACTGGCTGGTCAGCAGCTGGGACCAGAACACCGCGATCCGCTACGCGACACCGGGCACCACCGCCGCCGAGCAGGCCGCCGCCGGCTGGCTGCTCGACCTGCTCGGGCTGCCCGCCGACGCTGCCGTGGGCTTCGTGACCGGGGCGACGATGGCCAACTTCACCGGCCTGGCCGCCGGCCGGCGCCAGCAGCTCGACGCGGCCGGCTGGGACGTCGACCGGCTCGGGCTGTCCGGCGGCCCGCGGGTGCGGGTGCTGGCCGGCGCCGAGCGGCACGAGACGCTCGACGCCGCGCTGCGCTACCTCGGCCTCGGCGCGCCGACGGTGGTCCGGGCCGACGCCGAGGGCCGGCTGGAGCCGGACGCGCTGGCCGAGGCGCTCGCCGCCGGCAGCGGGCCGGCGATCGTCTGCCTGCAGGCCGGCAACCTGCACTCCGGCTCGTTCGACCCGTTCGGGCCGGCCATCGCCGTGGCCCACGAGCACGGCGCCTGGGTGCACGTGGACGGCGCGTTCGGGCTGTGGGCGGCGGCCTCGCCGCGGCTTCGTCACCTCGTCGCCGGGCACGCGGCCGCCGACTCCTGGGCGACCGACGCGCACAAGACGCTCAACGTCCCGTACGACTGCGGCATCGTCGTCGCCCGCCGGCCGGCGCTGCGGGCGGCGATGGGGATGCGGGCCAGCTACCTCGTGCAGGACGCCGGCGACCCGGTGGACTCGGTGCCGGAGCTGTCCCGCCGGGCCCGGGGCGTGCCGGTGTGGGCGGCGCTGCGCTCGCTCGGCCGGTCCGGGGTGGCCGACCTGGTCGACCGGCTGGCCGCCAACGCGAGGGCGATCGCCACCGGGATCGCCGCGGTGCCCGGCGCCGAGGTGCTCAACGAGGTGGTGTTCACCCAGGTCTGCGCGGCGTTCGGGGACGACGAGCGGACGCGTGCGGTGACCGCGCGGCTGCTCGCCGACGGGGTGACCTGGATGTCCGGCTCGCGCTGGCGCGGGCGCGAGGTCATGCGGGTCTCGGTCAGCAACTGGTCCACCGACGACGCCGACGTGGCCGCCGCGGTCGAGGCGGTCGGCCGGGCCGCCGCCGGCTGATCACCAGCTGCCGCCGTTCTGCAGCGCGTCCAGGAACAGCAGCTCCAGCCGGATCGCCCGGTCGAAGGTGCGCAGCATCTCCGGGGTCGCCGTGGTCGCGTCGACCAGCCGCCCGAGCGAGGCCAGCCAGATCTCGTACGACGGGTTGGACCAGTCGTCGATCAGCGGCCAGTACGGGGTGGACCGGTCGGCCTCCGGGCGCACCGCGGACCAGGCGTCGAAGTAGACCCGCTCGGCGGCGTACAGCCCGGCAAGGGCGAGCTCGAAGCCGCGGGTGAGCTGCGCCGGCAGGTAGGCCGCCAGCCCCACCGTCGCCGGTGCCGGCTCGGCGCTGACGTCGACCGCGAACCGCTGGGCCAGCCGGCGGATCTTGGTCAACCCGAGCCGCGACTCGACCAGCGCGGTCACGACGACCTCGGTGATCGCGTCGTCCGGGGCCAGGCCGGCCAGGGCGGCGATGAACCGCTGGTACTCGACGTTGAAGTAGTAGTCGTTGACTATCCACCGGCGGAACTGGACGTCGGTGAGCTCGCCGGCGCCGGCCGTGCGGACGAACGGGTGGTCGGTCAGCCGCGGCCACAGCCGGCTCGAGTGGGCCAACAGCGCCGCGCTCGTGGTCAGGCTGGCGGGCGGCCGCGCGGCCGGCTCGGCGACCCGGGTGACCCGGCGGGTCAGCTCGTCGTGCACCCGCAGCAACACCTCGTACCGGGTGCGCCACTCGGCGACCATCGGCTCGAGGTCCGGCCGGCCGCGCAGGCAGGCGCGCACCAGCGGCTCGACCAGCCGGTCCCACTCGGGCGGCCGGCGGATCCGCCCGTCGAGGATGTCGTAGAGCTGGGAGCGGCCGTAGTGGATCTCGCGGGCCAGCGCACTGCGGCTCATGCCGGAGGCCACCTGGAGGTCTCTGAGTGCGGTGCAGAAGTCCGCGACGGGACCGTTCGGATGAGCCGCGACCACAGAACCTCGTCCGACGTTGTCCGGTGCGAGCAAGTCGCGGCCAGCGTACAGCCTGCATAACTGTGCGTGCCGTCCGGAACCTGTCCGGAACGCGGAACCGGGGGCACGCCGTACGGTGCAATGATGCCTCGGGGGGCACGGGGGAACCGGCGCTGGCGGGGGTCAGCCACGGGGGATGATCGCCGTCGGCGCCGGTGCGGGACGTACGCTGCCGCGATGGCGACGCTGCGGCAGACGGTCCTGGACACCCTCGACCCGCGCCGGGCGGCCGAGTTCTGGCGCCAGTTCCTCGCTTGGGCGTACCGGCCGGGCGACGAGCCTCCGCCGGCCGGCCAGCCCGACCCGCGCGGCGAGGACTGGCTGGTGCTGCGCAACCCCGACGGCGGGATCGGGCTGGCCTTCCAGCGGGTCGACGAGCTGGCCCGGACGACCTGGCCGCGGCCGGGCGTTCCGCAGCAGCTTCACCTCGACCTGACCGTGCCGGATATCGCCGCCCTCGACGCCGAGCACGAGCGGGTGCTCGGCCTCGGCGCGACGCTGCTGGACGACTCCAGGCAGCGCGACCCGGAAGAGCCGCTGCGGGTCTACGGCGACCCGGACGGCCACCCGTTCTGCATCTTCGTCGGCTGACTCGTCGGCTGGCTCGGGGCCTGGCTCGGGGGCCTGGTTCGGGACCTAACTCGGGGCATGGTCGTCGGCTAAGTCGGGGCCAAGTCCCGGCGGCGGCCCGCGGTGGCGCGGTAGGACGTGGGCGTGGACTACCGCACCCTCGGGCGCAGCGGCTGCGCCGTCTCCAATCTCGCGCTCGGCACGATGACCTTCGGCGTCGAGTCCGCCGAGTCCTGCGCGCACGAGCAACTCGACGTCTTCCTCGACGCCGGCGGCACGCTCGTCGACACCGCGGACGTGTACGGCGGCGGCGAGTCGGAGCGGATCATCGGCCGCTGGCTCGCCGACCGGCCGGCCGACCTCACCGACCGGGTCGTGCTGGCGACCAAGGGACGCTTCCCGACCGCCGATGACCCGAACGGGGCCGGCCTGTCCGCCCGGCACCTGACCCGCGCGCTTGACGCGTCGCTCGGCCGGCTCGGCGTCGACCGGGTCGACCTCTACCAGGCGCACGCGTACGACCCGGCGACGCCGCTGGAGGAGACGCTGCGGGCGATGGACGGCTTCGTCCGCGCCGGCAAGGTTGGGTACTGGGGGCTGTCGAACTTCACCGGCTGGCAGCTGACCAAGCTGGTGCACCTCGCCCGCGCGATGGACGTGCCGGCGCCGGTGACGCTGCAGCCGCAGTACAGCCTGCTCGTCCGCGAGATCGAGTGGGAGATCGCGCCGGCCGCGCTGGACGCCGGGATGGGGCTGCTGCCGTGGAGCCCGCTGGGCGGCGGCTACCTGTCCGGGAAGTACACCCGCCAGCGGCGGCCCGGTGCCGGCACCCGGCTCGGCGACGACCCCGGCCGGGGCATGGAGGCGTGGGAGCGGCGCGGCACCGAGCGGACCTGGGCGGTGATCGACGCGGTGCAGCGGCTCGCCGAGGACCGCGGCGTCTCGCTGGCCGAGATCGCGCTGGCGTGGGTCACCGACCGGCCCGGGGTCACCTCGACGATCCTCGGTGCCCGGACGACCGAGCAGCTGCGGGCCAACCTCGGCGCGGCCGACCTGCATCTGTCCGCGGCCGAGGTCGCCGCACTGGACGGCGCCAGCGACCCGCGGCCGCCCGACTACCCGTACGGGGAGCTGGGCGTCGACCAGCGCGACCGCACGATCGGCTGGGCGGTCTGACCGCGGGGCTGACCCGCCGTGCCGACCCGCCGCGCCGACCCGCCGTGCTGACCGCGTGCGGCCTGTCTTGCGCCGAGCAATCGGCAGCTCATCGCCGCGCTGTTCGGCGCGTCTGACACCTCACAATCGCGATAGCCGATCCGCTGGAGCCTCCCGCACAGGGATTGATGACCGGTGACGGGTTTGAGCGCTGTCGCTTGACGCTCAACCCGCGTACAGGCCGAACTCGTTGCCGTCCGGGTCTGCCAGCCTGATTTGGTCAGATAGGTGGGCGAGACGGGCCGCGCCGAGCGAAACCAGTCGGTCCGCTTCCCTGGTGGGTTCGGCGCCGACCAGGTCGAAGCGTTGCCGATTCTTTCCGGCCTTGAGTCCGGCGCGAGATCGACCCCATGAATCCCATGAAATTTTGGTGCCCCCGAGCGGCGACTGAATCGCCGTCTGCTCGTTCTCGTCCCACACCAGCGGCCAGCCCAGCGCGTCGCGCCAGAACAGGCCGACGGCCCGGGTTCCGTCGCAGGTGACCTCGCCGAGGTAGCCAGTGCCGGCCAGGTAGTTGTTGCCCGGCTCGAGCACACACAGCTCGTTGCCGGCCGGGTCGGCCAGCACGACGAAGCCGTCGTCGGCCTCCTGGCCCACGTCGAGGTGGCGGCCGCCCAGGCGTAGCGCCGTCTCGACGGTTCGCCGCTGGTCCTCGAGGCTGTTGCTGGTCAGGTGCAAATGCAGCCGCGGCCGGCCCACCCGCTCAGCCTTGGAAGTGATGAAGCGGAGCCCGACTTGCCTTTCGTCACCCGGCAGCAACGTGGCGTCGGACTCCATAACGACCTCGCGGTCCAGCAGCCCGGCCCAGAAGGCGGCTGCCTCGATGGCGTTGGCGACGTCGAAAGTCACGGCTTGCAGCCGCAGGGCCACCACCGCCGTCCTCGGGTCGCTGGTCGCCACGACGACAGTCTTTCCGTCGTCGCAATCCAATTTGGGTCGCGAGCAGAGTTTCGGCGCGCCACCATCACCGGCGGTGCTCCGCAAGCCGAACCTCCACGGCACAGCCGGCGGCGCGCCAGGTGGCCGCCGATCCCTCGGCCACAAGCGCGTCCCGCAAGAACCCCCGGTCGAGTGTCGCAGTGATCGGGCGCTGATCGACTCCGTCGCGACTTCGTGGTGGTCTAGGCGTTCGAACACCTGTTCGATAGAGTGCGATCATGCCTCGGGGGCCGACGATCCTGCACGCGGATCTCGACGCGTTCTACGCATCGGTCGAGCAGTTGCTCGACGCCGCGCTGCGGGGGCGGCCGATCGCGGTCGGCGGCAGTGACCGGGGCGGTGTCGTGCTCGCCGCCTCGTACGAGGCGAAGGCGTTCGGGGTGCACGGCGGCATGGCCGGCTGGCAGGCGCGGCAGCTGTGCCCGCGGATCACGTTCGTACGCGGGCATTTCTCGGAATACCAGCGGCTGGCCGACGACGTCATGGACATCCTGCACGCGGTCACCCCGGCGGTGGAGCGGATCTCGATCGACGAGGCGTTCCTCGACGTGACCGGCTCGACGCACCTGTTCGGGCCGCCGGCCGAGATCGCGGTCGGGCTGCGGGCCAGGGTACGTCGCGAGGTCGGGCTGCCGATCTCCATCGGCGCGGCCCGCACCAAGCACCTGGCCAAGGTCGCCTCCCAGGTGGCCAAGCCGGACGGGCTGGTCGTGGTCGAGCCGGAGAGGGAGCGGGCGTTCCTCGACCCGCTGCCGGTCGGGCTGATGTGGGGTGTGGGCCCGGTGGCGCAGCGGCGGCTGGCCGAGCGCGGCGTGCACACGATCGGCGAGCTGGCGGAGATGTCGCCACGGGCGCTGGAAGGGCTGCTCGGCCACGCCGTGGGCCTCAAGCTGGCCGCATTGGCGGTGAACGAAGACCCGCGCCGGATCAGCGCCGGCGAGCGGGCCAAGTCGGTCGGGGCGCAGTCCGCGATCGGGGCGCACGAGCCGAGCCCGGAGCTGGTGACCGAGGTGCTCAGCCACCTCGCCGACCGGGTCGCCGGGCGGCTGCGGGCCAAGCACCGGGCCGGCCGGACCGTGACCGTGCGGGTGCGGTTCGCCGGGATGCGGTCGGTGACCCGCTCGCTGACCCTGCCCGGCCCGGTCGCGGCCACGCTCACGCTGACCGAGGTGGCCGAGCAGCTTGCGTGGCAGGCGATCCGGGACCAGGGGTCGGCGGTCGACATCAGCCTGCTCGCGATCTCCGTCTCCAACCTCACCGTGCAGCACGCGATCCAGCTGGAGTTGCCGGTGCCCCCGGACGACCCGCGCCGGCCGGGATCGGCGATCGGCTCGGCCCGCTGGGCCCTGGACACCTCTGTCGACGCGGTCCGCGACCGGTTCGGCCGCGAGGCGGTCGGCTACCTCCCGGCGCGCGCCCGTTCCCGCGGCGTCCCCGACGAGTTCCGTGAGCTCGCCGAACACGACTGAGCATGATGGCGGCGTGTCCCATGGCGGAACCCGCGCCCACCTGGCCGCCCCCGGCCTCCCGCCCCTCGTGCACGCCGCCGCACAGTCGGCCGCCGCGCAAGGCTTCGAGCAGTCGTGCCTGCCCGAGCACGGCCGGTTGCTGGCCCTGCTCGCCGGCGGAATCGGGCCCGGCGCGATCGGCGAGACCGGCACCGGCGGCGGGGTGGGTCTCGCCTGGCTGGCCTCCCGCGCGGCGCCCGGCGCGCGGCTGGTCAGCGTCGAGCGGGACGCGGCCCTGGCCGCCGAAGCCGAGGCACTGTTCGCCGACCGGCCCGGCGTGCGCGTGCTGACCGGCGACTGGACCGAGCTCGCCGCGTACGGGCCGTTCGACCTGCTGGCGCTCGACGGCGGCGGGCAGGGCAAGGGGACGGAGCCGCCACTCGACGTCGAGCGCTGGCTCCGTCCCGGCGGGCTGGTCGTCATCGACGACTTCACCCCGAGCGCGCAGTGGCCTCCGGTGTACGAGGGGCGGCCGGACCTCGCCCGGCTGCACTGGCTGCGGCATCCCCGGCTGCTGGCCACCGAGCTGCCGCTGACGCCGACCGCGGCGACGATCGTCGCCCGCCTCATGCCGGGCTGACGGCCAGGACGTGTGGGGTCGGGATGGGACGCGCCGGGCGGGGTTGTTGAGTCGCGGCGGCCGGCGGGGTGGGATCGGGGGGTGGGGCGGCAGTCGCTTGGGCGGCAGTTCGGGTGGCTGTGGGCGGCGTACTCGGTCAGCACCGTCGGCACCTGGTTCGCCTTCGACGCGTTCCCGCTGATCGCCATCCTGGTCCTGCACGCTGGCCCGGCCGCGGTGTCCGCGCTCGCCGCGGCCGGTCTCGCGGTCGGCGCGGTGGTCGCGGTGCCGCTCGGCCCGTGGGTGGAGTTCCGCCGCAAGCGGCCGGTGATGGTCGCGATGGACCTCGCCCGGTGCGCGGCCGTGCTCAGCGTCCCGGCCGCGTACGCGCTGGGCTGGCTCACCTTCGCCCAGCTGCTCGTCGTCGCGGTCGTCGTCGCCGCGGCCGACATCGCGTTCAAGGCGGCCGGCGGCGCCTACCTCAAGGGGCTCGTCCCGGCCGGCGACCTGCTCGTCGCGAACGCTCGCTTCGAGTCGACCACCTGGACCGCCACCGCGCTCGGCCCGCCGCTCGGCGGCGCCGCGATCGGCCTGCTCGGCCCGGTCACCACCGTGCTCGCCAACGCGGTCAGCTTCCTGCTCTCGGCCGCCGGCATCCGCGCGATCGGCGGCACCGAGCCGCGGCCGGGGCGGCCCGCGGCGTCCCGGCTACGCGCCGGCGATCTGCTCGACGGCTGGCGGCACGTGCTGACCAACCCAGCGCTGCGCCCGCTGTTCGGCAACACGATCCTCGTCAACGGCCTGATCCTGGCGACAGCGCCGCTGGTCGCCGTGCTCATGCTCGGCGAGCTCGGCTTCGCGCCCTGGCAGTACGGCATGGCCTTCGGCGCGCCCTGCGTCGGCGGCTTGGTCGGCTCCCGGCTGGCCCGGCGGCTGGCCGCCCGGTTCGGCCCGCACGCCGTCCTGCGCGTGGCCGGCACGCTGCGCGCGTGCTGGTCGATCGGACTCGCCTTCGTCCGGCCCGGGCCCGGCGGCCTGGTGCTCGTCATCGTCGTCCAACTCGGCCTCGTCACCTCCATGGGCGTGTTCAACCCGGTCTTCGCCACGCACCGGCTCGACCACACAGAGCCCGGTCTCGTCGCTCGCACGCTGGCCGCGTGGTCGGTGAGCAGCAACGCCTGCGTCGCCGCGCTGACGGCGCTCTGGGGTGTGCTGGCCGGGCTCACCGGCCCGCGCACCGCGATCGCGGCCGCCGGCGTGCTGATGCTGGCGACCCCGATGCTGCTGCCGCGCCGGGACCGCACCTCCGCGCCGGAACTGGTGGGCAGCAGAGCTCAGTAGAGCGGCGTGTGGTCCGGTGGCACGATCTCGGCCGGCAGGACCGGCCCGGGCGGCGTGCCGGTCCCGAACGGCGATCCGCCGAGCGCCTCCCGTCCGTGCGGCTCGAGCCAGCTCGTCAGCTCCGGCCCGCGTGGCACGATGCCGCTCGGGTTGATGGTCCGGTGCACCTGGTAGTAGTGCCGCTTGATGTGGTCGAAGTCGACCGTGTCGCCGAAGCCGGGCGTGCCGAACAGGTCCCTGGCGTACGCCCACAGCACCGGGAACTCGCTCAGCTTCTGCCGGTTGCACTTGAAGTGCCCGTGGTAGACGGCGTCGAACCGGACCAGCGTGGTGAACAGCCGCACGTCCGCCTCGGTGATCGCCTCGCCCATGAGATACCGCCGGTCGGCCAGCCGGTCCGACAGCCAGTCCAGCGCCGCGAACAGCCGCTCGTACGCGCCGTCGTACGCCGCCTGGGAGGAGGCGAACCCGCACCGGTAGACGCCGTTGTTGACGTCCGTGTAGACCCGCTCCATCACCTCTTCCATCTCGGGTCGGACCGCGGCCGGCCAGAGGTCCGGCGCCCCTTCCCGGTGGTATGGGCGCCACTCGGAGAACATGTCCGCGGTGATCGTCGGGAAGTCGTTGGTGGCCACCTGCCCGGTCGGCACGTCCACGACGGCCGGCACGGTGATCCCCTTGTCGTAACCGGGGAAGCGGGCGAAGTACGCCTCCTGCAGCCGCTCGATGCCGAGCACCGGGTCGCGGCCGCCGGGGTCGAGGTCGAAGGTCCAGCTGCGCTCGTCGTGGGTCGGTCCGCAGATGCCCATCGGCAGGGCCTGCTCCAGCCCGAGCAGCCGGCGGACGACCACGGCCCGGCTGGCCCACGGGCAGGCCCGGCTGACCACCAGCCGGTAGCGCCCGGGTTCGACCGGGTAGCCGTCCCGCCCGTCGGCGGTGACCCTGGTCGTGATGTAGCGGGTGTCCCGCGTGAACCGGCCCCGCGCCGCCTCGGTCTGTGCCGTGTCGCCCTCAGCCATGACTTAGCTCATGCCCACTTGCCGCTACCTTTCCCGCATGGGGCGAGTCGGGCTCGGGCTGGCGGCGATCGGCCGGCCGGCGTACATCACGTCCGGGCGGGACCGGGACCTGCCCGGCGGCCGCAGCCGGGACGCCCTGCGGGCCCGGGCGGACGAGCTGCTCGACACCGCGTACGCGCTGGGCATCCGGTACGCCGACGCCGCCCGTTCGTACGGGGACGCCGAGCAGTTCCTCGGCTCCTGGCTGGACGCCCGGCAGCCGGACGACGTGTTCGTGGCCAGCAAGTGGGGCTACGAGTACGTCGGCGACTGGCGCTTGGACGTCGACACGCACGAGGTCAAGCACCACGACCTGGCGACGTTCGGGCGGCAGCTGGCCGAGTCGCGGGCGCTGCTCGGCGACCGGCTGCGGCTCTACCAGGTGCACTCGCTGACCTCGGACAGCCCGCTGCTCACCGACGGGCCGCTGCTGGCCGCGCTGGCCGAGTTGCGTGACAGCGGGGTCGAGGTCGGCGTGTCCACATCGGGACCCCGGCAGGGCGAGGCGGTCGAGCGGGCGATCGAGCTGTCCGCCGGCGGGGCCCGGCTGGTCACCTCGGTGCAGTCGACCTGGAACCTGCTCGAGCGCTCGGTCGGCCCGGCGCTGGCCGCCGCGCACGAGGCCGGCTGCCGTGTGGTGGTCAAGGAGGCGGTCGCCAACGGGCGGCTGGTCGGCACCGAGGCACCGGCGGCGCTGCTCGCGGTCGCCGAGCGGCACGGGGTCGGCCCGGACGCGGTGGCGATCGGTGCGGTGCTGGCCCAGCCGTGGTGCGACGTCGTGCTGTCCGGCGCGGTGACCCCCGAGCAGCTCGCCTCGAACGCGGCCGCGGCCCCGATCGACGCGGACGAGCTGGCGGGACTGGTCGAGCCGGCCGACCAGTACTGGGCGGCCCGGTCCCGCCGTCCCTGGGTCTGACCCGACCGTCCACAGCGGACGGTCGAGTCGCACACCGTCCATAGTAGATGGTCGCGGAGCCGTGGCAGCTAGCGCTAGCTTGCCGGCCCGTCGCCGCGGCTTCACGCGTCCGGCTCCTCCCACGTCCACTTCGGGTCCTCGCGCAGCGGGTGCAGCTGGGCGTCGGTCGTGGCCCAGGAGTTCCGCACGGCGACCTGGGTGCCGAACTCGACGTGCGAGCGCAGCGTCGCCCGGAGCCGCGCGTCGTCCGGCGGGCCGGCGCCGTAGATGCTTTCCACGTATGTCACCGTAGCGGCATTCGGAAGGTCGGGCAGCGCTAAACTGCGGCCCTCCCCTCTTCGCTCCCGGCTCGAGGTGACGATGCCCAGCGCGACCGCGTCCGCCCGGGCGACTCGGCCGGAGCTCTCCCGCCGAGGCCGGGCCACGCGTGCGCATGACCGGCCGGAGCAGGTCCGCGCGGCGGCACTGGAGCTGTTCGCCGCGCAGGGCTACCGGGGGACCACCGTCGACGAGATCGGTGCCCGGGCGGGCATCCGGGGACCGAGCGTCTACAAGCATTTCCGGTCCAAGCAGGAGTTGCTCGTCGACATCGTGGTCGGCACGACCGACGCGCTGCTGGCCGCGCAGCGGGCCGCGATCCGCAAGGAAGGCGACGCCCGCGAGCAGCTGCACCGCGCGGTCGAGGCCCACGTGCGGTTCCATGCCGAGCACCCGCGGGAGGCGTTCGTCGCCGGCCGCGAGGTCGACAGCCTGGCGGAGCCGCACCGGGCGGCCGTGCTGCGCAAGCGGGCCGAGTACGAGCGGCGGCTGCGTCAGCTGGTCGAGACCGGCGTGCGGGACGGGGTGTTGGCCGTCGGCTCCCCGCGGCTGGCGGCGTACGCGATCCTGGACATGGGCGCCGGGGTGGCCGGCTGGTTCCGGTCCGGTGGCCCGGTCAGCCAGGACGAGCTGGCCACCTTCTACGCCGACCTCGCACTGCGGATGGTCGGGGCCAACCGGTCCAGCCGCCGGCCGAGGCTAGGAAACCCCGGCTAGCCGCGCCGGCGCGGTCGAGCGGCGGACCACGAGCGTCGGGGCGAGCAGCACCGAGCGCGGCATCCGGTCGGGCTCGTCGATCGCGTCGAGCAGCAGCCGTGCGGCCTCGAAGCCGAGCTCGTAGTGCGGGATGCTCACCGTGGTCAGTGGCGGCTGCATCTTGTCCAGGAACGGCATCCCGTTGAAGCCCACCACGCTGATGTCGTCGGGGCAGTCCATCCCGCGCTCGTGGAACACGTCGTAGCAGCCGAGCGCGAGCAGGTCGTTGCCGCAGACGACCCCGGTGAACCCGACGCCGGAGTCGAGCAGCCGGCGCAGCGCCTGCGCCCCGTCCGCCTCCGACCAGTACGCGCTCTCGGCCACCAGCGCCGGGTCGTCGGCGAGCCCGTGGTCGCGGACCGCGTGCCGGAAGGCGCGGGCCCGGACCACGCCGGTGGACGTGTTCTGCGGCCCGGCCAGGTGGGCGATCCGGCTGTGGCCGAGCCGGGCCAGGTGTGCGACCGCCAGCCCGATGCCGAACGCGTCGTCGGCGGTCACCGCCGGCAGCTCGAGGTCGTCGACCCGGCGGTTCACCAGCACCATCCGCACCCCCTGGGCGTGCAGCCGGACCAGCAGCGGGTGCTCGCGCCGGGCGGTGGCGACGATGAGCCCCTCGACCTGGCGGGAGCGCAGCGACTCGATCTGCGCCTCCTCCCGGATCGGGTCGTTGTCGGTGTTGACGATGAGGGCGCTGTAGCCGGCGGGGGAGAGGACGTCCTCGATGCCGCGCACGATCGGCGGGAACAGTGGGTTGGTGAGGTCAGGGATCACCAGCCCGACGGTGGTCGTCCTGGCCGTCTTGAGGCTGCGGGCGATCGGGTTGGGCTGGTAGCCCAGCGACTCGGCAGCCCGCAGCACCTTGCGCGCTGTGTCGGCGTTCACCAGCGGCCGCGTCTGCGGGTTCAGCGCGCGGGACGCGGTCGCCGGATGCACGCCGGCCAGCTGGGCGACGTCGCGGAGTGTCGGCGCTGGCACGCGGGGCATCCTAGTTCGCCGAGACGGAACCGGATACGCCATCGGCGACCGGGTCAGGCGGCGGCTTCCATCTGGCCCGGCCGCCGGTCCCCAGGAGGGCAAGCGGCACCGCCAGCACGGCGAGCGAGGCGAAGATCGCGCTGAACCGTCCGGCGCCGGCCGGGCCGGCCACCGCGGCCGAGGCGAGGGCGCTGCCGGCGAACAGCGCGCCGGCGAACAGCGAGACCATCGCCGCCCGGGCGTCCGGCAGCACGCTGGTCGCCCAGGTCTGCAGCGACGAGTGCATCGCCGCCCAGGCCAGGCCGAGCAGCACGGCTGCGACGGCGGCCACCGCGGGCTGCTGGGACAGCGCCGCGGTCAGGCAGCCGGCGACCGCGGCGGCGCCGCCGATGCCGATCAGCCGCCAGGTCGGCCAGCGCCGGGACAGCCGCCCGACCAGCGGCGCGAACGCCAGCACGGCCAGCCCGTACGCGGCCGTGACGGCGCCGGCCTCGGCCGCGCCGGTGCCGGCGGACTCGACCGCGGCCGGCAGCAGGGTCAGCGTGCCGAGCAGCACCACTCCCTCGGTGAACGACAGCAGCAGCACGAGCAGAGCCGCCGGCGTGGCCACGACCTGCCGCAGCGGGGCTAGCAAGCGTTGCCTAGGTCGGCCGCCGGGCTCGGGCAGCCGGCGCAGCAGCACGGCAAGCACCAGAGCGCAGCCGCCGGTGATCGCGAACGCCAGCCGCCAGGAAGCCACCTGGGCCAGAGCGCCGGCGCCGACCGCGCCGAGCGCGGTGCCGACCGCGACGCCGACGAGCAGTCGGGTCACCTCCTGCTGTCGGTGCCGGGTCGGCACCACGTCGCCGACGTAGATCAGGCAGGTCGGCATCGCCGCGCCGAACAGCCCGCCGGCGATCCCGCGGGCGATGAGAAGCCCGGTGACGTCGTGCATGGTCGCGGACACCGCGGTCGCGACGGCGGCCAGCAGCAGGGTGACCCGCAGCGTGCGAACCCGGCCGAACCGGTCGGAGGCCATGCCCCAGACCGGCTGCAGCGCCCCGTACGCGATGTAGTAGACGCTGGCCGCGGTGACCACCGAGGGCAGCGGGACGGACAGGTCCCGGGAGATGGCCAGCAGCACCGACGGCATCGCGAACCGGTCGAGCGTGCTGACGAACGAGGTCAGCTGCAGCAGCCGGAGCGAGGACCGGTCGGGTTCGGTCGGCTGGGTCTTCGGCACGGTCGGCACTGCCATCAGGGCGCGACCAGCAGGCCGGACCCCGCCGCCAGGGCCGGGGCGAACACGTCGGTGCCGCCGTCGGTCTCGGGCCGGTAGCGCCGGCGTAGGTCCAGGATCGTCCGGATCGCGGCGGGATCGACCGCGCCGTCCGGGACGAGCCCGTCGGCCGGGTCCTTGAGCCGGGCCAGGTAGCGCTCGGCCAGCGGCGGCGGCAGCCCGAGCGCGTCGGCCGCCGCGGCGGTGGTCGGCCCGTCGAGCCGGCCGGCGACGACGCCGGCCGCGGTCCGCGCCAGCGCGGCGGCCAGCCGCCCGGCCGGCTCCAGCTGTGCGTCGCCGACGACGGCGAGGACGGTGCCGAGGTACGGCGCGCACGTGCGGCTCACCGTGGCGAGCGCGCGGTAACCGGCCGCCTCGGCGTGCAGCTCGTTGCCGGCGTTGAGCATCGTCGCCGCGCACTCGCCCCGCAGCAGCGCCTGCAGCCGCTTCGGAGTGGAGCCGAGTGCTACCACTTCGTAGTCATCCCGACCCAGGCCGACCGACTCGGCCAGCGCGTACATCGCGAAGGCGAAACCGGAGCCGGGAACGTCCACGCCGAACGTGCCGCCGCGGAGGTCGGCCGGCCCGGACGCGGCGTACAGCCCGAGGCCGAGGCCGCGGTCCACAGCGGACACGATCCGGGCGTCCGCGGTCCGCCCGAGCGGGTTCGTCGGGCTGTAGCGGTAGGCGAGTACGTTGTCCGGGCTGGTCAGCACCGCGTCGAGGCTGCCGTCGAGCAGCGCCGAGAACTGGCCCGGTGACGACGGCACCGGCGTCTCGGTCACTTCGAGCCCGGCCTCGGCCAGCGCACCGGTGTCGCGGGCGACCCGCAGCAGGACGGAGGGCGTGAACGATCCGAGGGTCAGGCTGGTCGACACGGGTGCTCCTGTACGCGCAGCGTTGTCAGCGTGATCGTAACCGTGGTCCGCACTCGTTTGCAGTCAGGGTCACGAGCGAATATCCATTGTCTGCTTGTACCCCCTGAGGCCTTGACAGTCGTGTGGCCATCGCCACATCATGCCGGACAGCAAACGATTGCTGTCGTATGGCGACCCCGTGCCGCCTCAGCGTGGAGGGCCCGATGAGCGCTCGTCCGTTCCCTGTTCCCGGTCGGCCCGCTGGCCCGGATCGGCCCGCAACCCGCCGCCGTCGCCGGCTCGGCGCCGTCGCGTTGGGGGTGGTGGCGGTGCTCACGTTGGCAGCCTGCGGCTCCCGCCCCTCCGAGCAGGCGACCAGCTCGAGCAAGCCCCTCGTGATCGGCATCTCGCTGCCGCTCACCGGCGACTTCTCCCAGCCCGGCGGCGAGGCCCGGCGCGGCTACGAGATCTGGCAGAAGCAGGTCAACGACAAGGGCGGCCTGCTCGGCCGGCAGGTCCAGCTGAAGATCGTCGACGACGCCAGCAACCAGGACACCGTGGTCTCCGACTACACCAAGCTGATCACGCAGGACAAGGTCGACCTGGTGCTCGGCACATTCTCCTCGCTGCTGAACTACCCAGCCTCCGCGGTCGCCGAGAAGAACCAGATGGCCTACGTCGAGCCGGCCGGCGGCGCGCCGAACATGTTCACCCGCGGCTTCACGTACCTGTTCTTCGCCCAGCCGGCGACCGCGCCGCACCAGGCCGACGTGTTCGTCAACTACATCAAGACGCTGCCGGCCGACCAGCGGCCGAAGACGGCGGCGTACCCGACGCAGGACGACCCGTTCGCCGCGCCGGTGATCGAGTCGATGGAGAAGCAGCTGAGCGCGCTGGGCGTGAAGACCGTCTACAGCCAGACGTACCCGGCGGACACGACCAACTTCCAGTCGATCGCCAGCCAGCTGTCCGCGAAGAAGCCCGACCTCATCGCGCAGGGCGCGGTGTTCGAGGACGGCGTCGGCCTCGTCCGCTCGCTCAAGCAGCTCAACTACTCGCCCAAGATGCTGTTCCAGACGTCGGCCCCGAGCAACGCCGGCCAGTACAGCAGCGCGATCGGGACCGAGAACACCGAGGGCGTCTTCTACACGGTCAGCTGGAGCCAGGACGCCAAGACCCCGCAGAATGCGGAGTTCGTCAAGGACTACCAGGCCGCGTACAAGGGTGCCGACCCGGCCGAGGACGCCGCCGACGCCTTCGCCACGGCGCAGGTCCTGCAGGAGGCGGTGACCAAGGTCGGCTCGATCGACCAGACCAAGATCCGCGACTGGCTGCACTCCAACGAGGTGCAGACGATCCTCGGTCCGCTGTCCTGGACGGACAAGGGCGAGCCGCGCGGCCAGTTCATCCTCGCCCAGTGGCAGTCCAACAAGGTCGAGGTCGTCGCGCCGCCCGAGGTCGCGACGACCCAGACGGTCGTCAACCCGAAGC
>Ga0070713_100000915_pt1 | contig 18867 bp, 17 predicted proteins | sample LARL82metaG_FD_65465 | JGI IMG/M metagenome (GOLD analysis project Ga0070713, IMG submission 65465) | Corn, switchgrass and miscanthus rhizosphere microbial communities from Kellogg Biological Station, Michigan, USA - LAR L8-2 metaG | ecosystem: Host-associated > Plants > Roots > Rhizosphere ...
AGCGCGTCCAAGCCAACGACGACGCAGCCGACCAGCGTAGCGGAGTCGTCTCTTTCGCCGACCTCCAGCATCTCATGCAGGGTCAAGCCGTCCAGGTGCTGGCCACCCTCAATCCATTAGAGATCGGTTGGCGGCAGTTCGCCGCCGCCTGGTATGTTCAGGACTCCATGAAGGTGCGTTCAAATCTCACCATCACCGCCGGGCTTCGCCACGAGTTCAACAACGGCTGGAATTCGCCTCGCGGCCAAGCCTCGAATTTCGTCTTCGGACCTAATGGCGCTCTCCTCACCCTGCCTCACATCGGCACCTCCGTTTATAGCGAGAATAACGCCATTAAACTTTTTGGCCCGCGTGTCGGCATCGCTTGGTCGCCGTTTGGTTCCACCCGAACCGCCATTCACGCCGGCGCGGGCATCTACTACGAGCAGCTCGATTACATGGGCAACTGCTGTGATGCCGCTCCTCTCCTGCCGTTCAACAACAAAATCACCGTAGCGCCGTCCAACTTCCCGATCTTTCTCACTCCCAACGCTCTGGTGCCTGGCGCCAAAACCTCCCCCGCCGGTGTCCAACCTAATTTGAAAACACCCACTGTCGAGCAATACAGCTTCCGCATCGAACAAGGACTCACCAACAACACCGTTCTTCGCGTCGGCTACGTCGGCGAGCACGGATATCACCTGCTCAACACGGTCGATGTCAACACCGCCATTCCCACCATCGTCAACGGACAGAAATTCTTCCCCCCGAAATCGCCCAAGGCCAATCCGAACCTCGGAAATTCGCGCTACGAGCTGTCCAATGCCAACAGTAATTACAACGCCCTGCAAGTAGACCTCACCCAGCGTCTCACTCATGGCTTGCAGTTCCGTGCCAACTATACCTGGCAGAAGAGTCTCGATATTCACTCTTCCTCGTTTTTGGCCAACGGGGGCGTGGGAGGAACCACCACGATTCTCGATCCGCAAAATCCACGCCTCGACTGGGGGCCGTCGAATTTCAACATCTCCCATCGCGTGAGCGGCAACTTCACCTACGATCTGCCGATCGGCAAAAAGCGAGCTTTGTGGAGCAACGTCACCGGCGTCGCCGACAAACTGGTCAGTGGATGGCAATGGAATGGCATCATCACCGGGCAAACCGGCTTTCCGTTCACGCCACTGGTGGGATTCAATCAATCCGGCAACGGCGATACCCGAAACCCAGACCGCGTGTCCTTGAACCCCAGTTTTTCCGGACCGATTGTCACTGGAAATCCCAATCAATGGTTTAACTCCAACGCCTTCCTGCTGCCTCTCGCGGGCACCTACGGAAACGCCGGCCGCGATATCCTGACCGGCCCGGGATTAGTGTCAGTCGACTCGTCCCTGTTCAAAACCACGCAACTCACCGAGCGTCTGGCCCTCCAATTCCGGATTGAGTTTTTCAATCTCCTGAATCATTCCAACTTCGGAATGCCGCTCATCAACACCTTTACCACCACCGGAAAGGCTTCCCCGACAGCCGGGCTTATCAATTACACCGCCACAACCGCGCGCCAGCTGCAACTCGGAATGAAATTAGTTTGGTGAATGCTTTGAGAGGAACATATCATGAGTGATCTTGACGATATCTATAACGGATCTTTCTCCCGCCGAAAACTGATCGAGAGGATCTCGGCGGCTGGCCTGACCCTGCCGTTGTTCGATCTCTCTGCCAGCGCCCAGACCAAGAACGGCCAGTCCAAGAAATCGAGCGGCGACGATGACGACGTCAAGATGAGTCCCGAGAACATCGGCGGTGGCGGACGCATCGAGCGCAACTTCTACCGCAGTTGGATCAAGAAGGCCAAGATTCCGATCGTCGAGGGCTACTCCATCTTCGACGCCAAAACGCAGGAGGTCCAGCCTTGGCCCGAGATCGGCGGACGAGGCGTGTACCTGAACTTTTCCGGCAACGTCCACATGGACGGCGTCATCATCGAGATTCCGGAAAGCAAGTCTCTCGCTCCCCGGCGCCAATTTTATGAGCAGTTGGTCTATGTACTTTCCGGACGCGGTTCCACGGTCTTCGGTGACTCAACGCATCAGAACAAAATCGATTGGGGCGAAGGCAGCCTTTTTACCGCGCCCATGAATGTGCTGCACCGGCATTCCAATTCCGATTCCCAGCATCCCGCCCGCCTGCTCGCCATCACAACCTTCCCATTCATGATGCAAGTGTTTGGAAGCCTCGGCCTGATCGATGACACAACTTTCTCCTTCGGCGAGCGCTACGACGGCAGCCCCGACTATTTCTCTAAGAGCCAGCGTGTCCAAAAGCGCTGGGACAAAACCAACTTCGTACGCGATATCCGATCCTCGGAAGTGATCCCCTGGGAAGAGCGCGGCAAGGGCAACGCCAGCATGTTTTGGGAGATGGGCGGCAACACCGTCCTCGAACCGCACATGTCCGACTTTCCGGTAGGCTCTTACAAACTCGGTCATCGCCATCCCTATGAAGCCATCATCCTCACGCTGAATGGAAAAGGCTTCACACTCTTCGACAAAGAGCATCTGAAGGATTCCGACGCACTGAAGCTCGACTGGAAAGCCGGCTCGGTCGTCTCGCCACCCTATTATTGGTATCACCAGCATTTCAACACCGGCGACACGCGCGCCCGCTACTTCGCCGTTACCGAAGGCGATTTCCCCAAGCGCTTAGGTATCCCGCTCGAAGTGGAACAGATCGAGGCGCCGCAGGAAGATCCCGCCATCAAGAAACATTTCGAGCGTGAGAGGCACAAGGTCCAAGGATAAACATGACTGAAACAATGCCAGTGACATTAACCAAATACTCCTGGCCAAAGGAAGGGGTTTCTCGCGTTCCTTATTGGGTATATCTTGACCAGCACATCTATGAGATGGAACAAGAGAAGATATTTCGCGGTTCCACCTGGAATTATGTTGGACTCGACGCCGAATTACCGAACCCGGGTGACTTCAAGACCACGGCGGTTGGCGACACGCCCGTTATCATCACTCGTGATAAGCAAGGCGAGCTGCATGCCATCGTAAACAAGTGCGCCCATCGCGGCGCGCGTGTCTGCCGCAGCCCTTACGGCAATGCCAGTCACTTCACCTGCATCTATCATCAGTGGAACTACGATCTGAAAGGCAACCTCCTGGGCGTTCCATTTCGTAAAGGCGTCTCCGACGGCGAGCGCCGCGTGGGCGGCATGCCGGACGATTTCTCGCTCTCAGACCACGGCCTGCATAAACTGAAGGTAGAGTCGGTCAATGGTGTGATTTTCGTCTCCTTCGACCACCAGATGGCCCCCTTTCGTGAGTACATGGGCGAATTGATGTGGTATTATTTCGACCGCGTCTTCGACGGACGCCCGCTTCGGGTCCTCGGAACGGTCAGCCAGAAGGTCGCCGGCAACTGGAAATTGATGTTTGAGAACATAAAAGACCCCTATCATGCGAGTCTTTTGCACGTTTTTTTGGTCTCTTTTGGCCTGTTTCGAGCCGATCAGAAGTCGAAAGTTGAGATGGATGAGGCCGGTGGACACGCCGTTCTGGCCTCCCGCAAGGGCGAACAAAAGGCGTCCGCGGGCACGGCCGAGATCGCCCAGCTCAAGACTGACTACACTTTACACGACCCCTCTCTCCTAAACCGCCGAAAAGAGTTCAAAGACGACAACACCGTCGCCATGCAAACCATTTTTCCGGGCTTGATCGTGCAGCAGCAAACCAACACTTTGGCTATGCGGCAAATCCTGCCCCAGGGCCCCGGTAACTTCGAGCTGGTATGGGACTTCTTCGGTTATGCCGACGATGACGCAGAGATGAATTCGATGCGCTTGAAACAGGCCAACCTGATGGGCCCGTCCGGCCTTGTCTCTATTGACGATACGGAGGCCATAGAGATGTGTCAGAAAGGCATCGTTGCCGAGCCGGACGGCTACGCGCTGCTCGAAATGGGCGGGCGCGATTGCCAGAATGAGGATCATATGGTGACCGAAACGGCGATTCGCGCCTTCTACAAGCGATACCGCAAGGTGATGGGACTGTGACCAATCGCGAACTGCGCTTCGAAGCCGAGGAACTGCTGGACCGCTACGTCCAATGCCTGGACGAAGACCGTCTGGAGGAATGGCCCGACTTCTTCAGTGACAAGGCAGTCTACAAAATTATCTCCCGCGTCAACGTGGAGCGGAACCATCCTCTCGCGACGATGTTCTGCGACAGCCGCGACATGATGAAAGACCGCGTGGTGGCCATTCGCAACGCCAGTGTCTTCTCCCAGCGGTATCTCCGGCACCTGGTCTCGAATGTTCGCGTCATGGGGCAGGACGGAGACGCGCACATTGTCAAGTCCAACTATGTTGTCCTCCAGACCATGCAGGGTGAGGAAACCAAGGTCTTCAACGCCGGCCAGTACGTAGACAAGATCATATTTGGAAATGGCGGCCCGAAATTTCAGGAAAAACTTGTAATATACGACACAATTCAAATTCCAGGGCTCTTGGTAGTTCCGATTTAATCCGGATATGGTGTCGAATGCAGTCATGCAAAGCGCCAAGCAAGGTACCGCCCGCTGGTGGCTGGTGGCTCCGACGCTCATCCTCTTCGTCATCGTCAATCAGCTCGACAAGAGCAATATTTCCGTCTTGATCGCCGACCGTCAATTCCTTTCCGATCTCCATCTCACCGGCCAGCCGGCCCGCATCGGCTTTCTCTCCAGCGCCTTTTTCTACGCTTACGGCGCGTCGCTCATGATTTGGGGATTCATGGTGGATCGCTTTGGTCCCCGACGCTCGGCAATCTGGGGCGTTCTCGGCTGGTCCGTCACCACGGCCTGGTGCGCAGTCGCTTCAAGTGCTACCGAAATGTATGCGGCTCGGTTCGCGCTAGGTCTCGCGGAAGGCTGCATGTGGCCGGTGTGCAATAGCTACGCGGGACGATGGTTCGCCTCGCGCGAGCACGGCCGCATCCAGGCCTTCTGGGTGAATGGGACGCAGATCGGGATCGCAGTCGGCCTCCCCATCGTCACCGCTTTCCTGTTCGCTGGCGGCTGGCGAACGGTTTTCTGGGCCTGCAGCGTGGGATCGGTCGTGATCCTGCTGCCGATGTTCCTTTGGCTTGCGCCCGACCAGCCGGCCCAATCTCGCTTCGTGAAGACTGAAGAGCGGCTATTTATCGAAACCCATCGCGCGACTCTGGCGAAGACGCTGGCGCCGGTCAAGTTCACCCAGGTTTTGAAAGACAGCCGGTTCTGGTTGGTCACCTTATGCCATGCCTGCCTGGTGGCAACATTCTTCGGATTGACGACTTGGATTCCGACATATCTGACCCAAGCCCGCGGCATGGCCTTCAGCACCATGAGCGCCAGCGTTTCGCTGAGTTACCTGATACCGATCGCGCTCGCCCTCATGATCGGCTACGTTTCCGATCGCACCATGCTTCGGGCCCCTGTAGCAGCTGCTTGCAGCATCGTAATGGCGGCGATGATTTTGGCCGCTGTGATGGTCCCCAATGCCGTTGTGTCGATGCTTCTCCTCGTGATCTCGTTCGCTGCGCCGATCACCTATGGTGCTACCAATACATCGCTGCTGCATGTGCTCGCTCCAGCCGACCAGGTGGGCCGCAGCACCGGAATCTGCGTCGGAGTAGGCAACGTGCTCGGCGCCGCCGCGCCCACCGTTATCGGTTACCTGATTGGGCTCTTCAGCGGTAAATACTTAGTCGCTTTTGGATTCATCGCGGTGCTGAACGTCATGCAAGCAGGCTTGTATCTGATGATCGGGAATCCTTGGAAAGGGGTGGCCCGCGCATGAGCGATTCACTTTGGATCTCGGAGCAAGATGTCGTTTCGATGATGGATATGCCGCAAGCCATCGACGCCCTCGAAAAGGGACTGCTCGCCGAAGCACGCGGCGAAGCGAGCAACATGGTCAAGACCCACGCCGAGTGGGGCAAGGGTTCTACTCTGCATGCCATCGGCGCCGTTTTTCCGCAGGCCGGCTTCGTCGGGACCAAGACCTGGGCGCATACGGAAAAGGGAGCGACGCCGCTGCTGATCCTCTTCGACAGCAACACCGGCCAACTCAAGGCCATCATCGAAGCATTCGCACTCGGCCAGTTACGCACCGGCAGCGCTTCGGGAGCCGCCACGCGACGCTTGGCCGTCGAGAACGCCAGTGAATTCGCGATCATCGGCACCGGCAAACAGGCCATGCCTCAACTGGCCGCGGTCGTTGCTGTCCGTCCTATCCAGCGGATTCGCGTTTTTGGACGAGACGAAGCCCGACGCATTGCCTTCGCCCAGCGCGTCACCGCCGAGTTCGGCATCGAAGCGACTCCGGCCGTGACTATCGACGAGGCGGTGCGCAATGTTCCCATCGTGACCATCGTCACGCGCGCGACCCAACCGCTCGTGGATGCGAACATGCTGGCCCGGGGCACACACATCAATGCGGTCGGCGCCATCGTTCCCACCCGCGCCGAAGTGGCCGCCGATGTTTTCGCACGGTCAACCGCCGTCGTAGCCGACAGCATCCCGCAAGCTCAAAAACTATCCCGCGAAATGATCGAGTTCTTCGGCCCCGATCCTGCGGGCTGGTCGAGCGTTACGTCTCTTGCAACTTTAGTGGCATCCGGCCGCACTCGCACTTCGGCCGACGACCTCACGTTGTTCAAGTCGCTCGGCATGGGCATCTCGGACCTTTCTCTCGGAATCGAACTTTACCAGCGAGCCAGCCAACGGGGCCTCGGCCGCAGCCTTCCGCATCCCCAAAAAGTATTGCCCAAACTGCGGGCGACTCAGCAGACAGGAGCATGAAAATGGAACAGCACGAATATTTATTTGTCGATCGTACCGGAGCGCCCGCCGACCAGGTGAAGCTCATCCCGCCGGTGGTGGTGCCCAAAGAGCAGATCGAGGCCGAGGCCGAGCGCTTGGCCAGTTTGCCAGCGCCGGCTAACGGCCGACGTGTGTCCTTGATCGTCAATCCTCTCACTGGCGGCGGCAACGGGTTCGCGCCTGGCACAGCCGTTTCTCTCTCGGTGTTGAAGCCTGGCGAGCAGACCAAACCGATCCGCCACAACTCCTCGCAAGTGAATTTTTGCATTCGCGGCGGCGGCCAGTCGCGCGTGGATGGCAAATGCATTCGCTTCGAGCAGTACGACGTCTGGAACACTCCGCCCTGGGCTGTATATGAACATCTCAACGACACCAACGATCTGCAGGTGCGGCTCACTTACAGCAATTCCGCCCTACTTGAAAAAATGCAAGTGCATATCACCGAAGAAGATCCAAAAGTCGCCGGCGCGCCGAGTGAATCGGGCAATGGAAAGCACGCCCACGCCGAAAATCCGTTTGGAACGTTTCAGCTCACGGACGACGGCGGCTACCTGATGCCGTATGAGAAACTGATCAACCCTGACATCGTGCCGCACAAGCCACTGCATTTTCCATGGAAGAAGGTCAAGCAGGAGCTCGACAAACTGACGGCGCTCGGAAAGAGCTACGTGGGGCGGCGGCTATATCTTCTCTACAACCCGGCCACCGGCCACACTAACGGCACCACTGCGAATTTCTTCGCGACGATGTGCGTCCGGCCCAAGAACATAGTCGATAAACCGCACCGCCACAGCGCGTCAGCGATCAACTACTATTTCTCGGGGAGCGGATACAGCGTCGTGAGCGGCAAGCGATATAACTGGAAGGCCGGAGACCTGATGCTTTCGGCGCCCGGCTGGGCGGTCCACAACCACGCGTCGAACGACGAAGACGTCTACGAGCTCACCATTCAAGACAGCCCGCTGAATATCTGGATGGGCTCGCTGCTCTGGCAAGAGGATCTCAATCACCCGGCCGAATCACTCGGCATGACCGGTGGATTCACCACCAACCGTCCGGCCTAGAGAGGACCTTTCAAGATGATGCACCTTGAACCTGGCTTCCTCCGCGGCTCTTATCCGCCGCTGGTGACTCCGTTTCGAAATGGCAGAGTCGATTATCGGAAATTCGCAGAGCTCTGCGAACGTCATGTGGCGGAGGGATCGCACGGCATCGTCGTGACTGGAACAACCGGAGAACCCAGCAGCTTGACTTCCGACGAGCGGGTTCGGTTGGTGGAGGCAGCCGTTAAGGCTGTGAAGAACCGCATTCCGGTGGTCGCGGCAACTGGCTCACAATCTCTTGCTGAGACAATCGAAATCACGGCCGGCGCTGAGAAGGCGGGCGCAGACGCGCTGCTGATCGTCACGCCGTATTACATCAAGCCGTCGCAAGCCGGGCTGGTCGAGTACTTCGCAACCATCGGAGAGCGCTCGCGTCTGCCGCTGATGATTTATCACATTCCTGGCCGCGCGGCGGTTTCGGTAACTACTGCCACGGTAGAACGCATCGCCGAGCGCACGCCTACTCTGGTTGGCATGAAACACGCCGCCAACGATCTGGAGCTGCTGACCGAGATTCTCGCGCGCCTGGGGCCGGAGTTTCGGGTCTTCTGCGGACTCGAATCGCTGAGTCTTCCGATGCTGGCGATCGGGGCGTGTGGCTTGATGAACGCGGTAGGGAACCTGGCGGCGGGGCGCGTCGCGGCGCTTTACAACGAAGCGGCAGGCGGGAATCTGGACGCCGCCCGCAAACTGCATTTCGAGTTGTTCGGCCTGAATCGCGCGATTTTCTTGGACACGAATCCGATTCCGTTGAAGTACATGATGAACCGGTTGGGCATGCTCGACTCCGCCGAACTCCGGCTGCCGCTAGTAGCGCTCGATGCTGAACGCGGCAAGATTCTGGATGACGTGCTCGCGAAGGCAGGCTTGTTGCAGATGCAGAGCGTCGCGCGCTAGCTCTTGCTTTCGACGAACTTCGAACCGCCGGCCATGATTCCGTCCCAACGGCCGCGCAGGTCCACGTGAATATCAAACTGATCTAAGATCCGCATGACGATGTGATTGACGATATCGTCCACCGACCGCGGGTGATTGTAGAACGCGGGCACTGGCGGCAGAATCACAACGCCCATGCGCGACAGCTTCAACATATTCTCCAGGTGGATATCGTGCAGGGGCGCTTCGCGAACCACCAGCACCAGTTTGCGCCGCTCTTTCAAGATCACGTCGGCCGCGCGATGGACCAGTTGATCGCCGGTGCCATGTGCGATGGAGGCGAGGGTCCGCATGCTGCACGGACAGACCACCATTCCACGAGTCAGGAACGAGCCGCTCGATATCGCCGCGCCTTGATCGTGCGCGCGGTAATTGTGGGTTGCCAGGCTCGCGACATCTTCCGCGCTATAGTTCGTCTCGTGCACGAGGGTCCGAATGGCCCACTTACTCATCACCAGATGCGATTCCACCCCGGCACCTTGCAGCGCCTGCAGCAGACGTACTCCGAGGATGGTGCCGGTGGCGCCCGTGAGGCCTACGATCAATCGAGGCGGCGCGGTATCTGGCATTTAGTGGTACACCAGAGCATTGAAAAAGAGCTTGAAATTCTGGTAGCTCTGCGCGCGATACTGGGGCCGCATTCCGAACAAGATCATGCGTCCGTTGCCCATCGGCACATCCAGCAGCGCGGCTTTCTCGGTCAGATATTTTTCACCGAGCAGCCAGCCGGAAGCGAGCACAGCTTTGGAAGGATAACGTGCAACGACCTGCGCCTCGGGCGCTTCCCAGGTAGGGCTGCCTTCGCTCCACAGCGTGATTTCCTGCGGCATACCGTAGGCCAGCGGGCTCCTGGTGTCGAGCGATACGTTTAGCAGCGACCCGGGTGAGTAAAACTCTTTGCTTTCCACGCCGCGCAGCACGTTGCGCGCCTTCACGCCTAGGTCCTGTGTGGCGTAATCGGAGGCATGATTGAAGAAAATCAGCGTGCCGCCCTGCTCGACGAATTCTTTGAGCGCGGCCGCACCTTTTTCGCCCAGGCCACCGCAATATTCGGGCGGCATTGTTCCAGCGCGATGCCCTTGCGCGATCTGCTGACGCGGCTGATCGGGAATCACGATCGCATCGAAGCGCTGCTTGAGATTGCCGGCCTGTACGTCGCCGTTTTCGATGTTGGCGTAGCCGAAGCCAAAATCCTCCAGCAGCCATCGCGTCCAGCCTTCGTCCATGCTAGGGACGAAGCTCTTGTAGATGCCGATGCGCGGAGCCGCCACCGATTTCCGGCCCTCGCCCGCACTCGCGAAGAAATCACCGCTGGCTGGATCGCGGTACACCGGCTTGCCGGCTTTCCAGATCTTGGTCACTTCTTTCCAGGAGTAAACGTCAGAGGCCGGCAGCGCCCCGGCAGCTTTGGGATGATTCAGCTCGAAGGCGAACTGGGTGGCGGGCTTCAGCGTGGCGTCGAACTTCTGATCGATGGTCGCGACCTCGACACCCATCTGTAAGGGCAGCGTTTGCGCCGTCACATCGTAGGGGCGCTTGGGAGGGCCGCCGGGATACAACCGCAGATCCGGATAATTCTGGCGCTCCAGCAGCGTTTTGGCCCAACCCGAAAAGGGCTGCTGCATCCGGATGACATAACTTCCGTTGGCGTATTGCTTCCCGCCGGCATTGAAAAGGTCGGAGGCGCGCTCGATTTCGATGTCACCGAAAGCCAGGGTCTCGAGCATCTTCTTCGCGGCCCCGGGATCGCGCTGTGCGGCCGGAATTACGAACGCATAGGGAGACGTCCGCTCCACTCCGTGCTTGTTGATCTCGTAGAAATAGCGCAGCATATCCGAGCGCCGCGCCGCCGCCTGATAAAGCAACGATTCCCAGGCGATTTCCTGGTAGTCGATGATGTCGCGCAGATGCCATTGACCGGACATCCAGGGATTCAGATAATTCCAGCTCCGCTCACGAGGATTGTAGCCGAGCGCGTTGTCGGTGATCTGATCAGGCGTGATCGTCATGGGCGTGGCCAATTTCGCGCTGGCAGATTCGGTGAGGATGCGCGCGCCGCCATGATAGGCCTGATACTGCCGCGCGGGCGACCAGAAATCGTACATTGCATTCATGGCGATCCCGGTTTTGCCGGCGGCCGCTAGATCCACCGCCATGCCCGTTCCAATCATGCTGCAGATGTTGGCCAGGATCGGATCGATGTTCGGATCCACCGGGTCCATCCATGGTGGAACGAAAATGCGCGCGGTATTCGAGCCCATCTGGTGCACGTCGTAGACAATTTGTGGATGCCAGGTGTTTTCGAGCGTCGCCGTGTTGCGGGTCTCGGGCTGGCTGAAAATGTACCAGTCGCGATTGTCGTCGTGGCCGACATATTTGTGATAAAGCTCCGGCGGCGAAGTGCCGTCGTAAGGTGTGCCGCGCGTCTTGCGATACCACTTGGTCACGATATCCACGCCATCCGGATTTTGCGATGGCTCCAGCAGCAGGATGACATTGTCGAGAATCGCTTTGAATTTCGGATTGTTTTCCTCGGTCAGCAGCCGGTAGGCGAACTCGATCGACGTGTGCGTGGATGCGACTTCCGTCGCGTGGATGGAGCAAGTGATCATCACGATCACCTTGCCCTCGTTCATGAGCCGGAGTGCTTCGGCGGGAGTGGTGCGGCGCGGGTCGGCAAGACGCTTCTGGATGTCGAGAAAGTGGTCGAGATTCTTGATATTGGCCGCTGAGGATATGGTGACGGCGATCTGCGGACGGCCGTCGGCTGTTTTTCCGAGCTCCTGGAAACGGATGCGGTCGCTGGACTTGGGGAGCGCCTGAAAATAGCTGACGACTTTATCCCAGTCGAGCAGTTCATTGTCGACACCGATCTTGTGACCGAGGTGACTCTCGGGGGTGGGTACCGCGGCGAATGCGGGGAATAACAGGATGAGGGCAACAGCAATAAGTCTAATCATCATCATTGGTGGTGGCCGGGCTCTGCTAGCCCGCTGCGGATTTATTATGCCATGAATCACTGGTGTTAACCGTTAACGGGATTGCTTGGGTTTGGCAGAGTACATGCAACTTTCTCCTCTGAGGTAAGGATTTCATGAAGTTGGCCGTACGCCGCCGCTCGGTCAGGAAGATTGTTCTCGCCGCCTTGCCAGTTTTACTCGTGGCGAACGCCTTCCCCCAAACGCCGGAAGGATCTAAGTCGAAAGATCCGCTCGAACGTGAGTCACCCCAAAGTTCGATCTATTCATTTCTGCAGGTTTGTCACGCGCACGATTATGAAAAGGCGGCGAAATATCTGGACCTCCGAAAGCTGCCCGCCGAACAGCGATTGAAAGACGGACCGCAGCTCGCACAACAGCTGCAACAGATTCTCGACCGCGACGCCACGTTCGATGTCGCCAACCTGAGCCACGAACCGGAGGGCAACCGGGCGGGGGGGCTTCGACCGAATCGCGAGAAAGTCGACTCCTTCACTGCGAACGGCCAATCGGTCGATCTCGAACTCGAGCGGATCAGACTGCGAGCTGGGATTTGGGTGTGGCAATTTTCTTGGGATAGCATCGAGCGCATCCCGCAGATTGTGCGGCTGACCACCGACACACCGGTTGAAAAGCACTTACCCGATCCGCTGGTTAGCTGGAAGATTGCCGGCACGCCGGCCTGGCGCGTGATCGGATTGTTCCTGCTGGCGCTGGCTCTGGCGGCCCTCTCGCGGATGCTCTCACGACTTGCTCTGGTGTGCTGCGAGCCGCTTTTGAAACGTGTTCTGCCGAGGATGAACCGCAGCGTGCTGGCCGAGTTCATAGGGCCGCTGGCCCTGCTGCTGGCCGTTGTTCTCTTTCGAGCAGGAATGGGCTGGCTCGAACCTTCGCCCAGGCTGCACTTGTTTCTCGCCCGAACGCTGACGGTATTGTTCTTCGCAGCGTTATTCTGGGTAAGTTCGGCGATCGTGGACCTCTCGGTTGGGCGCCTTCGCAGCGCACTACGCGAGAAGCATCGAGGGTTTTATTCGGTGCTGCCCTTGGCGTCGCGCATTACCAAGTTGATCGTCTTGGCACTGATGATCGTGGCCGTCTTGAGTTCGTGGGGTTACAACACGACGACCATTCTGGCCGGGCTCGGAGTCGGTGGAATCGCGATCGCGCTGGCGGCGCAGAAGACTCTCGAGAATCTGTTCGGCGGCGTCTCTATTATCAGCGACCGTCCCGTGGCCGTGGGCGACTACTGCAAGTTCGGGGACAAAGAGGGAACGGTGGAAGACATCGGGTTGCGCTCCACTCGCGTGCGCGCGCCGGATCGCACGCTGGTGACGGTTCCAAACGGCCAGTTTGCTTCCATGACCATCGAAAATATTTCGGCCCGTGACAAGATGTTGTTCCACTTTACGTTGAATCTGCGCCGCGACACTAAGCCGGACCAGGTTCGCATGCTGCTCGACGCCATCAAGAAGATCCTGAGTGAAACTCCTAAGGTTGAAGCGGGAACCGCGCCGGTACACTTCGCGGGCGTGGGAAAAGACTCCCTCGATTTAGAAATGTCGGCGTTTATTCTGACTCAAAATGGCGACGAGTTCGTCCAGATCCAGCAAGACCTTTATCTGCGAATTCTCGATGCCGTCGTGGCCGCAGGGACCACGGTCGCTTTACCGCCGCAAGCCAATCTGCCCCCGGTGAATGGGCAGCCTGCGCCACAGCCGGTGGGGTCGAACGGCCGTTGACGGAGCGCGTCACGCCGGCTTTTGGGCAACCAATTCCGCTACCGGCCGCTGATGGCAAGCTTCCCGTGATGCGCCCTCGTACTCGTGCAGGATCTTCCACTCGGCGAAGAAGGCTCGCAACTCGCCAGGCCGCGCGCGGGTGGGTGTTCCATGCGGTTGATCGGGGTCGGCCAGATGTACGATGGCGACGACGATGCCACCCAGCCGAACTCCAGATTGCATCTTCGGGATCAGGCTGCGCTGAAGATAGTAACAGTCGCAGATGAGATCATACGCGCCTGGCTCGATCTCGAATTCGCCGCGTTCGAGATCGGCGACTCGGGCGTCGACGTTGAGCTCTTGCTCACGCGCTCGCTCCTCGAGGATTTCGACCGCAAGGGGCGAGCCATCGATCGCAGTGACGCGCCAACCGTGCCCCGCCAAGAACAAGGAATTGCGGCCCACTCCGCAAGCCAGGTCGAGTGCGCGTCCAATCTTAAGCTCCTGGCTGAAGCGAGTGATCAAGGGTGACGGCTCGGTAAATAACTGCTCGCCGGCGTGGTAGCGCTGGTTCCACTGCTCGATGCTCAAGCGGCCTTGGCTTGCTTGGCGGCTTTCTTGAAGACCCGATTCAGGATTCTGACGCCGCGATCGATCTCCTTCTCGGTGATGATATAAGGCGGTAAAAAGCGCAGGACCGTATCGTGCGTGCAGTTCAGGAGCAGCCCTTCTTCCATGGCATCCAAGACGATCTGCTTGCCGGGAATCGCCAGCTCGACACCGATCATCAGGCCCTTGCCCCGAACTTCCCGGATGAACGAATAGCGCCGCTGCAGCTCTTCGAGCTTCATGCGGAAGTAGTTTCCCGCCTGCTCGATGTTCGGCAGCAGCCCTTCCAGGATGTCCAGGAATTCGATGGCAACGCGGCAGGCCAAGGGCCCCCCGCCGAAGGTGGAACCGTGCATTCCCGATCCGAGGCCCAGCGCGGCTTTGTCGTTGGCGACGATCACGCCCAGAGGAATGCCGCAGGCTAGCGGCTTGGCAGCCACCATGATGTCCGGCAGAACGATCGGATCGGCCAGTTGATAGGCGAAGTATTTGCCCGGCCGTCCTACGCCGCACTGGATTTCGTCGAACAGAAGTAACGCATCGTAGCGATCGGCTAGCTCGCGGGCCTTGCGGGCATACTCGGTAGTCATCGGGAAGATGCCGCCTTCACCCTGAATCCACTCCATGACGATTCCCGCGGTCCGCTCGTTCACCACCTGCTCAAGGGCCGTGATGTCGTTAGCGGGAACAAACTTTGCACCGGCCACGAGAGGCTCGAAGTCTTTGCGGTACTTTTCCTGGCCGGTGATCGAGAGGGCGCCAAAGGTCCTGCCATGAAAAGAATTGTGAAGGGCAACGACTTCGTACTTGTCGGGACGGATCTTGGTGCCATGCGCACGGATCATCTTCAGAGCGCCTTCCATCGACTCAGCGCCCGAGTTACAGAAGAAGGTGCGCTGGAGGCCGCTGATCTTGGCCAGCCGCTCGGCCAGTGGGCCTTGATACTCGTGATAGTAGAGGTTGGACGTATGCAGCAGCAGCGCGGCCTGCTCACGGATGGTCCTTACCAGCCGGGGATGGGAATGCCCCAGGGCGTTGACGCCGATGCCCGCCAGCAGGTCCAGATAGCGCTTGCCGGATGAGTTGTAGACGTAGCAACCCTTGCCGCGGTGCAGGATGAGCGGATAGCGGGCGTAATTTTGAACTAAGTACTGGCTTTCGAGCGATTGGATCTGCTCGAGGATGCTGGGGTGCGCCGCGGAAACGGTGGACATAGCACCATAATAGCGTGCAAGCGTCCGCTTTCAGGAGCAGCCCGGAACCAGCTTTACTTCGACGCAGCAGCGATCTCGGTGTTCTCTTTGGGCTCCTCGACGGTGATATAAACCGGTTGTTCCAAGATGAGCGGTTGTTTGCCGGCGGTCTTCACCACCAGTTGCAGCCGGCCCGGTTTCACCGAAGGCGGAATGCGGAACTCGATGGTGTCATCCTTCTGGTCCAGCACCTTCACCTTCATGTCCAGCGTGTGGTCCGACAGGTAGACCTCGTCGACCTTGGCTTTTCCGAGAGAAATACCGTGGATCCGCAGGACGGCGCCGACTTTTCCACCATTGGGCTGCACGTCGTTCATTTGAGGCGTTTGCGCCGATAACGCTCCGGCGAGCCCGAAACAGAACAGTGAGGTTACAAACATCAGTCGCATCAAAAGTACGCTCCGTAATAGGACTTTACTCCCAGTACGAATGGCTAGCAATCCAACGAAAGTATCAAATCGGATAGAGAAACATACTTAGGAATCGGGGGGAGGGAAATACCTAGGGAATAGGAAAGGGCGGGCTGGCTGGAGGAGGGCCAACCCGCGGAGGATACTAGCGTTCTGCGTTCAGATGGAGACCTTTATGAATGGCGTAGAGGGCCAGTTCCAGGCGATCGGACACACCGAGTTTGTCGAAGATGTTGTGGAGATGGTTCTTGACGGTCTGTTCGCTGATGAACATTTTCTCGGCCATCTCTTTGTTCTTGTAGCCCTGAGCGACCAATTGGACAATTTCGCGCTCGCGCTGGCTGAGGGGCGAGCGTTCTCGCGATTTGCCGGAGCCGGAAGAGCCGACTTCACCAGGCGCGGCGAATTGGCGCATAACTGCGGCGGTGGTATGGGAATCGAGCCAAATCTCGCCGCCGTGGACTTTGCGGATGCTTTTGATGATCAGCTCCGGGGCGGTCTGCTTGAGCACGATGCCGGAACAGCCCAGCTTCATGGCCTGCACAAACTCGTTCTTGTCTTCGGAAGCCGTCAGGATGATGACCCGCGTTCGTTTGTTGGTTTGCTGGAGCGCCTGTAGCGCCGATAACCCATCCAGATTGGGCATGCGTAGATCCAGCAGCAGTACGTCCGGATCGAGCTCCTGGACTTTGTCCAGAACCTCGCAGCCGTCGCAGGCCTCTCCCACCACCTGGACGTCTTCTTCCAGGGTGAGAAGCTTCTTTAGCCCATCCCGTACGATAGGGTGGTCATCGGCGATAAGGACTCTGATCACGCCCTTCCTAGCCTCCAAGAGATTCGGACGAACTTCGGTGTTATTCTCGATTGTCGCAAAACCTTCGCTCATAATGTTATGTATCGACCACCTGCTTACCGATTCTACAGGGGTACTGGTACGGGATCAATTTCAGGTAATGCTTAAACCGGCCTAGCGAAATCACTTAGATCTTCGCCCGGGCCAGTCCCATTTGTACGGCCGCCGAGCCCGTAAACCCATGGGAGCAGGGCAGCTGACGCTTTCCAAATCGGTACTCCCTCCCTGTTTGCAATGGCAATCCCCTGCCGCAAGACAGATTATTGCCGCGCGGATAGCACTAATCCGCTGAGAACGAATGGCTGATCTCCTTTGGCGCTCGGCTTGCTCTTGTTGCCGGCGTGATCAATCGCGTCACGAATCAAATTGAGCACTACATGGACTTGTTGAGTGCCCGGCAAAAATTGGTAGCTTCCAATATAGCGAATGTGGACACCCCTGGGTATAAGACCAAGGATATCGATTTCCAGTTCGAGTTCATGAGCCTGGCCCAGGATGCCTCACCTAACGTAGTCGAGCCGCAGGGATTAGTGGTTAAGAACGATGGCAACAACGTGAGCATGGATCGTGAGGCCCGGCTGCTCTCTGAAAATACCTTGCGATTCAACCTGGTCACCAATCTGATGAGGTCCCAATTGAAGACCATCAACAACGCCATTCAGGAGAAATCAGGATGAGCCTACTTTCTGTACTGTCAGTCAGCGCGTCGGGGATGGCGGCGCAACGGATGCGTGCCGAACTGCTGGTGGAAAACCTGGCGAATTCCGAGACCACCCGTACTCCCGAAGGCGGTCCCTATCGGCGGAAAGATGCAGTCTTCACCAGCGCTCCGCAGAACTCAGCCTTTGCGGCGGTCTTCCAGACGGAAATGGGCACGGGCGTCAATGGAGTCGAGGTCTCCGATGTCGTCGAAGATACCCGAGAACCGGATAAGCGGTATATGCCCGGCCATCCCGATGCGGATAAAGACGGCTATGTAGCGTTTCCGAGAATCAATCCTGCCGAGGATATGGTGGACTTGCTGGGCGCTCAGCGCGGCTACCAGGGGAACGTGGCGGCGATGACAGCGATCAAGGACATGATTCTGCGGTCGATCGACCTGATGAAGTAATAAATGTCTATACCGATCACACCCATCCGTCCGCCGGCCGGCATACCTCAAATTGACCCGTTTAGCTCCACCAAGGGTTCGTCGGGCGCTTTCCAATCGGTGCTTTCCGACGCGATCGGCCGGGTGGAGCAGTTCCAGCAGAATTCGCAGACCGCGATTGGTAAATTTCTGTCCGGGGAAGACGAGGAGGTCCATAAGGTCGCACTCGCGACGCAGCAGGCCGAAATTGCATTCGATCTCTTTCTGCAGGTCCGCAACAAAGTAGTGTCGGCCTATCAAGAGGTAATGCGGATGCAAATGTAAGTTCCGAATACGATGAAACGACTTATAGACAGCCTGACCTGGAAGCAAATCCTCTCCATCGTTGTGGTGGCGGGAGGCGTGATTGCCGGTTTGGTCTCCTTGTCGCGGTGGAACCAGGAACGCGACTTCCGCCCACTCTACAGTTCACTTTCGCCTGAAGACGCCGCAGCGGTATTAACAAAAGTGCGGGAAGCGGGCACCGAATTCCGCCTGTCGGACAATGGCACGACGGTCTTGGTCCCCTCGGGCAAAGTTGCCGAGGTGCGCCTGCAATTAGCGTCTGCCGGGATTCCCAAGAGCGGCCGGATCGGATTTGAGCTTTTCGACAAGACCAACTTCGGGGCCAGCGACTTTGCCGAGCAGGTGAACTATCACAGGGCGCTGGAGGGTGAACTAGAGCGCTCGGTCATGTCGATTGCGGTGGTGGAGCAGGCGCGGGTTCACATTACGCTGGCCAAAGACTCGGTTTTTCTGGAATCGCGCCAGCCCGCCAAAGCGAGCGTGCTGGTAAAGCTGCGGCCTGGCTCGCAATTGACGGCGCAAAATGTGGCCGCCATCTGCCAGCTGACCGCCAGCGCCGTGGATGGCCTGGCACCCGAAGCGGTTTCGGTGGTAGACATGCGCGGGAACCTCCTGAATCGGGCTCGACGGACGGCCACGGCAGAGGACCCCGGACCCTCGGGCGCGGCGCTCGATTACCGGCAGCAGATCGAGCACGATTTACTGACAAAAATCAACAGCACCCTGGAACCGCTGTTGGGACAGGAT